>Ga0137415_10008631_pt1 | contig 10100 bp, 5 predicted proteins | sample CZODoug3_1_1_16f_FD_183082 | JGI IMG/M metagenome (GOLD analysis project Ga0137415, IMG submission 183082) | Vadose zone soil fungal communities from Angelo Coast Range Reserve, California, USA - CZODoug3_1_1_16fungal (Hybrid Assembly) | ecosystem: Environmental > Terrestrial > Soil > Vadose... | reverse complement strand
CCTCACCGCTCACGGTCATGAACACCAGGGAGCGCTTGGGCCGCGGCGACAGCCGCGAGAACGCCGCCGCGGCTTCGAGGACCGCCGTGGTGCCGGAGGCGTCGTCGTCCGCGCCGTTGCAGATCGAGTCCGCGCCCCTGGCGACGCACCCTTCGCCCGAGCCAGGCGTCCCCAGGTGGTCCATGTGGCCGGTGAAGAATACGTACTCGTGCTTGAGCCGCGGATCGCTGCCCTCGAGGATGCCGATGACGTTCGGCGCCGAGAGTCCGGTATTCACCAGTTGTCGGAGCGCGAAGTGCACGACCACGCCCGGGACCGGCCGAATCCGCAGGGGCCCGTTCCGCGCGACCGCGGAGGTATCGGCGGCGATACCCGTGCCGCGCAACGCGGCGAGCACCCGGTCGAGACGAACGAGGAAGATGGGAGCGCTCGCAGCCTCCGGTGCCGCGAACTGGATCGTCGGCCGGGATTGTCGCGCCGTCCGTTCCTGCCACTCCTGCTCGGGCAGCGTCGCGGCGAAGACGATCGCCGCGGGCTGCGCCTTGCCGATCACCTGCTGCAACGTTCCACGTCCGAGCCCCAGAAAGAGGAGAACTTTCCCGTTCAGCTGTGTGGAGTCGGCCGATCTATCGGTGGGCGCGCCGCTCACCACAACCAGCTGCGCCGAGGACTCCCCGCTCCGAGCCTGACCCCGGTAGTAAGACGCGTCCCGGCCCAGCCGCCAGTCCGCCCGAACATCGCCGGTGAGCCGGACATAGGAGCTCTCGGGGACGATCGCCACGGACGTCAGCGGATAGCGCTGCTGGTAGCCGCCATTGTCGCCCCCGGGTATGAGGCCGAGCCGCTGAAACTCCGCCGCGATGTACGCGGCGACCTTGTCGAGCTGGGGGCTCGGGGTGGCGCGGCCGAGCATCGAGTCGTCAGCAAGTATGCCGATCCGCCTCACGACGTCTGCCGCGGTAATGGAGCTGACGGCTTGCCGCACCGACGCCGCCGACTGCGCCGCCAGGAGTCCCGGCAGTAGTGACAGGAAGGAGAGGCGGAGCGGCGTGGCCACGGCGCAAAGCTAACGCGCCCGGCCGTGGGCGACCACGGACCGGGCGCGTTCAGGAGTTCGGCAGCCGCCTACGGGCGGCGCCGACGGAGCTCGGGCTGGTTGTCCTTCCCCTTGCCCCTGTCTTGCGCTGGGGGAGGAGGTGGGGGAGGAGAGACATCCCGACGGGACTCGGCGCGCGGCGGCTGGCTCCGCTGCTCGACTCGCGGCTGCTCCCGTGGCTGCACGGGCCGGCTCACCTCGGGCGGCCGCCCGCGGTCGTCACGTCCATTCCCGGCACCCTGCTGCGGGTCGGTGGGCCGCCAGATGGGCGGGCCGAATTGCTGCCGGCTGCCATCACCGGGCCGGTTGGCCCGATCCCGCCCCATGCTCTCGTCCGGGCGATTCGGATGGTCGGGGTGGTCCGGGTGATCCGGGCGATTCGGATGATCCGGGTGATCCGGGTGATCCGGGCGATCCGGGCGATCCGGGTGATCCCGGCGGCCCCCTGCCCCCCCCCCCCCGCGGTTCCCATCACCGCCGGTCGGTTGATCGGGCCCGTCTCGCCGCGGCAGGTCGCGCGGCGGAACCATCCGGTTACCATCGCTGTAGCCCACGCGACGACGGGTGTCGTCGTTCACCGGGCGCTCCCGCTCCCGCGTGACGAACCGGTCGGCGCCCGCCCCGTCGCGATCCCGGAAAATGAACCGCGGCTCGGGTCGGAACGGCCGGACGAACACCGCCCGCGTGCCGTAAGAGCGGTAGGGGTAGTAGTAGGGATCGTCGTACACGACGATGCGAAAACGTACGCAGGAGGTCGCGTAGGGGTCCCACGAGGTCCACCTCACGCTCGTGTGACAATCGTAGCACAGAAACCGGGGGTAGTCGTAATGCTGCTGGACGTAATAGGGAACGATGTCGTAATCCCAGTCGGGGTAATCGGCCGGGACGATGCGTTGGGCGAGGGTGGTGAGCGCCACGTAGGGGTCGCCGCGCACTCCACCTTCGGCGATCACGCGGTAGTCCCAATGGTCGCCGCTCGCGATCGCGTCGTAGACGAACGGATCCGCCGCGGCGACCGCGAAGAGGTACCCGACGCCGGGGCTATCGTCGATCTGGAACACGTCGCGGGATTCGTAGCCCTGCACCTCGATCTCCCGCCCGCCACGGACGAAGTTGTCCTCCCACGGTTCGCGGGGAAACAACACGCGCACGCGGCCGTCGGTGTCGACGCGCAACAGCGTGACGAAGGCATCCTGGTCCGCGCGGAGGAAGACGTGAACGCCGTCACCCCGGGCATAGGGATCGTCGCCGCGACTGGTCCAGACCGTGACGCGAGGGCGATTGGCAGCGTCCCCGGTGCGCGGAGCGCCCGATGCCGGCTGAGACCTGCCGGCCCCCGTTACAGCGGCCAATCCGAGCAGCGCGATGTGAGCGAACATATGACCTCCTACCAGGGTTCAAAGGCAGGGAGCATGCCAGGGGAGATTTTCCTGTATCCTGTTTTCTCGCAACCACTTGGCGTCTCAGCGTCGCGGCGTCTTTTTCCGGTGGTGTCCTCTATACTGGACGTTCGTCCGTCCGTTACCTTCCCCCACGCATGACTTCCACCACGCGCCTCGACCTGCTCGATCCCGCCGAGGTGGCTCGCCTCGGGGGGATCGAGATCGTCGCCGCGGGCGTGGTCGAGGGATTCCTCGCCGGGCTGCACCGCTCACCGTTTCGCGGGTTCTCCGTCGAATTCACCGAGCACCGCGCCTACCAGCCCGGCGATGAGCCGCGCTACCTCGACTGGCGTATGCTGGCGCGCAGTGATCGGCTGTTCGTGAAGCAGTTCGAGGAAGAGACCAACCTGCGCGCGATGATCCTGGTGGACGCGAGCCGCTCGATGGCCTGGCGCGGCGCTCCGGAGCGGCTCACGAAGCGCGCGTACGCTGACCGGCTGGCGGCGGCGTTGGCCCTCATCCTGCTGCGGCAGCGGGACGCCACCGGGCTCGTCACGTTCGACCAGGCGGTCCGTCAGGTCGTCCCGGCGCGCGTCAAGGCGGGGCAGTGGTCGCGGCTGGTGCGCGGGCTGCTCGCCACGCCGGATGGGCGGGGGACAGCGGCGCACGATGCGTTGCGCCACCTGACCGGGCTGCTCGCCCGTCGCGGGCTGGTCGTGCTGATCTCCGACATGTTGTTCGACCGCGACCTCGCCCTCACCGCCCTGCGCTACCTGCGTCACCGCGGCCACCAGGTGATCGTGTTCCACCTCATGGATCCCGCGGAGGCCGAGCTCGTGGGCCCGCCGGAGGTGCGGTTCCGCGATCCTGAGTCAGTCGCGAGCGTGGTGGTGCGGCCGCGGGAGCTGGCGCGAGCGTATCGGGAGACCGTCCGGCGCGAGATTGCCGCGTGGCGCTCGGCCTGCCGCCGCCACGGGATCGCCTACCACCATGTGACGACCGACCTGCCGTTCGGCGTGGCGTTGCGCCTCCTCGCGTGAGCTTCCTGCACCCGCTGGCCTTGCTGGGACTCGCCGCCGCCGCGCTCCCGGCCCTGCTGCACTTGCTGCATCGCCGCACACCACCGGAGCTCGAGTTCCCGCCCCTGCGTTACCTCAGCGACGCGGAGCGTCGCAGCGCGCGACGCCTGCGACTGCGGCACCTGCTCCTGCTGCTGCTGCGAACGGCGTTGATCGTGGCGCTGGTGCTGGCCGCCGCCCGGCCCCTCGTGTCGACGCGAGGCGGTGGACGCGTGCACGCGCCGACGGCGCTCGTCGTCGTGCTCGACAACTCGCTGTCGGCGGGTGCGGTCGTGGACGGCCGGCCGGTGCTGGACCGGCTCAAGGTCGCGACGCGAACGGTGCTCAGGCGACTCGCTGTGGCCGACCGCTGCTGGCTCATGCTCGCCGATGGCGTGGCGCGGGCCGGCACGGCCGAGGCGCTGCTCTCGGCGGTGGACAGTGCGGGCATCGATCCTCGGCGACTCGACCTCGTTGCCGCCGTGACCCGCGCGGCGGCGCTGGTGGACGCCGAGCCGCTGCCCGCGCGCGAGGTGCATGTCGTGAGCGATCTGCAGCGCACGGCACTGACCGGCACCGTCCAGCCGCCGCGGGGAGTGCGCATCATCGCCCTGGCTGCCACCGGCGCGGCACCTCCCAATCGCGGTATCGCCGTGGTCCGGCCAACGGAGCGCGCCGTGGCGGTCACGATCGGGGGAACGCCGGGCACGCCGGCGGGGCCAGTGACGCTGCGGCTCCGCACCCGGGAAGTGGGCCGGGCCCTCGCGGCCCCGCAGGCGACCGTGACCCTTCCGCTCCCGTCGTCACCTCCGGGCTGGTGGGTGGGCGAGGCCGAGCTCGCGCCCGACGAGTTGCGTGCCGACGACCGGCGGCCGTTCGTGTGGCGAGTCCCCCCTGCCGCGCGGGTCAGCGCCGGCCCCACGGTCGGTGCCTTCCTCAGCGCAGCCCTGGCCGTGCTGACGGAGGGCGGGCGGGTGGCGGTGGGCTCGGCTCCGCCCTCTGCAGCTGGTGCGCCCGAGGTCACGTTCGGCGAGCGGCCGGGCCCTGGCGGTGGCGCTGCCGGGACGGCGAGTGCCAGCGTCGTGATCCCGCCCGCCGATGCCGCGTTGCTCGGCCCGGCCAACCGGGCGCTCGCCGCGCATGGAGTCGCGTGGCGCTTCGCGGCGCCGGGCACGCCAGGGCCGCTTGCGTCGGCCACGCTGGGGACCCTGGCCGGTGTGCAGGTGACCCGGCGCTACCGCCTGGAGGGAGTGCGGGGGGAGGTCGGGAGGGACAGCGCCGTGGTGCTCGCCACGGTGAATGGCGAGCCGTGGCTGGTGCGCGCGGGAACGGTCGTCCTCGTCGGCAGCCGGCTCGACACGGGGTGGACCGCGCTCCCGGCAACGCCGGCGTTCGTGCCCTTCGTGGACGCCCTCGCTAATCGCCTGACTCGGGGGGAGACGGAGATCGCTGAGGCTGAAGGCGCGCCGCGGGTCGTCTTCACGCTGCGGGGCGCCGATACCGTCGGCGCGACGGTGTACGGCCCGGACCCGCGCGAATCCGATCTGACGCCGGCCAGCCGCGCGCTGGCGCGTCGGGTGCTCGGGGGTGCGGACGTGCTGAATGATGGCGAGTTCGCCGCCGCCGCGTTCGCAGGGACCCGCCGCGCCGACGCCAGCGGTGTACTGCTCGTCCTCGCACTGCTCCTGGCCGGCGCCGAGCTGGGCGTGGCGACGCTGACCCCCTGATGGCGCTCGATTTCCTGCTCGACCGCTTGGATGACCTGCCGGCGACCCGCGCGCTGGCCGAGGGCCTCCCGTCTCCCGGCTCTCGTCTTGCGGTGGCCGGCCTCCCCGGCTCCAGCCCGGCCGTGCTCGTGGCCGCGCTGGCGCGCCGCTTTCCGCAGCGGGTGTTCGCGGTGGTCGCGCCGACCCCGGCCGACGCCGAGCGCTGGCTCGCGGACGTGCAGACGCTGCTCGCTGAGCGCGCCGCGCTCTACCCGCAGCGTGAGGGTTTGGGCGCCGAGGAGCCGCACTTCGAGATCGCGGGCGAGCGCATCGAGACGCTCGAGGCGCTGCTGTCGGGCCGGGTGCGGGTGCTCGTGACGACGGCGCGCGCGAGCGCGGAGCGAACGGGGGTGCCCGCGGCGCTGCAGCGGGCGCGACTCACCCTCGAACGGGGACCGGGCAAAGGGGACTGGGGACAGGGACTGACCGCCGCCGTCACACGGTTCCAGGAGATGGGCTACGCGCGGGTCGGCACGGTCACCGAAGTCGCGCAGTTGAGCGTGCGCGGTGGGATCCTGGACGTATATGGGTTCGGGATGGCGGCGCCGGCGCGGATCGAATGGTGGGGAGACGAGATCCTCTCGCTCCGGACGTTCGACCTCGACACGCAACGCTCCGGCGGGGAGATCGAGCGCCTGACAGTCCTGCCGGTGAAGACCGAGGGCAGCGGGGAGCGAGCAGCGGGGAGCGGAGCGCCCAGCTCGCTGCTCCAGCTCCTGCCGACCGACACGCTCGTGCTCGTCGACCAGGAGTCCGCCGTCGAGCACGAGGTAGACCGTGCCTGGGGCGAGGCCGCGCATCATCTCGAGGTCGCGCGGCGCCTGGGCGCGGAGCCGCCGGGGCGTGAGGACCTGATGCTGGCGCCCGATGCCTGGCGCGCTCAGGTCGCCCGCTTCGCCCGGCTGGCCCCGGGCGCCGCCGACGCGGCGGTACGGTTCCCGCTCCTGCCGCCGGAAGCGATCGACCGCGACCTCAAGCTCCTGCGGCGGCTCGTGGCGGGGGAGCCTCCGACCGTGATTCTGTGCGACAACGAGGGTCAGCTCGAGCGGCTCGAGGAGCTGCTGGGCGCCGGCCGTGCCACGCTCGCGCTCGGCGCGCTGGACGCGGGATTCGTGCTGCCGGCCCTGCGGGTGCTCACCGACCATGAAATCTTCCGCCGGGCGCGTCGGCTGCGGCGCCCGCGGCGCTACCGCTCCGCTTCACCCGGCGCGGCCGCGACCGGAGAAGGGGCCCTCACGCTCGGTGGCTACGTGGTGCACCTGGAGCACGGCATCGGGATCTACCGGGGGCTGCAAACGATTCCGGTAGGCGAGGGAACGTTGGACGTGGCGGTGCTCGAGTATGAGGGCGGCGACCGGCTCAACGTCCCCTTGTACCGCCTCGACCAGCTGGAGCCGTACAGGGCGGCGGGAAATGGCGACGCCCCGCCTCCCCGCTTACATCGGCTCGGCGCCACCACGTGGCAGCGCCAGCGCGACCGCACGCGGGCGGCGATCCGCCGAATGGCCGAAGAGCTGCTCGACCTGTACGCCCGGCGCCAGATCGCCTCGGGGTATGCGTTCCCGCCCGACACGCCGTGGCAGCGGGAGCTCGAGTCGGCGTTCTTGTACGAGGACACGCCGGACCAGCGTCGTGCCGCGGCGGAGGTGAAGCGGGACCTGGAGCGGCCGCGACCGATGGACCGGCTCCTGGTCGGAGATGTCGGCTACGGCAAGACCGAGGTCGCGCTGCGCGCCGCCTTCAAGGCCGTGCAGGCCGGCAAGCAGGTCGCGGTGCTGGTGCCGACCACCATTCTCGCGGAGCAGCACGGCCGCACGTTCCGCGAGCGGCTCGCCGACTATCCGGTGCGCATCGAGGTGCTGTCGCGCTTCCGCAGCGCGAAGGCGTCCGCCGACGCGGTGCGCCAGCTCGCCGCGGGCACCATCGACATCGTGATCGGGACGCACCGCCTGCTGTCGCGCGACGTGGTCTTCCGGGACCTGGGGCTGCTGGTGGTGGACGAGGAGCACCGCTTCGGAGTGCGGCACAAAGAGCGGCTGAAGGCGCTGAAACTGGCGGTGCACGTGCTCACCCTCACCGCGACGCCGATCCCGCGCACGCTGCACCTCTCCCTGGCGGGCCTGCGGGACTTGACGCTCCTGGAGACGCCGCCGAAGGACCGCTCGCCGGTGCTGACGTTCATCGAGCCGTGGGACGACGCGCTGCTCGAGGAGGCACTGGCGCGGGAGCTCGACCGGGGCGGCCAGGTGTATTTCGTGCACAACCGTATCGAGACGATCACCACCATCGCCGAGCGGGTCCGGCGGCTGGCGCCGCGGGCGCGCGTCGCGGTGGCGCACGGCCAGCTGCGGGAATCGGAGCTGGACGCCGTGATGTCGCGGTTCGTCCGCGGCGAGGTGGACATCCTGGTCTCGACGATGATCGTGGAATCGGGGCTCGACGTGGCGAACGCCAACACGATGGTCGTGGATCGCGCCGACCAGCTCGGCCTCGCCCAGCTCTACCAGCTCCGGGGACGGGTGGGTCGCAGCCACCGCCGGGCGTCCTGCTATCTGCTGGTGCCCGACCTCGTGGACGCCGAGGCCGAGGAACGTTTGCGGGTGCTCGAGCATCATACCGATCTGGGGTCGGGCTACCGGATCGCGCTGCGGGACCTGGAACTGCGGGGTGCGGGCAATCTGCTCGGGGCCGAGCAATCGGGGCACGCGCAGGCGGTGGGGTTCGACATGTATCTGCGGTGGCTCGAGGAGGAGGTCCGGGTCTTGAAGGGGGGGGAAGAACGGCGCGCGAGGGGTGGAGAGCGGTGGAGTCCACCGGATGTCACGCTCGATCTGCCGGCGCACCTGCCGGAGGATTACGTCGTGGACGACGAGGCCAAGTTGAACCTGTATCGGCGGCTGGCGCGGGCCGAGCAACCGTGCGAGATTCAGGCCGTGCGCGAGGAATTGCGCGATCGCTTCGGACCGCTGCCCGACGACGCGCAGCGACTCCTCCTCGTCGCCGAACTCCGCGCGCTCGGCGCCCGGGTAGGACTGGAGACGGTCCTGATCAGGGGCGACGAGGCGCGGCTCACGTTTCGGCGGAGCGCCCACCCCCGTTTGGCCGGCCTCACCGCCGCGCTCGATGCGGTGCAGTTCGAGGCGGAGGTGCGGCGGGCGCATCCGCTCTCGCTGCGGCTCCGACGGCTCGGGGGCGAGGCGATCGGCCCCGGGCTGGCGCGGGCGCTCACGGCCGTTCTGCAGGACTCTCACACCGAATAGGAGACGCGATGCGGCGGCTGGGTCTGGTGGCGATGGTGCTCGGTGTCGTGGGGTGCGGAGCCCTGCGCGATGCGTTCACGGCGCACCCCAGCGCCGCCGCGACGGCGGCCGGCCAGGTCCTCACGGTCGAACGGCTGGCGGAGCTGGCGGCGAAAGTGAAGGGGATGCCGCTGCAGCCCGAGAACGTCGCCCGTCTGGCGGACGTCTACGTCGACTGGACGCTGTTCGCGCTGGCGCTGGCGCAAGGCAAGACGCTCAGCGACACGGCGACCGTCGCGGCGACGATGTGGCCCCTGGTCGCCCAGCTCAAGTGGGACCATTTTCACGAGCGGCTCACGTCCGGACGCATGCGGCTCACTCCGCGGCAGGTGGACTCGGCGTTCCAGGCCGGCACCGTCCGCATGTTCCAGCACATCCTGTTGCAGGCCCCCTCCAGCCTCGCGCCCATCCTGGCACAGCAGAAGGAGACCCAGGCAAAAAGCTTGCTGACCCAGATCACCGCCGCGCACGGGGCCAACTTTGCCGCGCTGGCCAAGCGCTACTCCGACGATCCCGGGACCAAGACGCGGGGTGGGCTGCTCAACGCCACGAGCCGTGGCCAGTTCGTGCCGCAGTTCGAAGACGCCGCCTGGCAGCTCGCGCCCGGTGCCGTGAGCGGGGTGGTCCGCAGCCCGTACGGCTACCACATCATCCGCCGTCCCCCGCTGGCCGAAGTGCGCGACAGCTTTGCCCATGGGCTGCAGGACGCGTTGGGCACGCGGCTGGACTCGATCTATATGAGCGGTCTCGACACCGCCCAGCGGATCAAGGTGGCAAGCGGAGCGGGAGCGGCGGTGCGCCAGGCGATCCAGGACATCACCGCGGCGCGCAATGATGGTCACGCCCTCGTCAGCTACCGCGGCGGCAGCTTCACGGTGCAGGACCTGGTCCGCTGGATCCGCGCGCTCCCCCCGGAAGTCACCCAGGCGGTCCCCACGGCCACCGATGCGCAGATCGGTGTGCTCCTGCGCCAGCTTACCGAGCGGAACATCCTGCTGCACCAGGCCGATTCGGCCGGGGTGCAGCTGACCGACTCCGATTGGGCCGACCTGCGGGTCGCCCACGATTCGACGCTGCGCCGTGTCCAGGGAGCGCTGGGGCTCACGCCGCAGGGGATCAAGGATTCGGCGGCGACGCCTGACGCCCGGGTGCGACTCGCCATGGCCCATGTTCAGGGATACCTCGACAACATCGTGGTGTCGCGCGCGAACTACGTGCCGATCCCCCCCTTCCTCGGCGACCGGCTGCGGGCGGGGGAGCCCTGGTCCGTCAACCAGGCGGGCATCGTGCGCGCCGCCGAGCGCGCCCGCGAACTACGCGCCCAGAGCGATTCCCTGCGCGGCGGCCCCCGGCCCAACAGTGAGCTCGCCCCCGGTGTCCGTCCCGCCCCGGGCCTGGCCCCGGTGCCGGGAGGCGGCCGCCCGGCGCGGCCCCGCTAGCATGGTCAGGCGGTCGTTCCCCCTGTTCCGCGCCGCGCTGGTGACCGCTGGTGCGGCGCT
>Ga0137415_10008630_pt1 | contig 10100 bp, 7 predicted proteins | sample CZODoug3_1_1_16f_FD_183082 | JGI IMG/M metagenome (GOLD analysis project Ga0137415, IMG submission 183082) | Vadose zone soil fungal communities from Angelo Coast Range Reserve, California, USA - CZODoug3_1_1_16fungal (Hybrid Assembly) | ecosystem: Environmental > Terrestrial > Soil > Vadose... | reverse complement strand
TGCAAAGGCGGTGATCGTGTGCCCCGACGGAAATGAGCGGAATTGGTCGCTCGAGAAGCCTCTCCAAAGCTGGAAGTTATATGGATTCCTGATGTCGTAGAATGGACGCTGCCTTCCGGCGAGCATCTTTATTCCACCGCCAAGAACATCAGCCAGCAGAATCGACTCGACGCTATGCAATCCGACCGATTCGACACGTCGGTTCCCGTCGACGCGACCAATCAGATACACGGCCGTGCCTACAACGAAAGATCCCGGGTCACCAAGCAGACGAAAGCCCGTAGCGGCCCTTCCGAGGAGCTGGTTCTCCTGGGTCCCCTGATACTGGAGACGGCTGGCGATTTTCATGTCAAGCGGCGCGACTGCCGCTGTCCCGAGCAGGAATGCGCCCAACAGCAGCGCATCCTTGCTGACCAGGAGCGGTGTTTTCTTATCGATCGTGTCCTGAACCTGCGCTTGCGCAGTGACGGCGAATGTCAGGGATACCAGCGCAGCACGGAACATCTTTGCGAACAAGTTCGTCCCCTGTTGAAATGATAATGAAAGGCTCGATCTGGTCCCCGAATGCAAATCTCTTACCCCTTGTAAATCATCCTTCGAATCGCGATATCACGCCAATGCTGAAAATAGACCTCACCGGGAAGCGGGCGCTGGTTGCCGGCGTCGCGGATGACGCCGGATACGGGTTCGCGATAGCCAAATCACTCGCTGAGGCAGGGGCTAAGGTGTCGGTAGGGACCTGGCCTCCCGCTCTCAACATCTTCACGAACTTGTTGGAGCGCGGCAAGATGGACGAGTCGCGGAAGTTATCTGGCGGACAGCTTCTACAATTCGAGAAGGTCTACCCGCTCGACGCTTCGTTTGACACGCTTTCCGATGCGCCCGAGGACATCCGTTCCAACAAGCGGTACAAGGATACTGGTGATTTCAGCATCGACGGAATGGTCCGACGCATGGAGTCGGACTTCGGCAAGGATTCGCTCGACATTGTGATCCATTCGCTGGCAAATGGTCCCGAGGTCAGGAAGCCGTTGCTGGAGACGAGTCGCTCCGGCTATCTCACCGCGATCAGCGTCAGCGCGTATTCATTGATCTCGATGGTGTCGCGGCTGGCCCCGCTCATGCGAAAGGGAGGTTCCTTTCTTTCTTTGACGTATTTGGCAAGCGAGCGCGTGATTCCGGGATACGGCGGTGGCATGTCGTCGGCGAAGGCGGCGCTAGAGAGTGATACCAGGGTGCTCGCATTCGAGGCCGGCCGAAAATACGGACTGCGGGTCAACGCCATCTCAGCGGGTCCATTGGCCTCGCGCGCGGCAAGCGCGATAGGAATCATCGAGAAGATGGTTGAGTACTGCGCCGGTAATTCGCCCCTCACCGAGCCATTGCAAGCGGAAGAAGTCGGAAATGCCGCCGCGTTTCTCTCGAGTCCCCTCGCCACCGGAATCACCGGCACCGTCGTCTACGTTGACAAGGGATATCACTCGATGGGGATGGCGCTTCAGGGCGCGGCGCCTCCAAGCTGACCCGGCTGGTCAGGGCTTTTTCTTCGCCGCTGTCGCTGCTCTTTCCCGCTCGATGCTGATCCTTATCCGCTGAAGCCGCGCTTCCGACATACGTCCCGAAAGCTTCAACGTGTTGCGCGTGGCTGTATCGATCCAAGTGATCGTGGTCACTCCGTTGGCGACCTCCACATGTGTTGCTGGCACGAGGGCTGACGGTGCTCCCGCTAGCGCCCCTGCGACTGCAGTCGGGCGCTGAGAATCCGGTGCACTCACAACAGCAGCATCGCCGCGTTTGCTGGGTGCAGCTGCCGCTTTCCCGGTCAATTGGCGCGCGCGCTCCCCGGCTGAAGAACCCGTAGCAACCACAGACTCCAGCTGAGCGCTCAAAGGCTCGGTGAAAGTAACCGTGTCACCAGGTGTGACCTCGTACAACGTTGCTTTTGCGCCGAGCGTTCTGAGAGTTGCAACCTCATTGAGATGAACTTGCTCGCTTGCTGCATCCAGAGTGGATGCTCCTCTCAACCGTATTGGAGCGATCGTCTGCGGTGCTGGTGCCGCCGCTCTCGCGTTCGCTGAGGAAATGGAGACGTTGTCGGTGACAGCACCACCTGCTTGCGGTGCAACTTTTCGGCTCTCGCCCGCGGATGTACTGGGTTGCCGAGAGGGAGCACGTGCTTCTGCCTGGTAGGTAACTGGCGGAGGCAGCGCCAATGCTTGCGACGTAGGCTTCGATGCATCGGTCGCTCCCCCTTTCAATGTGCTCTTCTCGGCTAAACCAGCACTCGACTGCAAGCCACCGACCGCTGTTCCTCGAGCAGAATTGCCTGGTTTCTGTAGCGAAGGCGTTGGTTCAGCGCTCATCCGATGGGTCTCATTACCTGCCGCCGCCGTCGGTGCAAACGTCGTGACCGTACTGGGGACTGTATCGGCATTGCTGGTAGCAATCGGTGCTTCCCGTCCATCATTTCTGAACACCACCAGAGTGCCCGCCGCGACAACCAGTAACGTTGCCGCCACGCGCCACACGATCGGATCGATCCGCTTCTTCGTCGCCGCCACTGGTATGACTCCGCGCGGCGCATTGTCGAGCGCCGTCAAGATCCGCGACGCCCCCGCAATGAACCCACGCGCTTCCGCCACCGCGGCCGCGCACTGCGGACACTCTTTGACGTGCGCTTCCACCCGCGCGGCTTCATCGGCACTCAGCGCGCCGTCCAGCCACGAATGAATCGTTCCTTCGTCAAGATGCTGCATTCTTCTCTCTCTCTTCTCGACTCTTCTGCAATGCCTCGTAGCTCTCCACCAACCGGCGGCGCGCACGCGACAGCGTCGTACCTACCGAACCAGGCGAAAGCTCCAACGCCTCGGCAATCTCGTTGTAATCCAACCCTTCTTCCCGCATGAGGAGCGCTAGCCGGTCTCGCTCCGCAAGAGCATCCACCGCCTTGCGCGCCATCGCTGCCTCCTGAGCGCGCTCGATGGTCGTCTCCTCTGGCTCGACCATCTCATCGCGCTCCTGCTCCGCTAACAGTGCCAGATGCTTTCGGCGTCTCATGTCCTTCCTCGCTTCGTCCCTCACGAGATTCGTAGCGACCGCAAACAGCCAGGCCCGTTCGTTCTGTATCGAAGTTTGTCTCAATGCGCGAACGAACGTCTCTTGAGCGACTTCCTCTGCCCAGTCGCGATCTCCCAGACGCCGCGTCAGATATCTCACCAACGCGGCGTTGTACGTTCGGAAGAGTCGCTCTACGTCAGTCACTCGACTACCAGCGATCCCTGATCAGAGCAACATCACGATCCGTGAGACTCTCTTTCCCCGACGGGGTCAGCTCGATCGCCATGCTGCGTCCCGCTACTATGGCTCGCTCGCCAACCGAGAACGGCTCACGCAGGTCGGGCACCATCTCAATCAGCTTGAAGTATGCGTCCGAGAATGGCTTCACCTGCAGCACCATTCCAGACTTCTTGTAGCGAACGTCGGTCCACACGCCGTCGCGCAATACAAATGTCACGTTGCCGGCCCGAGTCACGTTGCCGCTGCGACTGACGCTGGCAGAATCACCCATGCCCACAGCGGCGTCCGCAGCCGAAAGGTTTGTCGCAGAGCGTTGTGCCGCCGCCGACTTGGCTGCCTCGAACTGAACCGTGGCAGGAGCAGGCGCTGACGATGTGCCGGTGACAACCACCTGGCCAAGGCTTCCACCAGCCATGTCGCGTCTGTTTCGATTCATGCCCGGCTCGACCACCAGGTACGAAGAGAACTCCGTCGGAATGCCGAAGCGCTCCCCGAGATCCCGGATCTCGTCGTTGATCTCCTGCGATCCACCGTGCTTGCGCTTCTCGGCGCTCAGATATCCGACGCGCTGCGTCGCCCACAGCCTCGCGACGAATGGATTCTCGCGCGAGCGCTCGGGGAAATACACCCGCGTCGTCCAGCTCACCGGACCACTGGTCGTCTGTCCGTCGAAGCGCAACACGGCATTGCCGCTCCCATCATATCGCGCGAGTATCACGAGATCCTCGCCTGCAAATATGTCCACTGGTCCCGATGGGTGCATCTTGAGAAGCCTTACACCCTCGGCGTGAACACGGACATCTGTCACCAGCGGACTTGTCAGACGGCTGGCTACGATTCCTACCGCGCGCTCCACCGATTCCTCGGGACGCACGAAGCTCGCTGTGCCCCGACCTTCGAGCGCGAGCTGTTCGATCAGCGAAACGTTGAGATCCGCTCCAACACCGAAGGTGAAGAGTCTGCGTGACCCACGCTGCCTGGCGACGTTCCCCGCGATCACCGAAGCATCCCGCTCGCCCACGGTCGGCTGACCGTCGGTAAGAAACAGGATGATCGGAATCCTTCCTGATTGAACTGGAGCGGACAACGCCTCATCGAGCGCGCCCGAGATGTTCGTCGACCCCTGCGCATCCAGCTGATCGAGATAACGTTCCGCCGCGCGAATGTTCTCACGGTTCGCGGTCGAGAAATCATCGCGGAACGTGCGCACATCGCTCGAGAAATCGATCAGACGGAAACGGTCCATGGGCGACAACGTGCCCAGGATCTGCTTGCCGGCGGCACGAGCCTGCTCGATTTTCTGTCCGCTCATGGAGCCCGACACATCGATGACGAACGTCAGATCGCGTGGCACCGCTCGCGGACGAACCGCCGGCGGAGACAGGGTAATCAGCGCAAAACCGTCGTCATTGCCTGGAGCATTGGCCAGCAAGGAAATCGCGGCGCTGGTCGAGCGCCGGATTGGGATAAGGAGCGTGACCTCTCCACGCGCATCCCTTACCTCGACCCGGCGCACCGACCCGCGATAGCTCGCCGCAAACGAGCGGTCGTCGTAATTGTCACGATATCCATCCGACTCCGACGTCGATCCGTAACGCTGCTCGAAGATCGAGTGCGTCGGAGAATACGCCGTTCCGTACATCGGGTCGTTGGGATAGGTCAGCACGAACGACGTACGTCCTTCGGGATCCTGATTCATCCCGACCTGATTCGACCGCATGCCGCGGAAATAGTCGACTCTCAGCGCATCGCCCTCGCGGGGCGCTACGGTTTGAAAGCGCACCACTACTTTTTTCTGTTCACCCGGCGCGATTGGAAAGATTCTCGCGCGCAGAAGGCCGTACCCCATCCACTCGAGCAGGGCAGGATCGCGCTGCCGGCGGACGATCTCTTCATAGATCTGTCTTGCACGATCGGCGCTCATCGTCTCGCCGGCTACCATCTCGCCGTTGATCGAGAGCTTCAGATCCTGGAACGCGGCGCCCTTTGGCAGCGGAAACATGAAATCCGCTTCCCCTACTCTGCTTCCTCGATTGACGAACGTCTCGGTGATCTCGTAGCGTAGCACGCGGTCGACGAGGTCGACGCGAACGTCGCTGCTCTGTCGTACCACAATGGGCGACGGAATGCCGCACGCCGGCATGATGCAGGGCCTTCCCCGCTCGCATGGCGGCGGCACCGGGCAGGGCCACGGACGCGGTGGGCCATCGACGATCTGTCCTGAAACCAGTGTGGGAAAGCCGAGGGCGAGTACGAGAAGGAATGAGCGCATGAGGCACCAGTAGAAGAAGGTTCTACTGTGGGACGTGCGTCAGCTCTTCACTTGCACACCCGCGCTGTGCCTAGGCTTTCCAGGCGGTTAAGGCCCGCTAGCAGTGGCTAAGTAGCCTTCGGACGCTTCTTCCGCCGTTTTTGCAGGTCCCGCCGCTCGTCGACCCTTACCGCCAGAAGGCGGCGATCGGCTCTAACCATCGTATCCTCGAACGATTCACCGTTCTTGCGCGCTGCCCACCCCATTGAAAACGGCCCCGGTGCAGACGTCGGCGCAGCGGCCCGCAATCGCGCCGCCACATTATCGATCTGGTCCAGATCGGAATCGCATAAAACGACGAGAAATTCGTCCCCGCCCACACGCACGACTGCTTCCTCTGCCCGCACGTGGCGCATGAGGAAACGCGCCATCTTCACCAGCACCGCATCGCCTTCAGCGTGGCCGTTCTTGTCGTTGTATTGCTTGAAGTGGTCGATGTCGAGGTAAATGCAACCCCACTCCCCTTCCGGCTGCGCCTCGCATTGACGCGTGACGGTGTTCAGATACCGGCGATTGTAGCAGCCCGTGAGCGGATCCCGGATGCTCAGTTCCAGGAGTTGTGTCTGAAGCTCCTTCCGGTGTGTGATGTCGACGAGGATTCCGTGGCAGTATTTCTCGCCGGTCTTGGGATCCACCGAGAGAAAAGCGCTGTCGACTACCGTTCTTGTCTCGCCATCGCGACGCGTGAGCTGAAACTCGATGTCCCGAACAGATCCCTCTCGCTCGAGTAGTGCCATTTCTCTTGCCCGTACTTCGGGCTTCACGAAATCGCTGGTGCGCTGCCCTTTCAAATCCTCCAGCGAGTCGACCCCGAACATTTCGAGGAACGCCGGGTTGGCGTCGATGATCTCGCCATCAAGTGTCGTGATGTAAATTCCCTCTTTCAGGCGCAGTGCCAGCTCGCTGAGCGTGTGCGGATCGCTCAGACTGCGAAACCGTTTTTGCTTTTTGCGCTTTGCGGACTGGGTGATACGGCTCACATCAATGCCTCAGCAAACGGCATGTCCGTTGCTTTATGGAAGGGGACAGATTGGAGATAAGATGCCATTCAGACGAAAGCCGAAACAGAGCAAGCGCCCCCCTTCCGGACAGGGCGACGGGAAGAATAGTTAAGCAAGAATCGGTGCGATGAGTTTCCGGACAGCCGGTATCCACCACGTCACCGGTATCGCCAGCGATCCGCAGCGGAATCTCGATTTCTACGCCGGAATCCTGGGCTTCAGGCTCGTCAAGCGCACGGTAAACTTCGACGATCCAACCACCTATCACTTCTACTTCGGCGACGAATCAGGAACCCCAGGCAGCATTCTGACGTTCTTTCCCTGGCCGGATGCGCGTCGCGGCCGACAGGGCGGCGGTCAGGTTGCTGTCACATCGTTTTCGATCCTTCCCAGCTCGGTCGGATTCTGGATCGAGCGCCTGATCAAGAAGAGAGTGGAGTTCGAGCAGCCGGTTGCGCGTTACGAGGACGAACGCGTCATCGCGTTCAAGGATCACGAAGGATTCATGGGCGAGCTGGTGGCTCACCCAGCCGCCGCTTCTCACACCGGCTGGTCTGGCGCCGGTGTTCCCCCCGAGCACGCGATCCGGGGCATCTACTCGGTCACCCTCTGGCTCGATGCCAACGAGCTCACCGGGCAGCTTCTCACCAACACGCTCGGCTTCAGGCTCGTTCGTGAGCAGGGAAGCATCTTTCGCTACGCGAGCGGAGACGGCGGACCCGGCACAATCGTAGACCTGCGTTGTGTCCCCGGTATCTGGCCCGGCGTGATGGGAGCAGGAACGGTACACCACGTCGCGTTCCGCGGAGCCAGCGAAGCCGAACAGATGAAGGTTCGCACCGAGCTGACTTCCCTCGGCTACAACGTCACGCCACAGCTTGACCGTGACTACTTCAAGTCGATTTACTTCCGCGAGCCCGGAGGGGTTCTTTTCGAGATTGCGACCGATGGTCCCGGATTCGCAGTCGACGAGGCGGTCGATTCACTGGGTCAGTCGCTAAAGCTTCCCGACTGGCTCGAGCCCCGAAGATTCGAGATCGAGGCACTCCTCCCCAACATCCACACGCCACTCGAGCTGCACGGCCCCAATGCATGACTGACGATCTGGGATTCATTCATCGCTTCGTGCCCGCGGAGGATTCTGGATCCGGCGAGACGCTCATCGTACTCCACGGTACTGGTGGAGACGAGAACGATCTCATCGGCATCGGAAAGGCCGTCGCTCCAGGCGCTGCCATTCTGAGCCCGCGTGGCAACGTTCTGGAGAACGGGGCGCCGCGTTTCTTCAGGCGTCTCGCCGAGGGAGTGTTCGACCCGAAGGAGGTGCGTTCACGCGCCGAGGAGCTGGCGCGATTCATTCGCGCCGCAATCGTTACCTATCGGCTCGATCCCGCCCGCGTCTTCGCCCTCGGGTACTCCAACGGCGCCAACGTCGCATCGACTGTGATGTTCGTCGAACCGGGGATCCTGCAAAGCGCGATTCTCTTCCGCCCCATGCTCGTGTACGAACCGACTGAGAAGAATGATCTTTCCGGCTCCGCGGTGTTCATTTCAGCTGGCCGCATGGATCCCATCGCTCCGGCCGCGAGCGTCGAAAGGCTGGCCGACCTTTTCGAGTCGGCGCACGCCGAAGTCACTCTCAAATGGCAGCTGGTTGGCCATAATCTCGTGCCGAGCGAAGTAAGCGAAGCGGCCGATTGGCTCGCCCTGCAACGCACCCGTGTATGAGCTAGTTTCCAAATGAGAACTGACTTCAAGATGAGAATTGACTTCGGCGCGATACGCGCCGCACACGTCTGCGCCTTACCTCACACCTCGCACCTAGTACCTCGCACCTACAACCTTACTCTTCTCGCAGTTGATTTTCTCCACCTAGTACCTCGCGCCTACAACCTTACTCTTCTCGCAGTTGGTTTTCTGGATCTGCTACCTCGCACCTCCAACCTTACTCTTCTCGCAGTGGGTTTTCCTTTCTAATGTCCGACCAAGCCAGTACCGCGACCGCTCCCCGAGCGACCGATTCTTCCCCACCTTCGGGCTCCGGCCAATCGCTGCCGGATCTCTGCATCAACGCGATCAGGGTTCTCGCGATGGACGCCGTACAGAAAGCGGACTCCGGTCATCCCGGCACACCGATGGCCCTGGCGCCGCTCGCCTACGTCCTCTGGACGCAGCACCTTCGCTACAACCCGGCAAATCCCGGCTGGCTGAATCGTGATCGCTTCGTATTGTCGGCGGGGCACGCATCGATGCTGTTGTACAGCGTGCTCTATCTCACCGGCTACGAGCTCACACTCGATGACCTGAAGCAGTTCCGGCAGTGGGAGAGCAAGACTCCCGGCCATCCCGAGTACGGCTGCGCCCCCGGCATCGAGACGACGACTGGCCCGCTGGGCCAGGGGGTTGGCAACTCTGTTGGCATGGCGGTGGCCGAGGCGCACATGGGCGCGGTATTCAACCGCGCCCAGAAGATCATAGACCATCACGTCTACTTCATCGCCAGCGACGGCGACATGATGGAAGGCGTCTCCCACGAATCCGCCTCGTTCGCCGGACACGCGAAGCTCGGCAAGCTTATCGGCTTCTACGACGACAACCACATCACGATCGAGGGCGACACCGCGCTCACCTTCAGCGATGATACCGGTGCCCGGTTTGAGGCCTATGGCTGGCACGTGCAGCACGTCGCGGACGTCAATGATCTCGCCGCCCTGAATCGTGCGATCGAGGCGGCGAAAGCCGAGACGTTGAAGCCGTCGCTGATCGTCGTTCGCTCGCACATCGGTTACGGAAGTCCCAACAAGCACGACACCGCCGAGGCGCACGGCTCCGCATTGGGAGTGGACGAGATCGTTCTCACCAAAAAGGCGCTCGGCTATCCGTCGCTGGAGCCGTTCTACGTCGCGCCAGAAGCCCTCCGCTACTGGCGTGAAGCCGCGAAACAAAGAGCGAAGACAGAGGACGAGTGGAAAAAGATTTACGGCGCTTACAAGGCTGCGAATCCAGTTCTCGAGAAGGAGCTGCAGCGTCGGCTGCAAGGTGATTTGCCGGATGGCTGGGAGGAATTGATCCCCGTCTTCACGGCGAAGGACGGAAACGTCGCGAGCCGCGCCGCATCGGGCGTCGTCATCAACGCCATTGGCAAGAAGATACCCGAGCTGATGGGAGGCTCCGCCGATCTGGCCAGCTCCACCAACACCATCATCAAGAGCGAGCCAAGCTTCTCGGCGGAGAATTATGCCGGCCGCAATTTCCATTTCGGAATTCGTGAGCATGGGATGGGATCGATCATGAACGGCATGTCGTTTTTCGGCGGCATCATTCCATATGGTGCGACGTTCCTGATCTTCTCGGATTACATGAGACCGCCGGTGAGACTGGCGTGTATCATGGATCGCCACGTCATCTACGTTTACACGCACGACTCGATCGGTCTCGGCGAGGACGGCCCGACGCATCAACCCATCGAGCAGCTGAGCGCGCTGCGTGCG
>Ga0137415_10008629_pt1 | contig 10102 bp, 9 predicted proteins | sample CZODoug3_1_1_16f_FD_183082 | JGI IMG/M metagenome (GOLD analysis project Ga0137415, IMG submission 183082) | Vadose zone soil fungal communities from Angelo Coast Range Reserve, California, USA - CZODoug3_1_1_16fungal (Hybrid Assembly) | ecosystem: Environmental > Terrestrial > Soil > Vadose... | reverse complement strand
GAATGGAGCGGAATTCGCCATCGTTTCGCGTCCTTGCGTATGAGAGCCGTCGAAGAGGCGAAACATTCCGGGCGACTCGGAGCTTTTCTCCGGCGGGCGAGCCGGAGTCGAGCGTGCGAGAGCCGCCTTATGCTGCACGATGTTTTCGGAGCGATGATTTCGGGAGCACACGTACTGTAGGCGATGTCACCGGCGCGCTGCAAGTGGAATCGTATGACACGACTCCGCTTGACGGCTTTCCGACGCGGTGTCACCGTTCGCCGAGCGTGCCACACGAGTCGGAGCGTCTTTATGCGCACGCGTGCCGCGTCATCCCGGGCGGTGTGAACAGCCCCGTGCGGTCGTGGAAGGCCGTCGGCGAGCATCCGCTGTTCCTGCAGCGAGGCCGTGCCGCAGAGGTCGTCGACGCCGACGGTCGGGCGTATCTCGATTTTCTCGGCTCGTGGGGTGCCCTCATCCTCGGACATGCGCCGCCGCGCGTGAGCGCGGCCGTGGGGCACCGGGCGAAGTCCGGAACCACATTCGGGGCGCCGACGGCCGGCGAGGTGGAGCTGGCCCGCGTCCTCGTCGACGCGGTCCCTTCGCTCGAGCAGGTTCGCCTCGTCAGCTCGGGAACCGAGGCGACGATGAGCGCGCTCCGCCTCGCACGTGCCGCGACGGGACGCGAAGCGATCCTCAAGTTCGCCGGCTGTTACCACGGCCACGTCGACGCCCTGCTCGTCCGCGCGGGCTCCGGCGCGCTGACGCTGGGTGTGCCTGACAGCCCCGGTGTCCCGCCGAGCGTCACGGCGCTCACGCGAACGGCGGAGTTCAACGACGTGGAGGGGGTCAGGGAACTCCTGCGCGCCCGTGGTGGTGAGCTGGCCGCGGTGATCGTCGAGCCGGTGGCGGGAAACATGGGCGTCGTCCCACCCGCACCCGGGTTCCTCGAAGGCCTGCGCCGGCTCACGCGCCATGACGGTAGCCTGCTGATCTTCGATGAGGTCATCACCGGCTTTCGCGTCGCTCGTGGTGGAGCGCAACAACGCTACGGCGTGATCCCCGACCTGACCTGCCTCGGCAAGGTCCTCGGCGGCGGCCTCCCCATCGGGGCCTACGGTGGACGGCGCGCCATCATGGAGCAGGTCGCGCCCGCCGGACCGGTTTACCAGGCGGGCACGCTGTCCGGCAATCCACTCGCGATGGCAGCCGGACTCGCCACCCTCGACGCACTGAATGACAGCGCCTACTGCCAGTTGGAGGAAGCGGGTGCTCGGGTCGCCAGGATGGTGCAGTCCGCGGCGGACGCTGCCGGGATCCTGCTCACCATCAATCGCGTCGGGTCGATGCTCACGGCATTCTTCACGGACCGAGCGGTCGTGGATTACGCGAGCGCGCGGCGAGCCAACGCCGCGTCGTTTGCCAGCTGGTTCCGCCGTCTGCTGGCAAATGGAGTGTCGCTCCCGCCCTCACAATTTGAAGCGGCTTTCGTCTCGACCGCGCACGACGACGAAGCCCTCGCGTTTCTGGAGCGTTCCCTGACCGATTCCTTTACTGGGATTCCGGCCGCTGTCCGGGGATAAGCAGGAGGGCCGCGACCACACTGGCGCTACTGATTGCCGCGCCAAGCAGCAGCGGGAAGACGAGCGAGTGCTCGAGCAACGGTCCCGATATCGCCGAGCCGATCGGCAGACCGGCAAAGTTGAGGCTCATTGACACGGCAAACGCGCGGCCGAACCAGGCCGGATCGGTGCGCCGCTGGCGGAGGGCGAAGAGCCCGACGTTGACGACCGATTCCGCCCCGCCGACGACGGCGGCCAGGACGAACACCATCGGCAAGGTGTTCGCGAACGCCAGCAGAGCCAGGGCGACGCCCTGGACCCCAATGCAGCCGGCGATCAGCAGCCGCTCCCGCCCCTCCGTGTTGACACGGCCAATGATTAAGCCGGTGACCAGGCCCGCCAGCCCGAAGACGGCGAAGACCTGGCCAACGGTCGAGGCGCTGCCGTTGAAGTGCCGCAGCACGAGCACGGGGATGCCCACAGGAAGGACGCCGAATCCGAGATTGCAGATGAATAAGGTGATCGCCAGGCCGCGCAGGCTTGGGTGCCGGACGACGTACATCAGGCCCGCCCACGCGTCTCCAATCAGCGAGCCCTCGGGCTCGGCCCGGGCGACAGGCTCGCGGACGCCGAGCAAGGAGACAGCGGCAAGTGCCACCACGCCCGCGGCAACGATGAATGCGGCCTCTGGCCCGAATCTCGCCACGGCGACGCCGGCAATCGCCGGACCCATGACGGTCGTCAGCGAATAAAGGCTGCTATCGAGTCCGTTCGCTCGGTCCCAGAGGTTTCGTGGAAGCATGAGGGGGAAGAGCGAGCGCGTACCGGTGATGCTCAAGATGTTGCTGACGCCGAGGAAGCTCACGATCACAAGCAGGAGAGCGGGCGGTAGCCGGTGCCCGAGCGAGAGGATGACGATCGCCGCCGTGAGCCCGGCCGTGACCGAGTAATCGAGGATCATCAGCCGAACCCTGCCCTGGCGGTCGAGCAAGGCGCCGGCAACCGGGCTGAAGACGAGCCCCGGGAGGATCGAGAACAGCAGCGTGAGGCCCGCAAGACTTGGTGAGCGGTAGCGCTGCAGCACGAACAGGACGAGGATGATCCCCCACATCTGGCCACCGAGCCGTGCCAGCAGTGTCCCCAGCACGACGCGACCGAAGCCGCCCACGCGGAGCAAGTCCGCATACGACGGTTCGATGGACTGCTGGCTCGGACCTAACATCGCCCTGTGGAATCTATCCGATACGTGGCGCTGGGCGATTCGTACACGATCGGCACCGGACTTCAGGACCAGTCGCAAAATTTCCCGAGCCTGCTCGCGAGATGGCTTACCGAGGAGACCGGTATCGATGTCGCCCTCGTCAACCTCGGCGTGAATGGATATACGACGACCGATCTGATCCGCGAAGAATTGCCGGTCGCTCGCGGCTTAGCGCCAGAGTACGTGACGATTTTGATCGGCGCCAACGATGTCGTGCAGGGATCAGACGAGGCCGGCTACCAGACCCGCCTGGGCACGATCTATGACGCGCTCGTCGAATTGGCTCATCCGGCCACGAACATCATTGCGGTTTCGACCCCCGATTTCTCAGCCTTACCCGGTGCCGCGCCCTTCGGCACGGCGCGCGACCTTCGGAGGCGAATCGACGCCTTCAATCAGGTTGCCCAGTCCGAGGCCACCGCGCGTGGCTTCCAGTATGCGGATATCAGCGCCATCAGTCGCGAAGAGGGCCGTGGCAGAGATTGGCTGGCCGACGATGGGCTTCATCCAGGTCCGGCGCAGCATCAGGCCATCGCAGACCGGCTCTGGACTCTGCTCGCTGCCGTCATTAAAACGAGATGAGAATCCGGTCTTTTTGAGACGGCTTTTGATAGCCTCGATTTCCCATGCGGCTCATCGGATCCCGGCTCGCGCAACCTCACAAACTCGCGCATGGCCCCAAGGTCGCGCGGCTCGGTTCCGCGATTCACCTTCATGGCGTCACCCACTGGTATCGATCCGGACGCTCACGGGTCGAGGCCCTTCACGACGTCGAGCTCGAGATCCCGGCGGGCGGCTACGTGGCGTTGACGGGACCATCCGGCGCGGGCAAGAGCACACTGCTCTCGCTGATCGGTGGCCTGGAACGCCCGCAGTCGGGAACCTTGGCCGTCGGCCAGCACAACCTGCGAGCGCTGCGCGTCGATGAGCTGGCCGCTTATCGGCGAACCACGATCGGATTCATCTTTCAGCACTTCGGTCTCCTCGACCTGCTCTCTGCACGGGAGAACATCGAGCTGGCCGCGTCGTTGTCGGCATCGTCCAAACGACGACCACAAGCCCGCGATCTGCTCGACGAGGTTGGCCTTCTCGATCGCGCCGAGCACCGCCCCGGCCAGCTGAGCGGAGGTGAACGGCAGCGGGTCGCGATCGCGCGCGCCCTCGTCAACGACCCGAGTCTGATCCTGGCCGATGAGCCGACCGGAAATCTCGACGCCGACAGCGCGATGCGCGTGCTCGACCTGCTCGAGCGAGTTCGTACCCAACGTGGCTGCACCTTGCTCGTCGTGACGCACAACGAGGCGGTGGCGCAACGCGCCGACCAGCGTTACCGAATGGATGCCGGACGGCTGCTCTCGTGACCTGGCTGGCCTCCCTGACGCTCGCCTCACGCAGCCTGCGCCGGCGCCCCGGCCGCGCGCTGCTGACCATCCTGGCGGTGACCCTGGGCGCGACGTTGCTGGTCGCGCTGGCGAGCGTCGCGACCAGCGCCGGCAGCCGGATCGTGAGCAAGTTGACCAACGGCGGACCGGCAACGGCCATCAAAGTTTCGGCGTCGAAGGCTGATTCCGACCAGCTCTATACGGACGACCTGCGCGCCTCGGGCCCAAAGGCGATCACCGACGCCACCCTCACGTCCTTGCGCCAATCGTCCCATGTGTCAACGGTGATCCCGGTTATCGCCTCCCGCATCCTCGCGGTTCCGCCGCCCTTCGGGTCGAGTGCGACCTCGACATCGGGACAGCAGGCCTACGTCGACACCATGGTCGGCGTCGACCTCGGCCAGGCGCGTAACCTGCCGATCACGATCCTCTCGGGTCGCCTGCCACATCCGGGATCACTGAACGAGGTGGCGATCACCGAGTCATACCTCGATCACTCGGGCATGAGCGTGCAGAGCGCGCTCGGGACTCAGGTGGAGATCGCGCAACCACAAGCCTTCCAGGGCCAGACCGGGCTTCAGTTCCGCGCCCGCTGGATCCGAGCCGAGATCGTCGGCGTGGTCTCGCAGCAGGTCGGGAGCGGCGCCTTCCTGGTGCCGATCGAGCAGGCCCGACTCGCCCAGGCGTGGGCCCGAGCCGGCGTGGATGGGGGCGACGCCTTTTCGTTGTCCAACTCGAAATACACCGGCCTGATCGTGGTGGCGTCGAGCCTCGATGACGTGCACGCGGCGAGGCAGATGATCACCAACCTCGGCTACGCCAACACGGCTCCCGAGCACCTGGTGGCCTCGGTGCTTCGCTACCTGCGAGTCGTCGACATCGTGCTGGCTGGTATCGGGGCGATTGCGCTCGGCATCGCCGGGCTCGGCGTCGCCAATGCGCTCGTAGCGGCGGTGCGAGAACGCCGCCGCGAGATTGGCGTATTGAAGGCGATCGGCGCCCGCGACCGCGACATTCTGCGCTGGTTCTTACTCGAGGCCTTCACCGTTGGTCTCGTCGGCGGCGTGCTGGGGACATTCGCGGGACTCATGATCGCGCTCTGGGTCGGGGTCTCGGTCAACACCTACCTGACGGAGCAGGGGCTGCAAAGCATTCAGTTCGGCGACGTGTCATGGCCGCTGATCGGGGCCGCCATCCTCGGAACCAGCCTGCTCGCGATCGCGGCCGGGGTGGTTCCGGCGTTGCAGGCGGCGCGGCTCTCGCCGAAGGAGGCGGTGGCCGCCGCATGACGGGCTCGTTCGCCGCGCGGATCGCTGCCGCACTGCTGGGCGCGACCTTGACGCTCAGCGCCTGCGCCACGACGCCGGTCGTCGGCGTCCTACCACCGGCGTCGGCACCCGCGCCCGTCGTCTATGCCGCGATCGGGGCCAGCGAGACCTACGGGATTGGCGCGACCGACCGATACCGTCAGGCGTGGCCGCAGGTCTTCTTCAACGACCTCCTCCCAAAGTCGGCGGTTCTCTACAACTTCGGCATCCCGGGCGCGACCACGGCCCAGGCGTTGCAGGACGAGGTCCCGGCCGCGATCGCGGCCCACCCGACCGTGGTCACGGTCTGGCTGAATGTCAACGACCTCATCCGCGGCGTGTCGGCATCCGATTACGCAGCACAGCTCCGGCAATTGCTGCACGCCTTGCGGCGCGGTGGTCAGACCCAGGTCCTGGTGGCGAACACGCCCGACCTCGGACAGCTGCCCGCATACCGTGCCTGCTTGCCGAACGCGCCCGCGGGCGGGCCGACCTGTGTAATCCCCTATGGGTTGGTCCCGACGCCGCAGGCCATCGCTGCGGCGGTTGATGCCTATAACACCGCCATCAGCCAGGCCGCCAAGCAGGAAGGCGCCACCCTGGTCGACCTGCACCTCAACGGCGCCCAGATCGGTCAGCATCCCGAGTGGGTCAGCGCCGATGGGTTTCACCCGAGCGAGCAGGGCTACGCCGTGATCGCGAAGTTGTTCGAGGACGCCTACCGCCGAGTCGGCTAGCTCGGGCGATCCGTTCCAGCATCGGATCGCGTCGCCACTCCGAGCAGGCCGGCGAGCGCAGCAGCGCCCGCGGCCAGGCCGATCCCGATCGTGATCGGAATCACCGCGTTGAAGAGCGCGGCCACGCCGGTCGGCGGCCCGGCGATTGCGCCGGGCGGGGGCGTAAAAAAGCCCGGCGGGGGCGTCGCCAGAATGACGCCGGGTGGTGGCGTCCCGCCCAGGTCGAACGAAAACGAGCCGCCCGCACCAGGACAGAGCACCATTAGGTCCTGGATCCGCCGACCAATGCTGGGTGCAAACGGGATCAATGCCAGTAGCGCACAGCCACCGAGCACCCCCACCAGCAGGCCCGCGAGCGCCGCAGAGGGACCGGGGCCGCTGACGCGACCGGTGGCGAATCCGGCCGCGCCCGCCAGCGCGACGAAGACGACGAGGGCGCCGAGCATGAAGAGCGGAATGATGAGAGGGCCGGTCCGGCAAAGGTCAGCCGGCTTGAACCATGTGATCGCGATGTTCGCGCCAAGCGTACAGGCGAAAGCGAAGAGGCCGGCGATCACGCCGTATCGAACCCAGGCCGGTATCGCCGCTAGGGTGCCCGCAGGCTGACCTGACATCCCACGCCTGGATCGAGCTTAAGCGTCAACCTTCCCCTCGTGGCGTCCCAGTGGGAGCTGTTGACGCAGGTTCCCGTCACCGTGGGTCCCGTGAGCGTCAGGGCGGACCATCCGATCTCGATGGGCTGATCGGCGTGGGACCGATCGACGCGGAGGGCGAGGGCCCCATGGACGCCATCACCTCGACCCGGATGAACACCGTCGGGAGCGGCTATGACATACGGACGGGCCAGGTGACGGAGCGCATCCATGTTGACGATCTGGCCGCCGGCGTCGACGATGCCCCAGTAGCGGTTCTCGCGCCACTGCCACCACGCCCAACCGATCCCGAGATCGTCCGCCTCATCGAGGGCGGCGTCGGCATAACCGCCCGCCGTCTTCTGCGTCAGGTCGTAACCGAGCTCGCCGATCCAGAGCGGCGCCGGCACCTCCGCCGCTTCCTTGACGCGCTCCTGAAACCTCGAACGGAGAAATGTCGGGTCGCCGGTAAAGAACGGTGGGATCAGCGAGCCCTCGTAGAGGTGCGCGCCATAGACGACGTTCGGCGCCTTTAGGGGGGCGACCACCGTGTCGATGGTGAGCAACAGGATGCCTTCGACAAAGAACAGGTGGTTCGAGTCGACCGCGCCGATCGCCTCGATCGCGTCCTTGAACATCGGCCATAGGTAGGACTTCTCGAAAATCCGCGGCGGGATCGGCAGGGGGTGGGCTTCGTTGAAGATGTCGTATCCGGCGACGCCGGCGTTGTCCTTGAAACGGGTGGCGACCGCCTGCCAGGCGCGGTAGAAGTCCGCCTTCCAGTCGGAAAATAGCCAGAAATAGAGGTCGGATGCGATGGCGGCCGGTATGAGGGACGGACTCCAGGAGTACTGCGGCAGCGGGTTCCAGTTCGGCGCGTCGATGGTGGCCCATCCGGGCGCGCCCGAGTAGCCGAATCGGGAGCTCCACCCGAGTCGGAAATGCATGTCGAGGACGACGTAGAGGCCATGCCGGTTCAGCATCGCCACAGCGCTGGCGACGCGGTCGAGATACGCCTGGTCGAAACGACCGCGCACCGGCTCGAGCTGCGCCCAGTCGATGCCAAGGCGCACCACGTCAAAACCCGCCCGTTGCATCAAGGTGGCATCCATCTCATCGAGCGGCGCCGGCGGGCTCTTCGGGTAGGAGACCAGCGCATCGACGTTAAAACCCCGAAGCAACACCTTGCGCCCGGAGCCATCGACGACCTGCCCGTGATTGACTCGCAGCCAGTTCAGGGAGGTGTCGCCGTAGTGCGACGGCGGCACGGAGGCGGTCAGGTTTCCCGGTGGTAGGTAGGCGACGATCGTGAGGCCGACGACGACGAGCAGCAGCAGCAGGCCGGCCCGCCGTAGCCGGCGGAAGCGGCGTCGCGGGGCGCGCGGCGCCGGCTCCGGCCGAGCTTGCCGTCCTCCGCGGCGGGTTAGCGGTGCGCGGCGCTTGACGGTTGACCCACGGCGGCCGCGGCGGCCGCCACCACCTCCTCAATCGTGTCGCACACCTGCGCCCCCGCCTGTGTCAACGCTTTCAGCTTCGAGGCTGCTGTCCCCGTGTTACCCGAGATGATGGCCCCGGCGTGACCCATCCGCTTTCCCGGGGGCGCCGTTCGCCCGCTGATGAAGCCGATCACCGGTTTCCCGAACCCGGGGCTGATCACCTCGTCCGCGGCTGCTTCCTCGTCGCTCCCCCCGATTTCGCCGATCATGACAACAGCACGAGTGGCCGGATCGCCTTTGAAGAGCCGTAGGACCTCGGTGAAGGAAAGGCCGAGGATGGGATCGCCGCCGATCCCGACCGACGTCGTCTGGCCGACCCCCGCCTGGCTCAATCCCTGGATGACCTCGTAAGTCAAGGTGCCACTGCGCGACACGATGCCCACCGAACCCTGAAGGTTGATGTGGTTGGGAATGATGCCCACCTTCGCCTGGCCCGCGGTCACCAGGCCCGGACAGTTGGGACCGATGAGTTTGACACCCGCATCCGCGACGAAAGCGCGGGCGCGCACCATGTCGTAGAGCGGGATACCCTCGGTGATACACACGATCAGGCCGATGCCAGCGGCGGCCGCCTCCATGATGGCGTCGGCGGCGAAGGGGGCCGGCACGAAGATTCCGCTGACGTCGGCGCCCGTCTCACGCCGAGCATCGACCACCGTGTCGAAGATCGGGATGCCGAGTTGGGTGCTGCCGCCCTTGCCGGGGCTGACGCCGGCGACCAGGTTCGTGCCATAGGCCTTCATCTGCTCGGCGTGAAAGCTCCCCTCCCGTCCGGTGAGACCCTGGACCAGGACACGACTCTCTTTTGAGAGCAGGATGCTCATCGACCTTTATCCGTAGCCAGCTCGACGATTTTCCGGGCGGCCCCGGTGGCGGTGGCCTCGGGGGTGATCCCAGCCTCGCGGAGCAGCTGCCGCCCCTCCTCCTCCCGGGTGCCGGTCATGCGCACCACCAGCGGCAGCTTGAGATTGAGATCGCGGGAGGCATCGATGATGCCGTGCGCGACCTCATCGCCGCGGGTGATCCCGCCGAAGATATTGATCAGGATGCCCTTCACGTGTGGATCGCCGGCCAGCAGCTCGAGCGCGCTGTGGACCACTTCGGCCTTGGCGCCGCCGCCGATATCGAGGAAATTGGCCGCGCGCCCACCTTCGCGCGACACCAGGTCGAGGGTGTTCATCACCAGCCCGGCGCCGTTGCCGATGACGCCGATCGAGCCATCGAGCCGGACGTAGGTCAGCTTGCGGCGCCGCGCCTCCGCTTCCAGCGGATCCTCTTCCGATTCGTCGGCGCCATGAAGGTCCTTGTGACGGAACATCGCGTTCTCGTCGATCTCGAGCTTGCCGTCCGCCGCCACCAGGCCGCCATCCTGGGTGAGCGCCAGCGGGTTGATCTCGATGGTCAGGGCATCGTAGGTGCGGGCAAGCGCGTAGAGCTTGACCACCAGCGGCGTCAGCTGCGCCTGCAGGGGACCGAGTCCGGCCCGAAAGATGAGGTCGCGCACCTCGAAGGGCAACGGCCCGCGCCACGGGTCGGGGTGAAGCTTGGCGATCGTCTCCGGGTGAGTCTCCGCCACCTCCTCGATCTCCATGCCGCCCTGGGCGCTGAGGATCAGCACTGGCCTGCGGGCATCACGGTCGAGCGTAAGGCCGAGGTACAGCTCGCGGGTGATGTCCTGGGCGGTCTCGCACCAGATCTCCCTGACGGTATAGCCCTTGATCGTCATGCCCAGGATCTCGCTGGCGA
>Ga0137415_10008628_pt1 | contig 10102 bp, 9 predicted proteins | sample CZODoug3_1_1_16f_FD_183082 | JGI IMG/M metagenome (GOLD analysis project Ga0137415, IMG submission 183082) | Vadose zone soil fungal communities from Angelo Coast Range Reserve, California, USA - CZODoug3_1_1_16fungal (Hybrid Assembly) | ecosystem: Environmental > Terrestrial > Soil > Vadose... | reverse complement strand
GATCCCCTGGGGGTTCGGGGAATCGGCGGCGACGACGATGGCTGCGGCGAACTCATCGCCGGTCGGAAGGGTCCCGTGTGCGCGGCGTGCATCCACTTCGCCCGGATCGCGTCGTTCCAGAAGCCGGACGATGATCGTCCCCTCGATCATGTCCCCAGACACCACGGTGAGGCGCACACCGGCCTGGTTGAACGCCGAACGCATTGCGTAGAGGGCGGTTTCGCCGGCCCGCTTGCTTGCCGCGACCGCCGAATAGCCCTTCGGCACCGCCTTGTTCGGGAAGAAGTGGGCCTGGTGGCTGGTGACGAAGACGATGCGTCCGTCGACGGGCATCAGCGGCAGCGCCAGCTGTGCGAGACGTCTTTGGGCGTCGCGGTTGAGGCGCATGGCGTAGCCGGGGTCGGCGTCGCGCTCGAGGCCACCCGACGCGTTCAGGACGAGGGCGTCCAAGCGCCCGAAGCGCGACCCGATGGCGTCGACCATCGCGGTTGCGTCCGCTTGATCGGAGATGTCGGCACCCATCGTCGACGCGTGGCCGCCTGCATTGCGGATGGCCGCGGCGATGGTGTCCGCCCGGTTCGCCTTCTCGCGATAGTTCACGATGACGTGCGTATCGGGGTCGGCGAATTGCCGTGCGACCTCCGCACCGATGCCCCTCGATCCGCCGGTCACCAGGACGATTCGTGTCGGTCCGTTGTGCATGTGCGCTTCCTTCCGTCACTGGTGGTCATCGAGCGATGGGTGTAACCGTACACCGAAAATAAGGAACATAAGAGAAAGTTAAGGTCACATTAAGGTGTCGCGGCGTCGGCGCCCAACGCACGCGCCGACCTTCGCGGCCAGGTCGTGGTGCGACGATGTGCCCATGACTGCAACGCTCGTCGCGAAGGATGTGGCCGGCGGATTCGCCCATCGCACTCTGTTCGAAGGAGTCGATCTGACCGTGGCGCCGGGCGACGTCGTCGGCGTCGTCGGCGCCAACGGTGCAGGCAAGAGCACGCTTCTGCGGATACTCGCCGGGGATCTGGAGCCGCTCGAGGGTGTGATCAGCCTCGCGCCGGCCGATGCGTTCGTCGGGTGGCTGCCGCAGGAGCACGAGCGGGTGCCGGGGGAGACCGTTGCCACCTACATTGCGCGCCGCGCAGGATGCGCCGCCGCGACGCAGGCCATGGAGGCCGCCGCCGCGGCGTTGGCCGACCCGAACCACAGTGCGGCGGAGGCCGACGCCTACTCGGTTGCGTTGGATCGCTGGCTCGTCACCGGCGCTGCGGATCTCGACGAACGGTTGCCCGCCGTTCTAGCCGACCTCGGGCTGGATTCTGATGCGGTGCTCCCGGAGTCGACGCTGATGACCGCTCTGTCGGGTGGCCAGGCGGCGCGGGTGGGATTGGCGGCGCTGATGGTGTCGCGGTTCGACATCGTTCTGCTCGACGAGCCGACCAACGATCTGGACCTCGACGGCCTGGCGCGGCTCGAACAGTTCGTCCGTGAGCTGCGCGGCGGTGTGGTGCTGGTGAGCCACGACCGGGAGTTCTTGGCCCGCACCGTGACCCGCGTCCTGGAACTGGACCTGGCCCAGAACACCACCACCGTCTTCGGTGGCGGCTACGACAGCTATCTGGAGGAGCGTGAGGTCGGACGCCGACACCGGCGCGAACAGTACGACGAGTTCGCAGACAAGAAGGCCGACCTGGTCGCGCGAGCACGCACGCAGCGCGAATGGTCGAGCCAAGGCGTCCGCAACGCGATGAAGAAGGCTCCTGACAACGACAAGAACCGACGCCGCGCGGCCACCGAGTCCAGCGAGAAGCAGGCGCAGAAGGTGCGCCAGATGGAAAGCCGGATCGCCCGCCTCGAGGAGGTCGTCGAGCCCCGCAAGGAGTGGACCCTCGAGTTCACCATTGGAGCCGCAGAGCGGTCGAGTTCGGTCGTTGCGACACTCGACAATGCCGTTGTGCGACAAGGCGAATTCGTCCTCGGCCCGGTGTCGTTACAGGTCGATGCGGGCGAGCGGATCGGCATCACCGGCCCCAACGGGGCAGGAAAGTCGACATTGCTGCGGCTGCTCCTCGGCCGCCAACAACCCGACGAGGGTCGCGCGAGTCTGGGCGCCAACGTCGCCATCGGCGAAATCGACCAGGCCCGAGCCGATTTCACCGGCGCTGAGCGACTCGTCGATCGCTTCGAGCAGCGTGTGCCGTCGTGGTCGACCGCCGACGTGCGCACCCTGCTTGCGAAGTTCGGGTTGCGCGCCGACCACGTGGAACGCCCGGTCGACGACCTCTCACCCGGTGAGCGGACCCGCGCAGGCCTTGCGCTATTGCAGGCGGTGGGCACCAATGTGCTGGTGCTCGATGAGCCGACGAACCATCTCGACCTCGCCGCCATCGAGCAGCTCGAGCAGGCACTCGAGACCTTTGACGGTGCGCTGTTGTTGGTGACGCACGACCGACGGATGTTGCAGAACGTCCGGTTGGATCGTTCGTGGTTGGTCGAGAACGGCCGCGTCGCAGAGTTGTAGTCGTAGGCGAGCGCCTGTCAAGGATGCGTAAGTATTCGCGCAGCCTGTGTCAAGACTGTGTACGAGACCAGCCTTCGGGTAAGCCTGCGCGTACATCTGGATTCATGACACCTGTTCCTGATACCTCGAACCATCCTCCGCGACTGCATGACTCGATTCAGCTGACGCGCCGCGTCATCGCGGGCGCCGGATACGGCGTGCCCGCGTCCGCGCTGAACGATCACGCGTTGGCGGCCTGGGTTCGGGAGCAGGGCATCACGGTCACCGCCCACGACGACGATGACTTGGACTTCTTGCAGTACAACCGCATTCGGTCCAGCCAGATCGTGTTCCGGTGCGGCCCGGCGACAGGGTGCATGCGCCGGGCGGTGAACCTCGGCGTCTTTCGCTTCATCGTGCGCACGGAACAGCACATCGCCCGTTTGGGCGGTAGCGCTCAGCGGACGCTCTACGTCTATCTCGACGACCGATCCCCGCTGGTGCTTGGGGACCGCCGATTGAAGGTCGTCGGACTACACAGCGACGTGGACGATTCCGGGGGTGCATTGGAATGGGCGTCGGCAGCCGAGCGGCTGCTGTGCCGGTCGGCGCTGTTGAAGACCTGCGGATCGCCGATACATCGCATCATGCTCAGCGGTGGATCGACGGAGATTTGGTTGAATGACCAAGCACCGCAATTGACGGCGACCGTCAATGCCGTCGACGACGCGTTGCGTGACGGATGCGAACGGTGGCAGGTCGCACGGCCAGCCGTGACATTGGCGCCGGCGGCCGAGACGAGCAGGGTGTTGGTCCGGTCCATGCCAGCTGCGTGACCTCAGCCCCCCAATCCATCCGAAGGCTCTCGCGAGGAACGCCTGGGTGCGGCTTGTAGCGTATCGACGGTGATCTCAACTCGTGTGTCTCCCTCCGTCGCCCTGGCAGCCTGCGCCGCGTCATTCGCCATGACGCTCGCCGCCTGCGCCACCACCGCCGACACCGCATCGGCCGCCGGCACGTGCCCAACGGAAGCGCCGCAGAGCGGTGCCCCGGCCGGCTGGACCCTTGCGGGGACCACTGGCAGCATCGCGGTCACCGGACCGACGGACACGACGGCACCGCTCGTCAATGTTCAGGGACCGTTCAGCGTGACCGAGACCGACGTGCACACGCTGACGACCGGTGACGGCCCCGTCATCAAGAACTCGCAGACGGTTTCGGTGTGCTACCAGGGCGTCAATGGCCGCGACGGATCCGTCTTCGACAGCAGCTACGAGCGTGGCGCCCCGGCGGAATTCTCGCTCTTGCGCGTCGTGCCGGGCTTCCAGAAGGCGATCGCAGGACAGAAGGTCGGGTCGACGGTCGCCGTCGCGATGGCTTCTGCCGACGGCTACCCCGACGGTCAGCCCAGCGCGGGCATCCTGCCGGGTGACTCGCTCGTGTTCGCGATCAAGATCCTGGGCGCCAGCTAGCTGAGCGCCGAGGCGAGCGGAGCGACGGGGAAGAACGCCAGGTGCGCTACTGGCCCGCGTTGCGGGCCAGGTCGATGGCGAAACTGCTGACGAAGCGCCCCGCGCCAGGATCCCCCTGGCCGCACGAGCCGTCGGACTCCCCTGGACGCTTCACCCACAAGAAGGCGTCGACGTTTCCGTTCCCGGTCGCAGTGGTCGGCGCGGCGCCGAGCGCCCGGCCGGAGGGGTTGCACCAGTACATCTCGCCGTCAGCCGGTCCGGCTCCGTTGCGGGACGTGTCGATGACGTAGTGCGCACCGTTCGTCATCCCCGAAATCGCGTCCCCGTAGCCGACTTCCTCGCCAGTGGAGAAGAAGTTCGCGGTGTTGAGGCTGAACCCGCGCGCCTTGCCAACGCCGACCTGGTTGAGCATCGCGGCCATCTTGTCGGCGCTGACCCAACGTGAGTGGCCGGCGTCGACGTACACAGCCGTGGCCGGATTGCGGGTCAGCGTGTCGACGGCGTAGCCGATCAAGTCGAGGCGTTCCTGGCGCTGGCCTGCCGAAAGGCAGTCGGCCATGGCCAGCGCGTCGGGTTCGAGGATGATCGCGGCAGGCCCGCCACCGATGGCGCCTGCGACGCCGTCGATCCAGCCCTTGTAGGCGTCGGCCGACCCGAACCCACCGGCGGCGAAGCTCCCGCAGTCGCGGTGCGGGATTCCGTAGAGCGCCAGAATCGGCATGGTGCCGGCACCCTGGGCCGCCGAGATGTACTTCGCGTCGACGGCGGGCGTAGACAGATTGTCCATCCAGTAGGCCGTCGGTGTGTTGGCGATGGCGTTCAGTTCGGGACTGGGCGGGCTCGCACCATCGGCGGCGGCCTTGGCCTTCGAGGAGGGGTTGACGTAGAAGTTCTGTCCGTCGAGCGGGTTGGCGTTGTCGACCAGGCGCACTGCTGGGGCTCGGCCGATCTCCAGGTCAGTGGAGGAAACGAAACCGGCGATCGCCGTCACCGCCATGAAGGGAACGATCCATCGTGCGACTCGACCAGCAGCTGAGGACATCACCCCGAGAAAATTAGTGCCATCCTGCAGTAAGCGCCAATCCCGTCGTTAGATCTGCCAGTCCTGAGCGCCGTCGTTCTCGGTGTAGGTGCCGACGGAATTCTTGACGACGACGGGGTCCCCGGTGCCGAAGTTGTCGTAGAACCATTGCGCGTTCGCCGGGCTGATGTTGGGGCAGCCGTGGCTGACGTTGCGCTTGCCCTGGTCGTTCACCGACCACGGTGCGCCGTGCACGAAGATGCCGCTGTTGCTGATGCGGACGGCGTCCTGGACCTTGAGCTTGTAGCCCTCGGCCGAATCGATAGGAACGCCGTACGTGGACGAGTCCATCACGATGTCGGCGAACCTCTCCAATACGTAGTAGGTGCCGTTCGGGGTTTCATAGCCCTTCTTGCCGAGCGACACGGGGATCGTCTTCTCGAGTTTGCCGTTGCGCACGACCTCCATTTGGTGCGTGGCGTCGTCGATGGTCGCGACGAGCGCGTCACCGATGCGGAAGCTCGACTTGGTCCCGCCGGCATCGATGTCGATCGTGGTGTTCGCGGGCCAGAAGTCGATGGGCCGCCATCTCAGCTGGGTGTCGCTCATCCAGTAGAACTTGCCTGGGACGGGCGGATTGGACGAGACGTGCACCGCCTGCTCGGCGAGGGCCCGGTCTGCGATCGGCCGCTGGAAGTTGATGATGATCGGCTTCGCGACCCCGACCATTGAGCCGTTGACCGGGTTGAAGGTCGGGGGAGCGAAGACGGGTTCCCCGTCGTAGGGCGTCGGATTCTGCCCGGCGGGTGCCGGTGGAACGGGGATCGCCGGGTTCAGGTGGAACAGACCCGGTGGGACCGGCAGCTCGGAGTCTGGCTCGGCGGAGGCCGGCGTGGAGGGCGCCAGCCCGCCCACGATTCCAGCCGCCATCACGGCGGCGACGAAGCCGTGTCTCATTCGATGCCGCATTGTCACCCTTCCATCGTTTGAAACTTATCTACTACGTACGTACTTGGATAGTAGATAACGATACGGAAAGCCGAGCACTCATGACGACGCGTCTTCGCTCCCCATCGATTAGCGTTTGCGGAGAACGGGTTTCGGAGGCGGTCTGTGATCTCCCCGTGATCTACGGCGTTCGACTACGGCATCCGAATGTGCAGTCGCACAACGAATTACACTTTTGTAGTTCTGTTACGGATGTGACTAACGGGGCTGAAGTGATGTACCTTCAAAACGTGTCCGGTGTTCTTACGTACTTAGTTGGGCCGTAGATGAGCGCGACAGAGCGACGAATCGGCCGCAGGCGGCTCCTCCTTCTCGGGTGTGCGGTTGTCGCCATGGTCCAGGCGACGCCCGCCCAGGCTGATCCCGTCGGCGGAGGTTGGGACCCGTTGCTGCCGAAACTCCTGAGTGCAGGGGCGCCAGGGGATCCGTTGGCGATCGCGAACGCCTCGCTACAGGCCACGGCCAATGCGGCCCAAACCACCATGGACATGGGACGCCAGTTCTTGACGGGTCTTGGCATCATCCCGGACTCCAATCCAGCCGGCACGCTCAATGGCAACCGCGTCTACGGCAAGCAGGCCATCGAGTACGTGATCCGTCGAGCCGGATCGCAGATGGGTGTGCCCTATTCCTGGGGCGGCGGCAGTCTCAACGGACCGAGCCGTGGAATCGACTCCGGCTCGGGCACCGTCGGGTTCGACTGCTCGGGCCTGGTGCGCTACGCGTTCGCGGGTGTCGGCGTTCTGCTTCCTCGTTTTTCCGGCGATCAGTACAACGCAGGCCGCAAAGTTGCTCCGTCCCAAGCCAAACGCGGTGACGTGTTGTTCTGGGGGCCGGGCGGGGGCCAGCACGAAGCGCTCTACCTCGGGGGCGGCCAGATGATCGAAGCGCAACAAACCGGGGTGCCGGTGAAGATCTCGCCCGTGCGTACCGGTGGCATGACGCCCTACGTGACCCGCATGATCGAAAGCTAGTGGCCGCTACCCCGATGTTCAGGCCAGCTGACGTCGTCGAAGGAAGGAGATGGCAATGCAACAGCGAGCTTTCGGCGACCTCGAAGCGGTGATCATGGATCGCGTCTGGGATCACGAAGAGGCCGTGACCGTACGAGAAGTCTTCGACGAGCTCTCCGCAGAGCGCCAGATCGCGTACACCACCGTCCTTTCGACGATGGACAACCTGCACCGGAAGAACTGGCTGCAGCGCGAGCGCAGCGGCAAGGCGTACCTCTACACGGCGGCGATGAGCCGGGAGGAACGGTCGGCGAGATTGATGCGGGACGCCTTCGAGTCAGGCGGCGACACCGACATGGTGCTGGCGTTCTTCGTCGAGAAGATGAATGCAGAGGAATCCGCGCAATTCAAGGCGGCCCTGCGGCGTGCGGGACGCCAGCGGTGACCACCGCTCTGTGGCTGCTGGTCTATGGCGGCGTCCTGACGTGGCTGGCCCCGCCGCTGCTGACCCGTTTGACGCGTTCCGGCGTCACCCCGCACATGGGAATTGCGGCCTGGCTGACTGCGATCGGCGCGGCCCTGCTGTCCTGGATCGCGGCGGTGGCTCTCCTGGCCGTCGCCGCGGTGGACGGTATCAAGGACTCCTCGGCAGTGACGTTGTGTCTCAAGCTGTTCGGTCTCTCTGAGCGCGCCCCGCTGCCAGGCCGACTGGGTTCGGTGGTGCTGATCGTGACGGCCGTGGCCATCTCAGTCGTCGTGATCGGCCGCGTCAGCCGGTCGGTCCTCGGCCTACGTGCCCGCAGTCACGAGCACGCGCGTGAGGCCAGGATGATCGGACACCCCACCGATAGGCCAGGAGTGATCGTCGTCGACGCTCACCGCCCTGCGGCCTACTGCGTCTCCGGTAAACCCAACGCGATCGTCGTCACGACGGGCGCACTGGATGCATTGGATCGCTCCCAGCTTTCCGCAGTACTCGCCCACGAGAACGCCCACATCGCCGGTCATCACCACCAGCTCCTGATGGTCCTGCGAGGGCTGGCGACCAGCCTTCCCCGCCTTCCACTGTTTCGCAGCGGCGCCGCCGCGGTCGCCGACCTCTTGGAGATGTGCGCCGACGACGCCGCGGCACGGCGGTTCGGGACCAGACCGCTGCTCGCCGGCCTGCTCACTCTGGCTGGGCCGCAGCGCTTACCCGCCGACGGGCTCGCTGCCGCGGGCACCGCGGTGCTCGCACGCGCAGTGCGGCTAGCCGATCCGGCCCAGCCGGGGATGCAATGGCGGCAGCGCATCGCCCTTGGGGCAACGATGGCCTCGACGGTCAGCGCGCCCGCGGTGATCGACTTGCTCTGTCACTGATCGACTCCTGCGAATGCGCTATCGACGTCGTGACACGTGGATCGGTCGGCCGAGGCCGACGAGGGCCGCTTCTGAGAGGGTTTCACTCATCGTCGGGTGTGGGTGGATCGTCGATGCGATGTCTTCGAGGTTGGCGCCCATTTCGACGGCGATGGACGCTTCGCTGATCAGTTCAGTGGCGTGGGGGCCGATGATCTGAGCGCCGAGGACGACACCGGACTCCTTGTCGAATGTCCAGTGGGTGGCCCCAAGGTCGTCGGCGAGGGTCTGTGCCCGACCGGAGGCCGCAACGGGGAAGGCGGCAGTGTCGGCGGTGTATCCGGCGGCGATCGCGTCGTCGATGGTCAAACCGGTCGTGGCGACTTCGGGGTCGCTGAAGACGACGGCGGCGATGGTGAGCGGGTTGAACTCCGCACGGTGCCCGCTGAGGGCCTCGGCTGCGACGTGGGCTTCGGCGCTCGCCTTGTGCGCAAGTGCGGGGCCGTCGGTGATGTCGCCGATCGCCGCAATTCGCTTGGTCACCAGCCGGTCGGGCCCAACTGAAAGCAAGCCGCGTGCGCCCGTGGTGATACCGACCGTGTCGAGGCCGACGTCATCGGTGTTCGGAAGCCGACCGACTGCTACGACGACGATCTCGACGTCGAGGTGTTCGGTCCCAGTGTTGGTCTCGAGGGTGAGGCGATGACCGTCGTCACCGGTCACGGTGGTCGAGGTCAGCACCGATGCGTCCAGGGCGCGAAGCCGTTTGGCGACGAGATCACCTGCCTGGCTTCCGATGCCGGGAAGCAGGGATGGTTCGGCTTCGATGATGGAAACTTCGACACCGAGTTTGGCCAGGGCGGTGCCGAGTTCGACACCGATGTAGCCGCCGCCGATGACGGCAGCACTGCGGGGCAAGGCCGTCAGGGCGAGCACGTCGGTTGAGTCGAGTATGCGCGTGCCGTCACGGGGCAGGATTGCCAGTTGAACGGGTCGGGAGCCGGTGGCCAGGATGCACGACTCGAACTGCAGATGACGTGGTGGTCCGTCCGAGCGTTCGACGACACCTTGGTCGGGCCGGCTGAATCTGAAGTAACCGGTGTGGATCTCAACGCCTGCGGTCTTCAGCAGGTTTCGGACTCCGCCGTTGAGCTTGGACACGATGGCGGACTTCCACGCCTGAAATGCCACCATGTCGATCTGAGTCCCTGGCTGCGGGAGCCCCCGCGTCGCCCACTCGGCACGGTCGTGCACGCTGGTTGCCAGTTCGATCAGTGCCTTGGAGGGTATGCAGCCGACGTTGACGCAGACGCCGCCAAGGCCTGCTGATCCGTCGGCGTCGACGAGGACGACCTTGCGTCCCAGTCGTGCTGAAGCCAGAGCGGCGGTGTAACCGCCTGGACCTCCACCGACGACGAGCATATCGACGCCTTCGGGCATCTCTCCGACGACCACGTGAATTCTCCTCTGTCAAGCCATGATTGAGGCGCTGGGTTGGTGCACTCCTAGTCGAGCAGCAGCAGCGGCTGCTGCAGGGCTTCGGCGATGTCGCCGACAAGGGCTGCCAGATGTGCGCCGTCGTTGATGCGGTGATCGGCGGCCACGACGATGGGCAGAACGGGCCGGACGGCAGGTTGACCGTCGACGGGGATCACTTGGTCGCGAATGCGGCCGAACCCCGCGATCGCCACCTCGGGGTGTCGAATGATCGGCGTGCCGAGCCATGTCCCGAAGGAACCAAAGTTCGTAACCGTGAAGCCGGCGCCACCGAGTTGGTCGGGGCTGGCCGAGCGGGTGCGGGCCAGCTCGG
>Ga0137415_10008626_pt1 | contig 10102 bp, 8 predicted proteins | sample CZODoug3_1_1_16f_FD_183082 | JGI IMG/M metagenome (GOLD analysis project Ga0137415, IMG submission 183082) | Vadose zone soil fungal communities from Angelo Coast Range Reserve, California, USA - CZODoug3_1_1_16fungal (Hybrid Assembly) | ecosystem: Environmental > Terrestrial > Soil > Vadose... | reverse complement strand
AGGTTTGCTATCCGTTGCTACTCCGGCCACATGGTAAATCAGCGCTTGCATTGCATTTGGACGATGCAGATTGCGGCTGGTCGGTTTTAGCCGGGGAAGGATTTACGATTTTGAATCAGACAGATCTTTCCCGCTGATTATTTTTCTGATAGGTCGATAATTAGTATAACTACTATAATTACCAGAAAAAGCTGTAGGAAGGAATCTGAATCTGGATTTATCGTTTTTCGGGATTCGGCGCGTTGGATCCTAAGGCTGGAGCCTCCGCGACTTTGCGGTCATTAGCGTCCAAATCAAGCCGAATTCTGGCGATAGTACGGGAACTCAACGATTTGATCCTCTCTGCTCAATTCGCTGTCTGGCTCGAGGTCGGTGAACCCGATTCCTAAGCGATGATCGCGATACAATGTGATCGCTACGTTCCGGTTTACTCGAACACATTGCTTGATAGCTTCCGGTTCCTTTTCGCAAAAAAGCACCGTCTTCCAGGAAAAGATATGTTTTGGTTTGTGGAAATCGCTATTGGCGACGAACGGCAATCGCTTCAAACCGATTGGATTGAAGATGTCATCTCGGTTCGCCACTTCCCAAGCATCCAGCAACGGCGCGTATTGGTCGATATGTTCCCAAAAATAGAGCGTGTTCTTGCCCCAATGGGTCTTAAATTCATGCGGGTGCGACGCGATTGCCAGTGCACCTTGGGCATGAATCTCGGCAATAGTCTGGGTAATTGGTAGGCTTGGACTTATCGGTTTTTTGAGATCGACCGCCAACAGATGCGCGGAGCTTCTCTTGGTGAGGCCATCCTTGTTGAACTCCAGTCCCGCCAAAAGAATCAATCGATACTTCTCCAGCGCTCGCTTCTTCTCCTTTTCGATCGTCTCAAAATAGTCCTCGACCTGATCCAACGTGAGCACCATCCCGGTAAGATTTGTCATTCGGCCAATGACCTTGCTGTGGTCGGAGATGTGATCCGTTATGCAAAGGACATCGAATCCGCGTTGCCCATAGAAGTCCACTAACTCAGGGATAGTCAGTTTTCCATCCGAGAAAACGGAGTGCGAATGGAAGTCGCAAAGTAGAATGGACGGCGACTTTACGGCAAGATTGACCGCGATCGGCTCCTTTGGAACGATCGATCGACGAGGTGGAACGACTTTCGATACGGCCAGATCGAGAATGAATCGAGCGATCTGTAAAGAAGCGTCCGGCTTGCTAAGTCGGGAGATATTGTCGACCCAACGATTCAGCTCGGCGTCGTCATTGGCAAATGCATCGTCCAGCGTTTCGACAATTGAATCAGGATCTGGTGCCAGGCGGCCGCAATCATTCTCTACAATTAACCGGGCATTTCCCTCCTCTTGCCCGGGAACAACCTGGCTAATGATTACCGGAGTTCGAGCGGCGATTGACTCCTGAACAGTGGCGCCGCCTGCCTTGGTAATAATGACATGGTGACTAGTCAAGAGCTCCGGCATCTTGGTAGTCCAACCAAGGATGTCCACCGGATGCGCCGGCGATTTCACCTCCGCTTCAATTTCTCGACGGAGACTGACGTCCCGACCAACCGTGACCGTAAGTCGAATATCCGAGCGCCGAGATAGCCGGCGAACCAGAGCCGGAGCCTCTTTTTTCCCGGAGTTGATCATGTACAAAACTCGGTGGGGCCCAGTATCATTGCTGTCATATCGGCGATCGGTCATTTCGGCGAACCGGTGCGTGACGGGAAAACCAAAAATGCGAATCCGGTCATCGGTTACACCGCCGGCACGCAACACGGCAGCAGTATCTTCATTTGCCACGATGAAGTAGTCACTCGCAGACCGATACCAGACTGAATTCACAGTGATGGAATCAGTTACCACAGTAATTTGCGAAAACGGACGGGGCTCGCCTTCCGGATAAACTTCTTCAATCACGTAATTATAAAGCGGATACGTCGATACGATTGCGTCGGGTTCTATTTGGCTCAGCAGATCGACCATCGAGCGTTTCATTTTGGCCAGCATCACCATGTTCGATTCCACGAACTGAGTGCCGTCGATAACGCTATAAATTTTGCCCCAGACCCGGGGAGTACGATTGATTGCAGCGATATAGGCTTTGCGCAGGAATTCGTTGAGTTTGCCATAACAGCGGTCGAACAAGTCTACAACTTGAACACTCACCTCGTCCGAGCCCACTAGCTCCAAAGCATCTCGGATGTTTCGGGCCGCGGTATTATGTCCTTCGCCAAATCCTGCGGTGAAGATCAGAATTTTTTTCATCAAAAACAAAAAAGTTGTTAAGCCATTTGTACTTCGCGAGCAGAATTTGCTTACATAGGTTAATGAGCGGGTGAGGTTAGCGGAATGAATGCTTTCCTTCCAGTGATTTTAGAGCAGAGCTGGTCGAGGCGAAATGCCAAAAGATTTGTACGTTAAGAGGAGCTAAGTTTGTATTGTCCAAATTTGCGGAAGATCCAATCCCACTACTCGGGCCGGTGGGTACCGCTACTGCTCCTTTATATCCTCGCTACTTCATTCGCTCCGGCCGAAGACTCGGAGCAAGAGAAACGGCTACGAGAACTCTTTCTGAAGAGTCGCCAGCAAATGGAAATTGTTCCGAGCCCGACGCCAACCCCCAAGGAGACGCCGGTGCCCGCCACTCCTCCGCACAAACGATTTCGCCCGGCGGAGCCGGAAGAGCAGTCGAAAGCTCCGGCCACTCCCTCCCACACTCCACGGCCACGCCCGACCACTCCGGTTGAAGTTGTAGAAACGCCTAGTCCGTCCACACCAAATCCGACCTCGACTCCGGAGCCGGATGTGACGAAACCTCCAGCCGAGGAAGAGACGCCAACCATAGTCTCAGCTCCCACACCAAAGCCAAAAAAACGACATGGCTGGTTTTTCTTTGGCAAGCGAGACGACGACGAAATCGTAGTTCAAAAATCCGGCGACGAGACCGAGGTAGCCCCGGTCGGTGAATACCGCGGCCGGTGGCATTACCTGACCCCTTCCGTCCGCAAGGCAATCGACGATGCGCGAGTGGCCCGCAACCGGTGGAAATATATCGTCGTTCACAATAGCGGAACAAGGCAAGGAAACGCTCGGATCTTTGACTACTATCATCGCCACGTGCGCAAAATGCCAAACGGGTTGGCCTACCATTTTGTCATCGGCAACGGTACGTCGACCGGGAATGGTCAGGTCGAAATTGGCAACCGATGGATCAAGCAAATGGCCGGCGGTCACGTCCACAGCGATTATCTGAATTATATCGGAATTGGTATTTGCCTGGTCGGCGATTTCAATCGTGACCTCCCGACCCATGCTCAGTTTGAAGCGCTCGATGAACTGGTTCGGTATCTACGGCAAAGAGTCGGAAAAGTGGATGGACGCTATTCCATTGTTCTGGGCCACAAGGAGATAAACCCGAGACCAACTGACTGTCCCGGCAACCGTTTCCCTCTACATTGGCTACATCGCACGTTTCCCAACTGAAAACGGACGAATTTCGCTGCGATCGAAACAATTCCTGCAACCGCCGCTCTGCGAAACGCGAGACTCGTTTGCGACTCACGCTTTGAATATAACGAGTAGTCACAGCGTCGGAGATGAACAGCGAACAGACACTAATGGACGCGAATTAGGCCGGCTCAGGGGTATGTATTCACCGGCTTGTCCGCCGTAAGCCCACAGACGCTCTCCGCACGTCTGCCGTACTTTTGGTCGCGCCACAGCTAAGCGGAGGCGAAGCGCAACAAGGATCCATTCGTGGTTCTAAACCAACCCATGGTAATTGGGCTCACAGGAGCGTCCGGTTTTCTCGGGCAAGAAATCATTCGCCAAGCCGTGTCGCAGGGAGAACAGGTTGTCGCTTATTCTCGGACTCCAGACAAGCCTGTATCGGAAGCTATTCGTACGGAGGCGTTTGGCCCTGGAATGACAGTCAGCAATCTGGACGCGATTCTCCATTTAGCCGGAGAATCAATTTCGGGCCCATGGACCAAGGCTCGGCGAGATCGGATCTTACAGAGTAGAGTTCAGGGGACCCGGTGGGTCGTGGAAGCTTTGCGGAATGCCCCGAATCCGCCACGGACGCTGATTTGCGCTTCCGGAGTGAACATCTATGGCGATCGAGGTGAAGAGGAATTGGTCGAAGAGTCACCGGTCGGCAGCTCTGGTTTTCTCTGTAGCGTCGGAGTGGCCTGGGAAGGGGAAGCAATGCGCGCGACAAGTTTTGGCGTTCGTGTCGTGACCATCCGAATGGCGATGGTACTTGGCCGAAAGGGCGCGCTGCCACTCATGTTGCCAGCTTTCTGGTTGGGATTGGGAGGCCGGCTTGGATCGGGGAATCAATGGATGCCCTGGATCCACGTCGAGGACGTGGCAAACCTGTTTCTGCATGCGGCACGAGAAGAATCACTTGCAGGGCCGGTCAATGGGCTTTCGCCATTCCCGGTTCGAAACCGGGATTTTACCCGCATTCTCGGAAGCACTCTACGGCGGCCAACATTTTTGGTCGTGCCGAGCTTCATCTTAAGAGCGGTGTTACAAGACCAGGCATCACTGTTACTCGAGAGTCAGCGAGCGCTGCCAAAACGAGCACTGGAAACTGGTTTCCGTTTTCGTTTCCCTTATTTGGAGGATGCGCTACAGAACCTGCTGAAAGAGCGGCGACTTCCGTAGGCCCTCGCAGTTAAAGCGTGTCGCTTCTGCGATTAAGCACCATCCGTAGGTACTTAGCACAGTCCGCTCGATAGAAGTGCTGGGCTTCTACCTTCATTGCGTCCCGGTGGGACCGTCATTTCGGTGACGCTTCACTTCGCTCCTCGACCAAAAATCGCTCAAGCACGTCCTTTAATTCCGTTATTCCATCGCCACGCTCAGCTACGACTGGTACGATCGTTTTTTCGGCAAACCGGCTCCGAAGCAGCTGCAAGTTGTCTTCGGCTCCAGGTAAATCCATTTTGTTTGCAACGATCATCCACGGTCTTTCGGATAACTTCAGATCATAAAGGTCAAGTTCGCGCCGTAATGATCCCAGATCCGCCAATGGAGATCGACCCTCGCTTCCTGCGGCATCGAGGACCAAGATCAACAACTTACAGCGGACGATGTGTCGAAGAAAATCGTGGCCAAGCCCGACATTACGATGAGCTCCCTCGATCAGTCCCGGGATATCGGCAACGGTAGCACGCGTATACCCGGGAAACTCGACCACTCCAATCATCGGATGGAGGGTAGTGAATGGATATGGAGCTATCTTTGGATGAGCAGCGGAAATCTTGCTCAAGAGTGTCGACTTGCCGGCGTTCGGATATCCAACCAGGCCTGCATCGGCAATCGTTCGCAGCTCCAATAAGAAGGAACCTTCTTCGCCTGATTCTCCTTCGGTAAATTGACGCGGGACACGATTCCTGGAACTTTTGAAGTGCGTGTTACCCTTTCCTCCAGCGCCCCCGCGACAGAGTATGAATTCCTGCTCTTTTTCGGTCAGATCCGCAACCAGCTGGCAATCCGCGAGATCGATCCGCACCTTGGCCGGAGTAGTTGGATTGTCGTCTTCCGAAACCACCGGCTCGAGCTTTTGCGGAGGAACCCGATAAACCACTGTTCCGACTGGCACCTTGTATATTGAATCAAAGCCTGCCTTCCCGAACATGTTCTTGCCGAGTCCATGTTCTCCCCGCTTGGCTCGCAAAATTGGTTGATAGTAGAAGTCGACCAGGTTGTCTTTATGAATATCCGTGCGGAGCACGATATCTCCTCCTTTACCGCCATCTCCGCCGTCCGGGCCGCCTTTGGGAACAAATTTTTCCCGGCGAAAACTGACACAGCCGCTCCCTCCGTCCCCGGCTTTGGCCTGGATTCTAATCTGGTCAACAAACATGGTTCTTAATTGTGGATTGGGGATTCGGATTAGGGAATCTGAAATCCGAAATCTAGCCGCTCGCTTATACCTTAACCGCTCCGGCGAGCTCCTCGTACAGGCTCTTCGTCTGAGTAGCGATCGCCCGCCAGCTGAACTTTTCGATGGCTCGCTGACGTCCAGCCTTCCCGAACTTTTGCCGGAGCTGCGGGTCGGCTATCAAGATATTGATTTTCTCCGCCAGATCGCGAGCGAACTGATCCGGGTCGATCGGCTCAAAGGGGCTCTCGGTCATTTGCCGCAGCGGCACCAGAAAGCCGGTCTCACCATCCACCACTACCTCCTTGATCCCTCCCACTGCACTGGCCACTACCGGCGTTTCGCAAGCCATCGCCTCAAGGTTGATAATTCCAAACGGTTCGTAGATCGATGGACAGCAAAAGACCGCTGCGTGCGCAAAGAATTGAAGCACTGCGCGTTTCGGTGCCATTTTGTCTATCCAAATGACATCGGTCCTGGAGCGCTGAGCCTCTTCCACAACTCGCTTCATCTCGGCTGCGATCTCCGGAGTATCCGGCGCACCTGCGCAGAGCACCACTTGGAAACCAGATGCGAAATAACGGATCGCGCGCACCAGGTGTATAATCCCTTTCTGCCGTGTGATTCGGCCTACAAACAAAACGTAAGGCTTGTTCGGGTCAATTCCGTACTCAACCAAAGCATCCCGCTCTACATTTGGCCGGTATTCCTCCGGGTCAATCCCGTTATAGATGATGTGGATCCGTCTTTCGTCCACATCGAAAAGCCGCAAGACATCGGCCTTAGTACCTTCTGAAACGGCGATAACGGCGTCAGCCATCTCAATGGCTGTCTTTTCGATCCACTTGCTGAAGTCGTATCCATGACCGAGCTGCTCTCGTTTCCAAGGGCGCAGCGGTTCAAGAGAATGGATCGTGACGGCTAACGGAATCGCGTAATTCAGTTTCGCTAAAATTCCTCCAAAATGAGTATACCAGGTGTGACAATGAACAATATCGGCATCGATCCCGGCCGAATTGAAATCGGTGCACCGTCTCACTGCTCCGAATGCCGATACGAGGTTTTTTGGACAGCGGAAGGTCGACGTATCCAGTCCAAATCCGCGGACTTGAAGATGCGGTTCATCCAGTTTCTGATCGCCGAACGCCCGGACATCCACGTCCATGATCTTTGCCAGTTCCCGGCTCAGGTACTCCACATGCACACCGGCTCCTCCGTACGTCGAAGGAGGATACTCATTCGTTAAGAGGAGGGTCTTCATCACCAATGATGACCAATAGCAGGTAGCAAATAACAAATAGCAAACTTTAGCTATCGCTAATTGAGCATCGTGGTTCCGCCCAATAAGGGTAGGGCGGCGCTAAAAGGCATCGGTTTTCGGGCGTCGCGCCGGGTTTGAGCCGCGTTCGGTAGGGCGCAAATGGCTCAAGCCGGTCCGGCTTAGACCGTACCAGGCTTTCGTCCTACCGAAATGGGATACGGCAAATGGCCGACTCCTCCTTACCGGAACACAATCGGAATGATTAAGATTGCGACGATATTCGCCACTTTGATCATCGGATTAATGGCCGGTCCCGCCGTATCCTTGTATGGGTCGCCGACGGTATCTCCGGTCACCGCCGCTTGATGGGCGGAAGAACCTTTGCCTCCAAAGTTACCTTCTTCGATATATTTCTTGGCGTTATCCCAGGCTCCTCCTCCGGATGTCATGGAAATAGCCACAAACAGACCAGTGACAATAGTTCCGACCAAGAGTCCGCCCAGAACGACATAGCCAAAAAGCGCGGCGACGATAACAAAGACCACCGGTAGCAACGCCGGAACGATCATTTCGCGCAAAGCAGCCCTCGTGACGATATCGACGCAAGCTCCATATTCCGGAAGGTCCGTGCCTTTGAGAATGCCCGGTTTCGCCGCCAACTGCCGGCGGACTTCCTTGACCACCGCTCCCGCCGCTTTGCCAACAGCCTCTAAGCTGAACGCGCTAAAGAGGAAAGGAAGTAATCCGCCTAAAAACAGACCAATGATAATTTGCGGCCGTTCGAGGGAAAATTCGAATGGTCCGATTTCGTGCCCACCGATCTGGCTAAAATGCGCGCGCAGTTCCGAGACATACGTTCCGAAGAGAACGAGCGCAGCTAGTCCAGCCGATGCGATGGCATAGCCCTTGGTAACAGCCTTCATGGTATTACCAACCGCATCGAGCTCGTCTGTGATCATGCGCGTTTCCTTGGGTAACTCACTCATCACGGCGACACCGCCGGCGTTGTCAGTAATTGGACCGAACGCGTCGAGCGAAATAATAATTCCCGCCATGGATAACATACTGGTGACGGCGATAGCGATTCCATAAAGTCCGGCACAATAATAGCTGGATAATATGGCCAAGGCGATAAAGATCACCGGCAAGGCCGTGGCATGTTGCCCAATCGCAAGTCCAGCAATGATGTTAGTGGCATGGCCGGTTTCCGAGGCATGCGCGATCTTGCGAACCGGACTAAATTCGGTTGCCGTATAGTAGTTAGTAATCGCCACGATTATCCCAGTCATCAACAAACCGATTAATGCAGCAAGATAGATTTGCTGAGGCGAATGCGTCTGGTCGCCAGCCTGAATGGTTGCAGGAAATAGCAGCGTCGTTATTGGCCAATACAACACGGCGGATACCAACGCGCTAGCCAGTACCGCTTCTACTAGCACCCGTCCGGGTCTGGTCTTTCGAACATTCACATAGATGATACCGACAATTGCTCCGATGACGGAAATTCCTCCTAATAAGAAGGGATAGATAATTGCTTCTGGCGTACTCGGCAGAGTCAAAAAGCCTACCAGAATCGCACCAATGACGCTTACCGCATAGGTCTCAAAAACGTCCGCCGCCATGCCGGCACAATCGCCGACGTTGTCGCCGACATTGTCCGCTATAGTTGCGGGGTTCCTCGGATCATCTTCTTCGAGATTACTTTCGATTTTTCCAACTAAATCGGCTCCGACATCCGCTGCTTTCGTATAGATCCCTCCACCCAATCGGGCAAAGACACTGATCAGACTCGCCCCCAGAGCCAGCCCCACCATACTACCGACTGCCTTATCCAGCGGCAAAATCGCTTTACAGATCAGGAAAAACAGGCCCACCGAGAGTAACGCTAACGCTACGACCAAGAGACCAGTTACCGCTCCGCCGTTGAAAGCCACTCGCAAAGCACTTTCTCGCGAACTAGTCGCAGCTTGGGCCGTGCGACAATTCGAGATAACCGCGACCCGCATACCGATGTACCCTGCCAACATTGAGCAGACCGCTCCGATACAAAATCCTGCAGCGGTAAACAAATCACGAGTAAAGGCGAGAAGAATGAAGATCACCACCGCAATGATGCTGACAGAAATTATTTGCCGGTTCAGGTAGGCCTTCGCCCCTTCCTCAATTGCCGCAGCAATTTGCTGCATCCGATCGTTCCCCGGTGACTGTGCAAAAATCAATCTGACCAAATAGAAAGCGGCACCCAGGCCAATGAGCGCGCAAATGAGCGCGAACCAGATCCCGGTTTGCAGGAGGAAGCTCGTGGCTGAGGAGAGAACAATCATATTACAAAATAAATAAGGTACAACAGATGGCTAAGCGGAGGAACTTTTGCAAATAGAACTAATCAGTTCGCTTTTGCAGGGTGAAGCGGAGGGTAACAAATTAGGGGGGAAGATAATCAATTCGCAAAAGCGGGCTAAGATGTCACTGCTGCGATGATCGCCTTTTGCGCATGTAATCGATTCTCGGCTTGAGAAAATATTGTGGCCGCATGGGTCTCCAAGACTGACTCAGTGATTTCTTTTCCCCGATATGCAGGCAGACAGTGCATAACCAGAGCACCAGGCGCGGCCAATTTTACCAACTCGTCGTTGATTTGAAAATCCGCTAAATCGGCCAAACGGCCGGCACTCTCTGTCTCCTTACCCATGCTCACCCAAACATCGGTATAAAGAACGTCGGCTCCAGTAGCTGCTGCCGGTAGTGCGCCGGGGACTTCTTCATGTACTTGAGCAAGCTCCACCGCGTCCGGTCGATGGCGTCGTACTGCTCGCGACTGAGGTTTAGATGGACACCGTTGCCAATTGCCATGTTTCCTCCAGACAACGCATACACAAACGTTCACCGCGTTTGATCCATATAAGAAATGAAACACTCCAGCGGCAGCGCGGACAAGTCATGGCA
>Ga0137415_10008625_pt1 | contig 10102 bp, 10 predicted proteins | sample CZODoug3_1_1_16f_FD_183082 | JGI IMG/M metagenome (GOLD analysis project Ga0137415, IMG submission 183082) | Vadose zone soil fungal communities from Angelo Coast Range Reserve, California, USA - CZODoug3_1_1_16fungal (Hybrid Assembly) | ecosystem: Environmental > Terrestrial > Soil > Vadose... | reverse complement strand
ATCAGAAGCAGATCGCGGAGCTGTCGAGTGCCGTTCAGCAGACCTTTTTCGTCGGCGTGCGGCAGGGCAAGAAGCAGCGGGCCGTGAAGCGCGGGGCGAAGATCCTGAACCTGGACGCCTTTTACGGGCGCTTCGTGGAATTCGGGACCGCAAAAATGAGCGCGCACCCGTTCATGCGGCCTGCTTTCGAGGCGAAGAAGGAAGCGGCGATCGAGGCAATGCGCGCCTATGGAGCGGAGCGCATCCCGCGAGAGCTCGACAAGGCGAAATAATGACAAAAATGAGCGTCTACGACTACATGCCTTTACCGGAGGACGCAGGAAGCATCTCTTATGCCAATGTAAATGCGCGCGCGGAGATAGCGGCATCTGTCGCTGCGAGACTCCGGCAGTTCGCTCAGGAGTTGCAGGATCAAAAGCACATAATTTATGGCGTGGAGGTCAAAGGCGTTATGGAGGAGGGCGAGATTTTGAAAACCGCCCTGACTATCACATTCACCGAGTTGAGCGAGGCAGCCGGATGATGCCGTTCGTCAACTTCCTGATCCTTTTCACCGCGATCTACGCGCTTACGCGTGGGCTGCTTGAATTGCTGTGCGCGATTCGTAAGCCGGTCAAATGATCCAGGAAGACCTCAAGACGATGCTTGCAACGGCCATGCCGACCGTCCCCGTCTACCCATCTATCGCGATGCAAGGTTCGGCGCTGCCGTACATCGTCTTTCAGCGCGTGCTCTCGTCGGTTGAGAACGTCCTGGCCGGCAACGGAAATCCGCCGATCAACAATACGCGGATGCAACTGGATGTCTGGTCGCACTCCTATGCGAGCGCTCAAGCGACTGCGGCGGCGCTTCGGGCCGCCATGCTCGCTTGGGGCGTTCAGAACTTGAACAATGGAGAACAGGATTTCTACGAGCAGGATGTGAAGTGCCATCGCGTGATGCTCGATTATTCGATTTGGCACTACGACTAGGAAATAGCTCTGCCCCGCACTAAATCGAAAGGAAGCGAAAATGGCATCAACCGCGATCAACGCACAAGGAACCAGCATACAGATTGCCACCGGCACCGGAGGCGCAAAGACCATCTCAGGTGTTGCCGTCGGCAATCCGACCATCCTGACCGCTACCGCACACGGATTCAGCAACGGCGACAACGTCGCAATCGCAGCCTTGACGGGCGCCGATGCCGCTTTGCTCAACGGACTGAGCTTCACCGTCACGAACAAGACGACCAACACGTTCGCGGTCCAGGTCGATACCACCGGCAAGACCATCACGGCCGGCAGCGGCACGGCCACGCCTAACACGTACAGCACGGTCGGCAACTCGCGCACCTTCACCGGCCTGGACGGCACCGCGGCCGAAATCGATGCAACGAATCTCGCATCGACCGCGAAGGAAATCCGGCAAGGTCTGGTCGATTTCGGGCAGATGTCATTCGAATGCGACCATGACAACGCGGATGGCGGTCAGGCTGCGCTGCTCGCCGCCTACAACTCGAGCGTGCTGAAAGCGTTCAAGGTGGTATTGCCGGCCGGCACTACGCCGACGGCAAGTTTCAGCGGTTATACGAAAAAGTTTGCGATGGTGCTTGGCGTCGATCAGATCGTGAGACGCCAAGTCGACGTGCGGATCAGCGGCCCGGTCACCTGGAGCTGATCCGTGAAGATCCTGACGCGTCAAGACATCGTAGACGCGCAGGACATCGAAACCGAAACCGTCGAGGTCCCGGAATGGGGCGGCGCGGTAATCGTGCGGATGATGTCCGGCGCTGAGCGCGGCCGGTTCGTGCAATCCTCCACCACAGTGCGGCCTGATGGTGGGCGCGAAACCGATCTGGTGAACATACAGTCAAGGCTGGTCGTCATGTGCGCCGTGGATGAACAGGGCAATCTGCTGTTCGGCGCCGACGAGGTTGACCATTTAGCGAAGAAGTCCGCGATGGCAATCGGGCGCGTGTTCACTGTAGCGCAGCGCCTCAATGGTCTTGCGCCCGACGATATAGGAGCCGCAGTAAAAAACTCCGCGCCCGGCCCGAACGGCTCTTCGCCTTCCGTCTCGCCCTAGCGCTGGGCATGACCGTGAGCGAACTGCTGGCGCGCATCAGCAGCGCCGAGCTCACCGAATGGATGGCGTTTAACGTCATCGATCCATTCGGCAACTGGCGCACTGATTTTCAGACCGGGATCCTTGCCGCAGTGACGGCGAATCATTCCTTTGCGCCACCGACCAAGCCGCGGGTGCCGGAGGACTACATACTATTTGGCGAAAAACAGAAGCGCGACGACGGCATTCTGCTCGCCGATCCGGTAGAACAGGCGCGGCTGATAAAGCAGCGCATCGATCCTCGTCCCGGTACGTCGTATCGAGCATGAAGGACGCGTAGATGGCAGGCTCGCTCGGCTCGCTTGTGGTTGAGATTGCAGGTAAGCACGCCAACGGTCCGTCGCTAGATAGAAAAGATGCGGATCTTGGATACACAAAAGACAATGTGCGCGTAGTTTTGTATTGTGTAAATGTGATGGCCCACAATTGGGGAGTTGAACCAATTTTACAAATTGCTGACGCGATTCGTGCACGGCGGGCCGGGAGGCGTTAGATGGCGAGCAGTTTGGGCAGTTTAGTAGTTGAAATCGGCGCCAACGTTGGCAAGTTCCAGGCCGACATGAGCGCGGTGCGCAAGACGGCCGAAACCAGCGCGCAGCAGATGGACAGCGCCTTCAAGGGCGTCCTCGGCACCCTGAAGGCCGTCGGCGAGGCCCTGGCACTAGCCGAGGGCTTCGCGCTGCTGAAAGATCACATTACGGCCGCAATCGAGGCATCGGCGGGCCTGGAGAACCTCGCCGCGCGCACGGGCGCAACGGTCGAGGGCCTGTCGTCCCTGGCCGCTGTAGCGCGCCTCTCAGGCACGGATACGGAAATACTCGCCACCGGCCTAACCAAGCTCGATAAATCAATCTCCGCGCTTAACGCAGACAGTCCGAAATCGGTTGCGGCTTTCAAATCGATCGGCCTGTCGGCTCGGGATTTCATTGGCCTATCCGCCGATCAGGCGTTCCAAAAGGTCGCCGTTGCGCTTGGTGGCTATTCGGATGGCATCGAAAAGAGTGCCGCCCTGCAACTCATCTTCGGCAAAGGCGGCACGCAATTAGCCGCGACGCTGCGCGATACGGCCGAGGCTGGCGACTTGGTTGCGGTTGTTACGGCCAAGCAGGCGCACGAAGCCGAGCAATACGAAAAGACGCTGCGACAGCTCACACTTGCCCATGACGCCATCTGGCGGCAACTCGCTGCCGCAGTGACGCCAGCGCTTCAGGCGTTCGCTAGCGCTATGCTGGAGGCCGCCACGGGCGCCGATGGTCTGAGCGCGAATGTAAAGAGGCTCTCCGGCGACGGATCGATCAAGACCTGGGCGGAAAGCGCGGCAATGGGTGTCGCCTACGTGGTCGACGCCTTCGACGGCGTAGTGCGGGCGACCGAAGTGGTCGGCAAGGCTCTCGGCGGCCTCGCCGCCGTTACGAAGCTCTATTTCACGGATGGAGCCGCAGCGGCGAGAGCGGCTGGCGATGCTGCACTTGCGGAAATAGACGCGATCCTTCAGAAGCCTCAGTTCTCCGACAGGCTCGCGAAGCAATTCGCGCTCGCCAACGCTGCCGCCAACCAAGCCGGCCCACCTGAATGGCTGAAGACGAAGCCGACGATCCAGGGCGCGACAAGTGCCGGTAACGACAAGTCGGTACTCGATCAGCAACTCAAGACGTTGCAAGCGTTCATCACGTCCGAAAATGACCTACTCAGGACGCGCGACGCACAACTCAAGCGGCTGTATGACGACAACCGGTTATCGATCAATGATTACTTCAGCGGATTGCGAGCAGCGCAGGAGGATCACCTTGCAAGCGTGACGGCCGATTACAACGCTGAAATTGCGGCAGTTAATGATTACATCGCGCAGGCGGAAACGAAGAAGGAAAAAGACGCAGGCGCCTTGAAAGTCCTGGAGCTTCAGGCGCAGCTCAGCCGCGTGGTGCAGGCAGAGGGTGCAGCGCTAGCGAAGATCACCGACGATCAGGCTAAGGCAGTCGAAGGCTATACCGATAAGCTGTTGCATCTGAATGCCCAACTGCTGATCCAGCAGGGACGCACGGCGGAAGCCGCGCAGATCCAGCTAGAAGCGACGGATCGTCAATTGAGAGCGCGGCTCACGGCGGAAGGCAATGTGGGCGGGTTGAGTCAACTCGCGGCGACCGAACAGACCACGGTCGCGCAGAAAGACTTGAATGACCGTCGCAACGAGGCTTCGATCATAGAAGAAAAATTGAACACGCAAATCGGCTATGTTAACTTGGCAGTCAAAACGGGGCAGATCGGAGAGCTTGAAGGCTTGGCACGAACAGATGCGGCGCGGCGTGCGCAGATCGATCAACTCGAAAGAATCGCCGACGAACAGATCCGCATTGCAAAGACCATCAACGACGGCGGCCGTTCAGTCGCCGCTGCGGAGGCGTTCAAGCTCAAAATCGATGAACTCGCCGCATCAACGGACTTGCTGGCGAAGAAGTTCACCGATATGTTTCAGACGGCCTTCGCCGACAACTTCGCCAAAGTGATCGATGGCACAGAGTCCGTTCGTAAGGCGTTTTCGAATATGGTCAACTCGATCTTCAGCGAGATGTCGAAGCTTGCTGCGCAGGACATTGCGAAGCAGATTTTCGGCGGGGGAGGCGGGACGGGCGGCGGCGGGAATCCGCTCTCTTTCCTGAGCAGCTTTTTCGGCAGTGGCGGGGGCGGCTCGGGACTTGCTGCTGGGCAGGCTGGACCCCCTGCCAATCTGGCCGGAAGTTCAGGAGGATTTTTCTCTTCGATCGCCTCGCTTTTCGGCGCGGCTGCGGAAGGTGGCGACGTCAGCGGCAACAAGGCTTACCTCGTCGGCGAGCGCGGTCCGGAACTCTTTATGCCAGGACGCAGCGGCAGCATCGCGCCGGCTGGTAGCTTCGGTGGTTCGACAGTCGTTCACGTCCATATGCCAGCCGGTATCCAGCCGACGCGAGAATCGGCGAATTTGGCCGGCGCGGCTGCGGCTCGGGCACTGGCCGTCTCGCATGAACGGAACAACTGATGGCCTTTCTAGAAACCCCGCGCTTTCCAGAGGCGATCGCCTTTCACGCGGTGGGCGGTCCGGGTTATCTAACCACCGTCGTGCCGCTGCAGTCCGGATTTGAGCAGCGTAATAGCCTTTGGCAATTCGCGTTGCTGGATTGGGACGTCGGGCAGGTCGTGAAGACGCTGACCGAATACGGCCCGCTGATCGCCTACTTCCGCGCCGTCAAGGGCAGAGCGCACGGCTTTCGGTTCAAGGATTTTTCGGATTTCACCGATTCAATGCCGCCCGGTAGCGGCGCGAGCGGGGTCCTCGGCCTCTCCGGCATTGGCGATGGCGCGACGACGATTTTTCAGATGGTCAAGAACTACCCGGCGGGCGCGCTCACCGACCAGCGGCTTATCCGCAAGCCCATCAGCGGGACGTGCGCTTTTTTCGATAACGCTTCTCCGGTCACGCCGGCCAGCGTCGACTACACAACGGGACTCGTGACTTTCAGCAGCACGCCGGTCACCGGCCACGCGCTCACATGGACCGGGCAATTTGACGTGCCAGTGCGCTTCGACGTCGACAAGATGAAATATGAACTTGTCGATCGGCAGGGTCCGACCGGCGATCTGCTGATTCGCTGGCCGACCATCCCGATCATCGAGATAAGAACGTGAAGACGATCGGCGCGGGCCTGCTGACGCACTTCGCGGGCAACGTGCTGACCATCAATACGTGCGTGAAGGTGACGCGCAAGGATGGAGCGATCTTCGGATACACCGACTGCGATTTCGACCTGACTGTTTCCGGCCAAATTTACAAATCGCTCACCGGGATAGCCTCGTCGCAAAATCAGAGCTCGGACAAATTCAATGTCGACCATGCGGAGGTGAGCTCCTACTTCGACGCGACCGAAATGACCGAGGTCGATCTGATGGCCGGCAAGTGGGACGACGCGACCGTCAGCATGTTCCAGGTCAATCGGAACAACGTGACCTCTGGCATTTACCACATGCGTGACGGTGTGAGCGGCCAGGTGACGGTCAAGTCACCCGCCGAATTCATGGCCGAACTGCGCGGCCTCGCACAATACCTGCAAAAGCAGATCGGCGAGCTCATCACGCCGACGTGTCGCTGGGACCTCGGCTCAATTTCTCTGACCGGGCCGCCCGGCAACCGCGGCCTGTGCACCGTGAATCTGACGCCGCTGACCGTCACGGGCGTGGCAGTGACCTCCGTCACGAATACGCAGAGCTTCACGGCTTCGAGTCTCGCGCAGGCGGCCGACTACTTCGGCAACGGCAAACTGACCTGGACGAGCGGCGCGAACAACGGCCGATCAATGGACATCCAGGCGCACGGCGGAGGCGGCGCCCTGGTGCTCGCGTTGCCGATGCTGAGCGCGATCGTCAATGGCGATCTTTTCACCATCGTGCCGGGCTGCCGCAAGCGTTTCACACAGGACTGCGTCACGAAGTTCTCGAACGGGATCAACCACGGCGGCTTCGACGGGCTGCCCGGCATGGACAAGATGCTCCGGCCCGGGGGCATCTGATGGCCGTCACGCGCGCGCAAGTGGTGGCGTGCGCCCGTACCTATCTCTCCACGCCGTGGCACCACCAAGGACGCGTCAAGGGCACCAAGGGCGGTATCGACTGCGCCGGCCTCATCATCGGGGTCGCCCGCGAGCTCGGCCTCGCTGACGTCGATTTCGCCAATTACTCCCGCCATCCGGACGGCACGCTCGAGCGCATCTGTGCGTTGCACATGCGGGGCATACCGCTGCACCTAGCCGATGTCGGCGACGTGTTGCTGTTCACATTCAAGACGGAGCCGGAGCACCTCGGAATCTTCAGCGAAATCGACGGCCGGCGCATGGTCATCCATTCCTATGCCAGCGCGAAAAAGGTGGTCGAGAACGGCCTCGACGCGCTCTGGCTGAGTCGGATCCGCGGCGCCTATCGCATTCCCGGGGTCGAGTAGATGGGCGACAAGGTCCTTGCCGTAGCCGGCGCGGCCGTCGGCGCGTTCATTGGCGGACCGGCCGGAGCCTCGATTGGCTTTTCGATCGGCTCCCTCGCCGGCCAGGCGCTTTTCCCGACCAAGATCGACGGCCCGCATACCCGCAACCTGACCTCGATGAATGGCGCGTACGGCGCCATGTTGCCGATTGTTCAGGGCACCGCGCGCGTTCCGGGCAGCCTGATTCGCTCGCTGCCAATCCAAGAGGTCGGCACGTCGCAGGGCGGCAAGGGCGGTCCATCGGTCACGACCTACGCTTATTACGGATCGTTCGCAGTCGCCCTGTGCGAGGGTCCAATCACGGCGATCCGAAAAATATGGGCGAATAAGATCCTGGTTTACGACGTGAGTTCGACCGCGACCGGGGCGACGGTTGCTAACTCGAACCAGTTCGCCGCCAGCTATATGACGGTGTATCTGGGCGACGCGGCGCAGAATCCGGATCCGACGTTGCAAGCCTATTTCGGCGCGGCCAACGTAGCGGCCTATCGCGGGACGGCCTACGTGATGTTCCACGGCCTGCCGCTTGCGAACTATGGCAACCTGTTTCCCACGATAGAGGCCGAGGTCATCACGGTCGCGGCTGTTACGAGCCCGCTTGCCAAGCTTTGGGAGAATGATTCAACCGCATTTCCGCTCTACGACGGAACGACCGGAAATTACGTCGGCATCCCGACGGGTTTCGTCGGATCGCAAGTACGCATCTATAACCGCAATCGCACGGCAGCGGGTTACGTCGGAGGCGACGGCAACACGTACGTCCTGGCGATTGCCGACGGCTCCGTCATGTCGCCAGTGACGCCGAGCACTTTCGAGGCTGCGATTCAGACGAACAACCCGGCAAACGGTCAAAATAAGTTCTTCGATACAGGCAGTGCTTACATGGGCCTCATCATGCCCATGGCGAATCAGGCAGGCGGCGTTTACGCGAACGCGATCGGCAATTCATTCCAGGCGATTTTGCAGAGTCCAACGCGGTCGGGTCCCTACGGCACTGCTCCTGGCATTTATGTGCTTGATTACTCACTTGGCGTAATACAGACCGATGCGATGGCGGCGCTCAGCACGCCGCCCGGAATGACCGGCATATGGAAAACCGTGGCCGTCTTTCCGTGCGCCGATTTCCGGCACATCGGACTGATTACGTATGACTACACTGGAACGGCTAAGTGCTGGCTTCACATTCTAGCGATTGCTAACGACTACACGGTTTCCGAAGTCGCCCGCTATCAATTCACCAATGGCCTGCACGCGCTGCACTTCGATCAAATTGAGGGATTTTTTAACGTTGACGGACTGACGGTCATCGGGAATTGGGACGTCGCGATGATGGAATCGAATCTGTCATCGATATGGTTGACTGCGGCCGGCACGAATAAAGTCGAATTGTTTACGGTCTCCAGCGGTCAGGTCGTCCTGTCGCAAAGTTTAACGCCGGCTTTCAATACGTCACCCAGCGGTCATACCGCCGTTTTCGCCGACGCTGGCGTTTGCTTCTGGACCGATTTCGATCGCTATGCACTTTTCTCAACTGCCTCCACTTCTGGGCAAATTGCCCTCTCGGACGTAGTCAGCGCTATTTGCATGCGGGTCGGATTGCAATCCGGTCAATTCGACGTGACCGCGTTGACCGATCAAGTGTGGGGCTTCGTGATCGATCGGCAGATGACGGCGCGCGCGGCGCTCGAGGCACTGGCGCCGGCCTGGTGGTTCGACGCGGTCGAGTCGGATGCGAAGCTCAAGTTCGTGCATCGATCCGGAACCTCGCTCGTGACGATCCCGCTGGACGACATGGTCGTTGATCCGCACAGCGCGAATACGAATCCGCTGCAGTTCACGCGTGGCAGCGAAATGGAATTGCCCTCGCAGATCAACCTGAGCTACTACTCGGTCAGCGCGGATTACCAGCCGGGCATTCAATACTGGAGGCGCCTGACCGGGCTGGAATCGAACAACGTGCAGTCAATGGACGTTGCTGCGGTGATGGACGATACGCAGGCAGCGGTCGCCGTGGCCGTCATCGGCTGGGACATCGTCGCTGGTCGCACGCCGTTCAAGTTCGCCACGTCCTACAAGTACGCGCAGTACGAACCGACGGACATCGTCACGCTTCAGACCGCCAATGCCGCCTATCTCGCGCGCATCACACGCAAGACCGAGAATGCCGGCAAGATCGATTGGGAAGCGGTCGCCTGTGCACCGGTCTATTCGCAACCGGCTACGGGCGGACCGATCACCGCAGGCCAGATCGTCAGCGGCACGACGCCGACTACCGCGATCATCATGGACATCCCGCCGCTACGCGATGCCGATGGCGCTGGCGACAATCTCTATGTTGCGATGTACGGGGCCACCGGATGGCCGGGCGCCGTGCTCTACAAATCGTCGGATGGCGGGATCACCTATGTCGCTGGCATCGCCATGGGGACGATGTCCACCGTGGGCCGCGCGACCACGACGCTTGGAGCATGGACGGGCGGCAACATGTTCGACGAAGGAAACACCGTCAACGTCACGATTCTGTCCGGGCAGACGCTGTCAAGCGCATCCGAGCTAACGGTGCTCAACGGCGGCAACGTCGCGCTACTCGGCAATGAAATCATCCAGTTCAAGAATGCGGTACTCGTCAGCGGCACCACGTACAAGCTATCCGGTTTCCTGCGCGGTCGCTTCGGAACCGAGATTCCGGAATCGACCCATGGCGTTGGCGAATCGTTCGTACTGCTGAGTTCTCCTGCTGTCATCGGCTTGCAAGGTGCGCCGACCTCCGATATCAGTCAGGCGCGCATCTACGACGCCGTGACCACCGGCCAGACACTGCCGAGCGGCCAGCAGCAGACCATTACCGAGCACGCGAACACGCTGGTCTGCTTCTCGCCCGTTCTGCTAACCGCGACGAATAACGGCGTCGCCGGAGATATTTCGCTGCGATGGACGCGACGCAACCGCATCACTTGGCAATGGCTGCCGAGCGTCGATGTGCCAATGTCC
>Ga0137415_10008624_pt1 | contig 10103 bp, 8 predicted proteins | sample CZODoug3_1_1_16f_FD_183082 | JGI IMG/M metagenome (GOLD analysis project Ga0137415, IMG submission 183082) | Vadose zone soil fungal communities from Angelo Coast Range Reserve, California, USA - CZODoug3_1_1_16fungal (Hybrid Assembly) | ecosystem: Environmental > Terrestrial > Soil > Vadose... | reverse complement strand
CTGCTCAAAAAGACTGATAACAAGGCCGCAGGGAGCGCGGCGACTGAGGCGTACGCTTGGGGTACGTCGCAAGGAGACGGGTGACCGAGAACGCAGTGAGCCGCCTTTTTCAGCAGCCGATTAGACGTTGAAGCGGAAGTAGACAACATCCGCTTCCTTGATGACGTAATCCTTGCCTTCGAGGCGAAACAGCCCCTTCTCCTTTACCTTAGCTTCCGATCCGCACACCATCAGATCGTCATAGGTATACACCTCGGCGCGGATGAATCCTCGTTCCATGTCGGAATGAATTTTCCCCGCCGCCTGTGGGGCCGTAAGCCCTTTCCGCAGCGGCCAGGCTCGCGACTCCGTCTCGCCGGCGGTAAAAAACGTGATGAGGTTCAAAAGTGCGTAGGCCTCGCGCGCGAGGCGAACAAGGCCCGACTCCGTCAGCCCCATTTCCTTCAGATAATCGGCCCGCTCACTGTCCGGAAGTGTGGACAACTCCGCTTCGAGCTGGCCGCAGATCGTGACAACCCACGCACCGCGCTTCTCGGCAAACTCTCGCACCGTTTTGACCATCGCCTCATCCGCATTGGCCCCTTCCGTCACATTCGCGACAAAGAGCACGGGCTTGGCGGCGAGCAATTGACATTCGTCCAGAATCAGCCGTTCCTCCGGTGTATACGGCAAATTGCCAAGCCATTCGCCCTTGTCGAGGAGATCCATCAGCTTCTGCACAAAGGCCAGCTCAAACGCCGCTTTCTTATCCCCGGCACGGACTTTCTTCTCGGTCCTTTGCTTGCGGCGGTCCAGCGTCTCCAAATCGGCGAGCATCAGCTCGGTTTCGATGGTGCCGATGTCGCGAGTCGGATTGACGCTACCGCTCACATGAACGACATCCCCACCTTGGAAACAGCGCACCACGTGCATCAGCACATCGACTTCCCTGATCTGTCCGAGGAACTGATTGCCCAACCCTTCTCCCGTGCTGGCTCCCTCGACCAGGCCCGCGATGTCACGGACTTCCAATGTGCTGGGTGTCTTTTTCTTGGACTTGAAAATCTCGACGAGCCGATCCACCCGCGGGTCGGGCACTTGTGCGATCCCGACATTCGTTTCGACCGTCGAGAACGGGTAATTCGCCACCACCGCCCCCGCGCCCACGAGCGCATTGAAGACGGTGGTCTTCCCCACGTTCGGGAGTCCGATCATGCCGCAACAGAGCCCCATGTCTTACCTACAACCTTGAACGATGATGGCTGAGCAAAGATCCATGCTGATCCACGACAATTTCCGCAGATTCAGCGTTTCTCGTTCATTGCTCATCGTTGCCGTTTTCAGGTTCACGCACATTAAACTGATTCATCGCCACAGCTGTCCCCCGGTGGATCAGACATTCCACCGCATCGACGGCGCGATCGAGACAGGGATTCAACACCTCGATCTCTTCTCTCGTGAACGCCTGCAACACATAGTCCGCCGAATCCTGACGTGGTGCCGGTCGACCGATTCCGATCTTGACCCGCACAAACTGGGGCGTCCCGATTGTGTCAATGACCGACTTGATCCCGTTATGTCCCCCATGGCCACCGGCTTGTTTGATCCGGAGACGACCCAGATCAAGATCAAGATCGTCATGGACGAGAATCAGGTCGTCGGCGGTCAGCGAAAACTCACGCACGAGGCCTTTGAGTGGAGGACCAGTGATGTTCATCCAGTCGAGGGTGCCGGCGAGTTCGAGGAGTTCCGACCCAAGCCGTCCCGATCCACGATGAGCCATGCCGCGCTTGGCGAGACGGATGGACCACCGAGCCGCGGCCCGCTCGATGACCCACATGCCGACATTGTGGCGGGTTCGGGCATAGGCAGCGCCCGGGTTGCCCAGCCCAACGATGAGACGCAACGTTACTTCTTCTTTTCGGTTTCTTTCTTCTCAGCTTTTGGCGCTGCAGCGCCTTTCTTCTCGCCGCCTTTCGCATCAGCAGCAGCAGGAACAACAGCAGCCGCACCGGCTTTCGCCACTTCGCCACCCTCAGGGGCTTCACCCGCCACTTTGCCCTTCGTGACCACCTCAGGCTCTTTCGCACCCTCCGGCCCAGCTGCGCTGCTCGCGAGGAGCGATTCGAGCTTGGCTTCCGTCATCGGCGCCGCCACACTCACGACCATCTGCTCAGGATCATCGAGATAGCGGACCCCTTCGCGAGCAGCCACGTCCTTCAGATGGAGGCCTTGCGCAATGGCGAGCCCCGAGGCATCGACTTCGATGAAGTCCGGCAAATCAGCTGGCAGACACTCAATATGCAACTCGCGCATATTGTGGTGGAGGATGCCGCCTTCTTTGACGCCGGCAGGCATCCCGCCGGTCAAATGCAGGGGCACCTTCACGCGAATCGGCTTGTTCATCGAGATTTCAAACAGATCCGCATGCAGTACATTCCCTTCGACCGGATCGACCTGGAAATCGCGCAAAAGTGCAGTCCGGTTCGGTTTCGACTTTGCACCAGCTAGCGTGAGCGACACGAGCGCGGCCCCCCCTGCCTGTGCTTTCAAAATCTTAACCAGGCTATCGGGTTCAATCGTCAAGAGCAGGCATTCGCCCTGTCCATACAACACGCCCGGGACCTTGCCCTCACGCCGAAGTTGGCGCGCCGCACCCTTTCCCGTTTTCTCTCTCACCGTGACTGCTAGATCAAACTTCATATAGGGCCTCCGTCCTCTTCTCGCTGGTCTCTCGATGCATCAGTCTCGAGTTATGCAAACAATGAACTCACCGACTCATCTTCATGGATTCGCCGAATCGCCTCACCTAACAGTGGAGCGACCGATAATTGATGCAACTTCGGGCAGCTCTGCTCTTTGCCCCGTAACGGAATCGAATTGGTCACGATCACTTGCTTCAGGCAGGATTGCTGGATCCGGTCCAATGCCGGCCCGGTGAGCACCGCGTGTGTACAAGCCGTCCATACTTCCCGAGCCCCATGATCCATACAGGCCTGCGCCCCCTTCACGATGGTGCCGGCCGTATCGATCATGTCGTCCAGCAAGAGCGCACTCTTGCCTGCGACGTCGCCGATGATGTTCATGATCTGCGTCTGATTCGGTCCTTCACGTCGCTTGTCGATAATCGCCAAATTCGCTTCGAGCCGCTTCGCAAAGGCGCGGGCCCGCTCGACTCCACCGGCGTCTGGCGAGACGACCACCAGATCACTCACCTTCACCTTCTGCTTCGTAATGTAATCCAACAACACGGGTAGTGCATAGAGATGGTCCACGGGTATATTGAAGAACCCCTGGATCTGCCCCGCGTGGAGGTCCATCGTCAGCACCCGGTCGGTGCCAGCGGTACTGATGAGATCGGCCACGAGCTTCGCTGAAATCGGCACACGTGGCTGATCTTTACGATCCTGACGGGCATAGCCGAAATACGGGATGACCGCAGTGATGCGATTTGCGGAGGACCGTTTGAGCGCATCAATAATAATCAACAACTCCATAAGGGAGTCGTTGACCGGCTGGCAACTCGACTGCACGACGAACACGTCGCCGCCACGAACGTTTTCCTCAATCTTGACGCGAATTTCTCCGTCACTGAATGACCCGACCGTAGCCTCCCCTAGCTTGGTCCCAAGGTAGGCACAAATTTCATGGGCCAGGGCCGGATTCGCGTTGCCAGAGAATATCTGTAGCTCTCCGCTCATCGATTCCTCAGAGGGTACCTGGATGCGACTGCGTCACGTTCTAATTTCGTATAGGGTTCGTCTCGACGGCGGGCGTCGGTGGGCGTAATCGTGACCCGCCTACCTATATTCGCTGCGCGCTGTTGAGGAAGCCAGCTAAGGGGCTAGACTCTAACGGAATGTAAGGGGAGTTGTCAACCGAGCCACGGCTTATCGTGGTAGTTCGTATTGCCAGCCAAGCGGGCCTGAACAGGTGGGAGCGACAAACACCTTCATCAAATTTTCACTCACGAACTGGGACTGGGCCAGGCGCGCGCGAGCCTCGTCCGCGAACACCCCAAACACCGTCGCCCCGCTTCCGGACAGCAGCGCGATCTCGGCTCCGTGGGCCTGCAAACTCCGTTTAATCTCCCGAAGGTTCTCATGTGCGCCGAAGACCGGTGCCTCGAAATCATTCTCTGCCGTGGCAATCAATTGGGCCCAGCTCACCCGCGATTGCCGGTCGATTTCTCGCTGGGCCAGCGACAGCGGCGTGACAGCCGTCCTGGTGGCAGCCAATTCTTGGTACGCCCACTTGGTATTGACCCCAAACCCCGGGTTGACGAGTACGATCCATCGCGTCCCTTCAACGACGACCGGCCGAACGGTTTCTCCCCGACCCGCCACAAACGCTGAAGGGGCAAACAGAAAAAATGGCACGTCGCTACCTAACAATTGCCCGACATCCGCCATCTGCGTCGGAGACCACTCCAACCGTAATAAATGGTTCAACCCTATGATGGTGGCTGCGGCATCGCTGCTCCCGCCACCGAGGCCGGCTCCCATCGGTATGCGCTTACGCAGCTCTATGTCGAGCCCGATCGATTGCTGGGCTCGCACCAACACCTCGTTGGCTGCGCGATAGACGAGGTTACTCTGGTCTGCAGCCAGCTGCGTCGCATCACACCTCAGCTGAATATCCTGTCGATCAGCACGCAACCTGATCTGCACCTCGTCTTCGAGGGCAACCGTCTGCATGATCGACCAGAGATTGTGGAACCCGTCGGGGCGGCGGCCGAGGATACGCAGGATCACGTTAATTTTGGCAGGAGCGAAGACGGTGATCTCGGAGGGACTCAGCTGCGGATTAATCACGGCCTCCCTTGATGGCATACTTCTCTAGTCGGTAGCGAAAGGATCGCGTGTTGAGCCTCAGAAGCCGTGCGGCCTTTTTCTTCACCCACATGGCCCGTTCGAGCGCCTTCAAGAGCAGGTCTTTTTCAATGCCGTTGATAAGCCCTTCCAAATCCAACCCGTCTTCAGGCAAATCAGTGGGCACCCCCTGCTGCTGAGGGGTCACGACTCGATGAAGCCAGCCACGAATATCCTCATCCGACACAGGCGCACCGACGGAAAAGGTGACAACACGCTCAATCAAGTTTTCAAGCTCGCGCACGTTGCCGCGCCACTCATGGCCCAACAACACGTGCATCGCCTCCGATGTCAAGACGGGAGCCGGCTTGCCACTTTCCTGTGAAAACTTCTCGAGGAAATGTTTCACGAGAAGCGGGATGTCTCCCGTTCGAAGCCGCAACGGGGGAAGCCGAATCGGGATCACGTCTAAGCGGTAGTACAAATCTTCGCGAAATGAGCCGTCGGCTACGGCTTTTTCAAGATCCTTATTGGTCGCGGCCACAATGCGCACATCGACCTTTACATCCTGGTTGCCGCCCACACGCCGGAACTCTCGTTCCTGAATGACGCGCAGCAGCTTGACTTGAATTGTTGGGGTCGTATCGCCGATTTCATCCAAAAATATCGTGCCGCCATTGGCAACTTCAAACAACCCCGCCTTATTGGCCATGGCGCCGGTAAAAGACCCCTTCATGTGCCCGAAGAGTTCGCTTTCGAGCAACGTCTCCGGCACTGCACTGCAACTCACCGCCACAAAGGGCATCGGACTCCGGGCACTGTTATAGTGAATCGCGCGCGCCACCAACTCTTTTCCCGTTCCGCTTTCTCCACAAATCAGCACATTGCTCTTGGCGTCCGCGACTTTGCGCACCACGTCGAACACCTTCTGCATGCTCTCGCTCTGGCCGACGATCTGTGCAAACGACGACTGGCTCGCCATCTCGCGCTTTAATAGAATATTTTCCGTCGAGAGACGCCGCTTCTCCAGGGCGTTGCGGATGATAAACTGCACTTCATCGACCTGGAACGGCTTGGTCAGGTAGTCGTACGCGCCCTGTTTCATCGCATCGACCGCCGAGTCCGCGGTCGCAAACGCCGTAATGACGAGGACCACGGTTTCAGGAGAAGAAGACTTCACCGCCTTCAGGACCGCCATGCCATCGGCTTTCGGCATGCGGAGGTCGGTTATGACGAGATCGAAGATTTCCTTGCTTATATGACCGATGGCCTCTTCGCCATCCGACGCTTCAGTCACGACATAGCCCGCGCGTTTGAGCATGATGCTCAGAACTTCGCGCAGCCCCCGCTCGTCATCAACAACTAGGATCTTTTCCACGGCGTCCGTCCCTCATGCCACAACCGCACCCCGGCATCCCCAGAACGCGGCATACATACGACAAACCGTGAGCCTTGACGCTCCTGACTTTCGACCTTAATCCACCCCCCGTGCAGATCGACGATGCGATGCACAGCTGCGAGACCCAGCCCTGACCCTTCTTTCTTCGTCGTGAAAAACGGAAGAAAGATCTTGTCGAGGTTCTGTTTTGGAATACCTTCCCCAGTGTCTTGAAACGCAATTTCGATGACGTCGCCCTTGCGGCCGCCGGCATCGACGTGGCGGCTGCTCGTCGAAATCGTCAACTGTCCTCCCTCCGGCATCGCTTCAAACGCATTTGTCGCCATATTCCAGAAGACCTGCCGAAGCTGATCTTGATCGACCAGGGCCGTGAGCGCCCCGGTTGCCAGGGACGTGACGATCTTGATCTTGGAACGTGTTCGCGCTTCATGTTGAACGAGATCGAGCGTCTCAGCAAGTACTTTGTTGAGATCACGCTCTGCGAGATCGAGCGCCGGCGGACGTGCATACTGGAGGAATTCAGTAATGATGTTGTCGAGCCGGGTGGCCTCCCGAATCGCAATGTCCATCAACCGGCGATTCGTTTCGTCTTCCATGGCATCTTTACGAAGCATTTGCATCGCGCCGGCCAACGCGCCAAGCGGATTTCGAATCTCATGGGCCATCCCGGCAGACATCTCGCCCAAACTCGCCAGCCAATCCTTGCGCCGCATTTCCTCTTCGAGGTCCCGAATCTGTGTCAGATCTTTGAACACACCAACCAAGCCCGTCTGCCTCCCCTGCTCGTGCAATGGGGAAAGGGTCATACCGAGAATCAGGCGATTGCCGTCAGCACGCTTACATTCCACTTCGAATCGCTTTGTCGTCGACACGACACCACTGAGTTGTTCGTCTGATTGTTGGCTAGGATGCCAGTTGAAGACCTCGCGCCAGGGACGCCCGGCAACGTGAGTGATCGTATACCCAGTCGCTTCCTGTGCCGCTGGGTTGAACGAGGTGATGCACCCCGTGGCATCTGCCGTAAACACACCGCTGCTGATGCTGTGGACGATATTCTCGTGAAAGACTTGGAGGCGAGTTAGTCCCTGTTCCTTCTCACGTAACGATTGGTCCGCCTGTTGAAGTTGATCTGCTAAGGTTCCGCCAAGAATCCCGACGACAAGAAGGGAGAGTGCATAGACGCCGAATGTTTGAAATGTTTCAGGCATAGTCAGCCGACTCGGCGGCATCCACCCCCACCCCTCAACAAGACCATACAGTTGAATGTTCGTTAAGAGCCCAAACAAAATAATGCAGAAACAGGCGGTAAGAAGCCCCACTCGCCGACGGGGAACGAGACTGGCGACCGCCACTGTCATGACATACAGCACCGCGAAGGGACTCTCGATCCCCCCTGTCCTAATAACCAACACCGTTTCAAGGAGGAAGTCGATCCCCACCTGAGCCCAAAAAAGTATCGTGAGAGCTGCCGGTGAGGTAAGCGCACGGAGCAGAATGGCGGAAGGGATCGTCAGGATGTAGGTGACAATAATCAGGGTGTAGAACGTTTCGACCCGCCCGCTCTTCCCGACTTGAAAAGCGAGAGACAGACCGAGCATCAGGGTCACGAAGGCCATCCGAAGCCCCATGATCCAACACAGTCTTATGCGCAAGTCATTCATGAGTGGAAGACCACCGGGCGAGAAGGAGATCGGCGGGGCATGAAGAGAGATGTGCCTCGTTCATTCTCCTCGGATTTGGGGCCAGAAACCGTGTCATCGCACATCCGACGGGGCACCGAGTGGTTGAGCCGGAATGGCTTAGGGCCTTCATGCTGGGAGCTAGGCCCAACTCCGTGAGGCGAACGGACTGAACGCCAGTCTCTATCCGATTGCGGACGCCATTTTGAAGATCGGGAGGTACATCGCAATCACGATAAACCCAATCACAACCCCCAGGAACACCATCATCGCTGGCTCAAGTAGTGCCGTCAACGAAGCAACTGCCTGATCAACTTCGTCTTCGTAAAAGTCGGCAATTTTCCCCAACATAGCGTCCAACGCGCCAGTTGACTCACCGACTGCGATCATATGCGTAACCATCTTTGGAAAGGCCCCGCTTGCTGCCAAGGGATCCGCGATGGTCTTTCCGCCACTGATACTGATGCGAGCATTGATCAACGTTTCTTCAATAACCTTATTGCCCGAGGTCTTTGCACAAATGGTCATTCCATCGAGTAATGGGACCCCGCTAGCGAGCAAAGTCCCGAGCGTACGGGTAAACTTGGCAACCGAGGCTTTTCTGATTAGGTCTCCAACCACTGGTAACCTGAGAAGCAACTTATCAATGACCATCCGTCCTTGAACGGTGCCATAGTATTTTTTAATGCCAACAATGACCCCCACAATGACCCCAAGAATGACATACCAGTACGCTATAAAGAAGTTACTGAGGTCGATGACTATTTGCGTAGGACCGGGCAATGCCACTTTCCCGCCTGACAGTTCAAGAAACATCTTTGCAAAGATTGGAATGACAAAAAGCATGAGAATAGTGATAACAACAACGGCAACTCCCATGATCGTGGCAGGATAGACCATGGCAGACTTGATCTGCCCTTTGAGTTTCGCCGCTTTCTCGATGTACTTGGCGAGACGCGTCAAGATCGTATCAAGCAGGCCGCCCACCTCGCCCGCATGCACCAAGTTGACATAAAGATCGTCGAAGACTTTAGGATGGCGCCGCAAGGCGTCCGAGAAGGTCGAACCTGCTTCCACCTGAATCTTCACTTCCCCGATCGTTTCTCGCAGCACTTTATTCTCGGACTGGGTCGAGAGGATTTCGAGACATTGCACCAAGGGCAGACCCGCATTGATCATCGTGCCAAATTGTCGCGTAAATACGATCAGGTCTTTTTCGGTGAGACCGGACCCAAGACTCAGTTTGAATCCGCCCGCGCCACTCTTCTTTTCTTCAAGGCTGGTGACGACGACACTTTGCTTTCGGAGTTGATCCACCGCCTCATCTCGGGTTTTTGCGCTCAGTTCGCCCTTCTTGACGGCACCCGATCTGCTTCGTCCGACATACGCAAAGGTAGCCATACGCAACACTCACCCTTCGATGTGGCCATCGCCCTGGCCGGTGTTAGACTGAGGTGAATACCTACCAGGCGAGTCTACTGGCCACCCCCAAACCTGTCAAACAAATGCACAATCTCTGCGCAGGCGACGAGGCACGCAGGCTCTAGCAATACAGAGCCTTAACCCGCATTATTCATGAACGCTTCTGCTGCAATCGCGGATTCGCCGCTGCGCGATTTCGCGACGAACCGTCATGAATAATGCGGGTTAGCTGCTGATCGCACTCGTGTGCCGATAGCCTCGGTAGAGATAGTGCAGTCCGGACAATAGCGTGAAGGAGATCATGCCGAACAAAAGAGGCAGCAAGACGGTGAGATCGATTTGACGGGAACTTAGAAATATCACCAACACGACATAGGACAGCTGGAGAAACGTGGTGCCCTTGCCTAAGAAGGTGGGGGTAATATCCACGCGAGAATCTGTGAAGTGCGCCACCGCCGTTCCCAACATCAGTATTAAGTCTCGGCTGACCACTAGGATAGTGACCCACGACGGAATCAAATGAATCATCGAGAGTGTGATGAACCCGGAGGTGAGGAGCAGCTTATCGGCCAGAGGGTCCAACACGGCTCCGAGCCGGGTATACTGATTCTTCACGCGGGCGATCGCCCCATCAAGCGCATCAGTGAGTCCGGCCACGATAAGCACGATGAGCGCTAGAGTAAATCTGCCGTAGATAAGTAACCCAATGTAGCAGGGAATCAGGAGAATACGGAGGATGGTCAAGCTGTTGGGGATATTCATATCTTCCGGCACAACGGGCTGCGACAGCGGGAGGAAATGATAGGTGGGCGT
>Ga0137415_10008623_pt1 | contig 10103 bp, 9 predicted proteins | sample CZODoug3_1_1_16f_FD_183082 | JGI IMG/M metagenome (GOLD analysis project Ga0137415, IMG submission 183082) | Vadose zone soil fungal communities from Angelo Coast Range Reserve, California, USA - CZODoug3_1_1_16fungal (Hybrid Assembly) | ecosystem: Environmental > Terrestrial > Soil > Vadose... | reverse complement strand
ACCGCCAGAACTGAAAGAAGTATCGCTATTCCGCCAAGGATGAACGCCATCGTCATGGGAGGGATTCCCGCGAGATATTGATTCTCCGGAAGAGGTGCTCTTCCTGTATATTGGAAAACTCTCTTTTGCCAACCCAATCCTATGGTATTCGCCATGACGATAATTATCGCGGTTACTGCTCCGATTTCGCGGACAAGTCCCGTTGCTTTTCGGACGAATAATTTCTCTTCGGCCAAGGTATCTCGTTAGAAGGGCTGATTCGCGCCCCGTTGTTAATTTAAGACTTTGCAATGGCTTCCAAAATGGCTTCGGGGGAAGAATTTGACAAAATCATGTATTGATTCAAACAAGTCTATGTGGACTCCGCGAAATACCGACCAAGAGCCCCCCGTCGACCTTATCAATTTGGGCAAGAAGAAATCGATAACATTCGACTCCAGACCCGCTGGCGACTTGGCTCCCGCGATGAAACCAATCGATTTGTACCGCAGAAATCCTTAGCTTTCAATAGAAAAGCCCGGTTCTCCTTGAGTGACAAAGTTGACGAAAATGTCCGGCGGCGAGAGGTCAGGTACGACAGAGAACGCAGAGTGCGGATAAAGTGGAGCGAAGATACCAAGTCGCTTGAGGAGGTTTTCGACCGACGAACAATAATGACAGTTCTCAAGATGCTGAATACTGGCGTCTTGAAAGAGATCCATGGCGCGATGAAATCTGGAAAAGAGAGTAAGATCTACCATGGGATAGATCCTAAAGGGAAAGAAGTAGCCGTGAAAATTTTTCTAACCACATCCAACATATTCCGGCATGGCCGGTTGAAGTACATCCAAGGTGACCCTCGGTTCAAGGATATCCCACATGATACATCATCTCTTGTAGATCAGTGGGCATCGAAAGAGTTCAAAAACCTAGAACTTGCTGACCGTGCAGGAATATCAGTTCCGAAACCCATTCATGTCCAGAAAAATGTTCTCATTCTGGGGTTCATCGGGAAAGATGGAATCCCTGCACCAGTCCTTCGAGAGGTGAGGCTTCAGGCGCCAGGTGATTGGTACAAGAAAATCATCGAATTGATCAAGCAACTGTACGATAAGGCAAAACTCGTTCACGGCGATCTAAGCGAGTACAACATCATGATCCCAGACGGATACCCAGTCTTCATCGACTTTGGACAGGCAGTAACCACGGAGCACCCCGAGGCCCGAGCCTTCCTCAAAAGGGATATCGAGAACATTAATCATTATTTTGGGAGCCTTAATGTCAGAACTCAATCTTCGGCGAGGGTCATAGGGGCTCGATAACAATTGGCTGAGACGAGGATGACAGCCGTAATACCAAAGGACAGGGTGGGTGTCCTTGTTGGTCCGGGCGGCGTCGTAAAGTCAACAATCGAAGAGAAACTGTTCGTGGATCTCAAGATAGACAGCCCTTCTGGGTCTGTGGAGATTGGAGTGAAACCACATGCTCCCGATCCATCAGGAGCCCTTCAAGCCAAAGACATCGTTCTTGCAATCGGGAGAGGTTTTTCTCCCGAGCGGGCGTTCAGGCTCTTCGATGAGGACAACACACTGGACATCATCGATCTTCACGACTTCTTTGGCAAGAACGAGGCCGAAATTCGAAGGGTCGACGGCCGAATCATCGGCAGAGAAGGCAAGACCAGGAGGATTCTCGAAGAACTGACTGGAACCGCCATCTCCGTTAGCGGGCATACCGTGTCTATAATTGGCGGCTACGAAGCAGTCACAATGGCGAAAGATGCGCTAGAGAAACTGATCAAGGGCCGACAACACGGGACAGTCTACAAGTTCCTAAGAAGAAGACGACAGGAAATCAAGAAGGAGAAAGCTTTAGGACTGTGGGAAGGCCAAGTGCCTACAGCAAGGAAACCATGATCGAAACGGACCTCGCGGAGCGAGCCCTATGACAGTGGCCGAGGTCTTCCAAGAAATAAGCGCCGCCGACTTCTTCTATCGCAACCGAGACATCGCAGGGTTCACAAGCCCGTCAAGATCCATATACTCGACGATTCGCGAGCTTGTGGAAAACTCTCTAGACGCCTGCGAGACAGGCGGAATTCCCCCCGACATCTACGTACGATTGTCCCACGAATCCGGCCCCCTAGACGGTCCCGGCACTTACATAGTGAGGGTCGAAGACAACGGTATAGGAATACCATCAAATGTAATCCCATCCGCTTTCGGTCAAGTTCTCTACGGATCGAAGTACAAACTCCGACAGACCAGAGGCACCTTTGGCCTTGGCGGGAAAATGGCCCTTCTCTATGGACAGATCACCACGCATTCTGAAGCCACAATAACCTCTAGCACAGGATCGAAGTCTCGGATAGCTGAGGTAATTCTTCGGATCGATATCCAACAGAACAAGCCAGTCATTATCAAGAACAAGACTCGGACCAACAAGCCTCACTGGCAGGGCACAATCATCGAGTTCAAGACCGAAGCCGACTATTCACGGGCAATGCCCAGGATTCTCGAATACTTCAAGCAGACAGCCATCATTGTTCCTTACGCGAATATCACATTCGTAGACCCCAGAGGAAGGCTCTACAAGTTTCTACGCGGCACGACAAAGGTACCACCAGCACCCACTGAAACCTCTCCCCATCCTCATGGAGTCGATGTTGAAACTGTCCAGCGAATGCTGAAGCTGACCAATGCTAGGAGCGTGCAGGAGTTCATGCGAAAGAACTTCCAGAGAATAGGAGAGACCACAGCCCGCAAATTCCTGCAGTTCGCCAGCCTCGGACAAAAGAAGAATCCTAGAAACCTGTCCGCGCAAGATATGGTCAAGCTAGTCAATGCGATGAAAAACTATGATGGCTTTCTGTCTCCAGATCCCACGTGCCTCTCACCTCTCGGCGAAGACCTGATGGAAACAGGGATAAAGAAAGAACTTGGAATAACGGATCAGGAAATTGAGACCGGCTCCGCCTTTGTCACCACGCTTCAAAGACGCCCTGCAACGTACGCCGGCTTCCCCTTCATCATCGAAGTCGGACTCGCAAGCTCCAAACGGATCGAAATGCAAGGCAAGATTCTCCTCTTCAGATTTGCAAACAAGATCCCACTACTTTTCGACGAGGCAAGTGATGTATCATGGAAGGTCGTCGATACTGAGATTGATTGGCGAAACTACAAGGTCATCCCGGGTGAAACCCCTCTCGCCGTTTTCATTCACGTCTGTAGTACAAAGATTCCCTACAAGACGGTCGGAAAAGAATTCATTGCTGACCGACCTGAGGTAGAGCACGAGATCCTCAACGCTATCCGAGAAGTTGGCCGGAATCTCAGGCTCTACCTCTCAAAGCGCGAACACCTTACCCAAGAGAAGAAACGTCTAGACGTGTTCGAAAAGTATCTGCCGAAAGTAGCCCAATTCTCAACGAAACTCGCGAAGGAGAAGAAAGAGCCAGACATCAAACCGCTGCTCAAAGGAGTGATCAAGTATGGTGCAGAAGAGGAAGAAGAGCAAGAGTAAGGGCGTAATCAAAGAACGGAAAGAAAAGGTCCTCTCCGCGATGCGGGACCTCGGCGGACAGGTCTACAGCCAGCTCAACAAGAAGGAATTTCCAACCTTCCGTATGCCAAGCCGATCCATAGCCAACATACTCTACGACTCGAAAACAAGACAGTACATTCTGGGAAAGAGAACTGTCAAGAGAAGTGCCCGAAACGTAAGACATCTCCGACCCTTCACGCAACTCCTCTGGACAGCCATGTTCGCGGACGAACTCACAGAGCAGAACAAGACCAGCACGCTGAGAGACGTGTTCTACTCGGCCCAAGCCTACGAGATGGACTTTCAAGACCAACAGGAAAGCGACAATCTCATCACCGATCTGGAAACTGTAACCGGATACTCGAGAGAAGACTTCAACGTCTACCCCGAAGAAAGAAGCGCAATATTCGGTGACCTGACAATCGAGTACACTGTCCCTGGATACGAAGGACGACGGCTAAACCTAGCCTCTCACCCTGACGGCGTGATGATCGGACCCGCCCTGACAACCTCAGAGTTCATCCAACCCGACAGCCGAAAAGTCGACAAAGTAATAGCGATCGAGAAAGGCGGATTGTTCACGAGGTTCATAGAAGAACGTGTACACCAGCGCTTCAAAGCGGTCCTCATCCACACCGCGGGACAAGCGCCCAGAGCAACAAGGTTTCTGCTTCGCAGGCTCAACCAGGAATTGGACATCCCAGTCTACATATTCACGGACGGCGATCCTTGGGGAATGCACATCGCTATGGTCATTATTTCTGGATCCGCTAATGCAGCCCACCTTCGCGAGCTGAACACTCCAGACGCAATCTGGGGCGGGGTCTGGGCGACAGACATCGTCGACTACAAACTCCCGAGCGATCCCTTGACGGATTTGGATGTCAAAAGGTTGAACGAGTTGGAGAAAGACCCTCGCTATGCCGGTGGACTCTGGCAGAGAGAGATAGATACGTTCCGGAAGGTCAAGAAGAAATCTGAACAAGAAGCATTCAGCAGATACGGGCTCACCTACATTGTTGATGAGTATCTACCGAAGAAGCTGAAAATCAAGTCCAACTAGACAAACTGTTCAAGTCCCAAAGCGATGGACTTCTTCATTGGAGGGGGCTTGTTGAGATCAAGCTTTCCGTAGACACCGTCGTAGCCTGGTTCGACAAAGACGTCGTCGTTACGCACACGAAGAATTGCACTAGAGATCTCTGGTCCTGCCGCCGCTAGCAATTGTGACTCAGGCGCGTCTAGCATTACGGAATATTCTGACCCGAATTTTCCAACAAGCATGTTGTACTTGTCCCAGACTTTCGTTGAAGCAGGATTACCCTCAGCGATCAAGAGGGCAATAATCTCGGAGAGCGGGAGCAAATGGCGGTACCCGATTGCATTCTCCGGGACGTAGCCTTCCGATCGGTCTGCAAGTTCTTCTATCCGTTCTTCAACGCCCCGAGTCATCTTCTTTCCACACTTGGGACACTTGTCGTCTAGGTTGCGAGCGTCCCTGGCGGACATTGAAACTTGACATTCACGATGTCCAGTCCAGTGGTATTTGCCATAGGTGGGCAAGGTCTCTATGGTAAACAAGAACCGTTTAGGATCCTTGTCTCTGATCGCCCCAACCAGATCGTGATATGTAACGTGGTCTAGATCGAATACGTTTGCCTCTCTTCCTAACCGCCACGGCCACGCCGAGTGAGCGTCAGAATTGGAGACGAGACAGAGACGATCGAGCTGTGACAGCCGCCAGTTCATCGGAGGATCGGAGGACATGCCTGTTTCAAGCGCAAAAATTCTATTAGATCTATCCTGATAGCAATCGATGAAGCTGTCAAACCCACTGTTTGCACCGAAGAGGCTGAACCAAGGAGTCCAGGCATGCGCAGGAAAAACTACGCATTGTCTCTCCGCTTCGAGCACCTCATCCACGAGCTCTGGAGCGGTCGCACGGAGCGTGGGCCGACCGTCACTCAGCAGGTTCCCGAACTTCGCTAATCGATCGCTTACGGCATCCGCTGCCTCTATCGAAGGAGCGAGAAGGCAATGATGTATTCTTCGCGATTTCTCATCGAATTGGAAAGTGGTATTGACTTCTCCCGTGATCATATACTGTATTTGGAAGGCACCCTCCTTGAGCCGGTAGAGTCCGGAATCCGGAGAATCTTGTAGGTCCTTACGAATCTCCTTCCTCCAAGCAGGATGGGTGAAATCGCCCGTTCCTACAACGTTCAGTCCCTTCATTGCAGCGAAGCGGCCGAGCTCTTTCAGGTCCATGTTCTTGCTCGTCGCCCGGCTGTAAGGGCTGTGGACTTGAAGGTCGGCAAAAACGCGCATTGGAAATGTCAGCCACTCTAACGAATGTTTCCGTGTGTCTATAAGATGACCCTTGCGCGTACCGGCCTCTTTATTAGCGGTTCAAAAAGACCCGGCTTGAGTCGAGGGACAGCCTTGCCGAACGAAGTCCGAGTCTTCCTAAACCTGTTCGTCGAGTCGAAGGAACTGGAGATGGTAACTGACAGCCTCGTGAAGCTTTCCGAGGTTACCGATGTATACGAGGTGACTGGCGAATACGATATTGTCTGCTTGCTTAGGACAGAAAGCATACTTGCCTTTCGCGAGGTTCTCAAGAACAAGGTCCTCAAAATACCAGGTGTGAAAAGTACCGTCTCGGCAATAGTTCTCTATACGCATAAGCGCGACAGAAAAGCAGTGTCGGAGTGAGGATTCCTGGGAAGCTGTCAAACCCAGCGACCGTTCTTGTGAATTTCGAATCCTCCTCTGGCTATCCGCCCGAGGAAAAGAAAGACTAAATACGGTCGAGAAGCATTCGCCGGGTTACCGTCGAGGGTTCCAAAATGGGCGATTTATTTCCAGAATCACCTACCTTACTGTAATCATCCTCGTGAGTCTTCAGTCCGGAGATTTTTCCTTTGAGCAGCAAAGAGCTAGGGATTACTGTAAAGAAAGACCAAGACCTCTCAGAATGGTATACGCAAGTAGTCACCAAGGCCCAACTTGCGGATTATTCCAGCGCGAAAGGCTTCATGGTTCTCATGCCCTACGGCTATTCGATCTGGGAGAAAATTAGAGAAGATTTTGACAAGAAAATCAAGGCGATAGGCCACAAGAACGCATACTTCCCGCTACTCATACCCGAGCGATTGCTCAAGACCGAAACCGAACACTTCGCAGGCTTTACACCCGAGGTCTTCTGGGTCACACACTCCGGAGACACAGAGCTGGCTGAGAAGCTGGCCGTTAGGCCGACCTCCGAGACCATAATCTATGAGTCTTACAGCAAATGGGTGAAGAGCTGGCGAGACCTACCCATACTCATCAACGTGTGGAACTCTGTGGTAAGGGCTGAAATCACGTCCACCCGACCTTTCCTGCGAACAACAGAATTCCTCTGGCAGGAAGGACACACGGTACACGAAACTGAGAAGGAGGCCGAGGAGGAAGTGATGACAATCCTGGACATCTATACGAAGCTGGTCGAGCAAGAACTAGCGATCCCGATCCTCGTCGGCAAAAAGACGGAGAGAGAGAAGTTCAAGGGCGCCGTCTATACGACGACGGTGGAAGCTATGATGCCTGATGGCAAGGCATTACAGATGGGAACATCACACCACCTAGGACAAAAATTCTCAGTGCCTTTCGAGATCAAGTACCTCGGAAAGGATGAGAAGGAGCACTACGGCTGGACAACATCTTGGGGAATTTCGTGGCGGCTCATCGGAGCTGCAATCCTTAGCCATGGCGATGATAGAGGACTGGTCCTCCCGCCCAGAATAGCCCCCACGCAGGTCGTGATCATTCCAATCTTCTACAAAGAGACCGACCAGAAAGAGGTCTCAGACGAAGTAAGACATCTCTCATCTCAGCTGGAACAGATCGGGATAAGAACACTGATCGACGATCGAGCCCAGTACACCCCGGGTTGGAAATATCACGAATGGGAAATGAAAGGGGTCCCGCTCCGTGTTGAGATTGGACCCAAAGATATCCAAGCGAAACAGGTGACAGTGGTGAGGCGAGATAATAGAGAGAAGATCGCGATCAACCGAAGCGAAGCGAAGGAGCGAATCAATGGAATACTTAGCGATGTCCAGAATCACCTGTACGAAAGAGCAAGAAAGTCTCTCGACGGTCTGACAACCACAGCGGCCGATATGAAATCGTTCAGGAAGGTCTTGGAAGAAAAAGGAGGATTCATCAAAGCCTTTCTCTCTGACGAGACTTGCGAGGAAAAAATCAAAATCGAGACTGGAGCAACGGTACGCGTTGTGCCCATGAAGACGACGAAAAAAGGCAGTTGTGTATACTGTGGAGCGGACAATTCGAGCGAGGTCTACTTTGCGCGCTCCTACTAGCCCTTGACTAGTCTCGAGTTCTTGTAAACCCAAGAGGCTCGTCGGAACAGTTCTCGTCTGGCAAATCGGAACTTCGAGGCCCCAAAGCCCCGTACCGAAAGAGAGGCAAGGGCGGCGCCCACAGCTCCAGCCCAAAAGGGATCCTTAACGGCCAAAAAAGCTGCGAGCCAGCTACCGATGAAAATGTCTCCCGCACCAGTTGGATCAACTACTTTGCCTTCCGGAACCGATGGTATGTGGAGAGCACCGCCGTCCTTCCTCACCAGAAGGGAACCTGATCGGCCTCGTGTGATTATGACGTATTGAGCGCCCTTGTGCAAGAGTCGCCTTGCAGTGGCGACTGTGGTCGCGGCGGGAGCCATCATGCGAGCTTCCTCCTCTGTTGCCTTCACGAGATTGCACTTTGACAAGAATGGACCGATACTTCTTCTCACCAGGCGAACAGACCCGTCCCGGTCTAAGGTCCGCAAGAGACCCTGCAGGTCCAGCGAGAGGAATTGGGAGTGACGACGCGCGTAATTTAGCACGTCGAGTCCAACTTCCATGAAGACAGGGCCTAAGTGGATAGCCTCTATCGAGCGAGGGCGGTCAGCAGGCTTGAGTCTTTGGCCGGGATGAATCAACTCTAGCTTGCGCGAGTCCCCACGGTAGGATATTCTGAAGCGAGTAGTGAGGCCATCGAACTTCTTGACGCCAGTAACATCTATCCCCCGACTCTTGATCAAGGATAGGATGGGGCTCGGATAATCGCGGCCGATGTTCGAGAAAACTGATACTCTCGCGCCCAACGAAACAGCGGCAAGAGATGAGTAGAGGGCGGAACCCCCCGGGCGAACCGTAAGTTCGCCGTTTCGGTCTAGCTCGTCGAGGGTAAGGTTGCCAAATACTCCAATTCTCACAGGTCGCCCCTCCGTCGACCCGGATCCACTGTCCGGGAAGAGATTATGTACTCATGGCGCTCCCTGTTCGGTAGGATTGTTAGATAGTGCCTAAGAAAAGACGGTCTAGGGGACGAAGCAAGGGAGGCAAGGGAAGAAGCGAGCTGGTCCAATGTGCGAATTGCGGAATGCTCACGCCGCGAGACAAGGTGAAGAGAGTGACTAGCTGGGTGTCCCTGGTCGAGCCGTCGCTGGCAAAGGAACTCAGAGCGCGAGGAGCCTATATCGCACGGCAGAGAGTCCTGAAGAACCTCTGCGTTTCCTGCGCGGTGCATTTCGGAGTCTCCAAGGTCAGGTCAGCAGAAGACAGACGCCTCTAAGCCGAGCCTCTCCCAGAGCCTGAGAGCACGACTCGAGCTTTATAGAGACGCTCGACAATGGTTACCGTGGACAATAGTGCAATAAGACTGGCCCCGACCTCCAACGACGAGGAGTTGAACGCTGCAAAAATTGTTGCAATCAGTAGAATCAAAAGCCGCTCTGGACGCTCGGCTAATCCAACTCCCTTCAGCTTCACACCCCCAACCTCGACCCGAGCTCTAACGTAGCTAACCATCAAGGAAGCTGAAAGCGCCCATAGCGACACCCATCCTGGAACGAGACTTCCAATTGCAAGACCTGCATAGAGTGCTATCTCACCCACGCGATCTAAGACACTGTCCAGTATTCCTCCCATTTCAGAGATCTGATGGTAACGCCGAGCCATGGCACCATCGACCGCGTCCAAATAGGCGCCGACTAAGAGTGCCAAGACAGCCCCGAAGACCAACCATACGGTTCCCAATCCTATTGAGTAAAGCAGTGAGGCGACTAGGGTCAAGAGAAAACCGACTGCGGTTACAGAGTTGGGCGTAAATCCGGCCTTGTTGAATAACCCCGCGGCCAGCCGAAAATGCCCTTCCACAAGGTACTGTATTTTTGAGAGCATATGACTGGAAATTCCCCCGTTCAAACCGGCATTAGAGTATTGTCATCCCTCCGCAAAACCTTCTATTATGGCGCAACACCGCGATGACCCAAGGTCTCCGCGTTTGGGCAAGGTCGCAAAAGGCATCAAATGCTCCGTTGTCGGGTGCAAAGAAGACGCCGTACGTTCGATCTCACTAGAGGAGATCTCAAGGGCCGGCCTGAAAGCCTCCGCTTCAGGCCGAGGCTATCTCTGTAAAAACCACTACAAAGAACTCAAGAAGAAACTCAAGAAAGACAAGCAGATCGAGCAGTGGCGGATGAAACGATGAGACTTCTTCTAGTTCATGCGGATCGATTCGAATACGAA
>Ga0137415_10008620_pt1 | contig 10105 bp, 9 predicted proteins | sample CZODoug3_1_1_16f_FD_183082 | JGI IMG/M metagenome (GOLD analysis project Ga0137415, IMG submission 183082) | Vadose zone soil fungal communities from Angelo Coast Range Reserve, California, USA - CZODoug3_1_1_16fungal (Hybrid Assembly) | ecosystem: Environmental > Terrestrial > Soil > Vadose... | reverse complement strand
ATCGCGCACAATCCGTTCAGAAGCGCGTTGAGGGCCGGCAAAAACATCCAGCGCCCGGCGAAATCAGCCGAAGCATGGTGCACGTATAGCAGCCACAGGAGGAACGACACAGCGAGGCCGCTCGCCACGACGATCGCTCCCACCACGGGGCGCGGACTAATTTCACCCTGTTCCATGCTGACAATTAAATCACAAAAATCCATCCCGAAGTCATAGAGACCCCGTCGCAAGTTGCGTCAAGTCTTGACAGTGGTCCCCATTACCATCACAATGTGGTAGTAATTATGCTTGGCGAGTTCGAATACTTGATGCTCACCGCGGCCACGCGCTTGGGCGAAGACGCTTACGGGGCTGCCATCCGGCAGGAGATCGAGGACGCAACCAGACACCGTTGCTCCATCGGAGCACTCTATACGACCCTGGATCGTTTGGAGGCGAAGGGCTTCATCAAGACGCGGATGGGCGATCCGACCCCGCAACGAGGTGGCCGGCCCAAGCGTATGGTGCGCATTACTGCTAAAGGCATCCAGGCGGCGAGAGATTTTTACGCTGCGGTGACGCGAGTAAGCCGAGGTGTTTCATGGGAGGCGAATCGAGCCGCGGTCCGATGATGACGCGAGTCTGCTGGCGCTTGGTCGACATTTCGTCCCGAATACTGGACCCCAGCGAACGCGAGGCAGTGCGCGGGGATCTCGTGGAGTCCGGCGAGACTAGCAGCCAGGCTCTGCGCGAGGTGCTTGGTTTAGTCGTTCGGAGGCAGGCGGCGCTATGGACGCACTGGAGGCCTTGGCTGTCTCTCATGGGCTTGGTTGTCCCGCTCGGTATGCTGCTCTCGATCGTTTCTAGGCGCACGGCCGGCGAGAGCTCCGTTTATATCTGGATGTACGCGAACAACTGGGAATGGGCCGACCTTGGGAATGCCGGGTTCTGGCATGCGTTTCCCGAGACCGTCGCGCTTGTCTTCACGAGGTACTTAACGCTGGGTTGCTGGTCATGGACGAGTGGTTTTGTGCTCGGGTCCGTATCGCGCGGCATCATTCGGGTCAACGGCGCTCTGCTTTGTCTCATGTTGTCGTTCGGAGCACTTCTGGGTGCACCCCTGTATCTTGCCTATTTTTCGCAGTATCTACACCGTGCGTTCGGCTTCCCTTCCCTACCCGATCCCAACGATCCGGTTTTTGCGCTTAGGTTTTACCGCGAAATGTTTCCGCTGATCGTGCAGGCAGTCCTGGTCGTGGGCCCTTCACTATGGGGGATGCGTCAAGGCGTAGAGGTGGCAAGGCTCCGGCCACTGCTCCGCACCATCCTATGGACTGCTGCAATCGCAACCCTGGCTGCGATGGTGATCCAGAACCCGGATCTGTGGCTGTTCATGAATACCCATAGGCGACCAGGGATTTGGGACGGTTGGCAAATACGGCTACTTCAACTTGTTGTGTACTGGCCGGTTGGGTACTTGGTCGCGAGCGCAATCGGGCGACGCTGGTGCGGCAGGATTGCCTCGATTTAGCTGCGGGTCTGCGTCGGCTTCGTGCATTCGGTCAATCCAGCAGCCGTCGGGTTGGCTGGCGGAACTTAGACAGGAGGGCTCGGCATCGAAAGCCAATCTGTGGCTCTCGATGCAAGGAGAACAACACTTGAATGTCAACTTAATTACACTCCGTCTGGTGCGTGCTTCAACCCTGCTCCTCACGCTGGCCGGCATGGCTATGGCTGCTAGTCAACCGAGGGTTAGCGCCGTCCTGCAACCTGCGAACCAGCGCAAGCCCGCACCGGAATTTGTGTTGAAAGACAGTTCCGGAAAAACGACAAAACTGAAGAACTACCGCGGCCAAGTGGTTCTGCTCGATTTCTGGGCAACTTGGTGTGAGGGATGCAAAGAAGAAATCCCGTGGTTCGCGGAGTTCAATCGCAAATACGCCACGAAGGGTCTCGCTGTAGTCGGCGTCTCACTGGATGAGGATGGTTGGACGGCAGTGAAACCGTTCATCAAGAGCGCCAAGGTGCCCTATCGCATCATACTGGGCAACGATGCGACAGCGAAGAAATACGGCGTCGAGAACATGCCGAACACCTTTCTCATCGATCGTCATGGGCGGATCGCCGCTAATTATGTCGGTTTAGTGGACAAAGATAACGTGGAGACTAATATCCGGGCGATCCTCTCTCAGCCATAGCAGCCTGTGCCAAAGCCTGTGACGCAGCCGTATGTTTTAGAATGACTGTGCCAGGTCAAACGGAAGCGGGCATTCGTCAACTGTGTACTTGCTCTAACGCTCGCTTTCGACAACTATTCGCAGCGGAGTGTGATTAACGGATCGACTTGTGCAGCACGCCGAGCTGGCAAGAAGCAGGCTGCTGATCCAACCGTCAGAATGGCGACCGCAGCTGCAGCAAAGGCCCAGTAACATCTACTGCGCCACCACTTCACAACCTCTGCGGCTGGCGTTGAGGCGCAACTTCAGACTCTTTGCCACGGACAGCATGATAGGCGGTTTGTGTATCTCTGAGAGTGTCTAACAAACGTTCGCCCTGTTCCGTCGGCGAGAGTCCAAAGGCCAAAAGATAGGCCATCGCCGCGCACGCCAATGTGACATTCAGTCCGAAATAGATGGCTATGATGATGCCCACAACCGAGCCCAGTACACTGGAGGCCGCGTTTATCCCCCAGGCCCACTCCACCAGGTTCTCGCCAGGCCCGGCGTTTTGCACGGCGGGGAACTCCGGCAACGGATTCGCGGCCAAGGCGCGCAGACCAGTGGGGAACGGCATGCCCATAGCGAACCCCAACGGGACCAGCAACCCAGCGCTCACCAGCAGTTTCGCCGCGAAGGGCAAGCCTACCAAGCGGTCCAGCAGCCCGGGCAGGATGATGACATACAGCAACAACACCGCAGCGATCGACATTAGCGGCAGCCATATCCGGCTGGTCTCCACACGCCACCAGCGGGAAAACATGCTGCCCGCACCGCTTGAAAGCAGAAGTAGGAACACAACCACCGTCAGAGCATAGGTGGGATGTCCGAGGAATAACACGAAACGCTGGATGAAAGCGATCTCCACCAGGATATATCCCAGCCCGATAGCGACGAAGTACAGCAGTCGCGATGGGCGCCGCTGCCTCCGGCCGCGCAGCAACAGAGGAACAACTAGAAAGGCTAGCACCGCCACCAGCGAAATCACCAGCACCATTCCCAGCACGGCTACCCCCAAATTGACTTTCCAATCAATCCCGTGACGGAGAGATTTTTGGTGCAGAATCTGGCCGAGCTTCAAGTTGAAAAAGAAGAAGGGAGCGTTGTCGGTAACTGGAGACACATCGTACGGATAGCGGGCGGCAAAGCGTTGTGGGTCGTTCAGTTGAATAAGCTGGGTGAAGGAATCAGAATTAGCTGGATAGTGATCTTCGTGCCCGCTGACCGTGACCACGTCCATGTCCGATGGTGAATACAGCAGAAATAGCCGCGAATTCGCCGCCACATGTTTCCGCACACGGCCCTGCTCTTCCATGGTGAAAGGTGTGCGCTTGGCCAACACGACGACGGAAGTTCCGTTGTGGTTCAAGGCGCCGTCGGAAACCACAGTGAAGTTGCCGGTAGTGTTCCCGACTCCTAGCTCGTGCAAGGCTTGCATCGCGACCGAAACCACGCGCAAAGCTTCACGGGGCTCTTGAAACTCCCAGCGGGTGATGGCAATCATTCCGTCAGGCTTGAGATGCTCGAAATATTCCCGAAAAGCCTCGACGGTGTAAAGGCTGTTTTCGCTCAGGGCAAATGCGCCCGCCGCCGTGGAGGCCCAGGTATCCACCAGCGTCATTTGCACCACATCGAATTGCTGATTGGCATTGCGCACGAACGAGCGGCCGTCCGTAACGTGGATGTGTACGTCTGGCCGCTCATACAGGTGGTAGACATAATCAGCGTAGCGGCCACGCATGATGGTGTTGGCAATGATGGGATTGATCTCGATTCCAGTAACGCTCGGACTGCCGGCAGCCAAAGCGCGCACTACATCCACGCCGCCTCCGGGACCGATAATGGCGTAATCGCCGTGTGGGCGTAACACATTGGCCAGGGCTGGCGCCGCCGACATCAGGTGCTCCCCCCACTCTGTACCCTGCCAGCGTTTCGGGTCTACGTTCACCATGTCGGTGGATGCGTCAGCATCAATCACTATCGTTTTCAGGTCAGCCCGGCGATCCACCTCTACGCGCGAGATCGCATTCCAACCGGCAAACTCGACCCCGGAAGCATCACGAAATGTTCCCTTGGCATAAACAATGTCGAAAAGCTTTCCGGCATGGTTAGTCGCAATCAGAATCAGCAAAAATGCCGCGCAGGCGGCAGCAGACTTCCGCGCCCTGTCGCTTGCCGCCGACACGGTTCCGGCGACGGCCATACACACCCCGGTGAAAAGCACGGTGTTCGGTCCACCCAGCCAATCGAGTAGAGGGACCACCGCCAGGCAAGCCAGCGCGCCGCCTACGAGATCGGCTGCGTACAACGGCGCGATGTTCGCCCCGCCACGCGCAAAAACGAGCGAGAATTGCAGGCCGGTTGTGAAGAAGGGAACGGTGGAAGCCACGTAAATCGCAATCAGCCTAAGGAAGTTTGCCTTGGACAGAAGCAGAGAAATAGGAGTGTGGAGCACAACCATCAGGACGACAGGCACGATCAGCGCGTTCATCGCGCACAGCCAAGCCAACAACCCGCGGGTCTCGAAACGCGCGAGCCAGCGCTTCTTTAAGTGAGCGAACACGGCGCCCGCTCCGAGGCCGAGCAAGGCGATCGAAATCGCTAGGAATGCAAAGTGATAAAACAACACAACAGAGAATAGCCGGGTCAGTGCCAACTCCAAAAGCAGCGCCGCAAAGCTGCTCAAAGCGATAACGGCCAGCAACGCTCGATCCCAGGTATCCGAGGAAGTTATGATGGAATGTCTCATCGGCGTCTGTCTATGTCGACCGGCGCACCAAAAGCAGTGCAAAGTATAGCTCGCGCTCACCGCAAAACCGGAAATAATGACGTGGTTCATTGCTTTGCGTATGTGCGCAAAAAAACTGCAGCAATGATGCACATTCTTGCGGCTGCCTAATACTACTGTGTTATAAACTAGATCCCTCCTCCTAAGAACCAGAGCTCTGCGCTACTCCGCACAGGGTGGCCAGAAAATCCATGATTGGCCAGTTAAGCCGACTAACCACTCACAACCCCTAGTCGAATCGATAAAAGCTTCACTGACCAGCCATTTAGGAGACCGGCGACCCCCAGAACTAGGCTACGCGTTTTAGTTCGGGGTTTTCCATTTCTTTTCCACCGGTAAAATAATGCCAGCCGGAACAACGAACTCGGTTGCTCCTTTTGGGAGGCGCACCCAGAGGTACAGGGACAGAGAGGGCCTTGGTGAGAGTCGCAACCTTCAACATTAACAACATCAATAAGCGGCTTGATAACCTCTTGGCTTGGTTAGCCAAAGCTGAGCCGGACGTGGTTAGTCTCCAAGAGCTCAAGGCGGAGCAGGGAGCCTTTCCCGTGAATGCCCTTCGAACTCTCGGGTACGAAGCAGTCTGGCAAGGGGAGCGTTCCTGGAACGGCGTGGCCATTCTCGCGCGAAACCACCCTCCCGTGCTTACCTGCGCAAGCTTGCCGGGAAATCCTGAAGATCACCAAGCCCGCTACATCGAAGCGGCTGTTCAGGGAGTCCTGATCACTTCCATCTACCTCCCCAACGGGAATCCGCAGCCTGGACCGAAATTCAACTACAAGTTGGCCTGGTTTGAGCGCCTCATTGCCCATGCCGCCGAACTCATGGCGAGCGGCGCCCCCGTGGTGTTGGCCGGTGACTACAACGTCGTGCCGACACCGCAGGACATCTATCCGACTCGATCGTTGGATAACAACGCGTTGATCCAACCCGAAAGCCGCCAAGCCTTTGCGCGTTTGCTGGCTCAAGGCTGGACCGACGCGATGCGGAGGCTACATCCGGACGGGCCGCTCTGGACATTCTGGGATTACAAATATGAACGGTGGCCGAAGGACAAAGGCATGCGACTCGATCACTTTCTGCTCTCGCCGAAGGTGTCGGACCGGCTCGTGGACGGTGGTGTAGACCGATGGGCGCGTGGGCAGGTAAACGCCAGCGACCATGCGCCAACATGGATAATGCTCGATCTTTAGACCAGAGCTGCGTAAATCACGAATTCACTAAAAGCAAGCCGCTGGGAACAAGAGGTGCTCGGGTGCTTTCCAGGAGTTTTTGCCAAGACCCGCCAATCGCCTGGGCAATGGGCGCCAAGAACGACGAGCCATCTGCTGTTCGGGTCGAAGCACGGGCAAACATGAAGTAACCACAAGGTAAGGTTTGTCGACGATCCTCCCTAAACACAGAAGGTAAGCTTCCTTTTGGCAGGTCCAAGAGCGCATTGGCCTTTCTCGTCAACTGAAGCCCAGTACAGGTCTTTCATAAACAGGGGCTCGCCATGCTGTACGGGTTACGTAACAGCGCTCCTTCTCCAGCACCTCCTGCGGTTCCTCTGATATTCTCTCCCTGAATTTGGGGTGTCTCATGGTTCAACTCAGCGGTGGCATCGGCAATGTAACGACGAAAACGGGGCTCGTAGAGATGGCAATGGCGTATTCCCGCAGCCGTATGCTTTGCGCGGCTGCACGCCTCGGCATTGCCAATGCACTTGGAGACGAGGTACGTAGCGTTGGTTTCTTGGCCGAAAACTGTCAGGCAGATGCCGATGCTCTGTATCGCCTGCTGCGCGCCCTCGCCAGCATCGGCGTGACAGAGGAGACAACGCCCGAACACTTTCGGCTGACTCCGTTTGGCAAACCGCTGCGGAGGGATGTGCCTCAGTCCGTCTGGGCAGCCGTCATCTTCTGGGCGGATCTACTCGCCGATAGCTGGTCCCTGCTTACCGACTGTGTTCGAACGGGCAAACCGGCTTCACAGGTGCGCGATCCGAAGATACCTTCTCGCTGGTCGCAGGACGCCGAAGCTGACTCGATTTTTCGTGCAGTGATGGGCACGGCTCCGGCAGAAGATTACGCTCCCATCGCAGAGGCATGGGATTTTTCCCGCGCGAAGGTGGTCGCTGACCTCGGCGGGGGTGGTGGGTCGCTCATTCTTGCAGTACTGGGACTCAACTCCCATCTGCAAGGCATGCTTGTCGACCGCGAGGCCAGCCTGGATGCAGCTAAATCGCGCTTTGCGGATGAAGATCTTTCCTCCCGATGCGAACTCATTGCCGCAGACCTGAGCCAATCGGTCCCGGCCGGCGCCGATGTGTACATGCTCAAACATGTCCTCCACGGGTATCGGGACGCGGAAGCTGCTACTGTTCTCAGGAACTGCCGCGCAGTCATTCCGCAGAACGGCAGTTTGCTGGTCATTGAATTCGTACTGCCTCCGCTCGTCTCTCATTCAGATCCGCAACTGGAAGGCCGCCTGATGAGCGATCTCAACATGCTTGCTGTTACCGGCGGTAGAGAGCGTAGCGAGCGTGAGTGGAGAGCACTTCTTGAGGCAGCGGGATTCATTCTGACCCGGGTGTGCCCGGTCGGGGGCGACACTCTTATGGTTCGGAACGTCGGGATTCTCGAAGCGAAGCCCGCACAGGGATGAGCCCAAGTTGTTCCGAACGTTGGACAGTTTTGTTTGGGATGACATCCACACCGCGTTGTTCCCGCCACGTAGTGCACCGACCCCAAAATCGCAAAACGTTGTTTTCGACGATTCCCAAATCGCTAGTACACCCATTGAGGGTGGTGAAGGGTTCCAAATTTCCGGTTGTTGGTGGTTGACGCTAGTGCTTTTTCGGAGGCGAGCCCTTGACATAGAAGAGCACGGACGGCACTGCAAGTCATTGGAAGTACATCACGGCAGCGGTTGTTCGTTCTGTTCGGGCTTTGCCGTCCCCTCTCTCGCACGTTGAATTACCAGACGGTGTCATAGGCTCGCAAACGAAGCGAAATCTTCAACTTCGAGATGCAAAGCAGCATACAGGGGTCACGAGGTCAATTTGACAAATTGAGGAATAATATCACCATAGCATCGGTGTGCGCGACGCGAACACGTTCGGTGGTAACCCGCACTAGTAGTCCGAAACTCGATAGCTGAGAATGGTAGCTTCATTATCGAGCGCCTGATGTCAGTGGTTTGCCTCGGATTGCATCAACGAGCGCGTCATGTCATAGTCGATTCGATGTGTGGTGTTCTGCGGGGCTAGCTCGTATGCGCGTTGGAAATGTCGAAGAGCCGCTTGCGTCAGACCTGCCTTCAGCAATGCTCGCGCGAGGTTGGTGTGACACGTCGCGTTGTCCAGTTTCGAGTCGGCTGCGATTCTGCTCTCCCACTCTTGTTGAGCCTCTGCGGTTTTTCCGATCCGAAAGTAGGCGCGGGAAATGCAATTGCACAAACCACAGATGGTTATCTATGGATCGGAACGCAAGCCTGGCTTGCTGCGCTTGGATGGCATTCGGTTTGCTCCTTGGACTCCGCCGGATTGGCTTGGCGAGAATGATTCTCGAGAGGATCGTGCGCTAGGCTGGCGCGAGTGTGGCGACCGTTCTAAGCTGTAGGCCTATATGCGGGCGATACGGCAGACGGGCGGACAGGCAAGGCATCGCGGAGTGGACGCAGACACGGAACACGGGCGTTTTCGATGACTCTTGCCTTGCGGCCATCCTACAACGTCGCTACCGCAAAGCTTGCAGCCCGTGGTCAGGCTGTATGCGAAGCGTTCTAGGTATCGACCTCTCCATATACGATCGGAGCACCCCGGGTCTGCAGAAGAAGAAGGCAAGTGAATACAATACACTTGACTATTCTTCTAACGTGTTCGACCGGTCCTGGGCAAAGAACGGCTCAAAGCTGGTCTGGTGTGGATACATCCCGGCGCGCTGCTGGGGATGGAATGATCTTTGTCGTGAAAGTCAACGTCAAGTCGACTATTGGTGGTGCGGCGGGGCGAAGGAAACTTAAATGGATATGCGTGACATCGCGAAGATTGCTGGCGTCTCGAGCGCCACGGTATCACGCGTCATCAACGGATCCGATCGTGTCAGGCCCGCGACTGCCGACCGTGTGCGTCGCGTTATCGATGAACTGAAGTTCTTTCCCAACACCAACGCGACCACCCTGAAGTATGGCAGAAGCAGCACCTACGGTCTCATCATTCCCGATATTACCAACCCCTTCTTTTCAGAATTCATTAAATGCTTTGAGAGGATTCTGGTTGAGAACAACCAGGAAATGCTGATGGCAACCACCGATTTTCATCCCACACGGATTCAGCAGTCCGTGCGCAGAATGCTCGTTCGTAAAGTAGATGGAGTTGCGCTTCTCGCGTCGGAAATCGAAACGGAATCGATCGAATCGATGATCCATAATCGCGTACCGCTCGTGACGATGGATCGCCGCATGGTCGGTCCTGGATTGAGCGATGTTGTCATCAACAACACCAGCGGGATGGAACAGGCAATTGAATATCTGAAGGAGCTGCGACACACAAAGATCGGATACATTGGCGGGTCATCCATGATAACCATCTCTGACCACCGCGCAAATGCGTTCATGAGAGTCATGAAGAAATTCGGTCTAGCGGTGAATCCCGATTTCATGCAAATGGGGAACTACCGCGTCTCGGGTGGAGAAGCGGCCATGACCGAACTCCTCCGCATGGGTCATCGGCCGACCGCAATTCTTACAGCCAACGATCTTACTGCGATTGGCGCACTTCGCGTTCTGCGGCAAGATGGCTACTCGGTTCCTCAGGACTTTTCCGTCATCGGCTTTGACGATATCGAGTTAAGCGATATCATCTTTCCCCCATTGACGACGCTACGTCTGGCACGCTACGAATTTGCTGAAACCTTCTTTCGCGCTTTAGAGAACGCGAGGAAAGAGCCCAACGCCGTTGGAGTGAAATACCCTGTCAGTACGAGCCTCGTCATCCGGAACTCAACCGGTCCGGCACCATCGGAGACATCGAAAGCCCGGAAGATATACCGGGAGCGGGCCCACTAGAAGTCAGCTTCTCTGAATCCAGAAGCTAGCTAGCTAGATGCGCAACATCAGGTTCGCAGAAAGTGACTGCAAT
>Ga0137415_10008619_pt1 | contig 10105 bp, 8 predicted proteins | sample CZODoug3_1_1_16f_FD_183082 | JGI IMG/M metagenome (GOLD analysis project Ga0137415, IMG submission 183082) | Vadose zone soil fungal communities from Angelo Coast Range Reserve, California, USA - CZODoug3_1_1_16fungal (Hybrid Assembly) | ecosystem: Environmental > Terrestrial > Soil > Vadose... | reverse complement strand
CGCGAGGTCAAGCTGCGCGACCGGCTGGTCGAGCAGGTCGCGCACCAGGAGCTGATGAAGTCGCGCATCGAGATGCTGGAGCGGCTGGCCGTGACGGCCGAGCTGCGCGACGACACGACCGGCGAGCACTCGTACCGGGTCGGCAGGCTGGCCTCGCTGCTGGCGCAGGACTACGGCTGCGACGAAGACACGATCTTCATGATCGACCTGGCCGCGCGGCTGCACGACATCGGCAAGATCGGGATTCCGGACGGCATTCTGCTCAAAGCGGGGCGCCTGAACGAGGCCGAGATGAAGCTGATGCAGACCCACGCGATGATCGGCTCCGAGATCCTGGCCCAGAGCAACGTGCCGCACATGAAGATGGCCGAGGAGATCGCGCGCTTTCACCACGAGCACTGGAGCGGCGGCGGCTACCCGTTCGGCATCGGCCAGACCGCGATCCCGCTGGCGGCGCGCATGACCGCGCTGGCCGACGTGTTCGACGCGCTGACGCACCGCCGCCCGTACAAGGAAGCCTGGTCGGTCGACAGCGCGCTCGATGCGATCGCCACGCTGAAGGGCCGCCAGTTCGATCCGGAACTGACGGACCTCTTCCTGGCGCTGGTTCCTCGCCTGCTGCGCGAGGTCGGCGATCTGGACCAGTACCTGGGGCAGGCGGCGCGCGAGTCGCGCTTCATCCAGGCGCGCCGCAAGATCGCCGATGCGCTGAAGCAGTTCAACGGCAACGGATCGTCCGCGCCGCGGCTTTGAGTTAGCGCCTTTCGAAGCTGAGGTTCCTCGAAAGGGACCGTCCGCTCCCCGCCCTCCCGCTTTGACGCGAGAGCCTTACCCGGCGGCGGACAGCAATACCTGAGGCATCTGGCCGACGTGGACGATCCGGTCCACGTTGCGCACGGTTTCCGGCCGGTGGCTGACGATCACCATGCCGATGCCCAGCGTCTTCAAGCGATCGGTGATCTCGCGCTCGCGCGCCAGGTCCAGCTGATCGAACGCCTCGTCCAGGAACACGATGTGCGGCTTGCGGTACAGCGCGCGCGCCAGCAGCACGCGCTGCTTCTGGCCGCCCGACAGGGCCATGCCCAGGCTGCCGACGATCGTGTTGTACTGCATCGGCATCGCCAGGATCTCGTCGTCGATGCCGGCGATCGACGCGGCGGCCCGCACCAGGTTCGGGTGATACTGCGGGTCGAAGAAGCTGATGTTGTCTTCCAGCGTGCCGACGAACAGCTGATCGTCCTGCATCACCACGCCGAGCCGGCCCCGATAGGCCGAGCGGTCCCAGTCGCGCAGATCCCGCCCGTTGGCCTCCACCAGGCCTTCGGTGCGATCGAGCAGTCCGACCAGCACCTTGACCAGCGTCGTCTTGCCGCTGCCCGAAGGCCCGACGATCGCGACCGTCTCGCCCGGCCGCACTGAGAACTCGATGTTGCGAAACGCGAAGCCTTCCACCCCGTAGGCGAATCCGAGCGCCCTGGCCCGGATCTGCAGCGGGGCGTCGGGCGCCTGCGCTCCGGCCGGCTGCGCCGACTCCGGTTCGGACAGCGCGATGTCGGCGATCCGCTCGGCGTGCAAATCCAGCATCCGGAAGTCGATCGCCTTGTCGACCAGGTTGTTCACGCGCGTCAGGAACAGCAGCTTGAACGACAGGAAGCCGAACAGCATGCCGACCGAGAAGCGGCCGTCCATCACCAGCACGGTGCCCAGCCAGATGACGGCGATGTTTTCCAGCCCGAAGATCAGGCCGTTGGCGGCCCGGTGCACGATCGACAGGTTCTGCACGGCGACGCCGGCGTTGACCTGCTCGACCACCAGGTTCTGGTAGGCGGCCCGGCGCGCCGCCTCGCGCAGGTTCAGCTTGATCGCCATCATGCCGCGCAGCGTCTCGATGAAATGCGTGGCCGAACGGCCCTCGTGCACCAGCTGCTCATCCAATGCCCGCCGCTGCGGGCCGTAGAACACCCAGCGCGTCACGCCGTACAGCACGGCCGCCAGCAGCACGATCGCCGCCAGCAGCGGGCTGTACCACAGCATCACCATCACGGTCAGCACCACCATCGCGCCGTCGATCACCGACTCCAGGAAGGTCAGCGACAGCGTGCGCTGGATCGCGTCGACACTGCGAAAGCGCGACACGATGTCGCCGATGTTGCGCTTCTCGAACCACACCAGCGGCAGCCGCAGCAGCTGGCCGAACAGCGCATCGAGCAGCCGCATGCTCAGCGTGGTGGACAGGTACACGCCCAGCCAGCCGCGCACCGCCGTGGTCGCCACCTGCATCAGCACCAGCAGCGCAAAGCCCAGGCCCAGCAGCGTCAGCAGATCCTCGTCCCGGCCGACCACGACCCGGTCGACCACGATCTGCACGAAGAAGGGCGAGGCGATCGCGAACACCTCCAGCACCAGCGACAGCAGGATCACCTGCGCGATGGTCCCCTGCAGCCCGCCGAGACTGCCCATCAGCTGCCAGGCGGTGATCCTTTCGCGCTCGTCGCGCGGGGCGAAGCCGACGCTGGGAAGCAGCTCGGCGGCCACCCCGGTGTAGTGGCGCGAGGCCTCCGGCAGCGCCAGCACGCGTTTGCCGCGCGCCGGATCGTGCACCACGATCCGGTTCGCCTCCACCCGCGTGAGCACGACGAAGTGGTTCATGTCCCAGTGCAGGATGGCCGGCAGCCGCAGCCGGCCCAGCCCCTGCAGCGGCGCCTGCACGCCGCGCATCGACATCTTCATCGTGGTGGCGATCGCGGCGATGTGCTGCAGCGTCACGCCCTTCATCGACGGCGACAGCCGCATCCGCATCGCCGAAAGATCGGTGCGGAAGCCGTGATAGCCGGCGATCATCGCCACGCAGGCGATGCCGCATTCGGGCGCCTCGCTTTGCAGGATCAGCGGAACGCGCCGCTTGAATGGATTCAACATCGGGGACTCAACATCGCGGATTCAGCCTGGGGCTTGAATCATCGCAGCCGCTCCCGCAGCGCCAGCACCGGTTCGAACACCCACTCGAACACGGTGCGCTTCTCCAGCAGGATGTCGGCGCTCGCCAGCATGCCCGGCCGCAGCGGGAACTCCCGGTTGCCCGCGCTGACCGTCTGCCGCTGCAGCTTCACGTCGATCCGGTAGACCGGCTCGCGCGCGGTCAGCGGTCCGATCTTCTCGCCCGGCGTCCACACGGTGCGGCTGACGCTCGCCACCGTGCCGTGGTACTGGCCGAAACGCTGGAACGGGAACGCGTCGTAGCGCATCACGACGCCGTTGCCGGGCGCGATGAAACCGATCGCGCGCGTGGGCACCAGCAGCTGCGCATGCAAGCTGGTGCCGTTCGGCAGCACCGTGGCCAGCAGCGCGTTGGCTGCGACCGAGTCGCCCTGGTTGGGCACGATGTTGGTGATCACGCCGGAGATCGTCGCGTTGATCACGATTTCCTGCTTGGCCTTGTTCTGCAGCAGTTCCTGCTCGATCTCGCTCTTTTGCTGCTCAAGACGCTGCACGTCGTTGCGCGTCCGCATCTCGATCAGGGGCAGCTCCGCCTGCGCGCTGCCCAGCTCGCGTCCGGCGGTCGATTGGGCCCGTTTCAGGTTCTCCAGCTTCGATTGCTGGTCCAGCATGTCGTTGCGGCGTTCGCGCACCATCGCCTCGGAGGCGAAACCATCCTTGCCCAGCTTCTCGAAACGGTGCATTTCCTGCTGGGCCGACGCGGCGCGCTGTTCCTGCACCTCGGCCTCGGCCCGGGCCTGGTCCATTTCTTGCAGCAGGTCGTCGATGCGTTTGCGCTGCTGCACCAGCTGCTGCTGGCCGATCAACTTTGCCTGCGCCTGCTCGCTCTCGATGCCGCGCCTGCGGTTCAGCATCTGCTGCTCGACCTGCTGGGACGTGCTGCCACCGCCCGACTGGCTGTGCTCGAGCTTCAGGCGCGCGATCGGGCTGTCCTTCTCGACCTCGTCGCCTTCCTTGACCAGCAGCTCGGTGACGACCCCGGGATCGGAGCTGAAGATGCGCGCCGCCCCGGCGTCTCCCACCAGGAAGCCCTCGACCCGCTCCCGCCTCGTGTACTCCCCGACAAAGGCGAACACGACGAACACGACGGCGAAGGCGACCGCCAGCAGCGTGAAGATCCACAGCGGCACGGGGCGCGCCGTCGACAGCTCGCCCAGCAGCTTTTCGCGCTGGGCGTCGATCGCTTCCTGGCGAAACAGGGACCTGGGCCGGTGCGCCGGTGCCGGCGATTCGGGGGCGTTCATGGCGCGCAATTATCCATGTGCGCGCCCCAGGTTACGCGGTTTTGTCGGCCGTGCCGGCGCGGATGCGACGGGATCAGGCCATCATGCCGGCCGATACGGCGTGGAAGCCGGCGTCGACGAAAGTGATCTCGCCGGTGATGCCGGCCGCCAGGTCCGATAACAAAAAAGCGGCGGCGTTGCCCACGTCGTCGGTCGTCACGTTGCGGCGCAACGGCGCGTTCTGCTCGACGAATTGCAGGATGCGGCCGAAGTCCTTGATACCCGAGGCGGCCAGCGTGCGGATCGGCCCGGCCGAGATGGCGTTGACCCGGATGCCTTTCGGGCCGAGGCTGCCTGCCAGGTAACGCACCGAGGCTTCCAGCGACGCCTTGGCCGGCCCCATCGTGTTGTAGTTCGGCACGACCCGCTCCGAGCCCAGGTAGGTCAGGGTCAGCAGCGCGCCGCGCCGGCCCTGCATCAAGGGCAGTGCCGCCTTGGCCAGCGCCGGGAAGCTGTAGGCCGAAATGTCGTGCGCGATCCGGAAGCCCTCGCGCGACAGACCCTCCAGGAAGTCGCCGCCGATCGCCTCGCGCGGCGCGAAGCCGATCGCGTGCACCAGCCCGTCCAGGCCGTCCCAGTGCCGGCCCAGGCCGTCGAAGGTGGCCGCGATCTGGGCGTCGTGGGCCACATCGCAGTCGAACGTCAGCTCCGAGCCGAACTCGCGCGCGAACTCGCCGATGCGCTCCTTGAAGCGCTCGCCCACGTACGTGAACGCGAGCTCGGCACCTTCGCGCCGGCAGGCACGCGCAATGCCGTAGGCGATCGAGCGGTTCGACAGCACGCCGGTGATCAGGATGCGCTTGCCGGACAGGAAAGGCATGGTCCGGAACGCTAACAGAAAGACGGCCCGCGCGCGGCGCACCGCGCGTGCTGGCTCAATGCGCGGGCGAGGGCGACTGAGCGCGAGCCAGCGTCGGGTTCTGCTTGCTGGAATGCGGGTTCTTGGACGATTTCTTCTTGCCGCCGGAGGACGGGGCCACCGTCAGGCTGAGCCGCTGGCCGGCGAACAGGCCGGGCGAGCGCAGGTCGTTCCACGCGATGATCTCGTCCTCGCTCACGTGCCAGCGGCGGGCGATCGACCCCAGCGAATCGCCGCGGCGCACCCGCACCGTGATCTTGTGCAGTCCGGCCTTCTCGGGCAGCAGCGCGACCGAACCGTCCAGCATCTCGCTGGACACGTCTTCACCCATCGACTCGTCGCGCGGGATCAGGATGGTCGACCCGGCGCCCGCCACCCAGCGCGGCGGCACGTGGTTGGCGGTGCGCAGGCTGGCCTCGGTGACGCCGACCCGCTCGGCCACCGCAGACAGCGTTTCGCCGGACTTCAGCCGGTACGCGCTCCAGCTGGCGAGCGGCTGTCCGGTCGCTTGAAAGGCGGCCAGATTGGCGCTGAAGGCATCGCCGCGATCGGCCGGCAGCAGGATCGTGGGTGCCATCGCGCCGACGATCAGCGGCCGGTTGAATGCGGGATTGAGCGCCTGGAAGTCTTCCAGCTGCATTCCGGCCAGCCGCGCGGCGGTGGCCACATCGATGTCGTGCGAGCCGCTGACGGTGACGAAGTAGGGCTCGTCACGGATCGCCGGCAGGTCGATTCCGTAGCGCTGCGGATCGGACACGATGTTCTTGATCGCCTGCAGCTTGGGGACGTAGTACTGCGTCTCGCGCGGCAGGCGCAGGCTCTCGTAGTTCAGCGGCCGGTGATGGTTGCGGTTGTAGGCGATCGCCCGGCCGACGCCCGCCTCACCGTAGTTGTAGGCGGCCAGCGCCAGCTGCCAGCTGCCGAACTGCGCGTACAGCTTTTCCAGGTAATCGAGCGCGGCGCGCGTCGATTCGACCACGCCCATCCGCTCGTCCTTCCACAGGTTCTGTTCGAGCGAATACAGCTTGCCGGTCGACGGCATGAACTGCCACAGCCCGGCCGCCGAGGCGCTGGAGACGGCTTGCGGCTGCATCGCGCTTTCGACGAACGGCAGCAGCGCCAGTTCGGTCGGAAGGCCCCGCTTCTCGATCTCCTTCACGATGTAGTACAGGTACAGGTTGGCCCGTTCGGCCATCCGGCCCATGTAGTCGGGCTGGCCCGCGTACCAGTGCGTGCTGTTGGCCGCCTTCTTGTTGACCAGATCCGGCATCGCGAAGCCCTTGCGGATGCGCTCCCACAGGTCGCCCCTGGGGGGTATCGCCGTCTGCACCGCCGCTTGCAGCCCGGCCGGATCGGCCGCAGGGGCTGTCAGCGAGGGCGATGCGGCTTCGGCAGCCGGCGCGCCGGCGGCGGCGGGCGATGCAGGTCCTGGCGCCGGCGTGCCGGCGGCGGGCGAGACAGCGTCGGGCGCAGCCGCACTCGTGGCAGGCGCTGGTGTGGGGTTCGCCGCGGCCGGCGAGGCTACGGGTGTCGCGGACTGTGCGGCGGACGGTTCCTGTGTCCCCGTCACGGTCGGTGCCGGTTGCGCGGTCGCCGTCGGGACGCTCGAGGCGGGCGCCGTGGCGTCGGGCGCCGAAGGCGCCGCTACACTGGCCCCGTCACTCGACGCGAAAAACTGCGCCCCGGAGCCAGCCGGACCCGCCGCGGAATCAGCGCCCCAGGCGTTACCCGCCAGGCACAGCGCCACCGCCCATAGGTTTGCCAACCGCCGTCGCGCCATTTTGTATGGCCCTCGACGGGCCGAAATCAACCGGATCAGTGTCCAGTGTATGTGGCCGCTCACGGGGGCGCAACATCTTGGCTCGGGGGAATTTGCCTGCGATTAGCCTCGTCCAGGCGGCTTAACGGGGGTGTCAATTCCCGTATGGCAGGGAAGATCTTAAGGTTCCGGGTGTTCGCTTAAAACTCAGAATTCGTTCTTCCACGCGCGTATCTCGGCGAACGTCGACACCGGATCGGACCCGGCCCCGGGACGGCGCCGCTCGGCGGCCGCGCGCTCCGGGGCCTGATCGCACCGCAGGAACGGGTTGGTCGCCTGCTCGACCGCCATCGTCGAGGGCACGGTCGGCTCGCCTTTCTCGCGCTGGCGCTCGCAGTCGCGCTGCCGCGCGGCCAGTTCCGCGTTGTCCGGTTCGACGGCGCGGGCGAAGCGGATATTGGACAGCGTGTACTCGTGGCCGCAGTACACGCGCGTGGCCTGCGGCAGCCGCGCGAGCTTCTGCAGCGACTCGTACATCTGCGCGGCCGTCCCTTCAAAGAGACGCCCGCAGCCGCACGCGAAGAGAGTGTCTCCGCAAAACAGCGTGTCGATCCCGGCCGCGTAGAGCGCGATATGACCCAGCGTGTGGCCCGGAATGTCGATCACCGAGAAGCGCTGGTCCATCACCTCGACCGAGTCGCTTTCGCGCAGCGCCACATCGCGCCGCGGGATCGACTCGCGCGCCGGCCCCCACACCCGGGCCCGGTAGGCCTCGGCCAGCTCGGCAACGCCGCCGACGTGATCGCGATGGTGATGAGTGACTAGAATGTCGGTCAGGTTCAGCGCATGCTGGCGCAGGGCGGCGTGCACCGGGGCGGCGTCGCCGGGGTCGACGACGATCGCCTCGCCGTCGCGTGCCAGCATCCAGATGTAGTTATCCTGGAAGGCCGGGATGGGGCTGATGACGATCGAACCGGTGGCCACGGGAGCATTCATCGGTGACGGGCAGGGTCGGAACGGCGCATTCTGGATCGCGACATGCAGTCTAACTTGACGTTTTCCGAGTTCCTGGCGTCGCCGCCGGGCCGGTACGTGCTGCAGTGGGAGCAGGCGTACCTGGACCGCACGGTGGCCGACATCTTCGGCTACCACGCGGTCCAGCTGGGCGTGCCAGAGATCGACACGCTGTCGGAGAACCGGATGCCGCTGCGGCTGGGCGTGTCGGATCGGCTGATCGACGAGAGCGCAGTGGCGCAAAGCAGCTCGGGCCCGATGGGTGAACGGCGCGTGGCCGTGATCACCCGCTTCGAGGAGCTGCCGTTCGCAACGCAGTCGATCGACCTGGTCGTGATGCCGCACATCCTGGAGTTCGCACAGGAGCCGCACCAGGTGCTGCGCGAGGTCGACCGGGTGCTGGTGCCCGAGGGGCACGTGATCATCACCGGCTTCAATCCGGCCAGCCTGTGGGGCCTGCGCCAGGCGCTCGTCCGGGCCGGCGCGGGGCCCTACCTGCCGCGCGACGGGCAGTTCATTTCGCTGCCCCGGATCAAGGACTGGCTGAAGCTGCTCTCGTTCGAGACCAACCGCGGCCGCTTCGGGTGCTACGCCCCGTGGGCCGGCAGCGACCGCTGGCTTTCGCGCTGGTCGTTCTTGGAGAAGGCGGGCGATCGCTGGTGGCCGGTGTTCGGCAGCGTGTACCTGCTGAGCGCGGTCAAGCGGGTGCGCGGCATGCGGCTGATCGGGCCGGCCTGGAAGCGCAAGGAAGAGCGCCGCGTGGCGCTGGCCCCGGCCGCGACGCCTCGCACTCCCGTCGCGTTCAGCGTGCAGATCGTGCGGCCGGACGATGCCGCCAACGACGCCGCCGGCGACGCGGCGCACGGATGAGGCATGCGCGCTCGATCCGCCTGGTCGAGCCGACCGCAGCCAGCAGCGCTGCGGTGACCGAGCCGGCGGCAATCGAAGTCTGGACCGACGGCGCCTGCCGCGGCAACCCGGGGCCGGGCGGCTGGGGTGCGCTGTTGCGCAGCGGCACGCACCAGCGCGAGCTGTACGGCGGCGCTCGCGAGACCACCAACAACCGGATGGAGCTGACCGCGGTGATCGAGGCGCTGGCGGCCGTGAAGAAGCCCAGCCGTCTGGTCGTTCACACGGACTCGCAGTACGTGAAGCTCGGGATCAGCGTGTGGCTGGCGCAGTGGGAAAAGCGCGGCTGGAAAACGGCCGGCGGCAAACCGGTGAAGAACCTGGACCTGTGGAAGCGGCTCGCCGAAGTGGCTGCACCGCACCGGATCGAGTGGCGCTGGGTGCCCGGGCACGCCGGCGTCGAGGGCAACGAGCGGGCCGATGCGCTCGCCAACCGGGGCATCGACGAGGTGCTGAACGGGGCAGGGAGCTGAGCGCGGTGCGGCAGATCGTGCTCGACACGGAAACGACGGGACTGGAGGCCAAGGACGGTCACCGGATCATCGAGATCGGCGGCGTCGAGCTGATCGGGCGCCGCCTGACCGAGCGGCGCCTGCACCGGTACGTGAACCCGGGGCGCCGGATCGACGACGGGGCGCTGGTGGTGCACGGCCTGACCGACGATTTCCTGGCCGACAAGCCGCGCTTTGCGGACGTGGCCGACGAGCTGCTCGCCTACGTGCGCGACGCCGAGGTGATCATCCACAACGCGCCGTTCGACCTGTCCTTCCTGGACACCGAGCTCGCGCTGCTGGGCAGGCGGACTTTTTCCGAGTACTGCGCCAAGGTCACCGACTCGCTGCGGCTGGCGCGCGATCTGCACCCGGGCAAGCGCAATTCGCTGGACGCGCTGTGCGAGCGCTACGGCGTGTCCAATCGCCACCGCACGCTGCACGGGGCGCTGCTGGACGCCGGCCTGCTGGCCGAGGTCTACCTGGCGATGACGCGCGGCCAGGACAGCCTGGTGATCGACCTGAGCTACGAGCTGGCCGCCGACGTGGCGCCGATCGACGCGTCGCGCCTGATCGTACTGGCGGCCAGCCCCGAGGAACTGGTGGCGCACGAAGCGGTGCTGAACGAGATCGAGAAGGAAAGCCGGCGCGTCCCCGTGTGGCGGGCCAGCCTGTGAGCGGCGGCCCCGGAGCCCTGCGGTAACATCGCCTGCCTCGGGTGGTTAGCTCAGCGGTAGAGCATCGCCTTCACACGGCGGGGGCCACAGGTTCGATCCCTGTACCACCCACCAAA
>Ga0137415_10008618_pt1 | contig 10106 bp, 12 predicted proteins | sample CZODoug3_1_1_16f_FD_183082 | JGI IMG/M metagenome (GOLD analysis project Ga0137415, IMG submission 183082) | Vadose zone soil fungal communities from Angelo Coast Range Reserve, California, USA - CZODoug3_1_1_16fungal (Hybrid Assembly) | ecosystem: Environmental > Terrestrial > Soil > Vadose... | reverse complement strand
CGCCGACGACAGCGTGCAACCGGTGCCGTGGGTAGCGACGCCTCGGATAAATGGGGCGGCGAATTCCGTTAATTTGCCGCGATGAAAGAGCAAATCGATCGCTTTGCTTCCAGCGAGATGACCACCCTTCAACAAAATCGACGCGCCATATTTTTTTGAGAGAGCACGCGCCGCGCGTTCCATCGATTGTCGATCTTTGATTTTTTCGCCGAGCAACCGCGAGGCTTCATCGAGATTTGGCGTGATCAAAGTGGCGAGCGGGAACAACTTCGTTTCGTAAAGTTTGATCGCGCCGGGGCGAAGAAGCGGATCGCCACTGGTTGCGACCATGACCGGATCGACGACCAGGGGGATGTCGATCTCGCCACGGGACGAGTCCGTCCGAACGACGGACTTGGGTTTAAGGCTGACCATTACTCGCGCCACGGCGGCGATGATTTCGCCGGAGCAAAGCAATCCGGTTTTGATCGCGGCGATCGGAAAACTCTTGGCAAGCACCTCGATCTGTTCACGCACGATCTCCGCACTCATCGGCTCGATGCGCGAAACTTTGCCCGGCGTTTCCGCGACGATGCACGTGACAGCGGTTAATCCGTAAACACCCAGCGCACTGAAAGTCTTGAGATCGGCTTGGACGCCAGCGCCGGCGCTGCTGTCGGACCCGGCGATGGTGAGCGCGACGGGCGGAGAAGTTGATAGTTGAGGGTTGATAGCTGAGGGGATGGTCGCGCGCGCTTCCGACCGCTTCAACGATTTAACGCTTCAACAATTCAACAGTGCCGCTAGGCGCCGTTGTCGCCGATCGCTTCGACCGGGCAGCCTTCCATCGCTTCCTTGCAAAGGGCTTCTTCCTCAGGGCTTTCCGGCTGCTTATAAACGTAGGAATGGCCGCCGTCATCATTGCGCTTGAAATTGGCCGGGGCAGTCTCGCGGCACAAATCGCAGTCGATGCATTGCTCATCGACATAGAACTTCCCTGCCACGTTTTCGGGGTATTTGTTTGCAGCGTCGGCCATAGTTTTCCCTGCTAAAAAGAGAAGTGGAAGGTTAGAAAGAATCCCCACTTGCGCAACGGATATTTGTTTTGCCGCCCTTGGGCGCAACCGGCAGGCAGACGAGAGGCGAAGAGTAGGTTGACACGCCTGTGTGGTAAAAATGAAACCCAAAGCCGCCAAGACGTTGCGAGCCTTTCTCGTCGAGCTCGCCGTCTATGCCATTCTCGTCGTCGGCTACTTCTTTCTCGTCCTCCATTTCCTCGGTGAATCACTGCATCAGCTGGAAATGCACCATCGATACACTTACGCCGGCGTGGCCATTCTCCTCATCGTCGGTCAGGCCGTCGTACTCGAAGCCTTGACGACCCTTCTACTGCGTCTGATCAGCGGGCGCTCGGAATAAGCCATGTTTTTTCCCATCTCCGGCGCGCACATCAGCCCGATCTATCTGGCGATTGTCGGGTTTCTCATCGGCATTCTCGGCGGATTCTTTGGAGTAGGCGGCAGCTTCATCGCCGGCCCGGCCCTACGCGCAGTGGGACTTGACTGGAATTTCGCGGTCGGGACCGACCTCGCCCACATCGTCGGTAAATCGGTGGTGGCGGCCAAGCGACATCGCGCGCTCGGCAATGTCGATCTTCGCCTCGGATTAATCATGGCCGTCGGCACGATCGGTGGCGCGGAATGTGGCGCGCAATTGATCCAAATGTTGAAGCGCGCCGGCAACGTCAATCTGGTTGTGAGCATTGTCTCGATCGCCGTTTATGTGAGCATTTCCACGTTCATGATATGGGAGAGCCGGAAAACTCTGCGCACACAGAAACGGAAGATCGCAGCTGGACCCATCAAAGGCCCAACGGCGAAGCGCGACCACTCAGCTTTCAAACCAACCACGCGTGCCATTCAACGTCTAAAGATCTGGCCAATGGTTGCGCTGCCTACGTCGGGCATCAAAGCGATTTCGATCTGGGTAATTCTGCTCGTTGCTTTTATTGGCGGTGTGTTCAGCGGGTTTCTCGGCGGCGGCGCCGGCTACATTCGGATGCCGTCGATGGTCTATGTTCTCGGCATTCCCACGCATCTCGCTGTCGGCACCGATCTGTTCGAGATCATCATCTCGGCCAGTTACGGGACTTTCACGCACGCGGTCAAAGGCAACGTCGATATCTTAATTGCACTGGTCATGCACACGGGCGCGGCCATCGGCGCCCAGATCGGTGCGATTTCGACGCAATATTTTACCGGCCCGAAAATCCGGCTCGCCTTTGTGCCATTGCCGCTGATCGGCGCCGCCATAGTCATTTACACTTTAATCACCGGCCACAAATTGTAACGCGCGATGAAGATTCTGCTTTGCAGCGACGGCACACCTTCCTCGGATAAGGCGACGCAACTGACCAGCGTGCTCGCCCCGCGATGTCAGGCCGGTGTCACCTTGCTTGGCGTCGCCGAGAAACCGAGTGACGAGCAAGCCTTGCAACTCGCGCTGGAGAAAGAAGCGCAAGTGCTGCGCGCGGCTAGCCTCAGTGTGCAATTGATCGTACGCGCCGGGGATCCGATCCGGCAAGTTGTTAATCTTAGCGCGGCGAACAAATTCGATCTGACCATCATCGGGGCGCGCGGCCAGGGGCCATCGGGGCTGCACCTGCGTTCCAACAAAACTTACGAATTCATCAAAGCCGTGCACTCGCCGGTGCTTGTCGCGATGGGCGAACGTGAGGAGCTGCGACGGTTTCTCGTTTGCACGGGCGGAAAACAATTTATCGACGAAGCTGTGCGTCTCACTGGTGAGATCGCGGCCTGCGCCGGTGCGTCCGTCACGCTCCTCCATGTCATGGCGGAGCCGCCGGCCATCTATCTCGATCTTGTCCGGCTGGAGGAGGATGTCGATCGATTGATCGAGTCCGGCTCGGAACTAGGCGAAAACTTACGCGCGCAAAAGAAGGCGCTGGAGGAGCGCGGCGTGTCCGTGGAATTGCGCATCCGTCACGGCATTGTTTTGGAGCAAATCTTCAGAGAACTGCGCGAAGGCAATCACGATTTGATTGTGACCGGCTCATCGCAATCGATCGGTCCGTTTCGCCATTATATCATGGGCGATATCACCCGCGGCATCTTGAATCGCGCGGATTGTCCGGTGCTGGTGGCGCGCGGAGGAGAAGCAGCCGGCTCTCCAGGTTTCCTTCGGGCGCTCACTCGACTCTTCCGTGCGCGATAGCTGCGCTTGCGCACAAATTTCCAACCGCTACTTTGCGGCGTCATGACCACGTCGCCCGCGCGGAGCTTCCCGCCAAGCTTGCCGAGGGCATTGGCCAGCCATGCCAGTGAGTTGAGCGGGTTGCCCAGGACCTCGGCGGCCGCCGCCGTCGCGATCCGCTGGCCGTTCTCTTCGTACACCATGCCCTCCACCGACAGGTCGAGGCCACTCACCGGCGTCGGCGGGCCTCCGAGGACGACGGCATTGGCGAGGACCCCGTCCGCGACGAAATCCGTCCCGCGCGGCTTGCCCGACATCCGGAAATCGATCAGCTCGAAAGACGGCATGGCCCCTTCCACCGCCAGCAATGCCGAGGCGGGCGTCACGCCCGGGCCCGAGAGATCGGCTTTCATGGCGAAAGCCATCTCGATCTCCAGGCCGAGGCTGACGAAGCGCGAGACCGGCACGGCCTCACCGCTGGCGAAAACGCCAGAGGCGAGCAGGAAGGCCAGCACCGGCTCGGTGACGCCGTAGTTCTCCTGGAGGGCGGCGTTCGTGAAACCCGCCTTCCAGCCCACGACGCGGTCGCCGCGCTCGACGAGTATTTTTTCAAGCATGCCCTGTATGGCGTACGCCTGCTCCAGCGTCATGTCGGGAACGGACTCGGACAACGGGGGCGCGACCTCGCGGCTCTGGCGGTTCTTGACGAGACGCTGGACGGCGTCACTCGCGACCATTGGCATGGGAGGGCTCCCGGATAACGACGCTCAGGTGTTGACGAGGCGGCTCGCGACCCGCTCGGCAATGTCCGCGAGCACGGCGGCGGAGCTGCCCGCGATGAGGAGATCGGCCTCGGAGTCCTGCGGGGTCGGCGTGCGGTTGACAATGACGAGCCGCGCGCCCGCCCGCTTGGCGTGGACGGGGATGTGAGCAGCCGGATAGACGACGAGCGAGGAGCCCACGACCACGAAGAGGTCCGAGGCGCGCGCCCGTCGCTCGGCCTCCTCGGTCTCTTCCCGGGGCATGGCCTCGCCGAACATCACGGTGCGCGGCTTGATGACACCGCCGCAGGGCGGCTCGCAGGTCGGCACGGCCACGCCCGACTCCAGCCAGTCCTGGATCAGGGCACGGTCGTACGGGCGCTCGCAGGCGAGGCATCGCGCGCGGGTGGCATTGCCGTGGAGCTCGATCACACGCTCGGCCGGCAGTCCCGCTCGCTGGTGCAGGTTGTCGATGTTCTGGGTGATCACGCAGTCGAGCCTGCCGAGACGCCACAGAGTGACCAGGGCATGGTGGCCCGGGTTGGGCTCGGCGCGCTTCACGACGGGGTAGACCGTGCGCCCCAGCTCCCAGTAGCGTCGCCGGCCCTCTTCCGAGCCGATGAAGTTCTGGAAGGTGAACTCGTTGGGATCGAAGCGGTCCCACACCCCGCCGGGACTCCGGAAATCGGGGATGCCGGATTCCGTGCTCATGCCGGCGCCCGTGAAGACCACGGTGCGCGACGCCCCTAGCGCCCACTCCGAGACTTGGCCGATCAGATCTTTCACGAGCGTCGCTTGGTCTGCTTTTTCCGTGACTTGGCTACCCTGCCCTTACCTTTCACCTTAGGCTTCGCTTTGCCTCCGGCAGCCAGCTTGCGACGGGCCAGCGACGTCATCTCATTGCGCGATCCGACGCCGCCCCTGACCTTCGGCCCGGCGGCGATGGCCCTGATCCACTGGTCCAGCTCTTCGGCAAGCTCCGGATAGCAGTGCCGGCGATAGACGATCAGGGCCTGGAGCGCGGCCGGATCCTTCCACGGCTTGAGCACGAAGGGCGCGTCGGGATCCGCGAGGTCGAACGGCCCCTCCTCCGCCATCTGCATGACGATGTACCGTCGGGTCAGCTCAGCCATATGGCCTCCAGCGTGCGGCGTGAGAAAGGCCGGGCACGACGAGCCCGGCCGGAACAGCGACTGCTCTCGTCGGCGCCCGTCAGGGCTGAGAGAGCACCGCCACGGCCGAGACGGCGCCGGGACCGCCCAGGTTGTGCGCGAGCCCCATGTTGGCGCCCGCGACCTGCATCTTGCCCGCGCGCCCCAGGAGCTGGTCGTGGATATTGTTGATCATCCGGATGCCCGAGGAGCCTATCGGATGGCCGCAGGATTTCAGGCCGCCCGACGTGTTGATGGGCAACGACCCACCGAGCCGTGTCTCGCCCGCCCGCGCCGCGCGCCAGCCCGCGCCCGGCTCGAAGAAACCCAGGTCCTCGTAGTTGACGATCTCCGTGATGGTGAAGCAGTCGTGGCACTCGGCGACCTTGATCTCCTTGGCCGGGTTGGTCACGCCGGCCATCTTGTAGGCGGCCTTGGCCGCCTCGCGGGTCGCCCGGAACGAGGTGAAGTTCCACGACGGGTCGAACTGGGTATTCCAGTACCCCGCGGTGACCGCGTAGGCGATGCCGCGGATGATCGAGTAGGCCTCAGTGAACCTCGGCGCGAGATCGGCGCGCGTGAGGATCGCCGCGGCGGCGCCGTCAGTGGTCGGGCAGCAGTCGAAGAGCCCGAGCGGCTCGGCGACCTTGGGCGCCTTCGCGTGCATCTCGGCCGTGATCTCTTTCTGGAAATGCGCCTTGGGGTTGAGCGAGCCGTGGTAGTGGTTCTTCATCGCCACCGCGCCCAGCGCCTCCTCGCCCGCTCCATACTCCTTGAAGTAGCGCGTGGCGAGGAGGGCGAACATGCCGGGGGCGGTCCGGCCCTTGGCCAGCACGGGATGCCCGCGGTTGACCGCCTGCGCGACCAGTGAGCCGCGCGAGGGCACCTCGCGCATTTTTTCGGCCCCCACCGCGAGTACCAGGTCGTACTCACCCGACGCCACGGCCAGCGCGGCGTTGCGCACCGCCTCGATGCCCGTCGCGCAGTACGCGGCCACGCGCGTGACCGGGATCGGGAAGAGGTTGAGCGGGTCGGAGACGAAGGTGCCCGAGTTGCCCTCGAAGCCGTAGAGCATGGGCTCGTAGCAGCCGAACCAGGCGGCCTGGAGCTGGCGCGATTCGATCTTCGCGTCGGCCATGGCCAGGTTGACGGCCTCGAAGATCATGTCGGAGAGGCTCTGGTGGAAATTCTCCCCGAACTTGATGGTGCCGGTACCGATGATGGCGACCTTGCCGCCGAGTCCGCTCATGGACTCCTCCTCTGATTGGACGCCCGCAACTGGACGTTTGCCCGCGGGCCGCCCCCAGCGTACCCCGGCCCCCGCCGGCCTCGCAAGTGCTCACTCTGTGGGAGAATCCTGCGCATGCGCGCCATGGTGCTGTCCGCGCAGGCGGCCGTCGAGACATCGCCGCTCTCTGCGAGCGATCAGCCCATGCCCGAGCCGGGGCCGGGAGAAGCGCGAGTGCGCGTACGAGCCTGCGGAGCATGCCGGACGGATATCCACGTGATCGAGGGCGACCTGCCGGCGCGGCGGCTGCCGCTGGTCCCGGGACATCAGGTCGTGGGAACCGTAGACGCGCTTGGCCCTGGCGCGACGCGCTTCCGGGCCGGTGATCGCGTCGGGATCGCGTGGCTTCGCTCGACCTGCGGGCGCTGCCGCTTCTGCCTCGGCGGCAGCGAGAACCTCTGCGCACAGTCGACCTATACGGGCTGGACCCATGACGGCGGCTACGCCGAGTACGCGTGCGTCCCGGAGGCCTTCGCGTACGCCATCCCGCCCGTGTTCGGCGACGCCGAGGCGACGCCGCTCCTCTGCGCCGGCATCATCGGCTATCGCGCGCTCAGGCGCAGCCAGGTGCCGAAGGGCGGCCGGCTCGGTCTCTACGGCTTCGGATCTTCCGCGCACGTGACGCTCCAGGTTGCGCGGCACTGGGGCTGCACCGTCTACGTCGCCACGCGCGAGCCCGCCCGCCAGCGCCTGGCCCTCGAGCTCGGTGCCGCTTGGGCGGGGGCGGCGGGCGATCCCCTCCCGGACAAGCTCGACGGCGCGATCGTCTTCGCGCCCGTGGGCGCGCTCGTGCCGATCGCACTGCGCGACCTCGACAAGGGCGGCACGGTGGTCCTCGCCGGCATCCACATGACGGACCTGCCCGCCATGGCCTACGAACCGCACCTCTTCTGGGAAAAGACTCTCCGGAGCGTGACCGCCAACACCCGTGCGGACGGCGAGGCGCTCCTCGCCGAGGCCGCGGCCATCCCCATCCGCCCGCGCGTCACCCGCTACCGCCTCGAGGACGCCAACCGGGCGCTCGCGGACATCACGTCCTCGGAGGTCGAAGCCACGGCGGTCCTGATGCTCGACTGAGCAGACGGGCACGCGGGTCGGACGAATCTGCTCGGCAGCATTCGGTCCCCCGACCGCGAGGGGTGGGCCTTTGACACAGGTTTCCTCCACGCCTAGACTCCGTTCACGCGTCCTAGCCTGACGGACGACGACGTCTCGAAAGGATCCGGCATGAAAATCGAAGGCATCGACATCTACTGGGTAAGGCTGCCCCTCGCATTCGTCTGGAAGACGTCCTATGGCGACCAGGCTTATACCGACACCATCCTCGTGCGGATGGAGAGTGGCGGACGGTATGCCTGGGGCGAGAGCTGCCCGCCATATTTGCCGGGCTACTCCGCCGAACACACCGTCGCTACCTTCTACACGCTACGCGAGCACCTGGCGCCTCGCATCATTGGCCAGGACCTCGACTCGGCTCAGGCCCTCCTGGATCGCATCTCGGACATCAAGGGCAACCAGTTTGCCCGGGCCGCTCTGGAGATCACCTGGTGGGTGCTGGAGGCGAAGGGAGGCGGTGTGCCGCTACACATCGCGCTCGGAGGCAAGGGAGACCGTGTGGCGGTCGGGGCCGACTTCGGCATCCAGGACTCCGTGGATATCCTGCTCGAGAAGATTCAAGGCGCCATCGATCAGGGCTTCCCACGCATCAAGCTCAAATTCCGGCCGGGCTGGGACCTCGACATGGTGGCGGCGGTGCGGTCCGCGTTCCCGCGCTTCACCTTCCACATCGACTGCAATGCCGCCTACACACCGGCCGATACCGACCTTTTCCGCAAGCTGGACCGCTATCACCTGGCCATGATCGAGCAGCCTCTGGCCGATGACGGGTTGAGCCTCATCAACCATGCCGATCTCCAGAAGCGCATCGAGACACCCGTATGTCTGGACGAGAGCGCGTTGAGCCTGGCCCATGTCCAAGCGGCCATCCGACTGGGGAGCTGCAAGGTGGTCAATATCAAGATGGCGCGGGTGGGAGGCCTGACGGCGTCGCGGGACATTCAGGCGCTCTGCGCCGAGCACGCCATTCCCTGCTGGGTCGGCGGCATGCTGGAGAGCGCTATCGGCGGCGCGATCTGCGCCGAGCTGGCCACGCTCCCCAACTTCACCTATCCCGGCGATATTTTCCCCTCGTCGTATTTCTACAAGAATGATGTCGGCAAGCCCGAGATCGTCCTCAGTGGGCCCGGCGAGGTCGCCACCTCGCAGGTGCCGGGCATCGCGCAGGAGCCTGACACCGACCTGCTGAAGCGATGGACCACGAACCACGTGGCCTTTCGCGTCTAAGGAGCCCAATCGATGAACATCGGCGTTGTCTTTCCTCAGATCGAGATCGGCGAGGACCCGGCGGCGATCCGTGACTATGCGCAGGCGGTGGAAGCGATGGGCTATACCCACATCCTCGTCTTCGACCACGTCCTGGGGGCAAACCCCGAGCGGCCCGGTGGCTGGAAAGGCCCGTACACGTACCGGCACGTGTTCCACGAGCCGTTCGTGCTGTTCGGCTTCCTCGCTGCCGTCACCCAGCGCGTCGAGCTGGTCACGGGAATCCTCATCCTTCCGCAGCGGCAGACCGCGCTGGTGGCGAAACAGGCGGCGGCGGTGGACGTGCTCTCCCGGGGTCGCCTTCGTCTCGGTGTAGGAGTGGGGTGGAATCCCGTGGAGTTCGAGGCGCTCGGTGAGAATTTCAAGAACCGCGGAAGGCGCATAGAGGAGCAGATCACGGTCATGCGCGCGCTGTGGGCCAGAGAGCTGGTCACCATCGAGGGACAGTGGCACCGGATCACCGACGCCGGGATCAATCCTCTCCCCTCTCGGCGCTCGATCCCCGTCTGGATGGGTGGGGAGAGCCCGGTGGTCGTGCATCGGGCGGCGCGCATGGCGGACGGGTGGATGCCCCATTTTCGGCCCGGCCCGGAGGCGCAAGCCGTCGTCGATCGGCTGCACGGCGATATCAAAGAGGCCGGGCGTGACCCTGCCCGGTTCGGCATCGAGGGGCGGATGGCCCTGGCCCAGGTCCCGACGGAGCAGCAGGCGAAGGAGGTCGCGGCGTGGCGCGCAATGCGCGGTATCACGCATCTGTGCATTCATACTGCCGGTATGGGCCTCAAATCGCCGGACGAGCACGTGAAGGTCCTCGAGCAGTTCCGGAAGGACGTCCTGTCCTAGCTCATGCTCTGGCTCGTCTTCCTCGCCTCGGGCATCCTGCTCTTCGCCTATCCCGTCTTCGCCGACACGTCCGGTCCGCCCGCCGCCACGCGGGGCATATTGGTCCCGGAGCTTCGGCAGCGAGCGCTTTCCGAGGCCCAAAAGGCCGCCGCGAACGCGCATCTCCGGCTGCAGGTAAGCGGTGAGGCGCCGGCCGATCCGAGCCGGGCCGTGGTCGTGGAGCAGAAGCCCGAGCCCAACACGCTGGTGCCCGCCGGCACCACAATCACCGTAGTCGTCCAGGTCCCAGTCGTAAGGAAAAGGGCGCCGAGCGACATCGTGGTGCCCGAGAGAGTGACGGTCGTCCCGGACCTGGTGAAGCATCCGCTTTCAGAGGCCCAACCGCTGGTCGCGAATGCCAGGCTGAAAGCTGGAAGTGAGCGGCGGCGCGACTGAGGATACGAGACGCGCCATCGTCACGGAACAAAGACCATCGCCGGGAACGCGCGT
>Ga0137415_10008617_pt1 | contig 10106 bp, 10 predicted proteins | sample CZODoug3_1_1_16f_FD_183082 | JGI IMG/M metagenome (GOLD analysis project Ga0137415, IMG submission 183082) | Vadose zone soil fungal communities from Angelo Coast Range Reserve, California, USA - CZODoug3_1_1_16fungal (Hybrid Assembly) | ecosystem: Environmental > Terrestrial > Soil > Vadose... | reverse complement strand
GGCCTCACGATATTTCTCGGATAGGCGACGTGTGCGCACCCTCGACCGCTGGGTTCGACGTTGGCGAATCCGCTAGTGCTACTGACGCAGACGGCGCTGGCGGCGGCAATGCCAGCGCGGCGGTCAGGGTGATCGTGGTGCCGACCGGCAGGACCGAGCCTGGCATCGGGGTGATCTGGGCGATGGTGCCGGGCGCGGCGGCGGCGATGGCTTGTTGCAGCACGACAACGCCCAGCCCGGCAGCCTGGACGAGCGCGGTGGCGTTGGCGGACGGCTGATTCGTCACGTCGGGGACGGTGGTGAGCCCGTTGGCGATGGTGATGTCGACGGTGGTGCCGGCGGCGACCCGGGCGCCGGCGCTCGGCGAGGTGCGCGCGAGCAGGCCGCGACGAAACCGCGAGTAACCGGTAAAGCTCGTGCCGATCTGCAAGTGCGCCGCCAGCAGCGAGCGGACGGCCGCGTCCTCGGCCAGGCCTGCGACATTGGGCACTGTGGTCATCACCGGTCCGCCGGACACGACGAGCGTGATCTTCGTGCCGCGGCGCACCTTGGTGTCCACGGGCGGCTCGGTTCGCAGGACGTGGCCGGCGGGTGCGAACGGGTCGGATACCGTGCGCGTCGACACCACGAGGTCGAGGTCGGTGAGCACCCTGCGAGCGTGGGCCGCCGTCGAGTCGACGAGGTCGGGCACGCTCACCAGCGCCGCGGGATCGACCTTAAAGCGCGACGAACTGTGCGTGAACGCCGCGAGCGAGGCGATGATCGCGGCGAGGCACACCAGCCCGATGATCGCGGTCAGAGCAGCCCGGATTCGGTTCGAGCGGTGCAGCCCGTCCGGATCGAGTAGCCGCGATCTCATCAGCGGCGGCAGCTCAGCCGAACCGGCCGTGGACGTAGTCGGAGGTGCGTGGGTCCTGCGGCGAGCCGAACATCGCGTCGGTGGGGCCGTGCTCGACGATGTAGCCCGGGGTGTTCAGTTCGGCGAGGAAGAACGCGCACTGGTCCGAGACCCGGGCGGCCTGCTGCATGTTGTGGGTGACGATCACGATCGTCACCTCCGACACGAGCTCGGCGATGGTCTCCTCGATCACCCGCGTCGAGGTCGGGTCGAGCGCCGAGCAGGGCTCGTCCATGAGCAGCACTCGCGGTCGGATGGCCAGCGAGCGAGCGATGCACAGCCGCTGCTGCTGGCCACCCGACAGCGCCCCTCCCGGCTCGCGCAGCCGCTCGCGGACCTCGCGCCACAACCCTGCCTTGGTCAGGCATTCCTCGACCAGGTCATCCTTGGCCGACCGGTTCGCCTTGATGCCGGTGAGCTTCAACCCGGCGATGACGTTGTCGTAGATCGACATCGCCGGGAACGGATTCGGCTTCTGGAACACCATGCCGATCTGACGCCGGGCATCGGTGAGGCGGCGCGACGCGTCGTAGATATCCTGCCCGTCCAGCATCACCTCGCCGGCCAGCGAGGCCGACGGGATCAGCTCGTGCATCCGGTTGAGGATGCGCAGGAACGTCGACTTGCCGCATCCGGACGGGCCGATCAGCGCGGTCACCTCACCGGCGGCCATCGTCAGGGACACCCGGTCGAGCACCTGGTGGTCGCCGAACCAGGCGGTGATCTCGCGGGCCTCCAGCCCGGCGAGCTGCCCGAGCGGGCGGCGATGGCCGTTCGAGTGGACGACGGTGGCATCGATCGCCGGCGGGGCCACGGCATTCAGCGTCGCGGTGTCGTCGTCGGGGCTTGCGCTCACGGCTATGGATTCCTTGTCAGATCGGTTCACATCAGGTTGGGGAACAACCGCGCGGCCTGATCGGCGACGGCCAGGCCGAAGAACATGAGGACGGGGACGGCCACGATCCAGGTCTGCCAGCGTCCCCAGCGGGTGCGCGCCCAGGTGATGCCGACCGCCGCGAGCACGAGCGCCTGCCCCCACAACACGAGCGGGATCCAGGCCGACGGGTCGCTGGCCAGCGCCTGCTCGGTCGCGGACAGGTCAGCGGTACTCAACACCGTGGCCGGGGTAGGCAGGGTGGGCGAGACCAGCCCGGCGTCCACGCGAAGGACGCCGGACGGCAGGAACGGGGTGCCGTCGGCGGTAGCCAGGACGAGACGCCCGCGGCCGATGTCCAGCGGTGCCGGCTGCGGGTCGCCGGCTCGGCGCACGTCGAGGACCCGGAAGTTGGAGGCGCCCTGTCCCGTCGTGACGCTGAAGGTGTCGCCGGGATTGAGGTGCGACAGGCGCCCGAACGGTCCGCCGTACGCGGCGGCGCGGCCCATGATTTCGCTGATGCCGGCCTGCCCAGGCAGCGCGGTGTCCCGCAGGTGCCCGGGACCTTTCTGCAGGACTGAGCCGGACGTACCCTCGAAGACCACTTCGCGAAGGTCGATCTCCGGGATCTGTAACACCGCCACCGCCGTGCCGACGGCGAGCAGCTTCTTCGGATTCGCCGGCTGGGTCGGACCCACCGGGGCGGTCGCGTTCGCCAGCTCCTTGCGGAAGTTCGCGTACGCGGTGTGCTGCGCCCGGTCGTGGTGCAGCCCGGAGATCAGCCCGATGTACAGGACGAATCCGAGCAGCACGGTGGCGAGGATCGCCAGCGACGTCGAGGCGACCTGTCGCGGCAGGGTCAGGGGGCGCTTGGGCGGTTTCGGGTCCGGTCGCGGCCCGGCCACGTCGAGGACGTCGAGGACGGCGTCGGCCGCGTCGAGCACCGTCATGCCGGCCGCCCTCGTGACCGGCCCCGACCGGTCAGGGTGAGCACCACGCCCAGGCCGATGAGCCCGCCGGCCGCGACGAGCAGGGCGAGCAGGTCCTCGCCGGTGCTGGCCAGGCCGTCGCCGTTGCCCGACGACCCCGAGCCACCGTCGGAGCCAGAACCATCGCCGGTGCCGCCGTTGTCGCCGCCTCCCGAGCTCGAGACGACGAAGGCGAACCTCGGTGCCGCGTCCGACGTCACGCCGGTGAAGGTCAGGGTGTGCACGCCGAGGCTCAGGTCGGTAGGCACCGTGAAGTCGTAGCTCACCGCGCCGTCGTCGCCCGCGCGCACCAGGCCCAGGTCACGGTTGCTCGAGTGCAGGGTGACGCTGACCTGCTCGTCCGGGCCGAGCTTGGTGATGTCCACGTGCGCCGCATCGCCCCGGTGCAAGGTCGCGTTGGTCCCGAGGACGTTGCCGTCGGGGCCGGTGACGGTGATCTTGCCGGTCCACGGGACCTTGACGCTGACCGGCTCGCCGCCGTCCGCCCAGGCCGCCGGAGCGGTCAGGCCGCCCAGTATCGCGGCCAGCAGCAGGGCGCCAGCGGCGATAGCGTGACGCGGCCGCACGAAGGCGAGGGCCATGGGAACCGTCCTCATGAGGCTTCGGGAGTCGAGTGCTGGGGTGCACGAGCTAGTTCCGCGGCGGCTTGGCGACGGCCGACCGCGACAGCGGCAGCGAGCGCCGCCTGGCGGGAGCCACGGCGCCAGCGCAGCAACCACCAGGCACCGACGCCGACCGCGACGATCAGCAATAGCAGCAACAGCTGCGGCAGCGGGGTGGCCCACTGGCCCACGCTGCGCGACACCGTCTTCAACGAGGTGCGCACGTGCGGCACGCCCGCGACCTGCGCCGGGGTCAGCCGAACGTGCACGGTCAGCGGACCGGCCGGGAACACGCCGGACAGGTGGACCGTGACCCGGAACGAGTCGCCGGGCGACAGCTGGGGCAGCGCGTTCGGATGGGCGGTCGCGAGGGTTGCCCCGAACGGCCCGGTGACGGAGACCGCCTGGGCGGCGCTCAGCCGGACATTGCCGGTGTTGTGCACCGTGTAGGCAACGTTCGTGCCGCCGGAGCCGAACGGGTTGAGCGTGCCGTGGTAGCCGGAGCTGATCGAGTCGATGGTCAGTGTCGGGACCAGCGCGCCGGTGACGCGCAGGTGGATGGGCACCCCGATGCGGCGGTCGACGGTGACCGGCTGGCCGTTGCTGGCGGTGGCGCGCTGGCTGACCGACGCGATGATGCCGCCGGTGTGATCGCCCGGAGTTGCCTTGTCCGGAACGGTGAGCGCGAACGGCTCGTTCACCCGTGCCTTCGCCGGCACGGTCACGGTGGCGTGCTGGAACGTCGCCCAGGAGCCGACGTCTTTAGGTTTCTGGCTGCGCGGCAACAGGTCGAGGGTGCCCGAGCTCGTCGTGAAGGCGTCCGTGGCGTAGACCTGGAAGGTCACCGGCACCTTGCTGTAGTTGGTGATGGCCACGTAGTCGTGGATCACCGTGCGCGGCTTGACGTTCGTCCAGCTGAACGTGCTGCGTTTGGCCGGACCCTTCGCACTCGACGGCTGCACCGACCAGGTGATCGTGTTGCCCGCCGGCGGCTTCGCCGGTTTGGTCGGCTTCGGAGCCGGGCTGGTCGGGTCCGCGTGCGCGGTCGGGCCGACGAGCATCGCCGCCACGGCGGCCAGCACGCCGAGTGCCAGGATCACGCGGTGCCGTAAGAGGGTCATTCGCTCGACTCCATCCCGTGCGTCAGTTCGCGGCCTCCACTGCGGTGATCGTCAGCGCGGCCGTGTAGCGGCCCGGCGCGGTGTCGGCCGGCGCCTTCAGGGAGAGGCCCGCGCGCAGCTCGGTGGTTCCGGTGCCCTGGCCGGCCGCAGCCGAGGCCAGCCGCGCACCCTGCTTGAGTCCCGGGTTGGTGCCGGCCGGGATCGAAGTGCCCAACGTCGCACCGGCACCACCGCTCACGAACGAGGGCACCCAGCCCAGGGCGTTGCCGTCGATCGTGTTGGTGCCGCCGCTGGTGAAATTGGTGGCCTGCCCGGAGACGCTCCACCCCGGCTTGCCGGTGCGCGTGTCGATGACCGTCACCGGACTCAACGTCCCGGACGAGGTCAGATCCGCTCCACTCAACGTCGCGTCCGACATCGTCACCGGGTCCGCGCTCACCGTGAACGTGAACGTGCCCCCGCCCGTGGACGGGATGTTGACGTTGATCGTTTCGTCCAGGCCACCCGCGGCGCTGACCGTGACGGTCACCGGGGTCGACGTCGACGCGCCGAACGCCGTCGGGTCCGTCGGGGTGAACTTCGCCGTGATCGGGTTGTCGCCCACCGGCAGGTTGTTGACCGTTTTCGACGCGGTTCCTCTCGATACCGCCGCCGAGCCCAGTGACGCGCTGCCGTTGAAGAACTCCACCGACCCGACGGCATCGGCGCCGGCCGTGTCCTGCGCGGTCACCGTCGCCGTCAACACCACATCGGCACCCGGCGCTGCCGTCGTCGGCGAGGCCTCCAGGGTGGTCGTTGTCGCCACCGCACTGGACCCACCCGTGCGCAGCTGCCAGGTTCCCGCCGTGACGTCCACGTGGATCCACACGTTGTCCGGCACCACGAAGCCGTTGAAGTCGGGGTCATAGCACCACAACGCCAGCTCGTAGTCGCCGGAGGAGGTGACGGGCGTGCTGAGCGGAGTGATGTTGAGCGTCCCGCTCACCGGCGTGTCCGTCGGGACGAAGTTGGTCGACAGCGGGCCGAGGTCCGTTCCGTCGCTCGCCAGCAGCTCGACATTAGCGAGCCCGCGGTGGTCGGCCGGGCAGGCCGTCGCCGTGGCAAAGTCGGCGATCGGCTGATCACCGGTCGAGCCCTGGCTGGGCGTCAGCGTCAGCCCGCCCGGGCCGTCGCCCGGCGCGGCCGACGCGGCGGTAGGCGCGAGCAGGCCCGCACCGGCGAGCGCGCCCACCAGTGCCAGCAGCAGGCCGAGCCGGAGCCGGGTACGTGTTATCGAAGCCTTGCTGGTCCGTGTCATCCTGCTGCCTCCACTGCGGTGATGGTCAAGGTGGCGCGGTAGCTGCCGGCCGGGGTATCGGGCGGCGCCTGCAGGTTTAGTCCCGCGCCCAGCTGGGTGGTTCCGGTGCCCTGCCCCGCCGCAGCCGAGGCCAGCCGGGCGCCCTGCTTCAGGCCCGGGTTGGCGCCGGCGGTGATCGGGTCGCCCAGGGTCACGCCGGTGCTGCCGCTGCCGGATGACGGTGTCCAGCCCAGGTCGTTGCCGTCGATCGTGTGCCCGCCGCCGGTGAAGTCGCCGATCTGAGCGCTCACCGACCAGCCCGGCTTACTAGTGGTGCGCTGGTCGTCGATCGTCACGGAGCTCAGCGACCCGGCCGAGATCAGATTCGTTCCGTTGGAGGTCGCGTCCGACATCGTCACCGAGTTCGAGCTCACCGTGAACGTGAAGGTGCCGTCGCCACCCGTGGGCGGGATGTTGACGGTGATCGTCTCGTTCAGGCCACCCGCGGCGCTGATCGTCACGCTCACCGGGGTCGACGTCGACGCGGCGAACGCAGTCGCGTCCGTCGGGGTGAACTTCGCCGTGATCGAGTTGGTGCCGAGCGGCAGGTCGGTCACGGTCTTCGACGCCGTTCCACCGGACACGGCCGCGGTTCCCAACGACGTGGCGCCGTTGAGGAACTCCACCGACCCGACCGCGTCATTTCCCGCCGTGTCCTGTGCGGCGACCGTTGCGGTCAGCACCACGTCCGTCCCCTGCTCCGCACTCGACGGCGCGGCGGTCAGCGCCGTGGCCGTGGCAACCGGGCTGGTCGAGCCCGCGAGCACCTGCCACGTGCCCGCTGTCCGGTCCACGTGGACCCATACGTTGTCGGCCACCACGAACCCGAGGCTGTCGTCGGCGCACTCGAGGTCGAGCTCGTAGTCGCCCGACGGACGGCTGGCCCCCAGAGCGGTGTCGAACGACTGCGCGCTCAGGCTTCCGCTCGGCGGCGCGGCGCCCGGTGTGAAGGTCGGCGACAGGCTCTGCAGCCGGGTGCCGGTGTCGCCCAACAGTTCGACCCGGCCTCCGAATCGGTTGGCGACCGGGCAGGCGGTGGCGGTGGCGAAGCTCGCGATCGGCTTGGCGGAATTCAGGCCATGGTCGGGGGTGAGGGTCAGACCGCCGGGGCCGCTGCCCACGGGCGGATTGGCATGTGCGGTGGCAGGTGCGAGTAGCCCGGCCGTTCCCAGCACGGCGGCCACACCCAGCGCTACCGCCCGGTGGCGGATCTTGAGGCGTCTCATCGAGGCGAAGCCTTTCGGTGTCATCCCGCCGACTCCACGACGGTCAGGGTCAAGGTGGCGCGGTAGTTGCCGGCCGGCGTGCCGACCGGCGCCTGCATGGTCAAGGTGGCGCCCAGTTGGGTCGTGCCAATGCCCTCGCCGGCGGCGGCCGCACCGAGCCGAGCGCTCTGCGTCAGGCCCGGAGTCGTGCCGGCCGGCACCGCTGCGCCCAGTGTCACTCCGTTGCCGCCGCTGATGATCGACGGCGTCCAGCCCAGAGCGCTGCCGTCGAGAGTGCTGCTACTGCCGGTGAAGTCGGTGATCTGAGCGCTTACCGTCCAGCCCGGCTTGCCCGTGTCGCGCGCGTCGGTCACCGTCACTGGACTCAGCGACCCCCTCGAGGTCAGCCGCGTCCCATCCAGGGTGGCGTCGGACATGATCACCGGTTCCGTGCTCACCGTGAACGTGAACGTCTCGTCCGCTTGCACCGACGGGTTGACGGCGTCGGTCGTCACCGGCGTCGCGCGGGCGGCGCCCGGCGACGCGGCGAGCGGGGACTTCGGCGACGAGTGGGGACGGCCCGGGCCGGGCGAGCCGGCAGCAGGCTGAGCCGGGCCGTGAACGACCTGCCACGTGCCGGCCGCCTTGTCCACGTGTACCCACGCGTTATCGGCAATCACGATCTTGGTGAGCGTGGCGTCGAAACACCCCAGCCCGACCTGGTAGTCGCCGGTGGGGCGGGCGCCCAGCGCCGCGCCGAGCGAGTTCACGTCGAGCTTTCCGCTCGGCCGCGATGCGGTCGAGGCGATGCTCTCCGACAGCGCGCCCACCGGTCGATTCGTGGCGTCGAAGAGAAATATCCGTCCCGTCCCGCGGTAGTGGGCCGGACAGGCGAAGGCGGTGCGGTAGTTCGCGACCGGCTGGTCAGCTATCGAGCCGTGGCTCGGGGTGAGGGCCAACCCGCCCGGCCCACCGCCTACCGGCGGTACGGCCTGCGCAGTGGCAGGTGCGAGCATGCCCGCACCCGCCAGCGCCCCCGCCAGACCCAGCAGCACTGCGCTGCTGCGCCGACGGGATGGGGGATTCCTCAAGACGTGGCCCGAACTGTCGCGGTCGTAGCCGACGCGGCCAGGCTGTACCCGCAGGCGTGCCAGGTGCCCGCTTCGTTGTCGATGTGGATCCAGACCGAGTCCGCCGTGACGGTGCTGGAGAAGTCGTCGTTGTAGCAGAGCAGGTCCAAGCGATACCCGCCCGACGGCAGGTCCGAGGAGAGGACGACGGAACCAAGACTGACGATGCTCAGCGATCCGCTCGGCGGTGTTGCGGTCGGGATGAAGTTCTGCGTCAGGGGATCGCTCACGCCGTTGCCTTCATCAAGGCTTACGTTGGCGAGAGCTCGGTTCGCAGCCGGGCAGGCCTTGGTCGCCTGGTACGAGGCGATCGGCTTGTCCTGAAGCGAGCCACTGGACGGCGTGAGCTTGAGCTTGCCGGGGTGGAACGCGCTGGCCTGGGCCACGGACGGCGCGATCAGTGCCGCCACTGCTGTGGCCGCGATCAGACCGGCCAGCCGTGCGCCACGGCGAGTGTGTGTGCGCTTCATCGAAGCGTTGCCCTACCTTTCCAATGTCGTAGGACGTGCCCCCTGCACGTCCTGGTGTCCCGGGGTGTCGGGACGGTCTGCGCCTCGGTGCCCGGCCGAGTCGAGGGACTGCCGACCGGGCACCGAGGGTCGCGCTGTGGAACGGTTAGACCTTTGAGCGGTGGAGCCTTAGAACGTGCCGGCCGCGAAGGCGCGGAGAGCCGGGTCGATCTGGCCACAGGTGTGCGCGGTGAGCGGCGCGAACCCGTAGTTGGTGATCGTCGCGGTCTGGCCGCACAGCCGGAACGGACCGCTAGTGGCAACGAACACCTTGAACAGATCCGAGGTCGTCGCGGTGGTCGCCGAGAACGGGATCACGTTGAAAACCTCACGGGTGAACGCGGCCGGGAACGCGGGGTTGATCTTGCCGCTCACGACTGCTGCCTGCCCGTCGATCGACTGCACGACGGCGCCGTTCCGCCGGTCGTTGTGCCCGTTCGCCTGCGAGATCCACTGGGCGATCGAGAACGGAGCGAGGGCGTTGTGGTCCAGCGAAACAGCCGTGCCGTCGTGCTCCTCCACCGACTGGCTCGTACCGCCACCGGTCGGCGTGAATGTGTCATGTACCCACGCCGGAGGGGTGGTGGCGTTGATGCCCACCACGCCGGCGAAGAACGTCCGGGTGCCGGAGCCGGCCTGGGGGATCAGCAGGTGGATGGCGGTTCCGGTCGTGCCGTCGGCCGGGTTCGGGTCGTAGGTAACACCGTCGGACCCGGTCTGCGGTGTGCCGCTTGCGTAGAGCGCCTGGAGCTGAGCCGTGGTGAAGCTGCCCTTGATGACCGTCGAGTCGGTGCCCGTCGTCGTCGCGCCCACCGACACGGTCACCGCGTCCTTCGCGAACGGGATGTACTGCAGCAGTCCACTGCTGCTCGCGTTCGCGCCCGGGCCGCTTGAGGAGCGGGCGAAGTCGAAGCACAGCGCCCCCGGCGTGATCGGGTGCGGCGTCAGACCGGCAGCCACCGAGGCCGTGTTACCGACGGCTGCGGTGCCCGACAGCGAGCGACGCAGCGCCCCGACACCCTCGCCCGATCCGTTCGGCCGGGTGATGTTGGTGCAGCCCGACGCCTTGGGCGTGATGTCGGTGTGGACCGGTGTCGCGTCCCACGAGCCGACCTTCAGGTTGGCCGGTGCCGCGGGGCCGAGGTTCTCGGCGATCGCGCCGACCACGTCCTGGGTGGTGTCCGAACCGGAGCCGGCGATGTCAGTCGGAACCCGCGACGGATCGGCGCCCGTGGGTCCGGCCATGCCAATTGCGACGGCGGCAATGCCGGCACAAATAGCCGCGGCAGTTGCGAAGCTTCTCAGCTTCATGTGCCACTCCCCCTTTCAGGGATGGAGATCTGTATCCCCGATCTGTTTGATCGAGTCACCCGTCATGCTCCATTCGGAATTGCGGTGCCAATACCTGGATTCGGTGGCTGTATTCCTATTTCGAATTCACG
>Ga0137415_10008616_pt1 | contig 10107 bp, 8 predicted proteins | sample CZODoug3_1_1_16f_FD_183082 | JGI IMG/M metagenome (GOLD analysis project Ga0137415, IMG submission 183082) | Vadose zone soil fungal communities from Angelo Coast Range Reserve, California, USA - CZODoug3_1_1_16fungal (Hybrid Assembly) | ecosystem: Environmental > Terrestrial > Soil > Vadose... | reverse complement strand
TCAAGGCGAAGCCCAAGGCGGAGGATATCTTCGACGCCTCGTTCCTGCCGCCCGCGAGCGAGCGGAAGGTGAATTGACGAACGCGCGCTAATGCCCCGAGCCGCTCGCCCACGCCGGCGCGACTTCGGGCACGGTCGCCACGCCGCCCTGCTTCACCTCGAGCGGCGGCCGCAGCGCGGTCGCGATCTCGTCGGCCAGTTCCTCGAGGACCACCCGGTTGCCGCCGCCGTCGCGGAGATAAATTCCGCAATAGATCGGCGACAGCTCGGGCAGCGGCGCGTCCTCCCAGGCCGAGAGGCTCGTCTGCGTCACCCGGCTCATCGGCAGCACCATCACGCCGAGCCCCGCCTGCACCGCGGCTTCCAGGCTGGTGATGCTACGGGACGTGAATACGAAATCACATTCGCGCCCGACGCGTTGCAACGCGCTCACCGCCGCATATCGGCATGCGCAGTCCTCCCCGAAAGATACCAGCGGGATCGGTCCGTCGGGTTCGAGCTGACTAGCCTTGCCGCGCACCCAGACCAACTGGTCGACCCACAGGTGGTGCGCCTCGATCGCGGGCTTCGAATTCGAGATCGCGACGCCGAGGTCGAGGTCGCCCTGGCGCAACCCACGCCACATGATCTCGAGGCTTGCTGCAATGGCCTTGACGCGGATGTCCGGCCAGCGCTTGCGAAACTGCGCCAAGGTGGCTGGGATCTTGACCCCGACGAAGTCGCCGGGAAGACCGACGCGCACCGTCTGCGCGGTCGGCCGGGCGCCGCCGAGCTGCGCGATCTGATCATTGATCGCCAGCATCCGCCGCGCATGCGCGACCACCGTCTCGCCCGGCGAGGTCAGGCTCACGCCCGGCGCGCTCTTGTCGAGAAGCTCGTAGCCGAGAAGAAATTGCAGCCGCTTGATCTGCGCGCTGACCGCGGGCTGGGTAACGCCGAGCACCTGCGCCGCCTTGGTGAAACTGCGCAGGTCCACGACGCACAACAGGGTTCGTAACAGTTCGGTCGGAATGTTCAACATGCCCCCTCGCTCGACATTGTCTTTCGGGATGCTCCGCATGCCCGCGCGACGGTCACCGCCTATGACCGAGGTTCGCACCGACATAAGCCCCGAGCTTGCCGTGAAACGGGATGCTTGAACCCAATTCACCGCGAGTCAAGCGCAGCAATAAAGGTTGTTGGCACGCCTGCAATCGGCAAATATTGTATCGGCAATCAGGCGTAGTCTCGACCGCGCAGCGCAATCACCGCGACGGGCCGGCCGCCTTATAAGGTCCGCAACTTTTTGCGATCAAGTTCCAGAGGACGGTGAGCACTCATCCGAGGCGTGCCGGTGTCGGTCTCATGAAGTTCCTTCGCCTCTACATCCGCGTGCTGGCCCTGCTCGGGCGCGAGGCCCGCCTGGGCTGGCTGCTCGCCGTCGCCAACCTGGCGCTCGCCGGCGCTACATTCATGGAGCCGATCCTGTTCGGACACATCGTCGATGCGCTCGCGAACTCGCAGGGGCGCGTTGCCCAGCTGTCGATGCCGCATCTGATGACGCTGGTCGGCGCCTGGATCGGCTTCGCGCTATTCGCCATCGTCTGCGGCACCCTCGTCGCACTCCACGCCGACCGTCTCGCGCACCGCCAGTACCAGGCGGTGCGCACGATGTTTTTCGAGCACGTGCTACAGCTGCCGCTGAGCTTCTACACCGGCTCGCATTCCGGCCGGCTGGTGAAGGTGATGATGACCGGCACCAATACGCTATGGGGGCTGTGGCTCGCGTTCTTCCGCGAGCACTTTGCGAGCCTGGCTTCGCTCATCGTGCTCCTGCCGCTGACGCTCTTCATCAACTGGCGCTACGGGCTGCTGCTGATCGTGCTGTGCGCCGTGTTCGCAACGCTGATCGCCTTCGTCGTCGGCAAGAGCGAAACGCTGCAGCGCCAAGTCGAGAACTATTATACCGACGTGGCCGAGCGCACCACTGACACGCTTGGAAACATCGCACTGGTGCAGAGCTTCGCCCGCATCGAGATGGAAGTGATGGGGATGAAGAAGATGGGCGACGAAGTGCTCGGCGCCCAGCTGCCGGTACTGTTCTGGTGGGCGGTGACGACGGTCATCACGCGCACGGCAACCACGCTGACGATATTGTCGATCCTCATCCTCGGCGTCTGGTTCTACCTGCACGATCTCACCACCGTCGGCGAGATCGTCATGTTCATGAGCTTCGCCACGCTGCTGATCAGCCGGCTCGAGCAGGCCGTCAACTTCGCCAACCGCATGGTGCTCGACGCACCGCGAATTGCGGAATTCTTCGAGGTGCTCGATACCGAGCCCGCCGTGCGCGATCGCCCCGACGCCATCGACCCCGGCCGGGTGCAGGGCCTCGTGGAATTCAAGGACGTGTCGTTTTCCTATGACGGCAAGCGCCCGGCGGTCGCAGATCTTGCCTTCACCGCACTGCCCGGCGAGACCATCGCGCTGGTCGGCTCGACCGGTGCCGGCAAATCGACCGCGCTCGCCTTGCTGCATCGCGCCTTCGATCCGCAATCCGGCGCGGTCACGATCGACGGCATGGACATCCGCTCGCTCACGCTCACCGGCCTGCGCCGCAACATCGGCGTCGTGTTCCAGGAGGTGCTGCTGCTCAACCGCTCGATCGCCGAGAACCTGCGCGTCGGCAAGCCCGATGCGACAATCGAGGAGATGCGCACGGCCTGCGAGCGCGCGCAGGTCTACGATATCATCGAGCGCCAGCCGCAAGGCTTCGAGACCAATGCCGGCGAGCGCGGGCGGCTGTTTTCCGGCGGCGAGCGGCAACGGCTGTCGATCGCGCGGGCGCTGCTCAAGGATCCGCCGATCCTCATCCTCGACGAGGCGACGAGCGCGCTCGACGCGCTCACCGAATCCAGAGTGCAGGCGGCGCTGACCGAGGTGATGAAGGGCCGCACCACCTTCGTGATCGCGCATCGGCTCGCCACCATCCGCAACGCCAATCGCATCCTCGTGTTCCAAGGCGGCCGCATCACGGAAGCCGGAAGTTTCGACGAGCTGGTCCGGCTCGGCGGTCAATTCGCCGAGCTCGCCAAGAGCCAGTTCATGACGAGCGACGGGGGGAAATCCCGTTCCGCCAAGATGACCGGCGAGCCGGTCGAGACATGATAGTTCTTCGAACTGTCATCCCGCTCTACGTTTTCGTTGGAGCATGATCTTTTCCGAAAACCGGTACCCACTTTTCGGGATCATGCTCTGGCCGCGCTACTTGATCCGCTCGAGGATGCTCACGTAGTTCGCGACCGCGGTTCCGCCCATGTTGAAGATGCCGCCGAGGCGGGCGTTCTTCACTTGCATGTCGCCGGCCGTGCCCGTGAGCTGCATGGCCGTGAGCGCATGCATCGACACGCCGGTCGCCCCGATGGGGTGGCCCTTGGCCTTGAGCCCGCCCGACGGATTGACCGGCAACCGGCCCGACTTCTCGGTGAGCCCCTCCGCCAACGCGCGCGCACCCTGCCCTTCCGGCACGAGGCCCATGGCCTCGTATTCCATCAGCTCGGCGATGGTGAAGCAGTCGTGGGTCTCGACGAACGAAAGATCGGCGAGGGTGACGCCGGCGCCCGCAAGCGCGCGCTTCCAGGCCATGGCGCAGCCTTCGAGCTTGAGCACGTCGCGTTTCGACATCGGCAGGAAATCCTGCACGTGCTCGGCGGCACGAAACGCCACCGCCTTGCCGAGCTTGAGCGCGGTCTCGACATCGCTGAGCACGATGGCAGCGGCCCCGTCCGAAACGAGCGAGCAGTCGGTGCGCTTGAGCGGGCCGGCCACGCGCGGATTCTTCTCGCTCTCGGTGCGGCAGAATTCGTAGCCGAGGTCCTTGCGGATCTGGGCGAAGGGATTGCTCACCCCGTTCCGGTGATTTTTCGCGGCAATGCGCGCGAGCGCGTCGGACTGATCGCCCCAGCGCTGGAAGTAGAGGCTTGCGATCTGGCCGAAGATGCCGGCGAAGCCGCCGTCGATCTCGGACTCCTCACGCACATAAGATGCCTTGAGCAGGTTCTTCCCGATCTCGGCCGCGGGCGTGGTCGTCATCTGCTCGGCGCCGACCACGAGCACGATGCGCGCCGCCTTCGCCGCGATCGCCTTGAGGCCCTGATGCACCGCGGCCGAACCGGTGGCGCAGGCGTTCTCCACCCGGCTGGCGCGCTTGAAGCGCAGGTCGGGAGACGCCTGCAGCACGAGCGACGCGGTAAAATCCTGCGACGAGAAGCCGGCGTTGAAATGCCCGAGCACGATCTCGTCGACATCGGCGGCAGCGACGCCGGCGTCGGCCAGCGCCCCCTGCGCGACCCGCACGATCAGGCTCTCGAGCGTCTCACCTTCGAGACGGCCAAACGGGCTATGGGCCCAGCCGACGATGCAAGCAGTCACAGCGTCCTCCTGTTGAATAGCGCGGTTCGCCGAACATTGTGACGGAACCGCCGCAGTTAGCCTAACCTGCCGAACTTTCGACGTTTTCCTTTAATACTAACAGCGAATTGTGAGCATGGACGTGCTGGTCTGGGGGATTCTCGCTATTGCCTGTCGACCGCGGTGACTAAGACAGGTCGTCTGTCAACGAGTTAGTGCGTTCCCGCGGCCCGCGCAACGATGGGACCCCGAACCGTGCAGCTTCTCACGCGAACCTCCATTGCGGCTATCCTGATGTGGGCGGCGTTCGTGGGTGCCGCAACCGGGTTAACCGTGGCGCCCGCGGCGGCGGAAGCGCTGCTCGTGATCGAGGTCGAAAGCGGCAAGGTGCTGTTCGCGGAGAATGCGACGCAGCCCTGGTATCCGGCTTCGCTCACCAAGCTCATGACCACCTATGTCACGCTGCGCGCGGTGAAGGAAGGCCGCATCACACTCGACAAGCCGCTCACGGTGTCGGCGAACGCGCTCGGACAGGCACCGGTGAAGATGGGCTTCCCGGTCGGCACCGTGATCACGGTCGACAACGCGCTCAAGATGATGATGGTGAAGTCGGCGAACGACATGGCGGTCGTGCTCGCCGAAGGCGTGGGCGGCTCGGTCGAGAATTTCGCCGACCTGATGAACCGCAACGCCCAGCGCCTGGGCATGACGCAAACGAGCTACGTCAATCCGAACGGACTGCCTGCCGACGACCAGATCGTCTCCGCCCGCGACCTCGCCATTCTTGCGCGCGCCCTCATCCGCGAGATGCCGGAATACGACGACTACTGGCACCTTCCCGGCATCCGCATGGGCAAGAGCGTGCAGCGGAACTACAATACCCTGATCGGGCGCTATCCAGGCGCCGACGGCATGAAGACCGGCTTCATCTGCGCCTCGGGCTTCAATCTCGTGGCTTCAGCCACGCGCGACGGCCGGCGGCTGATCGCGGTCGTGCTCGGCGCGTCGTCGGCGGCGGGGCGCGCGCTCAAGGCCGCGCAACTGCTGGAGCGCGGATTCAACAGCAACGGCGCCTTGTCGTGGCTGGCACCCTCGCTGGGCACGGTCGACATGCTGCAGCCGGTCAACGCCGCGCCGCCCAACCTGCGCGACGATATGTGCGGACCTCACCGCAAGCGTCCCGCGACCGAGGATGAGGACGAGGGGACGAACGCCAATGTGACGCCGGATTCGCCCTACGCGCTTTTCCTGGCAAGCCTGCGTGCGCCCAAAGTCAAAGGCGCGTCGATGCTGCAGGAGAACAGCAACCTGGGCGAACCGGTGCCAGTCTTTACCGGGGCGAAGCCGCCACCACCGGGAACCGTGCAGGTGGGGTGGGGCGAGCGCAAATCCGACAAGAAGAAGACCGCCGCGGCCAAGTCGGCGAAAGACAAGGATTCGAAGAAGGATGCGGCCAAGGACGGCAAGAACAGCGCGGCGAGCACGGCAGTGTCCAATTCCGACGCCGGCTCCGCGCCCGGTTCCGCGCCCTCTCCTGCTACGCCCAAGCCGAAGCCCAAGAAGCCTGCGCCCAAGCCGGCTCCGGCCGCGGCTGCTCCGGCCACCAACTCGTCCGCCCAGGCCTCGCAGGCGCGCTGACCTGACCATACATCCGGCTGCATGACCTCGCCCGCCCCACGCGCACGAAGGTTGGGCCCGACCGAACCCATCCCGTTGACCGTGCTGACCGGCTTTCTCGGTGCCGGCAAGACCTCGCTGCTCAACCGCCTGATCGTCGACCCCGCGCTCGCCGAGACCGCCGTCATCGTCAATGAGTTCGGCGAGATCGGCCTCGACCACCTGCTGGTCAAGCCCGTCCGCGACGGCGTGGTGCTGCTGCAAAGCGGTTGCCTGTGCTGCACGCTGCGGGGCGATCTCGTGGAGGCCCTGGAGCAGCTCCTGCGCGACCTCGACAATGGCCGCGCGGTGTTTCGCCGGGTGATCCTGGAGACCACCGGCCTGGCCGATCCCGCACCGGTGCTGCAGACCGCGATGGCGCATCCTTATCTGGTGATGCGCTACCGGCTCGACGGGGTGATCACCGTCGTCGATGCGGTGAACGGCGGCGCGACGCTCGACCGGCATCTGGAATCGGTCAAGCAGGTCGCGGTCGCCGACCGCATCGTGCTGAGCAAGACCGACCTCCTCGACACGCCGGAGCGCCAACGCGGCAAGGACCAACTGGTGGCGCGGCTGCGGGCGCTCAATCCGGCCGCGCCCATCCTCGATGCGGCGGCCGGCGAAACGACGCCCGCGCAACTTCTCGCCTGCGGTCTCTACGATCCCACCCGCAAGATTCCCGACGTCACGCGCTGGCTCGCCGCCGAGGCCTACGCGCAGCCGGATCATGCGCAAAAGCACGAACACGATCACCATCATCACGACGTGAACCGTCACGACGATCGCATTCGCGCGTTCTCCTTCGCGACGGAGACCGCGATCCCGGCCCCCATGTTCGACATGTTCCTCGACCTCTTGCGCTCGGTGCACGGGGAGAACCTTCTGCGTCTCAAGGGCATCGTGAAGCTCAAGGAGACGCCGGCGAACCCCGTGGTGATCCACGGCGTGCAGCACATTTTCCACCCGGTGGTGCAATTGCCGCAGTGGCCCGACGGCGACGAGCGCACCCGCATCGTGCTGATCACCCGCGACCTCGACCCCAGTGCGATCAAGAGGCTGTTCGACGCGTTCCTCGGCGCGGCGGCGCCGGATCAGCCCGACCGGGCGGCGCTCATCGACAACCCGCTCATTCCCTTCGGCGGCATCGACCGCTAAGTGTGGACCAGGCCGTAACGCGACTCAGAGGAATACGCGCGAGCCCTTACTCCCGCCGCTCGATTGGCCACTATTACGCTTTACGTAACGCGTAATTTAAATGCGACTCGATCGGCTGGAAGCGGCGACGAGCTTGAAAGACTTGAGCGCCCTGCCCGGCAACCGATTGGAGGCTCTGAAGGGCAACCGGCAAGGCCAATACAGCATCCGCATCAATGACCAATGGCGGATCTGCTTCGAGTGGCCCGCAGGTTCCCCCGGCCCAATCAACGTCGAGATCGTGGATTATCACTAGGACGAACCATGGCACGTAACCCAATCCATCCGGGCAAGCACCTCGCCGAAGAGCTGAAGGAACTCGGCATTTCGGCTGCCGAGCTGGCGCGGCAGATCGACGTGCCGGTGAACCGCGTAACCAGCATCATCAATGGCCAACGAGCGGTCACGGCCGACACCGCGCTGCGGCTCGGCCATTGGTTCGGAACCAGCGCAGAATTCTGGCTCAATCTGCAAAAGCTCTACGAGCTGCGCTTGGCGCGTGAGGAAGTCGGCGCTCGGGTGGAGAAGCTACCTCGGCTAGCGGATCAGAAGCCGAAAGAAAATCAGGTCTCTCGCCAACTCTCGTGATCGTAGTGGCGGTAGGAGGCCCAACCGGGCGACGCTGATCGATAACCCACTCATTACCCTTCGGCGGGATCGATCGCTAGCGGTCGATGGACTCGCGGATCGCGCTATCCATCGGTGGTCGCGAATCCCGCCGGTCCAAATTTCGTCGTTGGTTCTGCCAAGATCGAAACAGGAAGGACAAGAGAATGCCGAGGACAACTATCACCGCTATCGCTACAGCGAGGCTGGCGAAGAAGAGGATGGGATAGGCCTTGAAGGAAATCCAGGTCGAAGGAAGACCCGAGCACCCGCTATTGGCCACCAAGTGGCAATAGAGGTCGTAAAGCTCGCGCGTGAAGGGAATGGACCGAACCACCCGGTATGCCCAGGCGCAATAGACTTCGTAGGCGACGAACACCATCCCTGCGGAAAGGAACGCCATCCCGAGGAGGGCCCTCCATTCTCGTCGTATCGTTCGCGACATGGACATGGTCACCGCGAAGTCTATCTGGTGAAGCAATTAACGTCTACTTGAGTAGTCCCCGATGTCGAACCAGCCGCTCATTCCCTTCGGCCGCATCGACCGTTGACGGATCCTTGATTGGCCTTTGATAGCGTCGGCATCGGCCGCTATCATCAATCGCGAGACGCGCCGCTCGGTGGTGAAATGGCGGCGCTGGCCGGGACTCGCCAATGGGATTGATGGAGCGGCTGACGGCGGACGTGGCCTGCCTCAGGGGCGCATTGCGCACCCTCAGGATGACCACGCCAATCGCGAAGCGTCCGACGCACGTGTTTCCGCAGGTGGTCAGCGAGCTTGCGGAGAAATACGGTGACGCGCCGGCGCTGCTGTCGGACCGCGAACGCTTGAGCTATCGCGATCTCGCCGCGCGCTCGAACCGCTACGCCCGCTGGGCGCTGGCGCAGGGCCTGCGCAAGGGCGACACGGTCTGCCTGCTGATGCAGGGCCGCCCGGAATTCCTGGCGCTGTGGATCGGCCTCAACCGCGTCGGCGGCGTGGTCGCGCTCCTCAACACCAATCTGACCGGCACGGCGCTCGCGCACTGCATCAACGTGGTGAGCCCCAAGCACATCATCGTCGCCGCGGACCTTCTTGACGCGCTCGCCACCGCGCGCCCCCACCTGACCGGCGAAGCGAAGATCTGGCTGCACGGCGACGCCGCCGGCGCCGACATCCCGCGCATCGACCACATGGTCGACGGCCTTCCCGGCGACGAGCTCGCGCCCTCGGAGCGCCGGGCGCTGACCATCGAGGACCGCGCGCTCTACATCTATACGTCGGGCACGACCGGCCTGCCGAAGGCAGCCAATATGAACCACTATCGCGTGATGCTGGCGAGCCATGCCTTCGCCGGGGTGATGGATACGCGCCCGAGCGACCGCATGTACGATTGCCTGCCGCTCTACCACACCGCCGGCGGCCTGGTCGCGACCGGCGCGCTGCTGGTGCGGGGCGGCGCGGTGGTGATCCGCGAAAGATTCTCCGCGCACGAATTCTGGGACGATATCGTGCGCTGGGACTGCACCTGCTTCCAGTATATCGGCGAGCTCTGCCGCTATCTCGTCAACTCGCCGCCGCACCCGCTCGAGCGCGCGCACCATCTGCGGCTCGCTTGCGGCAACGGGCTGCGCCCCGATGTCTGGGCGGAATTCAAGCGGCGCTTTGCGATCCCGCAGATCGTGGAGTTCTATGCCGCGACCGAAGGCAATGTTTCGCTGTTCAACTTCGAGGGCAAGGAAGGCGCGGTCGGTCGGCTGCCCTGGTGGGTCGCGGCGCGCTTTCCGACCAAGGTCGTGCGCTTCGACGTGGAGCGCCAGCAACCCGTACGCGACGCCAACGGCTTCTGCATCGCATGCGGCGTCGACGAGCCGGGCGAGGTGATCGGCAAGATCCTCAAGGACCCCTCGAAGCCCGGCCAGCGCTTCGAGGGCTATGCCAGCACGGCAGAGACCGACAAGAAGGTGCTGCACGACGTGTTCAAGAAGGGCGACATCTGGTTTCGCACCGGCGACCTGATGCGCAAGGACAGGAACGGCTATTTCTATTTCATCGATCGCATCGGCGACACCTTCCGCTGGAAGGGCGAGAACGTATCGACCACCGAGGTCGAGGAGGCGGTGGGCGCGTTCGACGGGGTGCTGGAGACCAACGTCTACGGCGTCTCCCTGCCCGGCCGCGACGGCCGCGCCGGCATGGCCGCAATCGTCTGCAACGGTGAATGCGACCTGCCGGCCCTGCACGCGCATCTACGCACGAACCTGCCGGAATATGCGCGGC
>Ga0137415_10008615_pt1 | contig 10108 bp, 7 predicted proteins | sample CZODoug3_1_1_16f_FD_183082 | JGI IMG/M metagenome (GOLD analysis project Ga0137415, IMG submission 183082) | Vadose zone soil fungal communities from Angelo Coast Range Reserve, California, USA - CZODoug3_1_1_16fungal (Hybrid Assembly) | ecosystem: Environmental > Terrestrial > Soil > Vadose... | reverse complement strand
GCCGTTTGCGGCTCAGACGGGTCCCTCCCAGTCATCGTAGGACGACCTCAACCTGTACAAGAACTGGCAAAACTGACAGGGAGGGGACTCGGGCGTGTGATCCTTCGGACGAAAATGGATCAAGTTTAGGCAGTCGAAGGGGCTTTGCACATGAGGAAGATGCAGCAGAACGAAAAGCGACAGCAGCAAGAGCTCTTCTCTTTAGAACTCCACCTTGGTTCTAAATCCGAAGACGACAGCATGATTCGGGCCTCCTCCGACGTTGGAGTAATACTGAACCACCGGCTGCAAAAGCAGCATCGGTGCAGGATCCAAGAGGACGTTGAACTCGATAGCGTTCTCGCTTCTAGGAGGCATTCCAGGAGGGAAGAACTGTGGGCTCAGACTGTTTCGCACATAGCCCAGCGACATCGTATTGTGAATCCGCAGGGGAAGTGGTTCATTAAACCGCAGCCCCGCCGTGAGCAGTTTGTTGTTGCGGTTGATGCTGGGCGGACTCCAGTCATAGGCAAACGTTGCATCCAAACCCTTTCCTCCTTTCGGGTTTACGCGCCAAAGAGCCTGGCTCGCCATCCAGTACAACAGGTAGTTGCCTGATTCTGGTTTCGCACTTCTGGCCGTCGTGAATTTCCCGGGATTGTAAGAAGCGCCAAACTGATAGAGCCCGGAGTACCCTTTTCGGGTTTCGACATTGTCGAAAGCTCGCACCGACGACGCCTTTTTGCCAGGCGTGAATCCGATTTCCGAAACGCTTACGGGCACTCCACGAAACTGTGGAACTAATCCGGTTGGGTTATGGGCAAAGGGTTCGCGGTCTTCTGCTTCGACCATGGATTTCACATAGAGGTTGTGAATCGGCACGACACGCAATTCAAATGCGGGGGTAGATGGAGGATCGAAGGACTCGAAGTCCGTGAACAGATTGCCTAATGCATAGCCCACCGGCTCGAAGATGAAAGATGCTGCGTAATGCTGGGCTCCGTAGAAATCTTGACCCGCAAACTGACCGATGCGTGCAGTGATACGTTCATCCAGCCATCGCTTCTCAATCCACCATGAATCGAGGCGACATGTATTCGCGCTAGACATTCCGCTGGGACTAGTGAGCAGGCCAAGATAAGCGCCAAGATTGCCCCCGCCCTGCCAGAGTGCTGTCGCATGGAAATACAATCCGTGTTGACCGACCAGCGTACCCAAGTCGATGTCCACCGTTCCCCGGAACCGATTCCAACTCGCGAATCGCTCCTTCTGCTCACTCTTGATGTTCCAGAGAGAATCGCTGATGTACTGGAAGTCGAACCGTACACCGCGTTCCAGCAAGCGGGACCGCTCGCCACCCCAGTCTCCGAAGAGATGTCCGTGGGGGCCCTGACCGGTCTCATGACTGTCTGGGCCACTCAGCGTTTCTCCCAGAGCAGTCTGGGCGTCAGCGCGAACCGCAAAGAGACACAACGCGGCCCACATTAGAAAAACGAGTTTGTCGGCTAACGTTCGCATATTTCGTATCGGCCGTTCTTCAGCCGCTATTCTCATGGCGTGACTTGGCTTCAGACTGATCCACGCGCCAACGACTGCAACGGCGACTCCAACAATCGTGTCCACCATCCGCAGGATGGGCTCCTTCCAGGCATGATCCGGGCTTATGGCTCCCACGACCATCACGACCGCAGTCGTGATTCCTGTGGTGATTACGTCGTCCGGTCGACCGAGTAAAGACATCGCGACAGCGCCGACCCCAATCAGCGTGGCCATCCCCCAGAAGTGGAACGGGAAAAAGAGGAGATAGATAAAACAAAGGGCAAGGCTCAGTGAAGTTGCGCCCATACGGGATAAGGCAGCGCCTACACTCGCTTCGTAGCTGTAGCGATACACAAATACGGTAGCGACCACGGCCCTCGTTCTGTCGTGCCTTCGTCAAGATTGCACCTCGCGCAGGGCGAGTGAGATCAATAGCAGCGCGGCTCCGAGCATCCCGACCGCGCCAAAATGAAGGATCATTGCCGCTCCCGTCCCAGCGCCCACGACGAAGGCGATCCAGATTCCGCAGAGAAGTTCTATCTTTGGTTTGGGCGCTCTTGACGAAACAGGAAGCACTCCGGAAGCGTATTTTTCACCCTCCGTAGAGATCAGGCTTGTAATCATCCCTGTCAGATATGTCGTGTGAACGCTAATGCCACCGGCACGGCGAAATCCTCCGTTTTGGAGTCCCAGTGCTAAAGACACAAAGATCACGAATATTTCAATTCCGTGTGCCATACTCGATGCCAAGGCCAAAGAAGCGAGCACTATCAGAATCACTTCCATCCCCATGATGGTAGGAAGCAACGGCCACGATGACCACACCTTGAGGGGGCGCACGATAAGCACGCTCACGAAAATCCCCGTCAAGAAAGTGACAATGGCAGAGAGATGCCCAAGGGTAGCCCGCCAGTCGTGAGACGCTATAGCAATGGCTGCCAGCACCAAATTACCGGTGACGTGTCCAGTGAACGTCTTTGCCAGGACAAAACTGGCCGCGTCACCGTACCCACCAACAAAAGCAAGGCCGAGCGAGAGCCACGCATCGGTTTGGCTAATGTTTGAAAGCACACTTCTCCTTTGACACTGCGCAGCCCTATGAGGCCGACAGCGCATGTCATCTATTACTGCAGTTACAGGACGCTTCCCTCGTGGACGTCTTCAAACAACTTGACGTTGTCTCTATAGTCGACATCGACTCCGATGAGCACCGGACCCGGAGTATCGAAGGCCTTGCGGAGGGTTGGTGCGATGTCATCAGGATGCTGAATTCGGAGGCCGGTGGCGCCAAATGCTTCGGCATACTTAACGTAATCCACCGGACCGAAATCGACTCCTGACGTGCGGTTGTATTTGATTTGCTCCTGCGTGCCGACCATGTCGTAGTGGCCATCGATCCAGATCATGTGAACAAGATGGGAATTCAGACGGACGGCTGTCTCCAGCTCATGTGCGGAGAATAGGAACCCGCCATCGCCAGAGATCGAGAGTACTTTCTCCTGCGGACGGACGATCGTGGCGGCGATAGCCCAGGGCAGCGCCACTCCTAGTGTCTGCTGACCGTTGGTGATTAGAAATTGGCGTGCACGAAAGCTGAAGAGATAGCGACACAAATAGAGGCTAAAGCTTCCCATGTCCGAGCACACCGTCACGTCGGGCGTCAGTATTTTCTGCAGCTCGCTGAGCAGGCGCAGGGGATGGATCGGGACACCAGACTTCACCGCTGCCTCAGCCATGAGCCGTTCTCGATCCTGAGCGATCCTCTGCAGCAGTTCGGTAGAGCTCGGCGCCAGTTGTGAACGATGGAGGAGTGGTGACAGTGCTGTGAGTGTTGCTTCAATATTCCCGATCAGCTCGACGACAGGAGAATAGTCATTTTCGATGTTCGCCGGAGTGGCGTCGACGTGGATGATCGGCCGGTCTTTACCCTTATTCCACAGCGACGGCCAATACTCAACGGCGTCATAACCGATAGTGATTACGACGTCTCCTGAATCTAGCAAAGCATCTGCGGGCTGATTGGCCAGTTGCCCCACGCGCCCACCGAAGTACGGGAAGTCTTGTCGGGAAACAGCTCCTGCGGCCTGAAATGTCCCGACGACCGGCAGGGTAGTGGTGCTCAGCAGATTGCGGATCGCATCGGCACACTTTGGTTTGCTCGCCATCAGGCCCAGCAAGATGACAGGAGATTTTGCGGAATTGATGAGACGGGCGGCTTCAGAAAGAGATTTCCTGGCGGCCGGACCCTGCTGGACGAATGCGGAGAGTCGGATCGGTCTGCACTCTCCTTCGCCGGTCATAATGTCCTTCGGAAGGCTCACAAACGCCGAGCCCGGACGGTCGGCCTCGGCTGCACGAAACGCTGCAGACATTACCTCTGCTGTAGCCGCAGGAGAATCAATCTCTGCGGCATACTTGGTTACCGGTCGGCAGACGCCCACCGAATCCAATGTCTGATGAAGAGACTTAAGGCGGTCGGCAACGGCGACGGCACCCCCCAAAGCAACCATGGGGTCACCTTCCGAATTCGCCGTGGCAAGCCCGGTAACGAGATTCGAGACCCCTGGGCCGGAGGTGACAATTGCGACGCCCGCTTTTCCAGTCATGCGTCCGATACCGCCGGCGATGAACGCAGCATTCTGTTCGTGCCGGCAAACCACGGTTTTTATGTTGGAGTCACGAAGCCTGTCGAACACTTTGTCTATCTTTGCTCCGGGAACGCCAAAGACGTGCATCACTCCCTGCGCCTCCAGCGTCTCTACAACTACGTCGGCCCCCGTCTTTGTCTTTGAAGCCATGTCGGCTCTTGGATTTGCGATTTGTTCCACTGTCGCCATTTACTTGATCCTCTCAGTACTGATTACTCGGCCTTTGCAAGATCGGAGGCCGGGTTTGTGCTGAGATCGGTCGTCAGGAACGATCCTGCTTCCGGCAGCCGAACGTCGTACTCGGACACAATTTGAATGCTTGCGCGAAGTTGCTGCGCTGCGCAGTCCAGGACGTGGCCGCCTTTCGTGCGGTCTTTCGAAATAAAGTGGAAGTGATATCCCGGCACGCTGAAGGAACTCGAATATTTCGGAGACCAAAGGCAGACGAGCGTGCCCTCGACATCGTGGAAGTGGAACTCCAGCTGCGTTTTCGCAGCGTCTAGAAGCCGAGATCCCTGTGGAACCGGATGCACTGCACGTGCATGCACAGGGTCAAAAACGCCATCCACACGTATGGCGTAAAAGAGATTCTCCGAAATTCGATGTGTGTCGCATGCCAGTTCAATGTCTTTCAAACATCCGACCTCATCTATTTGAAAGACCGAGTCTTCGCGAAAGTGCGTTACAGAGGCGAAAGGGACGAGGAAGTCATCCGACCGGCGCCGTACCCTTCCCGTAGCTTGATATATTTCACCGTCGAGAATGACCATCTCGCCATCAAGCCCTTCAAAAGTGCCGAGGCCAAAGTCACCGTTTTCCAGAAGGATCGAAGAAGGAACGGAACCGGCATAGACACCCTCGACCAGAGCAGTTGAAGTCGAAATTTGGTACATGCGGCGCGGCGACGAGTGCAGATATTCACTCAGCGCCGCGCTCACCACATCGTCGAGCGAAGTCTTGCGTTCCGCGGAAAGGTCTCGCGCCACGCCTTCAAGGAGCGAGGATATTTTTACTGCAAGGTTTGCCATATGTCCGTTTCCTGTTCGAGTGCATTCAGGTCTCTCGGGATGAGGCAGTCGAGCGCGTGCCGACTGCCCCCTTTTTGCGAGTGACTCAGGCTACTGCAGCTACGAGTTCTGGTTGCGTCTTGTATTCGGGCTTGTAAACATGCTCACGAATGAACGCAACGACGTCAGCGGGACGCTTGACGCGGGCGAGGCCCGAATCGATGACCAGTTTTGCTACACGCGCAGCCGTCTGGATCTCCGTCTCCAGGATGTTTGACTGCAGTGGGTAAAGCAATCCTTGGTTCAGCAGTTCGGATGGCACCTGATCCGCTACGGCCTGCCCGGCCTCGATGAACATTTCGTTTGTGACGCGCTTCGCTTGTGTGGCGAAGATCGCCATACCAACCGCAGGGAATATGTAGAAGTTGTTCGCTTGTCCCGGCAGAAAGGTCTGGCCGTTGTAGTGGACCGGTTCAAACTGCACGCCGGCCGCATAAATCGCTTTGCCCTTCGACCAGGTATAGGCTTGTTCAGGCGTGCACTCCGCATGCTCGGTCGGATTGGAGAGAGCAAGGATTACTGGGCGTTCGTTAATCCTCGCCATACTTTCGACAACTTTCTGCGTGAACGCTCCGCCGATCGTGCTCACCCCGATGATCGTCGTCGGCTTGATGCTCTCGATAGCAGCGACGAAATCCCGCGTAGGCGCGTGCTTGTGTGCGTACGGCTTTTGGAAATCGACCAGGTCCTTGCGGGTCGATTCCAGAAGGCCGTTGATGTCGAACATGTAGACTCGTGACTGCGCTTCCTTGAGCGTCATGCCTTGCGCAACGAGCGCAGAACAAAGCAGGTTGGCAAGGCCAATACCAGCCGAGCCCGCGCCCAGGAACAGGTACTTTTCGTCCTTCAGCTTCGTGCCCTTGAGCTTGGCCGCATTGATCATCCCGGCAAGAGTGATCCCAGCTGTACCCTGCACGTCGTCGTTATAGACGCAGTACTTGTCGCGGTAGCGCTGGAGCAAGTGTACGGCGTCTGTCCCCGTCCAATCCTCGAAGTGAATGCAGCACTGCGGAAACACCTCCTGCACCGCCTCGACGAACTCGTCCACAAAAGAATAAAGATCCGCGGCTGACGGGCGGGTCTTACGCATTCCCAGATACAGAGGATCGTGCAGGTACTGCTCATTGTTAGTGCCCGCGTCGAGGTACATGGGGAGCAGGTATTGCGGCGGCACTCCGGCGCAGGCGGTGTACAGCTGCAGCTTGCCAATGGGGATCGCCGCGCCGTTTGCTCCAAGGTCTCCGAGGCCGAGGATGCGGCCGGCATCCGTGATGCAGATGAACCGGACGTCTTTCTGGGGCCAGTTTCTCAAGATCTCCTTCACTTTACCGCGGCGTGTGATCGAGAGATACATGCCGCGCGCCTGGCGGTAGATGTGGCCGAACTTGAGGCAGGCTTCCCCGATAGTCGGGTCGTAAACGATGGGTAGGAAGCGCGCCGGGTCGGACATGACAGTCCGATAGAAGAGGGTTTCGTTGTGATCTAGCAGATTGATCAGGTAAATGTAACGATCGAGGTCCGTGTTTTTGTGGCCGAGTTGCATCATTACCCGGCTTAACTGCAGGTCTTCTGTCTCGGTCACATCGGGTACCAGGCCAACGATTCCGAGGGCCTGCTTTTCAGCCTCGGTAAAGGCTGTTGACTTGTTAAGGGATGGATCGTGAAGCAATTCAATTCCGCACTTATTGGTCGTCATGTCTTCTCCTTCGTGTTCCTCGGTGCCGTATCGGCAGAGATTACAATTGTTTCTCAGCTGGCTTTTGCCACGTACGGGTGGACCATCTTCGCCGGATCGACGACGCGGTCGAACTCGTCTTCCGTGACAAATCCCAGCTTTAGTGCGGCTTGCTTGAGCGTGAGGTCGTTATCCAGCGCGTAGTGCGCAATCTTCGACGATTTGTCGTAGCCGATGACGGGCGAGAGAGCAGTCACCAGCATCAGGGAACGGTCCACGTACTCCTTGATCTTCTTCAAATTCGGCTTTGTTCCCTCGATCAGGAATTTCCGGAAGTTAGTGCATCCGTCGGTCATAATCGTGACCGAGTGAGTTACGTTGAAAATGATGAGAGGCTTATAGACGTTCATCTCCAGGTATCCGCCCGCGCCGCCAAAGCCGACCGCGACATCGTTGGCCATCACCTGCACCGCGATCATCGTCAGCGCCTCGGCCTGGGTGGGGTTCACTTTGCCGGGCATGATCGATGAACCTGGCTCATTCGCCGGGATTACCAACTCGGCGAAGCCTGCGCGTGGCCCGCAGGACATCAGCCGAATGTCATTCGCAATTTTGTAGAGCGAGACCGCGAGGGTGCGCAGCGTGCCGGAGAGCTGAACCAGCGCATCATGGGCGCCCTGCACCGTGAATTTGTTGGGAGCGGTGATAAAGGGGAGGTTCGTGAGCTTTTCAATTTCGGCAGCGGCCGCCTCGCCGAAATCGGGAGCTGCGTTGATGCCGGTCCCTACGGCGGTTCCGCCAAGCGCAAGGCGATATACACCCTGGAGTGCATTTTCTATACGCTCGAGGTTGTCGCTAAGCATTCCTGAGTAGCCCGACCATTCCTCGCCGAGCGTGATCGGCGTGGCGTCTTGCATGTGCGTGCGACCGATCTTCACAACGTCCTTCCATTCCTCGACCTTCGCTGCGATCGAATCACGCAGGTTCTTGACCGCCGGAATAAGTCGCTCTTGCACATTTACTGCCGCCGCAATGTTCATCGCGGTAGGGAAAGAATCGTTGGAAGACTGTGACATGTTGACGTGGTCGTTAGGATGAACTGGCGTTTTGCTCCCGACCGGTGTGCCTGCAAGCTGACAGGAGCGGTTGGAAATCACCTCATTTACATTCATGTTGAATTGCGTGCCGCTTCCCGTCATCCACACGTGCAGAGGAAACATATCCTCATGCTGGCCCGCGAGGATCTCGTCACAGACTTGAACTATCAGCTTGTGACGCTGGTCGTCGAGCCGCCCGCCTGTGTGGTTTGCATTCGCGGCGGCTTTCTTCAGAGTTGCATAAGCCGCAATCATCTCGCGCGGGATTAGATCCTTCCCGATGTTGAAGTGTTCGAGTGACCTTTGCGTTTGCGCTCCCCACAGTTTGCTGCTTGGGACATCCACTTCACCGAGGCTATCGGTTTCTTTGCGAACACCCATCACCTTCACGTTGCTGATGGCACTCATTGGTTTTCTCCCTTCAGTTTGTCTTTCCCGTCGCACTCTGGGTGACGACGATCTGTGCCAGGAATCCCCAGCTAATCCCGGTGCTCGGTGTTCCGCTCCCTGAAAATCCAATCGCGAATGTAAGGCGAACAATTCACGAGTTCGACACCCTCCGCTTCACTCACCCCCAAGAAACGGACGACATCCAGATCAACAAGTGTCACTTCTTCAAGATCAAGGACGATCGTCTCTCCGTTGCCCGTCATCTGTTCCCGGATGTCCTCGACATTTTCGGATTGGATTCGGCCGCTCAGCCTTAGAATTGTTCGTTGGCCATCGAATGCCTTGGCGATTCTCAGGGTCATCGCTCGATACGTGCATTCGAGATTCCAAAAGGTAAACGGTTGAATGTGAATGGTTTTTTGGTCTTAAACAACATTCTGACGCTCAGAAATTCTGATTTTCGGCGTCATCTGGCGGACACGAGAGTTCATCGAACAGGGGCAATCGTACAGGGGACGTGGATGGTTGGAGAGGTGGAACGTTGCAGAGAGAGAGAGTTATTCCCAACTAAAGCCTAGGATTGGGAAAACTCAGGGGCAAACGTCGGCGATGACACGCGAATCATGCGGACTTGAACCGTCGCTTGTCGATTCCCAAGGTGCTGATCTTCGAGTCGAGAGTCTGCCGCGGAATTCCAAGCTTGGCGGCCGCGCCGGACGGGCCCGCGATCCGTCCCCCGGTTTCGGCCAAGGCAGCTTCGATTATTCGTTTTTCTTGATCCGCGTCCAATCGACCGAGTGCGCTGGCCGGCATGGTCAACGGCGACTCTCGTGGCAATTTGCGTTTTAACCAAGTCTCGTCTACAGAAAACGTATCGTCATCGCAGAGTACAACTGCTCGTTCCACCACGTTCTGCAGTTCACGGATGTTCCCCGGCCAGTCGTACGCCTGAAATAATTCCAATGTCTTCTTACTTATCGTCCTGATTCTCTTGCCGGCTTTTTTCGCGTAGCGTTCGATGAAATATTCGAGCAGGATGGGAATGTCGTCCCTGCGTTCGCGGAGCGCGGGTATCTGAATCGGAAAAACATTCAGCCTGTAGAAAAGATCCTGCCGGAATGTCCCGGCAGCAATGGCACCATTCAGATCGCGGTTCGTTGCTGCCAGCACGCGGACATCTACCGAAATCGGCTGGCCGCTGCCAACGCGTTCGAATTCTCGTTCCTGGAGCACTCGTAACAGAGTAATCTGAGTTTCGGGCGGCAGTTCCCCGATCTCGTCCAGGAAAATGGTCCCGCCGTGGGCCAATTCAAAGCGTCCCACTCGTCGCTGTACTGCCCCGGTGAAGGCGCCCTTCTCATGCCCAAAGAGTTCAGTAGCAATCAGTGACGCTGGAACCGCAGCGCAATTTATACGGACAAATGCACGCGTTGAACGATTTGACCGATTATGAATGGCACGGGCAATTAATTCCTTCCCGGTTCCGGTTTCACCAAGGATCAGAACCGTGGAATCCGTCTCGGCGACTTTCGCGACCTGCGAGAGGACTCTCCGGAGTGTCTTCGAGGATCCGACGATTTCTTCAAACATCGAGACCTGATCAATTTCGTCGCGCAACGCAACGTTCTCGTTCTGAAGTCGCTGCTCAGCCTGCTTGCGCTCCTCGATATCGGTCGCTGCGGCATACCAACGTGTGACGCGTCCTTGTTCATC
>Ga0137415_10008612_pt1 | contig 10109 bp, 8 predicted proteins | sample CZODoug3_1_1_16f_FD_183082 | JGI IMG/M metagenome (GOLD analysis project Ga0137415, IMG submission 183082) | Vadose zone soil fungal communities from Angelo Coast Range Reserve, California, USA - CZODoug3_1_1_16fungal (Hybrid Assembly) | ecosystem: Environmental > Terrestrial > Soil > Vadose... | reverse complement strand
CTGATCGTTCAGGGCTGGCTTCGGCTGGGGGCCGGCGAGGACGCGCGCTCGCGCCTGGTGGAAGCGACGGCGGCGGGCCGCGCCAAGCGGCTGGAGGCCCAGCGCGCCTGGAAGCAGGCGCAACTCGCTCTGAATGCGCGCCTGGGCTGCGAGCGCGTGGCGGCGCTGCATACGCTGATCGACGATTGCATCGAGCAACTGGCCGATCAGCAGGGCGACGCGGCAGCGGACGACCCGCTGGTATGAATCCTTCCGGGAGGAAACCGAGGCGATGAAGGAACTGTACCTTGAAGATTTCGCACCTGGGCAAACCTACCGCGGGTCCGGTCGCATCCGGATCGACAAGGAGGGCATCAAGCGCTTCGCGGCCGAATTCGATCCACAACCGTTCCATCTGGACGAGAAGGCCGCGGGCAGCTCGATCTTTGGAGGACTGGCAGCGAGCGGCTGGCATACCGCTGCGGTAACGATGCGACTGCTGGTCGAAAGCGACTTCAAGCCCGCCGGCGGCATCGTCGGCGCCGGCATCGAGGATTTCCGCTGGCCGCGACCGGTTCGCCCGGGCGATGAGCTGCGGGTCGAGAGCGAGGTGCTCGAGATGCGGCCTTCCAGGTCTCGCCCGGATCAAGGACTGATCAAGGTGAGAACGACTGCTCTGAATCAGGACGGCGAAGCCGTGCTGATCTACGTGGGCAATCTGATCGTGCGGGCTCGGCCGAGATGAGTATCGAAGCTGCCGGGACTTGCATCCGCATGACCCGGTGAGCCGAAATACCTCCGCGCGGACCCCGAGTTCCGGAGCACGGCTCCGTGCAAGCTCGCATCTTGTGCAACCATCCGGTTGCGTTTCGTCCCGGGCCGTGCTAGCGTTTCAGCAACTCGGAGGTTGCATATGACCCAGCACACCGATCGGATCGAGAAGAAGATCTTGCTGCGCGCCCCGCGCGAGCGCGTATGGGGCGCCATCAGCGACGCCAGGCAGTTCGGCACGTGGTTCGGCGTCGAGTTCGACGGCGAATTTGTCGCCGGCGCCCGGCTGACCGGCAAGATCACCCCGACCAAGGTCGATCCGGAGGTTGCGAAGTCCCAGCAGCCATACTCGGGAAAGGCGTTCGAAATCGAGGTCGACCGCATCGAACCCATGCGACTGCTGTCCTTCCGGTGGCACCCGTTTGCGGTCGAGCCTGGGCTCGACTACTCGAAGGAGCCCGCGACGCTGGTCGCCTTCGAGCTGGAGCCGGCGGCGGGCGGAACGATGTTGACGATCACCGAGTCCGGCTTCGATCGGATCCCTCTTGCGCGCCGCGCCAAGGCATTCGCAGCGAATGACCAGGGTTGGCTGGCCCAGACGAAGCTGCTCGAGAAGTATCTGGCGCGGACGTCCTAGCGAAACGCGCAGGCGGCCGGCTTGTCGCGATCGCGCGCTTCCGTTTCCTCCAAGCCTGCCAGGGCGGCGCCGGTTTTCGCGGCCCTCGGCGATCCGACACGGCTGCACATCGTGGCCCGGCTCTGTGAGGGCGGGCCGCAGTCGATCGCCCGCTTGACGGACGGTTCGAGCGTTTCGCGTCAGGCGATCACCAAGCACCTGCACGCGCTTGCGCGGGCCGGGCTCGTCCGCAGCGAGCGCGCCGGTCGCGAGCGCATCTGGCAGCTTCAGACCCGGCGCCTCGCCGAAGTGCGCCGATATCTGGACCGGATCTCGCACCAGTGGGACCAAGCGCTCGATCGACTGCGGGCGTTCGTCGAAAAGGAGCAGCGCTAGGGACCGGCAGACCGGGCGTTGAAATCCCCGCCGGGTCAAATGTCGGGAATGGACGGCGTATCGCGTCCTTAATGGGTGAGGCGGCCGATTGCGGTCCGCCGAAAACCGACGAATTCGATTTCAGACTGGGAGAAACATCATGAACGAGCGCAGCGACCGGTTGCCCCGCGTCAACCGCGCCAGAGTAGTCACCGGCTCGATGCTGGCCCTCGTTTTCGCGATGGCCGCCGGCGTTTCCGCCACCGCCCGTGCCGAGTACCGCTGCGGAGCGTCCGCGTTGCAGGAAGATCGGCGAGCCTGTGAACTGGCCCAGCGCGATTCGCCGGACGCGCTGCGTCAATTCATTGACCGCACCAGAGGCATCTACGCACTCTACTTCTACGACTACGTCACGGACGCAGACGCCGACCGTTGGGAAACGGCGCGCAAGGACGAGAAGGCGCCCTCGACCGCAGTGGCTCAAAGTCGGGATTAGCGCCTCGAAAGCGCCGCCGGGGCGAGAAGTTGACGGGCCCATGGAAGAGCTTCGGCGGTCGTTTGACCGCCGAAGCGGGCAGGTCCTAGGCCGATTCGCGCGCGCAGTGCTCGAGCCACTGCGCGGTGACCTTTTCCTGCAGTGCGTTCTGCTTCAGGCGCTCGTTCAGCGACCCGAAATCGACCGCGTCCAGCGGCTGGTCCTGATTGAAGCAGGAGAACACGACCGAGCTTTTGCCGGTGCGCACGTCGCGGTGCACCTGCAGGCACTGGGCGCAGATCTCCTTCATCATGCACTGCATCGGCGAGTTGATCGATCCGATCGCGCAATGGTTCGGCTTCAGGTGCCGCTTGAGCACGTCGTGGCGCGCCTTGGCCACGCCCGCCATCATCCGGTCCGAGCCGATCGCGATGATGCGGTCCGCCTCTTCGGTGCGGATCGCGACTTCGCCCAGGCGGCCGGTCGCGTAGGCTTCCATCGCCTGCACGATGTTGCCCACGAAGGCGCGGTCCTGCGGGCGGCGTGGCGCAAACCCAGGGGCCTCGTCGCAGCACCACACGACGACGTCGGCGGCGGCTTCGATCTCGTCGATCTTGTAACGGTCGATGACCTTCTTGTACCCGGCGAAGTACAGCACGCGCGAGCCGCACGCCCGGAACGCCTGCCCGATCGAAAACAGCACCGCATTGCCCAGGCCGCCTCCGGCCAGCAGCACCGTTTCGCCGCTTTCGATGTGGGTCGGCGTGCCGGTCGGTCCCATCAGGATCACCGGCTCGCCCGGGGCGAGCGCCGCGACCAGGTTGGACGAGCCTCCCATCTCCAGCACGATGCACGACACCAGCCCCCGGTCCGCGTCGACCCAGGCGCCGGTCATCGCGAGGCCCTCGGTATGCAGCCGGGTCCGCGCGACCAGCCTGGACAGCGACTCGAAGTTCTGCAGCCGGTAGAACTGGCCCGGGCGGAACTTGCGGGCCGCCGCCGGCGCCTTGATCACGACCTCGACGATCGTCGGCGTCAGCCGCTGCACCGAGTGGACGGTGGCGAGCAGCTCGGCCGCCAGAGCGGCGAAGAAATCCTCGCTGCCTTTCGAGCAGGCCGCTGCGCGCTGATTCAGTAGCCGCGAGATCTTCGGATAACCCTGGCGCGCCGAGGCCATCGCCTTGACGACGTTGCCGAAATACGAGGGGTGCAGGTCTCCGAAGAAGCTGATGAAGCGGCCGTCATCCAGCCGCGACAGCAGCACGTCGGCGCTCGGTGGTTTGGGCAGTCCGTGCGCCGGTTCGACCGACCGGCCGTCCTCATCGCAGGCCGTGAAGTATTTGCCGTCGAGCTTGAAATGGGCGGCATCCTCGCGCGCCAGCACGGTATTGGGCGAGGTGCCGGCCGCCACCAGCACCGTGTGCGCCGACATCCAGTGCTCACCACTGGTGCTCCACTTGCCGTCCTCGCCGAGCTGCTGCCGATTGAAGTGGATCCCCTTGACGGCGCCGAAATTGTCGACCTCGATTCCGCCCGGCGCGAGGCCCTCGATGAACGAGATGCCCTCCTCAAGCGCCTTTTCGACTTCCTCGTGGTTCAGCGTGTACGAGGGGCTGTCGATCAGGCGGCGGCGGTACACGATGGTGGCGCCGCCCCATTCGCGCAGCATCTCCGCGATCCGCGCCGCGCGATCTTGCCGGCGAGCCCGCTCGCGCTCCTCGCGCAGCGCGCGCGCGTGGGCCAGGAACTCCTCGGCGACCTCGCGGTCCAGGTCGTCCCAGCGCCCTCGGATCGCGCCCTCGCCGATGTCGCCGGCGAGCGCCTCGAAACGCTGCAGGAATTTCTCGACCTGCACCGCGTAGTAGGCCAGCGATTCGGTGGCCGCATCGATCGCGGTCAGGCCCCCGCCGATCACGACCACCGGCAGCCGCAGCTGCAGATTGGCGATCGAGTCGGCCTTGGCGGCGCCGGTGAGCTGCAGCGCCATCAGGAAGTCGGACGCCGACCGCACGCCGCGCGCCAGTCCGTTGGGCACGTCGAGCATGGTCGGCTTGCCCGCGCCCATGCACAGCGCGATGTGATCGAACCCCAGCGCCATCGCGTCGTCGACCTCGAGCGTGCCGCCGAACCGCACGCCGCCATACATCGCGAATTGCTCGCGCCGCTCCAGCAGCAGCCGGATCAGCTTCAGGTTGTTCTTGTCCCAGCGCACCGTGATGCCGTACTCGGCCACCCCGCCGAACCCGGCCAGCACGCGCTGATCGAGCGGCTCGGTGATCGACTGCACGTCGCGCAGCGGCTCGAAGCCGGTGCGGCTGCCATCGAGGCGCACGCCGGCCAGCGACTCCGGCAGCGGCTCGATCTTCAGCCCATCGATGCCGACCACCGTGTGGCCCTCGCTCAGCAGGTGGTGCGCCAGCGTGTAGCCGGCCGGCCCCAGGCCGACCACCAGCACCTTGCGGCCGGTCGCCGCGCGCGGGTAGGGGCGGGCGATGTCCATCGGGTTCCAGCGCGTCAGCAGGCTGTAGATCTCGAAGCCGAACGGAAGCTCCAGCACGTCCTTCAGCGTGCGCGTCTCCGCCTGCGGGATGTTGACGGGCTCCTGCTTCTGAAAGATGCAGGCCTTCATGCAGTCGTTGCAGATCCTGTGCCCGGTGCCGGCCACCATCGGGTTCTCTACAGCGATGATCGCGAGCGCCCCGATCGGCAAGCCCTGCGTCTTCAGCATGTGGAATTCCGAGATCCGTTCCTCGAGCGGACAGCCGGACAGCGCGACGCCGAACGCGCTCTTCTTGTAGACGATCGCCTGCGGGGTGTCCTTCGATGGCCGCTCCTTCAGGCCGTCCGAGCACGAGTCCTTCTTCTGGGGATGACACTGGATGCAATAGTGGGCCTGGTCGAGCGCGCCGGCCAGGTCGAAGCCGCCATCGGTCAAACCAAAGCCCGCGCGGCGCCGGATATGATCGGGGCGTATGCGCAGCTGCGAGACGCCTTCTTCCTGCTGCCATTGCGCCGGGCGGATCAGATGGATCGGATCCACGCTCGCCGGAATCTTGAAGAGCAGGCCGTCATGATGCCGATCCCGCCCGGCGGCGGTGTGCACGGACCACGCCGAATACTGCTGCGCAATGCGGAGCTCTTCTGCATGGGCCGTCTCGTCGACGAGCCACTCACCGACCTTGAGGGCGAACAGCAGCTCTTCGAATGGCGCCCCGAGCAGCTGCTGCAGCCGCGCAAACAGCGCATCGCCGTCGAACTGGGCCGCCTCTTCAGGCTTGATCTTCTTGGCCGCCTGCCGCTGGACGAATTCGCGCTTGATCCTGAACAGCGGTTCGAGCTCCGCGTGGTGCCCTTTCAACGCGGCGAGCTCGGCGCCCACGCCAAAGAGCTCGCCTATGAATGCCTCGAGCTGTGGCGCGATCCGCAGGGCCAGGTCGGTGGAGGCGGCGCGGGTGACGTCGGCAGGATGGCTGCGGGCTTGCACCAGCTGCTGGTGCAGCTGCGGATCGGCCTCGGCAAGCTGCGAGAGAAAGATCTGATCGAGCCGGATCAGGCCCTCGCGCCGGTACAAGTCGGCGACCGAGAACCCGTGCGCAAAGATCGGCATTTCTGTTCGATTCATATCCGGACCGGCTGAAACGACAAATGATACTGTCGATGCGGCGCGATCCGACGAGCGGCTTCGTATGATTTGAAGGAATTTGACCATGAGCAAAGATGCTAACGGCTTCGATTGGAGCGACCCGCTGCTGCTGGAAGAGCAGCTCACGCAGGACGAGCGGATGGTGCGCGATGCGGCCCGTGCGTATTGCCAGCAGAAGCTGCTGCCGCGCGTGATCCAGGCCAATCGGGAAGAGCGCTTCGACCGCAGCATCATGAACGAGATGGGCGAGCTGGGACTGCTCGGCTCGACCATCCACGGCTACGGCTGCGCCGGCGTCAATCACGTCTGCTACGGGCTGATCGCGCGCGAGATCGAACGGATCGACTCCGGATACCGCTCGGCCATGAGCGTGCAGTCCTCGCTCGTGATGTACCCGATCCTCGTTTACGGCAGCCAGGCGCAGCGCGACCGGTACCTGCCCAGGCTTGCCACGGGCGAATGGATCGGCTGCTTCGGCCTGACCGAGCCCGATCACGGCTCCGATCCGGGCAGTATGAACACGCGCGCGAGAAAGACCGCCGGCGGATACCGGCTCACGGGTACCAAGACCTGGATCAGCAATTCCCCGATCGCCGACGTGTTCGTGGTGTGGGCCAAGACCGAGGACGGAGTGATCCGCGGCTTCGTGCTGGAAAAGGGAATGAAGGGGCTGTCGGCGCCCAAGATCGAAGGCAAGATGTCCCTGCGTGCCTCGACCACCGGGCAGATCGTGATGGACGACGTGCTTGCTTCCGACGAACAGCTGTTGCCGGGAGCGGCCGGCCTGAAAGGGCCCTTCGGCTGCCTGACCAAGGCCCGCTACGGGATCGCCTGGGGCGCGCTGGGCGCGGCCGAAGATTGCTGGCACCGGGCGCGGCAATACACGCTGGACCGGATCCAGTTCGGCCGGCCGCTGGCCGCCAACCAGCTGATCCAGCTCAAGCTTGCCAACATGATGAGCGAGATCGCGCTGGGGCTGCAGGCTTGCCTGCGTGTGGGGCGCCTGATGGACGAGGAGCGCGCCGCTCCGGAGATGGTGTCGCTGATCAAGAGAAATTCGTGCGGCAAGGCGCTGGAGATCGCCCGCGCCGCGCGCGACATGCACGGCGGCAACGGCATCTCCGACGAGTTCCACGTGATCCGCCACATGATCAACCTGGAGACCGTCAACACGTACGAGGGCACGCACGACATCCACGCGTTGATCCTGGGGCGCGCGCAGACGGGGATTCAGGCGTTTTCGGCCTGACTCCGGGTAGCCCGTAAGGCACGTCCTTGGCGGCGCGGGCGAGAATGCGGCCGCGCTCGTTGCTGCGGGCAGCGCCGAGGTGGCGATGTCCGTTTTCCGGCGCGAAATCCGTCTGTAGCCAGATCCGCGAGTTGGGGAGGCGACGATGGCGCTATCGGCCGGCCAGATGGCAGAGATGAGCCGCCTGCTGGACCAGGCGCTGTCCCTGGATGAGGCGGGACGCCGCGCCTGGCTCGAGGGTCTTGTCCCTGAATGCCGCAATCTGGTGCCGGCATTACGCCAGGCACTGTTCGCCGGTTCGAGCGACTTCGCGACCCTGCCGAAGATTGAGCTGGGGGGGATCCCGGTCACCGCCAGCACGCTGAAGCCCGGTGAGCGCGTCGGCCCCTACCAGCTGGTCCGCGAACTCGGTGTCGGCGGCATGGCGGAGGTGTGGCTTGCGCAGCGCGCCGATGGGGCCTACAAGCGCGACGTCGCTCTGAAGCTGCCCACGCTCGCGCGGTTGCGCAAGGACCTGGCGCGGCGTTTCGTGCGAGAGCGCGACATCCTGGCGAGCCTGGAACACCCGAATATCGCGCGACTGTACGACGCGGGCGTCAGCCCGGATGGGCTTCCCTACCTCGCGATGGAATACGTAAGAGGCCAGCCCTTGACGACCTGGTGCGATGCACGCCGCGTCGGTCTTCGGGAGCGCCTGCAACTGCTCTTGCAGGTGCTGGATGCGGTGCAATTCGCCCACACACGCCAGGTCATCCACCGGGACTTGAAACCGTCGAACGTACTGGTGACCGAGGCGGGCCATGTCAGGTTGCTCGACTTCGGGATCGCCAAGCTGCTCGCGGAAGAGGAGGAAGCAGACGGCCCGCCGCTGACGCAGTTCTATGCGCGGGCGCTTACGCCGGACTACGCCAGCCCTGAACTGTTGCGAGGCGAACGGGTCGATGCGGCAGGCGACGTCTACTCGCTGGGCGTGGTGCTGTACGAACTGCTGGCAGGCAGCCGTCCCTATCAGCTCAAGCCGGCTGTCTCCGTAGCTCAGCTGGGCCGCGAGTTGGAGAACATTCGGGTGGAAGGGCCCAGCGCCCAGGTCAGACCAGGAGCAGGCATCGAGCGCGCCACGACGCAGGGAAGGCTGGCGGGGCGCCTGCGCGGCGACCTGGATGCGATCGTGCTGAAGGCGCTTGCGAAGCGCTCCGCGGATCGCTATCCCAGTGCGGCGGCGCTGGCCGATGATCTGCAGGCGTACCTGAGGGGTGACCCGGTCGAAGCGATGCCGAATCGATTCACGACCGAGGAGCTGGTCGATCATCTGTCGCGCAATCCGAAGTTGCGGGTCAGAGCGCGCGGCGCGTGAGACCTGACGACGGGATGGCGTTCGTCCGCGAACACGGTGTCGTGCTCGCGTTCGAGGCTCCGTCAGAATTTCTCGTCCCAGGTGACCCGGCCATCATGGCCGACCAGCGCGACGCGGACCTTGTCCTGCGACTTGTATTGGAAGCCCGGGAGCAGATTGGCCGTCGCGTCATGCATCACCTCGAACGCGATCGCCGCCTCCTTTCGCTTCCAAAGCTCCCGCGCATCGAGCGTCTCGCGTACGAACGACTTCAGCGGGCAGACGGCGAACACACTGATCACCTCGTGCTTCCTGTGCAGGGCGAAGCTCAAAGGCGCGGAGGCCGCCGCCTCGGCTTGCCCGCCCTGCGATGACCCGACGTGCTTGCGCAGTGCCGCCAGCTCGTTGTACAGGTACAGCATCTTGAAGCCGCTGCGCTCCAGGACGCCCTGCCGCACGTCCATGACCCGGAGGAGTCTCAGCAGGATCGAGGTCGTATCGGGCTCGTCTTCAAAGTCGGAATTGAGCGGGAGAATGAAAATCAGGTCGCAGTTCTCCTCGCTGGCGGCGGCGAACGTTATCGGCAGGTTGTCGATCACGGCCCCGTCCTCGTACAGGTTGCTGCGCCGCTCGACGTAAGGAAACAGCGGCGGCATGTCCATCGACGCGAAGACGGCCGCCTTCAGCCCCGACAGATAGCTGCCGGGGTCGCTCGCGTCGAGCTGCTCGTAGGTGACGTGAGCAAGAACCGGGGGAGCCGGATTATTGGTTGCGCACTCCAGTTCCCCCGAGCGCACGTTGGATCGCGTCAGATAGAAGTGGATGCCGGTTTGCAGCAGCTGTTGGCCGACGTCCGGCCGGCCGAAGATCCGATCGAACACCTGTTGCCACGGAAGCGACGAAAGCAGGGCGTTTCTGCGCAGCGGTACGTACCACGTCGGCGCCGCCAGCGACTTCGCGCTAATGCTGCCCCACCACCGCTCGTGAAGGCCGCGCCCATCCCAGGTTCCCTCCGGCTTGATCAGGTTGGCCAGCCAGAACATGGCGTTCCAAGACCCGATCGACGTTCCCGAAATCACTTTCACTTTGCTCAGAGCATCGTGTTCGGCCAGAAACCGGTAAATCGCCTTCATCGCGCCGGCCTGGTGGGCGCCTTTGGCCCCGCCGCCGGCAAGAACGAGGCCGATTCGACTCACGCCGGCCAAGGGATCGCTTGTCATTGTTCCCGGTTGTGGAATTTGCGGTGGACCGTCCGCGTAGGTCTCTGGCTTCAGCCTGAGAGCGACCAGGACCCAGTTCAGGAACGCCGCCGCGTTGTAGGCGACCAGCAATCCGAAAAGAAACAGTGCAACGACGATCAGCGCGTGACCGAACGCGCCCAGGCTGATGGCGACCGGTCCGCTGGTGATTCCCGGCAGCTCCGATTCGAGAAACCGTGCAAAAGCGCTTACTGCGGGCTCCGTCAAGTTCTCGTTCAGAAGCCTGAAGCCGGAAAACACCCACCACAGGCACAGCGCTGCGAACGGCAGGGAGAAAGCGAGCGGCAGCCGAACGAACATCCAGCTGAGCGCGCCCAGCAGTGCGTTCATGTCGCCTGCGTTCGGAAGTCGACGGCTTGCATGACCATGGTCGAGCAGCTGGTAAGGAAGTTATCGGTCCGGGGCGCGC
>Ga0137415_10008611_pt1 | contig 10109 bp, 10 predicted proteins | sample CZODoug3_1_1_16f_FD_183082 | JGI IMG/M metagenome (GOLD analysis project Ga0137415, IMG submission 183082) | Vadose zone soil fungal communities from Angelo Coast Range Reserve, California, USA - CZODoug3_1_1_16fungal (Hybrid Assembly) | ecosystem: Environmental > Terrestrial > Soil > Vadose... | reverse complement strand
GCGGCTCCTGATCGCCGTCGTCACCCTGGTGGGGATGTCGATGGTGATCTTCGTCCTCATGCGCCTGGCGCCGGGAAACATCGTCGACATCCTGTTCGAGTCCGCCGGCTACGTGGACCAGGCGGACAAGAAGCAGCTCGAGCGCGAGCTGGGCGTGGACCGCCCGCTCGTCGTGCAGTACGCGCGCTGGATGGGCGAGGTGGCGCGCGGCGACCTCGGCAAGTCGTACCGCTACGACATGCCGGCGTGGAAGATCATCAAGCCGCGGCTGCCGGTCACGCTCGAGCTGGCGTTCCTGGCGCTGCTCTTCTCGATCCTGCTCGGCGTGCCCTTCGGCGTCCTCAGCGCGGCGCGCCAGGACCGGCCGCTCGACTACGTGCTGCGCGTGCTGTCGCTGGCGGGCCTCTCCATGCCCGCCTTCTGGCTCGGGATGATCATCATCCTGGTCTTCGTGCGCTCGCTCGGCTGGATGCCGTCCATCACGTACGTCTCGCCGTTCGTCGATCTGAAAGCCAACCTCTGGCAGTTCGCCGTGCCCGCGCTCGCGGTGGGCTATCGCTCTTCGGCGCTCATCATGCGCATCACGCGCTCGGCGATGCTGGAGGTCCTGCGCGAGGACTACATCCGCACCGCCTGGGCCAAGGGCCAGCGCGGGACGCTCGTGGTGTGGCGGCACGCGCTCAAGAACGCCTCGCTGCCCGTCATCACGGTGGTCGGCATCGAGTTCGCGTTCCTGATCGGCGGCCTCGTCGTCACCGAGACCGTCTTCAACCTGCCCGGCGTCGCACGTTACCTCGTCGACGCCATCCAGCTGCGGGACTATCCCGTCGTGCAGAACCTCACGATGTTCATCGCCATCGTGGTCGTGCTGGCCAACCTGGCCGTGGACCTGCTCTACGCGTGGGCCGACCCGCGCATCAAGTACGGGAAGGCGTGATGGCGCAGGTGCGCGCGTTCGACGTCGTCACCGCGCCGCAGATCCTCCCCGCCGAGCGGCCGCGCGGCTCGACGCTGGGGCGGTTCATCCGCAAGAAGCCGCTCGGGGCGGCCGGCGGCTTCCTCGTGCTGGTGCTCGTCGCCACCGCGCTGCTCGCCGGCGTCCTGGCCACCCACGATCCCGTGCGCACCTCCGGCACCGTGCTGGTGGCGCCCGGCGCGGACCACTGGCTCGGCACCGACAACCTCGGCCGCGACCTCTACAGCCGCATCGTCCACGGCTCGCGCATCTCGCTGCTCGTCGGACTGGCCTCGACGCTGATGGGGACGGTCGTCGGCGGGCTCATCGGGCTGCTCTCCGGCTACGCCGGCGGCAAGACCGATCTGCTGAGCCAGCGCGTGATGGACATCATGCAGGCGCTGCCGATTCTCGTCCTGGCCCTCGTGCTGGCCGCCGCCCTGGGGCCCTCGCTCACCAACGCCATCGTGGCCATCTCGATCCCGATCGTGCCGCGCGCCGCCCGGATCATCCGCGCCAGCGTGCTGGCGATTCGCGAGCTGACCTACGTCGAGTCGGCGCGCGCGCTGGGCGCGCGCCACGTGCGCGTGGCCCTGCGTCACATCCTGCCCAACACGATGGGCCCGTTCATCGTGCTGGCCACCGCGCAGCTCGGCGGCTCGATCCTCGTCGAGGCGGCGCTCTCGTTCCTGGGGCTCGGCATTCCCGAGCCCTATCCCTCGTGGGGACGCATGCTCTCGATCGCCGCCGCCGAGTACGCGGAGAAGGCGCCGTGGCTCGTGATCTGGCCCGGCCTTGCCATCAGCCTCGCCGTGTTCGGCACCAACCTGCTCGGCGACGCGCTGCGCGACACGCTGGATCCGCGTCTGCGCGGCTCGTGAACGTGTCGCGTTCTCCGCACCGTCTCGATCCGCAGTGAACCGCCCCGAATCGAAGGGAGCGTCTATGCGATCGACACTGGCCGTCTTCATGTTCTTCCTGCTCGTGGGAGCCCTGATCTCGCCCGACGCCGCATGGGCCCCGACGGCGGTCGAGTATAGTGCCGGGCCGATCGGCCTGACCCGAGGGCAAACGGCCGAAATGAAGTGCCAGAACAACTTCGCCCCCGGCGGAGCCCAGATCCGGCTGAGCTTTGTCGATCCCAGCGATCCGTCGGGGCTGCTCGCCGGTGGCAAGGTCGTCGATGTGCCCTTCCACGGGGTCGCCACGCTTGATCTCAATGCCGATGAAGTCGGTCGTGATCTGGCGCCCGGCCAACGTCTCGGTCTGGTGGGCGTGATCGAGATCGTCACCGGCCCGGGATCGAGACTGATGGAAGAGGACGGGCTTCTCCCCGGAGCGTCGCTCCAGGTGTTCGACAACGACACGGGAAGGACGGCGCTCCTCGTCATCGCGATTCGAAACCGGAGCAAATCACGGTAACGAATCCCAAACCGGCGGTGAGTCTCGTCGCGGTGGCCGGACGGCGCAAAGCGACGCTCGACTTCGTGCAGCCGCTCGAGCAGGAGGGCTTCAGCGGCATCTACTGCCCGAGCCCGGGCGACGGGCTGGCGCTCTGCGAGGCGCTGGCGCTGATCACGCGCGAGATCCCGTTCGGCACGAGCATCGCGCACATCTACACGCGCCATCCGTTCGAGTGGGCGCAGACGGCGGCCGTGATCCACGAGCTGTCGGGCGGCCGCTTTCGCTTCGGCGTCGGCGTCAGCCACGGGCCGGCTCACGACCGTCTCGGCATCAAGCCCGGCAACCCTCTGGACGACATGCGAAAGTTCGTCGCCGAGGTGAAGGGCTATGCGCCCCAGGTCGGCGCGCTGCCGCCGATCACGCTGGCCACGCTGCGCCGCCGGATGGTCGCGCTCGCGGGCGAGATCGCCGAGGGCGCGGTGTGGGCCAACGCCGCGCGCTCGCACATGACGGAGTCGCTGCGCCATCTGCCCGACGCGAAACGGAACGATCCCGAGTTCTTCATTGGCAACATGGTTCCGACGTGCGTCTCGGATGATCGCGCGGCGGCGGCGACGGTCATGCGCAAGGTGCTGACGTCCTACGTGAAGCTGCCGAACTACCAGAACTACTGGATCGAAGCGGGCTACGAAGTGGAGATGACGGCCATCCGGGCCGCCGTCGCCCTGCGTGACGACGACGCGGTGCGTACCGCGATGTCCGACCGGTGGCTGACCGACGTCACGTTGTTCGGCCGCGCGAAGGAGGTTCGCGACGGCGTCGAGGCGTGGCGGGCGGCAGGCGTGAAGACCGTCATCCTCGTGCCGTCCTCCACGCACGGCGGCCAGATGGTCGCGTTCGAGGAGCTGATCGCCGCGTTTCGATGAACGTGGGGAGCCCGACATGGCCCCAACACCCCCAGCGCTCGTCGCGTCCCGGCGAAGGCGGCCACGGCGAGGTCGATCGGAAGGCGGCGCCGCGAGAGGCCTCCGCTCCCGGATTTGTCGAGGGTGTTGACTATAACAAGATTTGTGATAATTTAACGGTTGCCATGAGTGCACAGGAGCTGAAGGCGGTACGGACCACAAAGGGCCTGACTCAGACCGCGGCCGCCGCTCGTCTCGGTGTTTCGCAGGCATATGTCGCTATGCTCGAGAACGGAACGCGCCGGCTGACGCGGCGGCTGGCTCCGCGAGTGATGAAGCTCTATGGCTTGCCGCCTACTACGCTCCCCCCTTCGGGTTCACTGACCGCCCGTCATGAGGCTGAACTGGCAAGCGACCTTGCCGCCTTGGGTTATCCCGGACTCGCGTATCTACGGCCAACCCGGCGGAACGTCAAGAACCCAACCGAGGTTCTGCTGGCAGCGTTGGCGAACGACGACTTGGAGTCGCGCCTAGTCGAGGCGCTTCCTTGGCTTATGCTGAACTACGCGTCGTTCGACCGCGCCTGGCTAGTGCGCGAAGCGAAGCTGCGCGATCTTCAGAATCGGGTAGGTTATGTCGCGGCATTAGCACGTCGTCTGGCTGAGCGTGCGGGGGCGACTGAAAAGGCTCAGGCTCTCAAGGAACTTGAGACGGACCTTCAACGAAGCGTCCTGGCACAGGAAGATACTCTCTGCAAGGCGACAGCATCGGAAGCCGAGCGGCGGTGGCTCCGGCGGAACCAGTCTGACGAAGCAAAGCGGTGGAATGTGCTGACCGACTGGACAGCAGATGTCCTCCGCTACGCCTAAGTTACCAAAGCACTGGAGTGACTTTCTCGACGCGGTAGATCGGGCGCTTTCACGCCCGGTGGAACTTCATTGCCTCGGGGGCTTCGTCTTAGAGGTTGCTCACGGACACGCTCGTGTAACCGGGGATCTCGATTACATCGAGATTATTCCGTCTGACGCAATGGCGGAAGTCCAGCGAATAGCAGGTCCAGATTCAGAGCTGGCCAAGAAGCATCGACTCTACTTCCAGTACGTCGGAGTAGCCAGTTCCCCGGAATCGTACGCCGAGCGGCTTACAGAGCTCCACCCCGGTCATTTTCGGAATCTCAGACTCTTCGGATTTGAGGCTCACGACTTAGCATTGTCTAAGCTTGCTCGAAATAGTCCAGTGGATCGCGAAGACGTGGCATATCTCGCGAAGGTCGTGCCGCTCGACTCGGTAGTCCTTCAGACAAGGTACCGTGAGGAACTGCGCCCGATCATAATCGGCGATCGCGAATACCACGATCGGACGCTTCAAATGTGGATTGAGTCGTACTTCGGCCCTACAGAAAAGGCCGGCTAAGGCTCCCGCCGATCACCCATCACCGAAGCGGGTGCATCATCTGCAGCGTGAAGAGCAACACGAACATCACCGCCAGCAGCATCAGCACTACATTCCCTGCCTGAAGCAGACCGATACCCTAATGCTGCTGAACGCCGCGAACGGCGCCGGGTTGACGCGCGCGTCCTCGATATCACTCTAGGCCAGCTCGACCTCGCAGCTCATCGCCACGGTGCCCTCCGGCGTTACGGCCCAGCACTCGCAGGCGCGGCCATCCGACCCGGTAAGCGGCCGGCCGCGCAACTCGAATGGCGCGGTGTCGAAGAGGGGCGCCCGCGCCTGCGTGGCGTAGGAGACGATCCGGCGTCCCGGGTTCGAGTCGCGCGCGAAGTCCACCAGCAGCGTCGTCGTCAGCGGCCCGTGCACGACGAGGCCGGGATAGCCTTCCACCTCCATGGCCCACGGGCGGTCGTAGTGAATGCGGTGGCTGTTGAAGGTGAGGGCGGAGAACCGGAAGAGGAGCACCGCGTCGGGTGCGATGTGCTTGCGCCAGGGGACATCGCCGGGCGCCGGCTCGCGCTTCGGCGCCTGGTTGCGCTCGCCGGCCTTCACCTCCTCACGAAATACCGTCCGCCGCTCGTCCTCGATGGCGACGACACCGTCGGCGTCGAGCACGCGGCTCGTGACCGTGGCGAACACGAGCGTGCCGGTGCCGCCGCTCTTCATCGAAAGATCGGCCAGGGTCGTCTCGCGACGGACGCTCTGGCCGAGTCGCAGCGGTCGATGAAATCGCACGCGCTCGCCCGCGAACATCCGCCGCGGCAGGGGCATCGGCGGCACCACGCCGGCGTCGCGCGGGCTGCCATCCGGCCTGAGATCGGCCGTCGCGAAGCGCGGCAGGAAGTAGAGCGCGAGCCACGCGGGCGGCAGGGGATCGCCGTCGCGCAGCTCGGGCTCCGGCCGGCCGAGCGCCAGCCGGAGGAGGTTGGCGGGGCCGGGATGCAGGACGTCGGACGCGGCCTGCTTGCGGCCGACATGCGTCTTCAGGGCATCGAGGTCGAGCGCGCTCGTCGCCATCTAGTCGGTGAGCGAGCGGTAGATCTCGACCTCCGCCTGCCCCTGGGTCAGCCCTTCCTTCTCGCGGCGCTCGCGGTACGCCGCGAGATGCGGCGCCTTGCGATGCAGATCGAAGGCGGCGTCGTCCTTGTACTGCTCGTAGAAGATGAAGAGGTCGGGATCCTTCGTGGAGCGGTGCGGGCGATAGATGAGGCAGCCCGGCTCCGCCTTGCGCACCGCCGCCACCTGCTCCTTCAGCAACGCCGCCAGCGCGTCGCCCTTGCCCTTCGCCGCCCGGATCTTCGCCACCACCGTGAGCACGTCAGCCATCGTCGTCGTCTCCTCGGCTTGGAGTGACTGCGTTACCCAGGGCGAGAGTGTACTCCCGCCCTCCTGTAGAATGCGCGCCATGCCACGCGAGCCCCGGCTGCCGGTCGTGAGCGACGTGCCCGAGCGGGCGATGGTGGTGTTCGCCCATCCCGACGACGCCGAGATCGGCTCGGGCGGCGTCGTCGCCAAGTGGATCGCCGCGGGCTGCGAGGTGACGTACGTGCTGTGCACCAACGGCGATGCCGGCACCGCCGAGCGCTCGCTCACGCCGGCCGCCCTGGCGGCCCGGCGCGCCGAGGAGCAGCGCGCCGCCGCCGACTTCATGCGCGTCAAGCACGTCGTCATGCTCGGCTACCCCGACGGATTCCTGGACGAGACGCGCGAGTTCCTGGGCGACATCGTGCGCGCCATCCGCCAGTACCGCCCGCACACCGTGTTCGTCCACGATCCGTACCGCATCCGCAACTTCCAGCACCGCGACCACCGCAAGGCCGGGCTGACGACGACGGACGCCGTCTATCCCTTCGCGCGCGACCACCTGCATTTCCCCGAGCACATCACGCAGGAGGGGCTGGCGCCGCACAAGGTGCGCGAGCTCTGGTACTGGGGCGCGGACGAGCCCGACGTCATCGTGGACGTCACCGACTCGATCGACCGCCAGATCGCCGCGCTCGTGCGGCACGAGAGCCAGATGCCCGGCTTCAACGTGGCCGCGGGAGAGACGATCGGCGCGCGGCTCAAGCGGGGCGCGGCCGCGCTGGCGGAGGGCTACGACTTTCAGTACGGCGCCGTCTTCCGGCGCCTGATCGCGCGGCGGTAGATGCGCAGGCACTCCGTCACGCTGGCCCTCGTCCTCCTCCTCGCCGCCGCGCCGGCGGTGGCGGCGCCGGAGGGCGAGCTGACATGGGCGGTCCACATCTCGCTCGCGCCCACCTGGTTCGATCCGGCGGAGACGCCGTCCGTCATCACGCCGTTCATGATGCTGTACGCGATGCACGACGCGCTGGTGAAGCCGATGCCCGGCCACCCGCTGGCCCCGAGCCTCGCCGAGTCGTGGAGCCTGTCGAAGGATGGGCTCGCCTACGAGTTCGTCCTTCGCAAGGGCGTGAAGTTCCACAACGGCGATCCCCTCGGTGCGGAGGACGTGAAGTTCTCGCTCGAGCGCTACAAGGGCGGCGCCGCGGCCACGTTCAAGGCGCGCGTGGCCGGCGTGGACGTCGTCGATCCGCAGCGCGTACGCATCCGACTCAAGCAGCCCTGGCCGGACTTCATGACCTTCTACGGCTCGCCGGCGACGGGCGCGGGCTGGATCGTGCCGAAGAAATACGTCGAGAAGGTCGGCGACGACGGCTTCAAGCGCCATCCGGTCGGCGCCGGCCCCTACCGGTTCGTGAGCTTTCAGCCCGGCGTCGAGCTGGTGCTGGAGGCCAACGAGAGCTACTGGCGCAAGACGCCGAGCGTGAAGCGGCTGATCTTTCGCTCGGTGCCCGACGACACCACGCGCCTGGCCATGCTCAAGCGCGGCGAGGCGGACATCGCCTACTCGCTCCGCGGCCCGCTGGGCGAGGAGGTGCGACGCACGCCCGGCCTCACGCTCAAGGCCGCCATCCCGACGTTCACGGAGTGGCTGGTGTTCGTCGAGCAGTGGGACCCGAAGTCGCCGTGGGCCGACCGGCGCGTCCGTCTCGCCGCGAACCTCGCGATCGACCGCAAGGCGCTCAACGACTCCGAGTACCTCGGGTTCGCGCGCGTGTCCTCGAGCATCATCCCCCACGAGTTTCAGTTCTACTGGCCGGCGCCGGCGTACCCGCACGACGGCAAGCGCGCGAAGGCGCTGCTGGCCGAGGCCGGCTATCCGAACGGGTTCGACGCGGGCGACCTGTCCACCGACGCCGTGTACGCCGCGACCGGCGAGGCGGTCATCAACGACTTCCGCGCGGTGGGCATTCGCGCCAGGCTGCGCCCGCTGGAGCGCGCCGCCTTCTACAAGGCCGACCAGGAGAAAAGCTTCAAGAACCTGGTGCGGCCGGGCAGCGCGGCCGGCGGCAACGCCGCCACGCGCATCGAGGCCTTCGTCGTCACCGGCGGCATCCGCGCCTACGGCGGCTACCCGGACATCGACGGGCTGTTCCGCGAGCAGGCGGTGGAAGTCGACCCGAAGAAGCGCGAGGTGCTGTTGCACCGGATCCAGCAGCTCATGCACGAGCGCGTGATGTTCGCGCCGATCCTCGAGCCCGCGTTCCTGTCCGGCGTCGGCGCGCGGGTGGAGGAATCCGGGATCGGCCTCATCGGGGGCATACCGTTCTCGCTGCCGTACGAGGAGCTCCGGCTCAAGCCGCGCCGACCGTAGGAGGTCGTATGACGCTGCCCACCCACGGACGCTACGACTACTCCAACATCACGAAGCGCCCGGACTACACGTGGCCGAACGGCGCCCGCCTGGCCGTGTACGTCGCCATCAACATCGAGGCGTTCGGCTTCGGGGTCGGCAAGGGCGTGGCCATCGCGCCGCCCGACCAGGCGATGAGCGCGAGCGTCTACAGCTGGCGCGACTACGGCAACCGCGTCGGCGTCTGGCGCCTGTTCGACCTCTTCGACGAGCTGAACCTCCCCGTGGAAGCGCAGATGAACCTCGAGGTCTACGAGGCCGCGCCGGACATCGCCGAGCGGCTGCGCAAGCGCGGCGACGAGATCGTCGGCCACGGCGTCACGAACTCCGAGGGCCAGGAGCACATGCTCCCCGACGAGGAGCGCGCCATGATCGCGCGCGTGACCGCCACCATCGAAAAGCACGAGGGCCGGCGTCCGATCGGCTGGATGAGCCCGTGGCTCTCGAACTCGCCGGTCACGCTCGACCTGCTCCAGGAGGCGGGCTATCGCTACACCATGGACTGGACCATGGACGATCAGCCCGTGTGGCTCCGCACCCGCGGCGGCCGGCTGCTCGCGATGCCGTATCCGATCGAGGTGAACGACACGCGCGGCATCGTCTGGTACAAGCACTCGGCGCGCGAGTTCGCCGACATGATCGTGGACCAGTTCGACGAGCTGCTGCGCCAGTCGGCGCGCCAGCCGCTCGTGTGCCCGATCTCGCTGCACCCGTTCGTCGTCGGGCGGTCATACCGCATGCCGCAGCTGCGGCGCGCGCTCGAGCACATCGTGAAGCACCGCGACCGCATCTGGCTCACGCGCCCGGGCGAGATCTGCGCGCACGTCGAATCGCTGCCGCGGGGGGTGGTGCCTTAAACGTGGGGGGCCCCGAAATGGCCCCCCACACCCCCCCACGCTCGGAGCGCCCCGGGAAACCCGTGGCGCTCCTCGATCGCCCGAGAGGAGATGGCCCGAATGGCCCCCCATAGCCTCCGCTCGGAGCGCCCCGGGGAACCCGTGGCGCTCCTCGATCGCCCGAGGGCACTCTGGGCGGAAAGGAGACGGCAGATGGGGCAGCAATACACCACGCGCTTCGGCTCGCTCGCGCACTACGAGAAGGGTGGCGTCGAGGTCATCAACGATGACGCTCGTAACTACGTCTTCTCGAACATTTTCGAGGTCGCCTCGAAGTCCAAGCCGTACGAGAAGGTCGCCGTCGGCAAGAACATCGAGTACGTGATCGAGGCCATCCGCGCGGAGGGAACCTCGGGCTGGCGCGCGCCGGCGCAGGACGAGTTCGCCCTCGTCATGGACGGGGAGGTCGAGATCCGTCTGCTGAAGCTCGAGAATCCGGGCGTGGTGCCGGCCGGCACCCGGGGCTCGGTCGGACTCGCGGGCACGCCGGCCGGCCGCAAGATGGGCGTGGTCCGCGCGCGGCGCGGCCACATGACGCTCCTGCCGGTCGGCGCCGCCTACCAGTTTCATGCAGCGCAGCCCGGCGTCCTCCTGCTCCAGACCCTGGCCGGTGCGGACACCATCGAGCGCTGGGCCGACATCTGCCAGACGACGTCGAGGAGGTAAGTCGCATGAGCCAGACGACCGCCACCCTCCCCGAGATCGGCTCGATCGAGCCCAACCGGCACGGCTACCGGACCTTCACGCTCGGCAGCTTCGGCTTCAGTCGGGACGAATACTTC
>Ga0137415_10008609_pt1 | contig 10110 bp, 10 predicted proteins | sample CZODoug3_1_1_16f_FD_183082 | JGI IMG/M metagenome (GOLD analysis project Ga0137415, IMG submission 183082) | Vadose zone soil fungal communities from Angelo Coast Range Reserve, California, USA - CZODoug3_1_1_16fungal (Hybrid Assembly) | ecosystem: Environmental > Terrestrial > Soil > Vadose... | reverse complement strand
TACGGACCCGACGTGCTCGACCGGTTCGACTTCGTGATCGGCTCGATCCACTCGCGCTTCGGGATGTCCGAAGCCGAGATGACGCGGCGCGTGCTCACCGCCATGGACGATCCCCATCTCGCGATCCTCGGTCATCCCACGGGCCGGCTGCTGTTGCAGCGCGAGCCGTACGCGATCGATCTGGAGCAAGTGCTTGCCAAAGCCGCCGCCCGTGGCATCGCCGTCGAGGTGAACGCGGATCCGCATCGTCTCGACCTCGACTGGCGCATGGTGCGGCGGGCGCGCGAGCTGGGTGTCACCCTGTCGATCGGCGCGGACGCCCACTCGACGAGCGGCATGACCAACGTCGCGGTCGGCGTGGGGATCGCCCGCAAGGGCTGGCTCGAGCCCGACCAGGTCCTGAACACGCGCGACGTCGACGCGTTTCTCGCATTCGCGCGGGCGCGGCTGGTCGCGGCGGGGTGATGGCCCCTAAAACCAAAGCCGCACCCCGCAAGCGCTCGGCCCGCGAGAACGAGGCCGAGCGGCGGGCACGCGTCCGCAAGATCATCGCCCGTCTCGAAAGGGCCTACCCGGACGCGACGTGCGCGCTCCACCACAAGAGCGCTCTCGAGCTCCTCGTCTCCACGATTCTCTCCGCCCAATCGACCGATGCCCGGGTCAACATGGTCACGCCCGCGCTGTTCGCGAAATACCAGACCGCACAAGACTTCGCGAAGGCCGACCCGCGGGTCCTCGAGCAGGAAATCCACAGTACCGGATTCTTCCGCAGCAAGACGCGGTCGATCATCGGGATGGCGCAGGCGCTGATGGAGCGCCACGGCGGGCAGGTGCCCGACACGATGGAGGAGCTGGTGCAGCTGCCCGGCGTGGGCCGCAAGACCGCGAACGTCGTGCTGGGGTGCTGGTTCAAGAAGAACGAAGGCATCGTGGTCGATACGCACGTGCAGCGAATCACGACCCTGCTCGGCCTGACGAAGGAAAAAGACCCGGTGAAGATCGAGCGGGACCTGATGGGGCTCGTGCCGCGCGAAAAATGGGGATGGTTCTCGAACGCCCTGATCCAACACGGGCGCCGCGTGTGCATCGCACGGCGACCGAAGTGCGAGGTGTGCGTGATCAACCGGCTGTGTCCGAGCTCGCGAGTATGACCCTCCCCCCCATCGATCGCGCCCAGCTCGTCGCCACCCGCCGCGATCTCCACCAGCACCCCGAGCTGGGGTTCGAAGAGCAGCGCACCAGCGGGCTCGTGGCGGAGCGGCTGCAACGGCTCGGCTACGCGGTGCGGACCGGCGTCGGCAAAACCGGCGTGGTCGGCCTGCGGGACGGCGCATCCGGTGGCTCGGCCCGCTGCGTGCTGATCCGCGCCGACATGGACGCGCTCCCGGTCGAAGAAGCGAACGACGTCCCCTACCGCTCCCAACACGCCGGCAAGATGCACGCCTGCGGCCATGACGGGCACGTCGCGATCGGGCTCGAAGTGGCGCGCCGCCTGCACGCGGCATTTCTGCCGGGCAGCGTGAAGCTCGCCTTCCAGCCCGCCGAGGAGACCTCGTATGGGGCGGAGGCGATGATCCGGGACGGTGTGCTCGACGCGCCCAAGGTGGACGCCGCGTTCGGCATTCACTTATGGAACGACATCCCGGCGGGCACCATCGCGCTGATGCCCGGCCCGGTGATGGCCTCCGTAGACGAGTTCGAGATCGCGATCCTGGGACGCGGCGGCCACGCGGCGGCGCCGCATCAGGCGATCGACCCCGTGCTGATCGCGGCGCACATCGTCACCGGTCTCCAGAGCCTCGTGTCACGCCGCCGCAATCCGTTCGAGGAGGGAGTCGTCTCGGTCACGCAGATGCACGCGGGGCACGCCTTCAACGTCATCCCGGGCCGCGCCGATCTGCGGGGCACGGTGCGAACGTTCGGCGGGAAGTTCTTCGACGAAGCGCCGCAGCTCATCGAGGAGACGGCGCGCGGGATCGCTCGCGCGTTCGGCGCCGACGCCGAGGTGCGGTATCGCCGGCTGTCGAGACCTCTGGTCAACGACGAGAAAATGACCTCTCTGATGAAGGGCGTGGCCCAGGACATCGTCGGGCAAGACCGCGTGATGAGCGGCATCCGCACCATGGGGGGCGAGGACATGTCGTTCTTCCTCGCGAAAGTCCCGGGCGCGTTCGCCTTTGTCGGCTCGGCGCCACCCGACAAGAAGGGCTCGCCGCACCACAGCCCGACGTTCGACATCGACGAGGAGAGCCTGGTGATCGGGGCGGAGCTCGTGACACGGACGGTGGTGCGGTACCTGGAGCAGAATAACTGACGATACATTTCACCAGATGCCGAACCTCCTCGCCTCTGAACCCTCCGCCTACCTCAAGTCCGCCGCCCACCAGCCGGTGCAGTGGCACCCGTGGGGCGATCCGGCGTTCGCGCGCGCGCGCGCCGAGGATAAGCCCATCCTGCTGGACATCGGCGCCGTGTGGTGCCACTGGTGCCACGTCATGGACGGCGAGTCGTACGAGGATGCGGGCGTAGCCGAGACCCTGAATCGCGACTTCGTGTGCATCAAAGTGGACCGCGACGAACGGCCCGACGTGGACGCGCGCTATCAGCGCGCCGTGCAGGCGCTGACCGGTCAGGGAGGCTGGCCCCTTACGGCGTTCCTCACGGCCGAGGGCGAAGTCTTCTTCGGCGGCACGTATTTTCCGCCAGAAGACAATGACTACGGCCGGCCGGGTTTTCTCTCGGTGCTCAAGCAGGTGGCGGGCCTTTATCGGCAGCAGCGCGACAAGGTGGCGGAGAACGCGACCGCGATCCGCCGCCACGTGACCGAGTCGCTCGACGAGGCGAAAGGCGGCGAGGTCACCCCGGCCACCCTCGAGCGCGCCGCCAGCGAGATGGCCCGCCTGTTCGACGTCCGCTACGGCGGCTTCGGCACCGCCCCCAAGTTTCCCCACCCCGCGGCCGTGCAATTCCTGCTCGCCCGCTGGCACGACACGCGCGAGGACTGGATGCGCGAAGTGGTGGAGAAAACCCTCACCGGGATGGCGAATGGCGGGATCCGCGACCACGTGGGTGGCGGGTTCCACCGCTATGCCGTGGACGAGCGCTGGATCGTGCCGCACTTCGAGAAGATGGCGTACGACAACTCGGAGCTCTTGCACGCGTACCTGGACGGCTACGCGGGGCTCGGACACCCGCTCTTCAAGGAAGTGGCCCAGGGCATCGTGGGCTGGGTGCTGGAGGTGCTCTCCGACCAGGACACGGGTGCCTTCTACACGTCGCAGGACGCGGACGTGGCGTTTGGCGATGACGGTGACTATTGGACGTGGACTCCCGACGAGCTGAGAGTGGCGCTGCCGGAAAAGGCGTTCCCGGTGGCCCGTCGCGTCTTCGACGTGGAAGAGCAGGGCGAGATGCACCACAACCCGCGCAAGAACGTCTTGTGGTGGAAGCGCGACCCGGGAGGAGACGATGAATGGCCCGTCCTCAAGGACGCGCTCGGGAAACTCAAAGTCGCCCGCGATCAGCGGAAAGCGCCGTATGTGGACACGACTCCGTACGTGAACTGGAATGCCATGATGGCATCGGCCTTCCTCCATGCCGGCGCCGTGCTCGATCGACCGGAATGCAACACGCTCGCCCTCAAAGTGCTCACTCGGATATGGAGCGAGGCCTGGAACGAGGGACGCGGGATGGGTCACGTGATCGGGCGGGCCGAGCCCGGCGGACTGCTCGAAGACAGCGTGCACGCGGCGGCGGCGTTTCTCGACGCCTACGAGGCCACCGGTGATGACGCCTGGCTCGCCCGCGCGATCGCCGTGATGCACTACTGTGGCCGCGCCCACTGGGACGCCGAGAAGGGCGGCTTCTTCGACGTGGCGCGGGATCGGTCCGGGACTGCCTACCTCGCGACGCCCGCTAAGCCGGTGCAAGACTCGCCGACGCCCTCGGCAAACGGTGTCGCCGCGCTCGTCCTGGCCCGCCTCGGGGCGTTGACCGACGACAAGGAATGGCGCCGCCTGCGCGATCGCCAGCTCGCGACGTTCGGCGGCGCGGCGGCCCAGCTCTCCCTGTACGGCGCGACGCTGGTGCGCGCCGTCGACTGGGCGCTCAACCCGGTCACTCGAATCGAGGTATCGGGCGCCAGAGGACCCGGGGCGGCGTGTGATATGCACCTCCTCGCGCTGCAGACCTACCGCCCTCGCAAGCTCGCGGTTCGGAAGACCGCCCCGCGGCCGACCGCCATCGTGTGCGTCGGCACGACCTGCTCGCTCCCCGTCACGACGCCCGAGGCGCTCGGGGACCTGCTGCGGTGAAGCGGCGGGTGCTCGGCCGCACCGGCCTCGCGGTCAGCCCCATCGGGTTCGGCGCGTGGGCCATCGGCGGCAACCGGTTCGGCAACTCCTACGGTCCCACCGACGACGCGGAGTCGCTGCTCGCCGTGCGCCGCGCCTACGATCTGGGGTGCAACTTCTTCGATACCGCGGACGTGTACGGGCACGGGCACTCGGAGGAGCTCCTGGGCCAGGCGCTCGCGGGGATCCGTGAGCGCGTGATCGTCGCCACCAAGGTGGGCGGGAATTTCTACAACCGGGCGGTGAACCCGCTGCTGCTGGGCCGGATCGCCGAAGCGGTCGGCCGGCCGGTCGCCGAGCTCGCGCCGGACATCCCGCTTCCGGTGACGCACGACGCCAATTTTTCTCCCGACTACGTCCGGTTTGCCGTCGAGCAGTCGCTCCGGCGCCTCGCGACCGATTACATCGACCTGCTGCAGCTCCACAACCCCGCGCTCAGCCTCATCGCCGACCCGGACTCGTATCGGGTGCTCGAGGACTTGAAAACGGAAGGCAAGATCCGGTTCTACGGCGTGTCGGTGCACCCCCCCGAAGAGGGACTCGCCGCGGTGGAAGTGACCCGACCCGATACGGTCCAAATCGTGTACAACATCGTGCGGCGCGAGGCCGAAGATCGCTTCTTCCCGGTCGCTCGCGCCGCGAACGTGGGCGTGATCGCCCGCGAGCCGCTCGCCAACGGCCTGCTCGCCGGGAAGTACGGGCGGGACAGCGCCTGGGACAAGGGCGACATCCGCGCCCGCATGCCGCGCCCCTACCTGACGCAGCTCGCGGAGGTGGCGGAGCGGGTGAAGGACCTGGCCGGCCAGGCAGGGGTGACGCCGGCGCAGCTGGCCCTCCGGTTCGTGCTGGACAACGAGGCGGTGTCGGTCGTGATTGTGGGCATGAAGACCGTGGCGCAGGTGGAAGACAACCTCTCTTTGGAGTAATGATGCCGAACAAACAAGCCGTGGTCGAAACCGCGAAGGGCACGATCAACGTGGAATTGTTCGCCGACGAGGTGCCCGGCACCGTCGCCAACTTCGAGAAGCTCGCAAACGCGGGATTCTACGACGGCACCAAGTTCCACCGTGTGATCCCCAACTTCATGATTCAGGGCGGCGACCCCATCTCGAAGACCGGGAAAGGACGCGTGGGCACCGGTGGCCCCGGCTACACCATCAAGTGCGAGACCGAGAAAAACGTCCACAAGCACGTGGCGGGCACGCTGTCCATGGCCCACGCCGGCAAGGACACCGGCGGCAGCCAGTTCTTCATCTGTCATTCTCCCCAGCCGCATCTGGACGGCGTCCACACCGTTTTCGGACAGGTCTCCAAGGGGCAAGACGTGGTCAACAAGATTGCGCAGAACGACGAAGTGAAATCGATTCGAGTGAAATGACCACTCGGAGATCCGCATGCATGTCCTGATGTATCTCGCCGCCGTCGCCTTGCAGGCGCCCGACAGCGGAGCGTTCGTGATCACGCTCGGCAAGGACACGATCGGCATGGAGCGCTACACCCGTACCGCCGACCGGCTGGTGGACGACATGGTCATGCGCGACCGGGCGCCCGTGATTTTCCGGCACCTGGTCGCCACCATCGGCGCCGACGGCCTGATCAGCCACCTCGAGGTCGACAGCAAGCCGGTCCTGGCGTCCGACGTCTCGCCGATCCACGCCGTGGGTCGGTTCACGAATGACGAGGCCTTCATCGATCTCACGCGTAACGGTCAGACGACCACGGCCCACGTGGTCATGGCCGACGGGCGGGGCGCGCTGCCGTTCATCAACTTCTGCTACGCCCTGTACGATCAGACCGGGCAGCGGGCTCGAAAGCTCGGAGGCTCCCCCGTGAAGGTCCCCGTGCTCGGGCTCGGGGCGACCAGCACATTCGACCTCACGGTGACGTTTCCGGCGCCCGACTCGATGGGCGTCGCGTTCGAGCGCGACGCCCCCACCCTGTTCAAGGTGGACGCCGCGGGCCGGATCCAGGGAGCGGACGGCCGGCTCACCACGCAGCAGGTGGTGGTCACCCGCGTACCGACGCTCGACCTCGACGCCTTCGCACGGGCCTTCGGAAACCGGCCGCTCGGCCTGCTCTCCCCGCCCGACTCGGTGCGGGCGACCATCGCGGGTGCCGCCATCGCGGTGGACTACAGCCGCCCGGCCATGCGCGGACGCACGGTCTTCGGCGGCATCGTCCCGTGGAACCGGGTCTGGCGCACCGGCGCGAACCTCGCCACCCGCTTCACCACGTCCGCCGACCTCGTGTTCGGCGGGACCACGATCCCCAAGGGCACGTACACCTTGTGGACCCTTCCCGCACCGACCGGTTGGAAGCTCATCTTCAACAAACAGACCAAGGCGCCGTGCGATGGCGAGGCCTGCACCGTACCGACGCGCGCCCCGCTGTGGGGCACCGACTATGCGGCGGACTCGGACTTCGCGCGCGTGGACGCGACGACCGAGCCGCTGCCCCGTCCGGCGGAGCAATTCACGATCGCCGTGCTCCCGCAGGGCAAAGGCGGCGTCATCCGGATGGACTGGGAGAAGACGCGCATCTCGATTCCCTTCACGAGGAAACAGCCATGAGCTCCATCCTGTCGACGCTCCCGATCGCGGCGCTCGTCCTTCCGGCGGTGCTCTCCGCCCAGACGGGACAGTTCCTCGTCCGGCTGGGACGCGACACGCTCGCAGTCGAGCGCTACACCCGGACCGCCGACCGACTCGAGGGGGAGCAGGTCCTCCGGAGCCCCCGCACCGTGCACCGCCTGTACACGGCCACGTTCGGGCCCGGCGGCGCGATCGAGCGCTTCGAGCTCATCACCCGCAACGTCCCGGGCGGACCCGGGCCGATGGAGCGCCGGGCCACCGCGACCTTCTCGGGCGACTCCGCCGTGATGACGGTACCACGCGGCGACTCGACGGCGACCATGCGGGTGAAAACCGCTCCGGGGGCGCTGCCGTTCATCGGCCAGGGGTGGGGGCTGGTCGAAGAGGTGTCGCGCCGGGCCCGCGCCGCCGGCAGCGGGCGCTACGCCATCGCCATGCTGCAGCTCGGCGACACCGATCCCCTGGAGGTCACGGCCACTCCTCGTGGACCGGACTCCATGACGATCGTGCTCGGCGTGCTCGGTCCGATGCATGCGCGGGTGGACGGCCAGGGGATGCTGCTGGGCGTCTCGGGCGTCGGCAGCAACATGCAGGTCACCGTCGAGCGGGTGCAGGGTCTCGATTTCGCGGCGCTCGAGAAATCGTTCGCGGCGCGATCGCTCGGCACGCTGTCACCGCCCGACTCGGTGCGAACCCGTGTGGGGGGAGCCGCCCTGTCGGTGCGCTACAGCCGGCCCGCGATGCGCGGCCGCGTGATCTTCGGGGGCGTGGTTCCCTGGAACCAGGTGTGGCGCACCGGCGCGAATCAGGCGACGGTGCTCGAGACGAGCGCCGACTTGACCGTGGCGGGGACCAAGGTGCCGGCGGGCAAGTACAGCCTGTGGACCATCCCGTCTCCGGCGGGCTGGAAGCTCATCATCAACAAGAACGCCGGGCAGTGGGGCACCGATTACGACCCACAGTACGACCTCACCCGGCTCGACATGAAGGTGGAGCCGTTACGGCAGCCGGTGGAGCAGTTCACGATCGCGATCGAGCCAACGGGCACAGGGGGCGTGTTGAACCTGGAATGGGAGAAGACCCGCGCCTCGATCCCGTTCTCGACGAAGTAGCTTGCACCTCGACTTCGCCGTCGTCGCCGACTACGCGATCGTCGATCAGGCGGGGAAGCTTTCCGTCCTGGGGATCTTTCAGCACATCTGGGTGCAGCAGTTCCCCGCCATGCACCCGCGCCTGCACCTGGTGCTGCGTCTCAAGGGCAGGCGCACCGAGATCGGCGAGCACCAGGTGCAGATCCGCCTCAGGGACGAGCAGGACGCGGAGATCCTCGGCGGCAACGGCACCGTCAACTTCGCCGAGCCGCCCGCAGGGGTGACCGATATCGAGGCCGGAGCGATTCTCGTATTCGACGTACCGTTTCCCCATCCCGGCGCGTACCGCTTCGAGATCACCATCGACGGAGACGAGAAGGCGTCGGTGCCGCTCACCGTGAGCCAGCTGCCAACACCGCCGGCTGGCGGGAGCAACTGAGATGCGGACTCAGGCGTCGCGAGCGCCGTCAGGGTCCCGCACCGGGTAGGCTTTCACGATGCCGCGGCACTGTCGCACGACGTCCGGAAGGTCCGACCGCTCGACCGCAAATCTGAGCCGGTGCTCCTGAGTGAGGGGATCCGGCGTAATGTCGACCACCAATTGCAGTTCGCCGGCGCGCTCGGTCGAGCGGACGACGGCGGTGAGATTGGGCTCGTCGGAGGTGAGGGTGGCCACGCCTTCGGGGCCCCCTCGCGTATGCAGCCGGTCGAGCGCGTCGGCCCAGCGCACCAGGTCCGGGACTCGCAGCATCGGTCCCGTCGTCCAGACGCTCGCGCCCTCGGCCGCGCAGCGAACCGTGACGACCAGCCAGTTGCCTTCCCAGTAGTCCTGGGCCTCCGGCGATCGGCGATCGTGCACCCACAGCTCGAGGCCCGCAACCTTCACGTGGGACGGGCCGAGGGAGTCGGGGTCGGGGGAGAAGATCAGTGGGGCCACAGCCATGCAAAGACGCCCGCTGTGACCAACGCATAGATCAGCCCGTCCACCGTAGCCTTGATCGTGGTGATCCAGGAGCGACGGTACCAGATCGACATCGGCCACAGGGCGAGGGTGTACGCGACGAACGCGGTGAGGCCCGCGAAGTGGAAAGCGGCGCGGGAGCCCGCGCCCGGGGGCAAAGCGCTTCCCGCGACGAGCGCGGCGAACGTCCCCACGACCACCGAGAAGAGGAACCATTGGACGAGATTCTTCCCCATGGCCATGGAGCCACCCGGCATGACGGTGAACATCATGACCGGGCCCTTCTTGAACTTTTCGGCGAATGCCGGCGACCGCATCTGCTCGGTGCTCTCCGCCCGTGGCATCATGTAGTCGCCGGGCGGGATGGCGAGCGGACGCAGCGTGTCCATCACGCGGTCTTCGTTCGGCACCTTGAGGTAGTCGCTCTTGTGCCAGCCCGTGAACATGTGAAGGACGGAGCTCGCGAGGAAAACACCAACGGCCGACACCAAAATCGGGAGCCACAGCGAGGCGAGCGGTGTCATGAAGCCTCCTTTGGGTGGCGCTTAAGGTGCGGGCTCTCGCGGTCGCAATCAAGGATCCGTGAGTGCCTGGCGCTCCACGCGGGCGGTTATCACTTCTGCTCCGCCGCGAGCCCCCGCTCTTCGAGCAACGGCCCCACCTCCGGATCACGCCCCCGGAAGGCGCGGTACAGGGCGCCCATGTCGCCGGTCCCTCCTCGCGCCAGGATCATGTCGCGGAAGCGGCGGCCGTTGGCGCGCGTCATGCCCCCGTTCTCCCTGAACCAGGCGTAGGCGTCGTCATCGAGCACCTCACTCCACAGGTACGCGTAGTAGCCGGCGTAGTACCCGCCGCTCCAGATGTGCGCGAAGTAGCTGGTGCGGTAGCGCGGCGGGACTTCCGGCACGTCCACGGCGAACCGCTTCAGCGCCTGGGCCTCGAAGCCGCCGATGTCCGCCTGCGCCGGCCCCACCGGCAGGGTGTGCCACGCCATGTCGAGCAGGGCGGCGGCGACGTACTCGGTGGTCGCGAATCCCTGGTCGAACGTGCGCGCCCGCTTGATCTTGTCCACCAGGGCCCGAGGCATCGCCTGGCCGGTCTGGTAGTGTTTCGCG
>Ga0137415_10008607_pt1 | contig 10112 bp, 6 predicted proteins | sample CZODoug3_1_1_16f_FD_183082 | JGI IMG/M metagenome (GOLD analysis project Ga0137415, IMG submission 183082) | Vadose zone soil fungal communities from Angelo Coast Range Reserve, California, USA - CZODoug3_1_1_16fungal (Hybrid Assembly) | ecosystem: Environmental > Terrestrial > Soil > Vadose... | reverse complement strand
TGACATCGCAGCCGGCCGTGCTGCTGCGCCGGATTCTTGTTTCGATCGCGCTCTTTGCCGCGGTAGTCTCTCAACCCGCCTGCGCAGACGACGCCGATACCACGCGCGACGCTATTCTCAACGATCCGGCAGCCCCCGTCGCGGGTAACCCAGAGGGCGACGTGACGATCGTGGCCTTCTTTGATTACAACTGTCCGTTCTGCAAGAAGGCGGAGCCAGATCTCGATCGCGTGGTGAAGGCCGATAGCAAAATTCGCCTCGTCTACAAAGACTGGCCGATCCTGAGCGAAGCATCCATCCGCGGTGCGCAGCTCGTTCTGGCTGCAAAGTACCAGGGCAAGTATGATGTCGCCCATCAAGCTCTGATGAATATACCGGGTACGAAAATATCGGCAGAGCAGATGCGCGAAGCCGTCAAGGCCTCCGGCATCGACATGGACCGCATGGACGCCGATCTCGCAGCGCACGCCGACGAGATTACCGCTCTGCTTCGCCGCAATCTCGCACAGGCTGATGCGATTGGGCTGCAGGGGACCCCCGGCTACCTCATCGGACAATACAGGGTGACATCGGCGTTGAACTACAATGGCTTCAAAAGGGCCGTAGCGGATACGCGTGCTCTCGCGGCAAAGCGTTGAAACAGGTTCGCTTTGTGGCAGCAATAATAGAACGGAATGATTTACAAGATGCCAGCCGCGTGGAGAGCATTTCTGCTGTCTGCTGTCCTGCCTGCCGCTTTGGCTGCCTGCACGACCGACTCGACGCCAGCACCGATGGCTATGACGCGCATGGTCAATCCCGATCTGGTCCGACGCTATGCGGTTCCCTCGGGTGAGAAGTTCGAGGTCGACGCTGTCGACGTCTCGGAGATGGATCCGAAGAATCTTCGGCAACTGGTGGACTATCGCACCACGCAGCCGCCAGGCACGGTTGTCGTCGATCCGCACAAACGTTTTCTCTATCTTGTGATGGAGAACGGCAAGGCCTTGCGGTATGGCGTCGGCGTCGGCAAAGCCGGATTGGAATTCAGCGGCACCGCGACCATTCAAGACAGAAAAGAGTGGCCGCACTGGACACCCACGCCGGACATGATTCACCGTGACCCTGTACTTGCCCGCCGCGGAGCGCGGGATCTCGTCGACGATTTCCCACACCACCTCGAAGCGCGGATCTCCGTGGGCGAGGATCTGGGACGTAATCCGCTGCCGCACCTCATCGCTGTAACGGGCCGCGGGCACGACTCGCAACCGAAGCCGCTCCGGCGTCTCCTGATCGTGGCCCGGCGCGGGACACGAGCCGAGAGGCGATGGATCCGGCATTCGACTGGGCTCGCTCCAAGCGAACAGAAAGGGTGCGCACCCCCCGCAAGGCGAGGAATGCCGACAACGGTCCGGGGATCGCCCCGTGCAGGCTTCGGCGGTTGATGAGGGCGGCGACAAGGGCAGGCGAGCGCCTGGATTCTTGACACCGATTACCGGCGCAGACGAGGTCAGGCGCGCATCGGTATACGCGGCAGACCCTCCCAGAGTCAGCGCCGGCAAAACACGGTAGTTGAATGCCAGCTCTGCGCCCGTCACCCGAGCGATACCGGCGTTTTCGAGTTGGTTGACTCCGCCATTGTTGACGGTGACCTGGATGTCCTTCCATAGGATGTCATAGAGATCGAAATCCAGCGTCGCCCTTTTGTCGAGGAAGGCGGATTTCTCGCCGACCTCATAATTCCAAAGTCTGTCAGGGGCGAAAGTGGGATTGCCGAGGCCGGGTGACAACACGAAGTTGGGACCGCCGGGCCGGAAGCCGCTGGCCGCTCGCGCGTATACCATCACATCGTCGGTAATGTGGTATTTCGGGTTGATCAAATAGGTCACCACGCTCTGGTCCGATGTCGCCACGGGCGGCGTAAGGACATAGGCCGATCCGGTTGCAAGAAGGCCGCTGACGGTTTCCTCGTACGCCTGGCGCTGCTTGCTATAGCGAACCCCAAGGCCAAGTTCGAACTGCTTGGTGATGAAGACCGTACCGTCCGCATAAGCAGCGTATTCCCGGTAGGTGCTCGGCAAATAGCTCGTGAAGGGCGACAAGCCGAAGAAAGTGCCGCCCGGATTCGCAAAATCGAACAAGTCGACGATTTCGTCGGTTCTTTCGTTGTTGAGATAGCCGCCCACCAACCATTGGAAGTAATTGTTTTCGTGAGATGCGAGCCGCACCTCCTCGGTGAATTTCTTCGTGGTCGTGTTGACGTAGAGGCTCCATGGATCCGCGCCCGCGCCAAATGCCGCGAGGGCGGCGTCGTAGATCAGGCTGTCGTCAGTGTTGCTCGTGCCATTGTTGACTTGATAGCCGCTGATCGAGGTGAGCTTGGCCCAAGGCATGTCATAGCTCAACGTCGCTGAATAGAGCGTCAAACTGTAATTGGACGGCTGGAATGTGGGGTACGCCTGATCATAGGTACCATACGTCGGCCGGCGGGTGACCGGATCACGAAAAGCGACATCGGCGCTTTCGCTGGGAATATGCTGGGTCGAGGCATTCAATCGAATATCGAGCTCGTCGGTGGGCTGCAGCAGCAGCGAGATTCGGCCGCCCTCGGATCGGTCCCAGCCCTGGTTGTCGCGGTGGTAGACCGGATCCTTCGCGTATCCGGAGTCGTACACCTGATAGCCATCGATGCGCACAGCGCCGATGCCATTGCCGAACGGCAGGTTCACCATGCCGGTGTAGGCGTGGTTGATGCCGCCGTGCTCGGTGGAGGAGACCTGTGCCCCCGCCTCGAACCTGAAGCTTTTCAGATCGGGCAAGTTGGTAATGTACTTCACCGTGCCGCCGAGCGAAGTGGCGCCATACAATGTTCCTTGCGGACCATTCAGCACTTCCACCCGGTTCAAGTCGAAGACGTTCACGTTCAGGCTCTGATATCCAATTCCATTCGAGGTGCTGGCACCGAGCGGTATGTCATCCAAATATACGCCGGTCGCGCTGCTGAGCTGCGAGCCCGTCGTGATGCCGCGAATCACCAGTAGATTGGTGCTCGGGCCGGTGGATGAGAAGCTCAAGCCGGGCACGAAACCGGCAAAATCGTTGAAATCGCGAGCATTGATTTGAGTCAAGGCACCCGACGTCAAGGCAGTGACCTGTCCGGCTACATTCTGTATCGATTCGGACCGCCGGGTTGCCGTGACGATGACCTCCGCCAGCCCAGTATCGGGCGCCGCGGCTCCGAATGGCTGACCGGCGGTCTCAGCCTGAGCGGCGGTTTGTGCCACAACCTTGGTGGAAAGGGACATCGCGACTCCACAGAGGAGTGCGTACGTAAAGCGTGATGAAGCCATTTCAACTCCCGTGATTCAAGGAATCGTGCTGTGCCAGTCGATTCTCTTCTTCAATTCAACGTCCGCTGAAATTATGCCAAGGCTCGCTGCTTGTCAAGAACACGTGAGCAGCCTCCCGCGCCGTGGCGCCGGGCCTCCTCGGTCGCCTCCGCAATAGGTGTCCGATCCAACAGCAGTCGTTTGACGCAGAGAAATACGGGTTCGCCGCCGGTTCGGGACCGCTGCGCCGCCAGTTGCTGCGCGCTCGTTCGAGCCGTGGAATATGTCGCTTCTCGTAATCCGGCTGCGCGATTTGCCAAGTCGAGTCGGCGGTTATTCAGCGACCGCTAAAAATCGACGGTGGCCGAAAGGACGCGGAATACGCATGCCGGGCGCACATGACCGACGCATTGCGTGCCAAAATACTCGCCGGCATCGCCGCCAGTCTCGGCACCGGGTTGGCGCTCGAACTGGCGGAGATGGGAATGTAAATTCGTCGAGGTGATGAAAATCTCGCGCCTATAATTCAAAGCAGAGCTTGCCGTGACCAACGTCGAACGAAAATCACCATCAAAGATCAAGAAGAAAAGACCGGGGCGGCGGGGCCGGCCCAGCCGATCCGACAGCGGGATCAAGGCACCCGGCCGGCTGCTGGATGCGGCCGAGGGACTGTTCGCGGAGCGCGGATTCTATGGAGTGACGACGCGGCAAGTCGCGATGGCTGCCGGCGTCGACGTCGCACTCATTTACTATCACTTCAAGAACAAATCCGGTCTATTCGATGCGGTATTCGAGCGCCGCGCCCGGGTATTGATCGCGGCGCGTCACGATTCGCTGCGCTCCTATGTCGACGGCACTCACACGGTCACGGTCGACGGCGCGGTCGCCGCCTTCATCAATCCGATGATCGATTTGTCGCAGCGTGGAGATCCCGGTTGGCAGAGCTACTTCGCGTTGGTGGCGCAAATCGACAACACCCCCTGGGGCGGCGAAATCATCCATCGCTTCTTCGACGACAGCGTCCACGAACTCATCGACATCCTACAGAAGGCGCTGCCCGGCAGTCCCAAGAGAGAGCTGTACTGGGCTTATAATTTTCTCGCCGGGTCGATGATGCTGGCACTGTCCGGTACTGAACGCGTCGATCGGCTGTCCGAGGGACTGTGCCGCGCGAAGGATCTCGATGCGGTGCGCCTTCGATTGGTCAACTATTGCGCGGGCGGATTTGTCGCCATGGTCACCGCTGAACGCCTGAGTGGGCGGGCGTGAAGGCGACGCTCCTCGGTCAGCTGGTAAGTTGTTGATTCTAAATGGGTCTATACGTGCCGGTTTTACCGATTTAATCCCGACAGGACGCGGACGAGGCGGTGCTCCCCCAGGCCGACATAGGTATCCTCTCGATAAACGACCGTGTCACCCACGTGTATCTCCACTTTGTGGGCCCCGGCCGCGACGTTCAGAACCTGCGTGTGATCGTTGAGCGCCGCCGGCTGTCCGGTTTGCTGACCATCCACGAATACGATCGAACCCGCTGGGGCACCGGTCACGATGATCTCGGTTGGATCCGGCACTTGCATCTTCCTCGAAGAGAACCAACTGCAGGCCGACAGACAGGCCAACGTCGCTAGTACGAAGACTCTCAATCGCTACTCCCTTGGCCTCGCTACGAAGGCATCAGCGTATCACGCAGGGCCGCCGGCAGCCGCCTTTCCCGCTGAAACTTTGTGCCTTCAAAATGGCACTGACTCATTAAAACGGCGTCAGCGGAATCGAAAGGCCACGACGCGGTCGACGCATTCGAGATGAGTATATTTTGATCGATTTCACAGGAACATTTTTTCCGCCTCAGGGTCCCATTTTTTGTCTGGATGACATCGCGTTAATACATGGGGGGAGAGCTTGGGCTCGCCTGAATCTATGACAACGCAAATTTCGTTTGCCGGTTTTTCTCCGGTCATCTCACCGAGCAACCTCGTCCGCATATCCGTGATTCTGCTGCTGTGCGCAACACCACTGACGGCATTTGCGCAAGCTACGACGACTCCATCGTCGCCTGCGTCCGCGGCAGTGCCTACGCTTGCGGAAAATATTTCCGCCACGCCCAAGTTCGGCCAGACTCAGGAGCAGCTGGCCGCGGACCGCGCCGAATGTCAGGTTTGGGCGAAAGGCCAGACGGGCTTCGACCCGACGCAATATGGCGGCGGCGTGGCATCGTCTGACTACAATATGCGCCGTCAGCAGTACGGCCGCGCGATGGCTGCCTGTCTCGAGGGACGCGGCTACACCGTGCACTTTACGGCCCCGGTCACTGCCCCGCCGGCCAATAGTCCGCCGCCACCACCACCTCCGCGCGTCGTCGTTCGAAATTCACCACCCCCGCGCCCGGAGTTGAGATACCGCCCCTTTGCCGTGCACATTGACGGCGGCTACACCGTGGCGGCTGGAACCACGGGTCAATATCTCGAGGATGGTCCAAATTTTGGAGTGGGATTGACCTGGTTTCCGACATCGTGGCTGCCGGTAGGGATTCGAATCGACGGCAGCTACAGTTGGTTTCGAGCCAAGGATCCGCTGCTCAATACCGGAAACTTTACCTCCGGCCACCAAGACTTCTATGGAGGGGATGCAGACCTGCAACTAAACCTGGCGCATCGCTCATCAGCGGTACAAGTTTACCTGTTTGGCGGCGCGGGCAGATATCGCGAGCAAACCGTGCTGCGGCAGGTCTCATGGGTGAACGGGATCGTGTGCGGCTACTACTATTGCGAGCCGGGCTATTTCCCCGCCCTAACAGCCGAGCTGCGGACGACCAGCGACTGGCACAATGCGTGGAACGCCGGAATTGGTATGGAAATCGCGATCGCCGATAGAGCGTCGTTCTTCATGGAAGCGCGCTATCTGCGAATTTTGCCCAACAAGGATCAGACAAAGTTCGTGCCGATCACGTTCGGGTTTCGCTTTTGACGGGTCAACCGAGACAGTTCCATGGCCATCATTGCCTGCAAAGAGTGCGCTCGGGAAGTCTCCGACCAGGCCGCGTGCTGCCCTCATTGCGGCGTGTCAATTGCTGCAGGGGTGCGGCGTAAGCCGCGCCGCGTCAAGGCCTGGTTCTACGGCACCTTGATTTTGGGCCTGCTGGCGTGGGGGGCTCTAGCAACGCTCTGGCTGAGGGGGACGATCCCAATGCCAAAAGAACTCGTCGGCTTCATCGGGACCGGCAGTAGTCCCGTCCGGACCGCCGAAGCACCCGAGAAAAAGATCGAGCGAGTCTCCCTGGTCGCACCTGCTCGGTCCGCGCTCGAGTCCAAGCAAACCAACGGCGCCGTGTATCGGACTAGTGCCGAACAACTGTACCAAGACTACGACGCGAATGAAGTGGCCATCCAAAGCAAGATCGGCGGCAGCCCGATCCGCGTCAGCGGCAGTGCCGCAGAGATCAACGAGGACGCCTCGGGTCACCCCGTCGTGACGCTTCATGCCGGCAGCGGGAACAGAGCCGACATGCTGCTGACGGATGATCAGAGGTCCGCTGCAGCGCAACTCTCGAAGGAAGATGCCGTAGAGATCCAATGCAACAAGATGCAACGCATCGCGGCAAGACTACACGGCAGCGGATGCGCCCTGGTGCTCGTTGACGCGGGCACGGTCTATCTCGCGGTTTCATTGTCCGGCAAGGCTGGAAATTCACCCTTATATATAGTGGGTCCGATGTCGCGAAAAACGTGCCTGGCAAGCAGCGATACTATTGCGGTGCAGGTGACGTCGAATCCCAGGAGCGATCGTATTCTCTCCAAGTCATGCGCGGCGACCGCACGTGAGAGTGTTTCGCTCAAGGGCTGCCACCTGAGCTCTACCATGCCGGCGATTCCGGACATACCGACCGCGCATCTGTGGAAATACGATTGCATGACACCGGCTGCCGGAACGCGCAGGGCTGCGGAGACCGCTCCCTCGAGAGACACCCTGATCCGAAGGGCGGTGCCGGCCGTTACGGCGGCGATCGCTACCTCGCCGCAATCAACACCGGCGACCGCAGTGGCGCCGCCGGGTTCGGATGCGCCGGCGCCGAAGGCCCCGCAGGAAGCTGCTTCCAGCGTGGCTGCGGCCAGCCTTCCTGAACCGGCGCCCATTCGCACCGTAGCCGGTGTACCGCCGGCACCGGTGCTCGAAAACAATCCGGGACCTGCAGGCGGGGCAGCGTCTGCCGCCGTCAACGCCGGCGATGCGGGCAGCCCGCCGCAGCCAACCCCGGCCGTCGCTCCCAGTTCAACCTCGACAGCTCCAACACCGCCTGCCGCTCCCAGTTCAACCTCGACAGCTCCAACGCCGCCTGCCGCAGTCGCCGACGATTTGGTTCCCGTCCGCACGAAAGATCCCGAAGCCGCCGATCGGATCGCGTCCTATTGCAACAAAATCACGTCAGGTGCGACCAACCCCACGACGGTCGCGGCGAGGTGCAGGCGAGACGAAATGGACGCCTGGACTCGGCTCATCGTTCAGAACGAGTTCCCGACCCTGGACGAGATCAGCCGGCGGAAATGCAACGAACCGCCTTTCCCGGACAGCTTCGTGGCTCGAGAATCCTGCGCGAAGTACCAGCTGCATCTCGACTAGGCTCATTCCCCGCGCTCTCGAATTCGCTCGCATGGGGTAGGATTGCGCTCTACCAATCAATAATTGCGAGGGATGCCATGACTTTTTCGCTCTACGCCGCCACTGTCCCGTCCTATCGACAGATCTTGGGCGCCGTTTCCGGCCTACTCGGCACGGCGGAGGCGTTCTGCGCGGAGAAGGGAATCGCACCTCACGGCATCATTCAGGCCCGCCTCGCCGAAGACATGCAGCCGTTCGCTTATCAAGTGAAGTCGACGGCGGTGCACTCACTCGGCGCCATCGAGGGTGTGCGCAGAGGTGTCTTCTCTCCCGACACGACGCCACCACCCGAGAACTTCGCGGCGCTCAAGACGCGAATTGCCGACACGCTGGCGGCGCTTGAGATAGTCGAGGCGGCCGAGGTCGACGCCTTCATCGGCCGGGACATGCGCTTTGCATTCGGTGACCGCCATGTCGACTACACAGCCGAGGATTTCCTGCTCTCATTCTCGCAGCCTAATTTCTACTTCCACGCTGCGACGGCCTACGACATCCTGCGCTGGAAGGGAATCCCGATTGGGAAGCGCGACTTCACGGGCAAGACGCGCAGGAAGAAATAAGCCTAAATGTTATAGTAGCGGCGGTACTCCGATAACCGAGGACGCTTCGCCTGTCTCAGGCGAATGCGAAAACGCTATGAACATCGTCGAATATTTTGAGATGCGGAAGCGCGAAGTCGAAGAGCAGCTGGAAGCAATCGAATCCGGCCGCGTGCTTAGGCTTGTCTGCGAAACGAAGACAGGGACAGTCGACGTGACAGAACAAGAAAAGCAACGGTTGCGCCAAACAAGCAAGGACTACTGGCGAGCCGCGGAGAACCTACGCCGCATCAACTCCAGCCAAAAGTAAGTTTCGTGTGGTCATACGTATCCCACGGCAGTCCGCGATCTCCCGGTATTGAGAATGAGCGAGATGTCCGAATCGCTAGCCTCGCGCCTGCCGGGAATTGAATCCTGGTCTACGCTCTAGCCACATGTTTTTGGGAGTCGCAACAAGGCAGAAGCTGAATCGACCGATAGATACATTTCACGATCCGCTCACAAGGAGATCTGCAATGATCCCATCACGATCCCAAACGGCCGGCAGCGGCGGGGGCCTTCGAGCAGCCGGCGCACCCTTGCGGTCGAATCGACGAATCAGTCCGCACCTTTCTCCGGCTTGTTTCCTAGTACTCGCCTTTGCGTTCGTGATGGCCGCAGAGCGCGCCGATGGCGCGGGAGCGAGCATCCCGGGTTCCGAAGCCCTGCTGAGCGCCCAGCACGATGACGCCAACTGGATCCTGCCCGCCAAGACGTACGCCGGAAACCGTTACACGTCTCTGTCGCAGATCGACAAGACCAACATCGGCGCCCTGGGCATGGCGTGGAGAACCGATATTGCCGATGACGGTGAACAGGAGGCCGCGCCAATTGTCTGGAACGGCGTCATGTATCTTTCCACACCGCACGACGGTGTTCTCGCCCTGGATGCGAGCACCGGCAAACTGCTTTGGCAGACCCCCTACAACCCAGCATACGTTCTGTTGTTTGCGGCGAATCGTGGCGTAGGCCTCGCCGGTGGGAAGGTATTCATCGCCACACAAGATTGCCGCGTGATCGCGCTCGATGCGGCGACAGGCAAAAGTCTGTGGAACGTGCAGGGCTGCCGGGATACCAGCAACAGCTGGTATTCAATGGCAGCCTATGTCTACAAGAATCAGATCATCGTCGGCACGGGCGGCGGCGACAACGGCAATATCGGCCTGGTCAGCGCCTTCAGCACAGAGAACGGCAAACGCCTGTGGGATTGGCAGACCATTCCAGCCCCGGGGCAGCCAGGACATGACACCTGGCCCGGCGACTCCTGGAAGCACGGTGGCGGTGCCGTGTGGAGCGGCGTGGCGGTCGACCAGGCCACGGACACCTTGTTCGTCGCGCCCGGAAATCCCGGTCCTGACTTCGTCAGCAAGGGAAGAATGGGCAAAAATCTCTATACCGACTCGCTCGTGGCCCTGGACATCTCGGGCGCTAAGCCAAAGATCAAGTGGTACTACCAGCTCATGCAGAACGACACGCACGATAGCGATCCGGCCATGATCCCGGTCCTATTTGAGGGCCAAGTAGACGGACAAACGCGTTCGCTGGTGGCGATCGGCGACAAGGCGGGAAATTT
>Ga0137415_10008602_pt1 | contig 10113 bp, 10 predicted proteins | sample CZODoug3_1_1_16f_FD_183082 | JGI IMG/M metagenome (GOLD analysis project Ga0137415, IMG submission 183082) | Vadose zone soil fungal communities from Angelo Coast Range Reserve, California, USA - CZODoug3_1_1_16fungal (Hybrid Assembly) | ecosystem: Environmental > Terrestrial > Soil > Vadose... | reverse complement strand
GAAGAGAAGTCATAGCGCCACAGGCGCGGCTGACTCCGTGGTGGTTGATAATTCAGGAGTTAGGTAAAGATAAAAATCTAACGTTAGATTGAGTTCTGCCATCTTTGCAATGATTTCTGCTGGGATTCGATCACCGCCCGAAGCACTATCACAGAACCATCCAATCGCTAGACTTGCAATGCCACCAGAATTCACGAACGAGTTAATAACAGAGGCGACAGGCACTAATTTCTCGAGGCATTCGGATAGGGCATCGTCCATGTCAGTACTCGTTGCAACACCCAAACTATAGCTGCGATAGGACGCATCACGCGTACCGGGGCGCAGCGATCCCTGCAGGCTCTTGTTCTGCTCACCTTTATCCCACCCAGCGGTCACGGGAAGCCCCAGTTGCTCGGTCACAGCAGCTAGATCGTTGCTGTCGTGTCGCAGTCGGAGCGACAAATCAAACTTCTCCGTTGCCATCGCTCACCTCACTTTGTCTTTCGACAATTTACTCCGCAACCTTATCGATCAGACGAACCATGGTTTTCCGCAGATCCATCTGGATTCGTCGTAATGATATCGCCATTAGGAGCTACACCAACCCAATCCTTTGGCCCAGCACCTACATCTTGCTTGGTGCCATGAATCCACTCGCGGCTCTTCCCGCTTTGGTCTATCGGTTTCGTACCTGGTGGAACTCCGCGAGCAGGCTTGGACTGTCGAGATTTGTCAGATGGTGTGTCCGCTTTGTCCTTCGCCGACACAGCGTTGCTGCCCTTACAGGACGGACTGTCTGGGCTGTCGCCGCAGCCTAACGCCACGAACTCCGCCAGCGTCGTCACAGCCGCTCCAGGAAGCGCTGTGACCCAAGGCGGCAGAAACGGTCGGCTAGCCGGAATCGTGATCGGTATTGCGGCGGTGCGGTAACCGTTACCGTCTCACACGGCCCCTCATCTGGATGCTCACAGTCCTCACCCGTTGGGTCCGTGCCGTTGAGTGGATCATTCCCCGTATAGGCGTAGAGGTTGAGGTCATCTTCTACTCGCCCCGATGCGCGCTCGCCGTAACCGCGGGGGATTCCCCCAACACGATCGGCCACTTAGCTGCTAAAGAGCCCCGATGCGCGTGGCAGCGGTGAGGTCGAAGACCCAGATGCGAGTTTTTGCTTAGCCGCCTCCGTCGTCAAGCAGAAGATGGCAGCTAAAGGGGGCGCGCAGCGCGCGCCCCCTTTTTGATCAACGCGGGGCGTAGCCTTGCTCGGCCAGAGCGCTACGGATGCGCTCGCCAGCGTTGACCATGTGATACGCCTCCTCGTCGCTCAGGGCGTGGCCGCGGTAATCACTGAAGCAGACACGTTTCAGGAACTGGGCAAATTCCCACGCCTGGGCGTCGGTCAAAGCAACTTTGATCTCTACAGTTTTCATCACAGTTCTCCGGTGGATGGGGGGCTCGCCCGCTCTTGCCCCCCATCCACCGGAGAACTCAGCGCGGCCTGAGCTCACCGATCGGCCTCTTGGGGTTTGCAAAGCCCCTGCGGCCGGAGGCCCGGCAGCAGCCGCGCAGCGGCTGGCGGGGGCTTTGCTCTTGACTGGAGCCCTTGGGGGCGGCGGGGCGGTGTACTGCACGGCGAGCACGGCACGCACAGCGAAGGGTGGAAGGGGGACAAAGACTGCGGCGCAGCCGCACCCTTCAGCGTGCTCAGGTCTACTGTTGTCGGTTGCTCTCGACCAGGCACGCGCGAGCTTCGATCACGTGTTGAACCCGCTCGCACGCTGTTGGCGGGCACTTGAACATAGCGCAGATTATGCGGCCGCCTTGGCGGCGGACAACGTGGCGGAGCCACGTTGCGCATAATTCTCCCGCGTTATGTTTGAGTGCCCGCCTCATAGCCCCCTTCCAGGGGGATGGGGGGCTTGCCGGGTGCGCGTCAGGATGTGTTGGCTTCTTCCTCGGCCTCAGCGGCTAAAGAGGCGAACAGCGCGTGCGTGTCCGCATCCGAACGCTCAGGGCCTTCACGCGGCACACGCGGATCGCGGGTGAGGCGGGCCGGATGCGTGGCAGTGTGGATCTCCTTGAGCTTGCCGAGGGAGACCTGGGTGTAGATCTGCGTCGTCGCCAGATCCGCATGCCCGAGGATGAGTTGGATATAGCGGATGTCGGCGCCGTTCTCCAACATGTGCGTGGCGCACGCGTGCCGGAACAGATGACACGCACCGGGATGATGGATGCCGGCGTGCTCGAGGTGCCGTTTCACGAGATCCCCTAAGCGACCGGTGGGGAACGGCCGGCCGTCTTCGTACAAGAACAGCGTAAAGTCCTCGGCGCCGGCTTGCAGCTCAGGGCGTACCTCGCGCAGGTACTTGTCCACCCAGGCGCAGGCGCGCTCACCGAGCGGCACCACGCGATCCTTGGCGCCCTTTCCACAGCGGACCGTGAGCGTGCCGTGTTGGAGGTTGATCTCATAGAGTTTCAGCTTGATCAACTCCAGGCGCCGGATGCCGCTCGAGTACAGCACCTCCATGATGGCTCGGTTGCGCACCCCGAGCACGGTCATCACATCACACTGATTGATCACCTGCTCGATCTGCTCCACCGAGAGGATCCCACGTGGCAGGGCTTTGGGCTTGCGCGGCAACTCCAGGTCCGAGGCCGGGTTCCACAGGATATGGTTACCCCGCGCGAGCCATTTGAACCAGGCCTGCAGCGGGGTCAGCAACCCCAACTGCCCCGTGACCGACAGGGGAGCGCCGTTTCGTTTGCGGTAGTGATACAGATGCCGTTGGTAGCGCTCGAGGATCGGGCGGGTGATGTCCTGCGGTCGCGTGAGGCCTCGCTCATCGCACCACAGGATGAAGCGGCGGATCGCCATCACCTGACTGTGCACGGTGTGCTGGGAGCGACCGGCCGCGAGTGCCCATTCCTCGTACTCGCGCTCGTAGCCGCGCAGCGGGTTCAGCGGCGCCGGATCGTAGGGGACCTTGGCGGCGCCCCGCTTGCGCCGATGGGGGTTGAGCCTGCGCATGCGTCACCCTCGCGGCGCGACCACCCTCGTCTGCGAGTACGATGCCGAGCGGGCACTGCGTGCCGCATTCGCTGAGCCCTGCGTTTTCACCCCCGGTGCTGCGGAGTCGGCGAGAGCGCTGGTTTTCTCGGCTCCGGCGTGCACCTCATCATCGCGACTACCGGCCGACTGATCCCCGACCGCGGGCCGACCAGACCCCGACCGCACGGCCTCTAACCCCGACCGCTCGCCATCGTAGTCTTGCTTCAGCGCCTCGATATCGATCAAGCCGCTGACATGCGCGACATCTCCGTGAGCCTCGCCGTCGAACAGCAGCTCATACTCGAAGGACTGGCCGCGGCCGCCGCGATGGATGAGCAGGTATTCCAACTCCACCAGCCGCGCCAGATGGATCTTCAACTGCGTATCGCCCCAGCGCGTGTGCTCGCGCACAGAACGGCGGCTAAAGCGATAGTCCGCGCGCCGGATGTGCTGCGCACGGCATTCCTGGTCCACCCTCTCGACGAGCAGGGTCAGCAGGCGCCGGGTCTGCGGCGGCAGCTCATCGAGCGTGCGGCCGAGCACTTCATGGGCGAGTTGGTTGGCGAGCGCGATGTCGCCGAGTGTGACCTCGATATAGCGCACCGGGGTGTCCCCGTACTGTGCGGTGCGCAGCACACGCTGATGTTGGTGCAGGAGTGCGATCACATCGATCAGGGTCAAGTACTTCTCGTGATCGCGTCGGGTGCGCGTACGGTCATTCAAGAACGTCAGCCGATCGGCATAGGGATTCACCACAGCCAGCGGCTCGAGCAGCCGCTGCGCGTTCTGGTGACGTTTGACGAGCCGATCGCGCTCGATCCGGGCTTGCAACCCGGCGAGCGTCCGCCGGGCACGCTGGGCGGCGTGGATCGCCTGGGTCTGGGCACGGCCCTCATCCACCGAGAGCACCAGGCACCGGTTCAGCAACTCCTCATCGATCTCGGCCGCTGTCGTCGTGAGGGCCAGCATCACCGGGCCTTCAACGTGGTATTCCTCGGTCACGAGCTTGCCGGTCGTGGCATCCTTGGAGGTCGAGGCGATGGTGAGCTCGCCTTCGCTTTGCAGGAGTTTGAGTGCGTAGCTGGCTCGATGAGCGCCTTCCTCCTCGGCGATCGCCAGCAGCTTGTGTTTCAAGTTCATCTCGCCCATGTAGAACAGACTCTGCCCCGTCATCGCCGAGTAGACGATCCGATCCTCCTCTGGGACGAACTTGAGGACCGCATCCAACAGAGAAGATTTCCCAGCCGCGGATGTGGATTGGATCAACAATGCCAGCGGCCGATCGAGCTTGCGCGAGATCGCCGCTAAATAGCCTACGAGCGCGTTCGTGCGCTCACCCACGATCCCGCACGCGGCAAAGTCATCCGCGATGCGGGTAAGCAGATCGGGACTTTTCAACAGCTCCAGCGCCGCCTCCCGCTCGGTTTCACTGACGGTGACAGCAGCGGGCTTCACTTCCAGTGCGCTGCGCAGTGCCTGTTCCTGCAGCGACTCGCATTGCAGAAGGAGTCGCGCCAGATCCGCCTTGATCAACTCCTCCTTCACTCGCAGCTCGCCGGCTGCCTGCGCTATATAGCTGCTACGGGCGCGGGCGCTGTACAGATCCAGCGTGTCCACGTGCACCAGCTCCTGGCTCGTGTGCGAGACCAGGAGATTCACCTTCAGGCTCTGCAGGCCTAAGTTCTTCTCCAACCCCCGCACCCGGTAACGCCGCTCACCGAAGGTAAACACGTGCTCGTGCTCGGCGCCGAGCGCCTGGCTCGCAGGCGGTGGCAACACCGTCGGCGCATCCGGGATCACCTGCGCCGGCAATGATTCAACCGAGGCAGCGAGGACAGGGATCACAGATTCTGTTGTGTTTGTTTCATCTTTAGCCGCTTCTTCAGCTGCCAGAGTAGGCAGCGATGCAGACACGGCTTCGCGCATCGCCGGCGAGGACACTGCGCGTTCTGTCGTGATCGCAGGTTTCTCGATCTCGCCTGATGTCGCCGCCGCTGTTGTGGTGATCGGCTGGCGAGCCCCTTGTCCTAACCACTGCGCCGAGCGGATCGCTACTCCTAAGCTCTTGGCCGCAGGTCCGACCTTCAGCGCATACTCGTTCGCATCCATGCCCTTGGGGAAGTGGATCCGATAGCAGTCGAGGCCTTCAGCGGTGAGTTGTTTGGCGAGTTTCTGCGCCGCGCTCTCACCGGCCTCGTCCCGATCGTAGGCGATCAACACGCGCTGCGCGCCGCAGTCCTTGAAGAGCCGCAGATAATCCGCCGTAAATCCTTCGACCCCATAGCTGGCGGTGACATTGCGGTAGCCAGCGCACCAGAAGGTCAGCGCATCGATCAACGCCTCACAGAGGATGACTTCTTTTGTTATGCCGAGCGCAGCTGCGTTCCACACGCCACGATGCGGTCCCGGCAGATACAGATGCATCGGCGTGCCGGGGCGCAGATTGTCGTTGATCTTGCGTCCATAGACTTCAGTCACTTCACCGGATGGGTCGATCACCGGGATCACGATCGAGCCGTTGAGGTGCTCGTGTCCACTCTCGCGTAAGATTCCGATCCGCTGCAACCGGCCCCGCAGCTCCGCGCCCGCCACGCGGTTCTTCTCCGGCAACCGATAGCCGAGTGTGCGATTGGCAAAACCTAACTTGAACGTGCGGATTGCCTCCTCGTTGCCGATCCCGCGGCGTTTCAGGTAGTCCAGCGCTTCGGGACTCTGCAACAGCACCTGGTGGTAGTAGTCAATCACCTGCACCAACAGTTTCGCATCCTCCGCCTCGCGCTCGAGCGGCGGCGCCAGTTTCCGCGTTGTCGAACGCTTCGCCGGCATTGCGGCGGAGGCAGCCGAAGAAGCGGCTAAAGGTGAAGACGCAGAAGCAGGCGCGGCCGGCAGCGCCTCGTTCTGCAACAGCTCCACCGCATGGCGGAACGAGATCCCTTCGGCACGCATCACCCAGTCGATCACGGTACCTCCCACCTGGCAGGCGCCTAAGCAGTGCCAGAGGTTCTTCGCCGGCGTCACGACGAGTGAGGGCGTGCGGTCCTCGTGGAAGGGACAGCGGCCGATCAGATCCGCACCGTGCCGAGTAAACACAACACCGCGCGCCTCGGCCAGACGCTGTACTGACACGTCCGCTTTGAGCCGCTCGATCACACCGTCCGGGATGCGCGCCATGTACGCGTGTCTTCAGGCCGTGGTCAATGCGCGTGCGCGCTTCACGTCGCACTTCGCACCGGACTGCGGCTCGGGTTCGATCACTTCCAACACCAACCTGCCCGGCGTCACCTGCACACGCACCTGCGCACCGATCGCAAAACCGGCCTGGTCGAGCCACCGTCCCTGCAGACGCACGAACGGCATGGGCTCGAGTCGATGCAATGGGACCCGGCAGCGCGAGTCCGGCTGCCGATAGCTCACTGTCAGGCGGCGCGAGTTCATCGAGGGCGGCTCCTTCCAAAAACCTGTCAAGCCCCTGGGGGCATTTTTAATTCCCCGGACAGATTACTCCTATTAGGAGTAGTGTCAACTCCCCATGCCCAGACCCGAGGTACTTTATGGCCCCGTGCTTCAGTACCGGACTCGATCCGATGACCCAGGAAGAGAAGGCTTTCTTCAAGGCGCTCGGCGCGCGCATCGCCACGCTGCGCAAGGATTCGGCCATCACCCAAGTGCAGCTTGCGGAGGCTCTGAGCGTGTCCCAGCAGACGGTCGCCTCCTGGGAAGTCGGCCGGCGTGGAGTGCCGGTGTCCAACCTGCCCGCGCTGGCGCGTACGCTCGGCGTGAGCGTGGAGACCTTGATCGGCGAGAAGGCTGCACCCGCTAAACGCGGCCCGACCCCCAAGCTGCAGCAACAAGTCGAGCGCCTGAGCCGCTTACCGCAGGCCAAGCAGCGCGTCGTGATGGAGATGTTGGAGGGTTTTTTAAATCAGACCGCTCGCAGCCCATGAAGGAGGTTGAGCCCCTGAGCGCCCGTGACACGCAGCGCCTGACCGAGAAGCTCCAGAGCCTCTCTCCCGGTGACCGGCACACGGTGGAGGACTTCGTGGACTTCCTCTGCAGCCGCGCGGAGGAGCAGCCCCTCACGAGCGGCGCCGCACGCGCCTCAGAGCCGGCGCTCGTTGCGGTCTGGAGCAACCCGGACGATGCCGAGTACGATCGGTTGTAATCGTCCCTGAGCACGTGGGCACTGAGCCCACCACCGGAGAGTTTTCCATGCACGCACACACCGCCAAACAGGACGCCATCGAGGCCATCGAGCGTCTGCCCGACAACGTGGCTTTCGACGAGATCGTCTACCGGCTCTACGTGCTCCATAAGGTTCGCCAGGGCATGCAGGACGTCGAGGCCGGCCGGGGTATCTCCAGTGAGGATCTCGCGCGCGAGATCGAGCAGTGGTAGTACGCGGATGGTCATCTGGACACCGCGCGCTCGCGCCGACCTCAAGGCTATCCATGACTACATCGCCAAGGACTCCCGCCAGAACGCCCAGCGGGTCGCCCGCGAGATCGTACGCAAGGCCGATACCCTGGCCGAACCTCCCCGCCCGGGCCGCACGGTCCCTGAGATCAACGACCCGGACCTGCGCGAGATCCCAGCCTACTCCTGGCGCATCCTCTACCATCTGCGCAACGGCACCGTCTTCATCGTGACGCTCATCCACAAGCGCCGTCAGCCCGGCGCGGAAGACCTCCTACCGGACTACGCTCCTCCGAACGACGAGAAGCCCGCGTAGCCTTGCCGAACGGCTACGCGCTGACTGTGCCGCAGGGGATGCGAGCCGTTCCCAATTATCTCCGCTTTGAGGTGGCCGGTGCCTCTCGCCCGCCCGCGGACATCAATGATCCACCTCGATACCAGACGCGCTACACCAGTACAGGCAGACATCATTAGGCCCGCACAGGACCTTCCTATAAGTACCGCTAACGATCTCCATCTTCTTCCGGGCAGGCACGACGAATGACTTCGATCCATATAGACCCAAGCAGACCCCTCGCGAGTCCTTGGATCCTTGCTTCGAATCGAAAATGTTACGACTGTGAGACGTAATCACCACGTACCCTCTAACTCGAACATGTTTGCCATCGAACTTGTCAGGGTTTGCAGAAATATCACTTGGAGTCACGACTCCATCCTGACAATTAGCAGCCACGCTCTGCAATACGGTCACGCAGGCCAGCGCGGCAAGGACCATCCTATTGGGGCGCATTCAATTGATCCAGGAGCTTCTGCTCGGTATTTAGGTTGCTCTGTATGTCAGCCGTCTCGGATCGGGTCATTTTGCCATCAATCATCCTGAACTGAAGCCTGCCGTTCACTTGCTCGTGTACACCAAGGCGGCCGTCAGGCGTTACGGTTCCGTTGGTCCGACCGCCTTTCAGCGACTGGCTGTCGCCAAGTCCCTTCCCGCCTTGCGTGTCGTCGACCACTCCTTTGTCGTTCGGAGTGTGTCCGTGAATTACGGCCTTATCGTCTGGGCCAGCCATGGCTCGCGCGTTATCTTGGGTATCTGTGTGGCCGGTTTTCGCATCACTAGGATTCCGAAAGCTGTCGTCTTTTTCGATGAACCCTATTTTCTCCGTGTCCCCTTGTTTGACCTGCACATCACCTTTGTGATCTTGCATCGCTTTGTCCGTGCCAGGCGTATTTGCAACATTCTTCCATGGGTCCTTCACTGGAGTGTCGGCCGAGCACAGCGTCCCGTCCTTGTCACAAGTTCGTCCCGTCGGATCCGTCCTATCCAACGGATCATTTCCCACATAGGCATACAGGTTGAAGTCATCCTGTCTTCCGACTGGGTCCGTCTGCAGAAATCGCCCCAGGAAAGGATCATACACCCGCGCTTTGTAGTGATACAGGTGAGCCTCTGGAAGAGCAATTTGTCCCGTGTAACGAAAACGAGACCCGACCCAAGTGGCAGGCTCGCCGTACGGCCCGTACGTATAAACGGTCGCCGCACCCGTGCCGTCAGAGGTAGCGACGATCGAGCCCCGCTCATCGGAGTTCAACCATTGGCGGTTGGACAAGGTACTACCTTCATACCAGAGCACGGGGCTATCTGTGCCGGGGCCATGTACGTAGCGGCGCAACATGCTTGTGCTCGAGTACTCCCCGATGAGCCTGTCACCGTCGTACAGGTATTGGGTTGCGACCCCGCCGGACGTGCTCTGATACAGGCGTCCCAATGGATCATAGCTCAGTGTGACGCCTGCGCCGCCCGTCTCGGTCAGGAGATGATTCTCGACATCGTAGCTAAAGGTACGCACGCCATCGGAGGTCAAGTTTCCCCGGCCATCGTAGGCGAACGTTGTCCCCGCGACACTGGAGTAGCGATTGTTTCCTTCCGGAACATACGTCTGAGCGCTGGCTTGAATTGCGCTCTGGAAAGCGCTGTTCGAGTTCTCCCTCTTGATGAGTTGACTAGCCTTGCTGTATGTAAATGTCCACGTCACGTCCTGCGCCGTACCTAAGAGGTCGTGCGTCAGGGTGTGCACGCGTGAGGCGAAATCGTAGCCGAAGCCGGTGCTTGTTCCGTTTCCCCATGCAATTGCAGTAGGACGCGATAGCGGATCGATGGTATAGGTGGCGAGCACACCGATTCCCGATACCGCATCATTCTCGCGAATTTTCCACGTGCGATTTAGAGCATCGATATCGTAGTTAATATGGTTGCCATCCGGCCAGGTCAGCATCCTGCGATCGCCGGAGGGATACAAGTCAAACGCAACCTGCCGACCAAAGGTGGATTCCGAAATCAGACGCCTGGCCGTATCGTATCCGTAGTCGACGCCCGAACCTGTGCTGCTGCCATAGTGGGCATAAGTCGGTCTGCCCCCTGCATCGTAGCCGTAGAAGATGTACCCTGACGCGGGCCCGGGCAGATCCTTCTCCTGCAGTCGGTCCAATGCGTCGTACTTGTAAATGATCGTCTGACCGTCGCGCTTTCGAACACTTATGCGGTTGTCATTCGGGTCATAATCGAACTGCTCAAGGTCGGTTGTGCTCGAGATCATCGCTCCGAGCGAGCCGACCGGATATTGAACTTGACGGAGGCGATTGAACCCATCGTAAACATTTGTCGTTAGATTGTT
>Ga0137415_10008600_pt1 | contig 10114 bp, 9 predicted proteins | sample CZODoug3_1_1_16f_FD_183082 | JGI IMG/M metagenome (GOLD analysis project Ga0137415, IMG submission 183082) | Vadose zone soil fungal communities from Angelo Coast Range Reserve, California, USA - CZODoug3_1_1_16fungal (Hybrid Assembly) | ecosystem: Environmental > Terrestrial > Soil > Vadose... | reverse complement strand
GCGACCGCTCGCACAAAGCGGTCGACGTCGTCGATACCCATTCCAATCAGCTCATATCGCAGATCGGAGCCGGGTTGTTCACGGGCGCCACCGGCAACAACAACACCTCCGGTCCCGATGGAGTGCTGATCGTCAACCATACGCAGGTCTGGGTCGGCGATGGCGACAGCACGGTCAAGATATTCGCCCTGAGCAACGGGGCGCAGGTCGCCACGATCAGCACCGGCGGGGCCAATCGCGTGGACGAAATGTGCTACGATCCGACCCATGGTATCGTGGCCGCGGCCAACAATGCGGAATCGCCGTTTCCGTTCATCACCTTTTTCTCAGTTAGGCCCAGGGCGATCCTCAAGAAGATCGTTTTCGATGGGACGAACGGCACCCCGATCGCCTCGAACGGTATCGAGCAATGTCAGTGGAACTCTCGGACCGGGAAATTCTATGTGTCCGTTCCGGAAATCAATGGTCCTGGAGACAATTCAGCCCCCGGGGGCGTCAGTGTGATCGACCCGATCTCTCTGTCCGTGACGACGACCTACACCGTCCCCTTGACCAGTTGCTCCGGACCGCAGGGGTTGACCATCGGCCCGGCACCGCAAATGCTGCTCGGCTGTAACGGCGGACCAAATCAGGCGGCAAATGGCTTTCCAACGGCGATCATCAATGACGGATCGACCGGTGGCACCGCCGGCTCCGTCTTCGCCACGCTGCTAAACCAATCCGGCGCCGACATGGTGGACTACAATTCCGCCAGCGACACGTACACCTTGGCGCGGTCGAACGCCAACCCGCCCCCGCCCAATGGAACTGCCAGCTGCACCGGCACCATAACGGCCGGCCCCCAGCAAATCGGTGTTGTCGACGCCTCGGCCGTTACCCAGGATGCGAACGTCGTGTCAGGCCTGTATAATTGTCCGGCGCCCAATACCCATGGCAACAACCATTCCGTCGCGTCGGACAACGTTACCAACCAATGGTTCGTCCCGATTGCCGGCAACTCGGGGTCGACGCTTTGCGGTTCCGTTGGAGGGAGCAACACGTCGGGTTGCATCCTTGTGATGACGCAGACGGGCGCCACCGCGTTCGCCTCCTTCGCCAACAGCGTCGCTCAAGGCGGCCCGGCCTGCGCTCCGGGAAAAACCCTGAGAATGAACGGCACCTGCCAGTAGCAGGCCCAAAGTCGCGGGACGGCTTCACCTGCTCTGGCGGAGCCGCCCGCAGCTACTCGATACCGAGAACCGACCCGTGGGTGATCGTGCGGGCGGTGATCCAGGAACGGCGGATGCGGCGCGACGCGCACGGCGCCACATCCTCCACCAGCTGTGCCCTCGTCTGTTCGCGGCCATGCATCGGACGAAAAGGCACCCTGGCCGAAATCGACGGATTTCGCAGGCGCGTGCACCGAAACCGGCGTAAGGGGACGACCGCGCTTGCGCGGGCGCTTCTGCGTCGACAGGGCCGACCTCGGTCCATGTCATGAGTGTTCATAGGTAGCGTGGGGAGCGCGTGATGAGTTTCCTGTTCAACGGTATCGCGCCCGCTTCTGAACAGCCGCGCGCGCCCGACCATAACGGTGCCGAGGTCAACGGCGGCGATACCGCAAAGCTCTACCAGGATCTGATTGCCCGGCGGCCGGCGCTGTTGGAAGAAAAGCTCAAGCTGCACGCCCGGATCATCGACGAGTTCAACCTCGTCCTGTTGGAAAAGCTGCCGCGCGCCGAGCTCGTCAAGCAGGTGCGCGCTTACGTGGCCAATTATGTTCGCGCCGAGAACATTTCACTCAATCAAAGAGAGTTGGATATTTTCTCGGAAGAGATCATGGATGAAATGACCGGATACGGTCCGATCGAGCCGCTGCTGAAGGATCCGACCGTCACCGACATTCTGATCAACACGCACAAGCTTTGTTTCGTCGAACGGTTCGGCAAGCTTTACCCGACCAAGGTGCATTTCAAGGACGAGGCGCATCTGCTGCGCATCGTCGGCAAGATCGTCGCCGGGGTTGGCCGCCGCGTCGACGAATCCTCGCCCATGGTCGACGCCCGCCTGCCGGACGGCTCGCGCGTCAATATCGCGGTCAGGCCTGTAGCCATCGACGGGCCGCTGGTGTCCATCCGCAAGTTCTCCGAACGGCCGTTCGATATGGACCGCCTGATCGAGGTGCAAACGATCCGCCCGCCGATCGTCGATCTTCTCACCGCTGCCGTGCACGGCCGGATTTCCCTCATCATCTCCGGCGGAACTGGCAGCGGCAAGACCACCATGCTCAACGCCTTGTCGGCCTCCATTCCAGCCAATGAGCGCCTGATCACGATCGAGGATGCGGCGGAACTGCAGTTGCAGCAGCCCCATGTCGGCCGCCTCGAGACCCGTCCGCCCAATGCCGAAGGCAAGGGAGAGATCCGCCAACGCGAGCTCGTCAAGAACGCTCTGCGCATGCGGCCCGATCGCATCATCGTCGGCGAGTGTCGCGGCGAAGAAGCCTTCGACATGCTGCAGGCGATGAATACCGGTCATGAAGGCTCTATGACGACCATTCATGCCAACTCGCCGCGTGATGCGCTCAAGCGTCTCGAGCAGATGGTGGGAATGGCCAGCATGGCCATGACGGTCGGCAGCATCCGCAGCCAGATCGCTTCCGCGATCACTGTCGTCATTCAGCTACAGCGCTTGCCCGATGGCAAGCGGCGCGTCACCAGCGTCAGTGAAATCACCGGAATGGAAGGCGAGACCATTCAAACCCACGAGATCTATCGTTTCGTCACGGAGTCGACGGACGAGCAGGGCAATGTCCATGGGAGCTTCCGCGCAACCGGAATAAGGCCGGCATTTCTCGCGGGCCTGAAAGCCTATGGGATAGAACTGCCCGCAAGCAACTTCGATCCGGCACTCCCGCTCTGACGGAGCCCGAGACATGGACGAACTTTGGATCGTTACGGCGCTCGTCTTTGTCGCGACGTTGCTGGGAGTGCCGGCGGCCTATCGGCTCGTCTTCCGAGCCCGGCACGCGCACAAGGCGATCAACCGACGGCTAGCGGCGAGCGAACAGTACGCGAGCGCGACCGCGGCGCTGGACGCGCTGCGCAGGGAACGCGGGTTTGCCGATATCACCAACCCGGTGTTTCGGCATGTCAACGATCTGCTCTTGCAAACAGGACTGAAGTTCAACCGAAAGCTACTCCTCCTTTCGATCGTGGCACTGAGCGCCATCCTGTTTCTCGCGCTAGGGCTGGTCATCGCGTACGGCTTGATTTCATTCTTTCTCGCCGTTCTGTCGGCGCTTGCCCTGACCTACCTGTTCTTTCGGATCATGCGTCGAAGGCGTATCGCGCGTTTTGGCGAGCAGCTTCCCGAGGCCCTTGACGTGATCGTTCGTGGCATCCGCGTGGGGTACCCGTTGTCCGTCGCGCTCAGTCTCGTCGCCCGGGAAATGCCTGACCCGATCGGACCGGAATTCGCCATGACGGCCGAGGAAATCGCTTTCGGCCAGGACATCAAGACAGCTGTGGATCATCTTTATCAGCGGGTCGGGCAGGAAGACCTTCTTTTCCTAGTCGTTGCCATCAGCGTTCAAAGCCAAACCGGCGGCAATATTGCCGAAGTGTTGTCGCGCCTGTCGCGTCTGGTGCGCAATCGCGCGAAGGTTCATCTGAAGATCAAGGCACTGAGTGCAGAAGGACGCGCTTCGGCGAAGTTCCTGTCGGCGATGCCGTTTATACTCTTCGCAGTCGTGTGCCTTGTGTCGCCGGCCTACTTCGGCGAGGTCCGCGATCATCCCCTGATCGTGCCGGCGTTGATATACGCGGCCGCATCGTTGTTGATCGGGAACATCATGATGTACCGAATGGTCAATTTCAGGATCTAACAGCGGCCGATGACAGATATTGCTCCAATCCTCGTTGCTGCGCTTGCGTTTGCCTCGGTCGCCGCCATCGTGTTGGTGTTGGGCCAGTCTTATTCAGCCCATGCGCACATGCAGCGGCGATTACCGGCGCCGGTAGAGTCTTTCGGTCTCGAGGGAGTTCCGCCGCTCGCGGGCATCCACGCCTTCGTCGCAAGACACTTCGACGAAAAGCGGTTTGGCGTCGACGGGAGCTTCCGGGGAAGGCTGCGGCGGAACCTTTTGAGGGCAGGGTACTTCACGAGCGGCGCGGTCAATTATTATATTCTTGCGAGAATCGCCTGCATCATTGGTCTTCCGGCGCTTGCGTTCATCGTGTCGGAGTTTTTTCCCGCCAGCGTGCCCTGGTCCCTCAAGATTATCTTCGTTTCGGTGGCGGTCTTTATCGGGATCGCAGGGCCCGACGCCTACGTCGCTCGTCGTCAACGCCTGCTGGTCGAGCGATTTCGACTGGAGTTTCCAGATCTTCTCGATCTTTTGGTCGTTTGCGTCGAAGCCGGGTTGAGCCTCGAAGCGGCATTCGATCGGGTCCGAGTCGAAATTGCGAAACGCAGTCGCGAGCTCGGCATGAATCTCGAGATGATGGGAGCCGAAATGCGGGCCGGGCGCAGCACGATCGAAGCTCTCGAATCCTTGGCGGACCGATTGGGATTGGAGGAAGCCGGATCTTTCGTCAGCATGCTGCGCCAGTCCATCGAGCTTGGCAGCGACGTAGGCGATGCGCTTCGGGTATTTGGCGACGAAATGCGGGACAAACGCTTGCTGCGCGCCGAAGAGGCGGCCAACAAGCTTTCCGTAAAGCTGGTTCTGCCGTTAGGTTTGTTCATCTTCCCGGTCGTTCTTCTCGTCATAATGTTGCCGGTGGTGATCAAGCTGTCGGCAGTGCTGAGGTGAGCGTTGCCGGCTGCGCCCCGCAGTGACAAAGGCAAGTAGCATCGAGAGTTCATCATGAAGAAGCTGTCGGTCGCTCTAGTCGCGTATGTTGCGCTGTGCAGCGCAAGCCTTATCTCCGGGTCGACGGCGGCGATGTCGCCGAGCAATCTTGCCGATACAGCGAGCCCGCTTTCGATGCGCTTCCAGAATGTGGGCTACGTGTGCGGTCCCTATCGGTGCGGGTGGCGGCCGAGTCATCCCTACGGACCCTACTATGTTGGCCCTTATTATGCCCCGCACGTCTATGGCTATGGACCACCTGGATACGGCTACGGACCAGCGTGGTACGCAGGCGGCCAGGACGGTCCCAGGTGGTATGGATACCGAGGACGATGGTGGCGGTGGTGAGCAAGCGAAGCCCTGCCTAAGGCAGATCGACCTGCGCCCCTGCGCGTGCGCCGCCCGGCCAGCGCTCGTGAGTGAGCGGAACGGTGAGCGTCGCAGCCAATCCCTTGGACCCGAAGGAATGCTCGACCCGGCCGTTGAGTTGGCGCTCGATCACCATGTTGATCAGGCGTGAGCCGAAACCCGCACGCCGGCTGCGCCTGGGCGCGGGCCCGCGGCTTTCCATCCATTCGAGCACCAGCGTGAGGCCCTGCTGGGTGCGCGTGACCGACCAGGTCAAATCGACGCGACCGCCCGGCGCGGTCAGGCTGCCGTGCTTGCTGGCATTGGTGGCGAGCTCGTGCACCGCCATGCTCAACCCGAAGGTGGGATCGGGCTCGAGGAAGACGTTGGGGCCGTTGAACGAGATGCGGTCGAGGAATGGTGCGAGCAGGGTGTTGAGAAGCTCGTTGAGCGAGGTCGATTTCCAGCCGCCTTCGGTAATGAGCCGATGCGCGTTGGCCAGCGCCAGGACCCGCGCCTCGTACTTGATTACGAGATCGGGCACGCTGCGGGAATTCTTGGCGGTCTGCGAGAACAGCGCGAGCAGTTGGGAGAACAGATTGCCGGAGCGGTGGCGCAGCTCCCGGATCATCAGCTCGTGCCGCTGGTCGAGTTGCCGCCGCTGGATCGCGCCGGCGATCACATTCGCCACCGCCGCGATGAAGGAGACGTCGTAGTCGTTGAACTTGTGCGGCTTGGCCGTGTGCGCGCCCAGCACGCCGTAGGCGCGGCCGTCGCGGCCGGCAATGGGCGTCGTAATGCCGCTGATCACGCGGTGGTCGTGCAGCAGCGGCGGCCCGGCAAAGCGTGTCTCGGCCGCGAGATCCTCGGTGATCACCGGGCGGCCCGATGCGAGCGTATAGCCGGCCTGCGAATTCCGCGCGGTGGAGACGGTGGCGGTCCCCACGAGCCCGCCTTGCCATCCAATGCCGGCCCGCAGCAGGAGCTCGGCGTCGCCCGGAACCAATTCCAGAATTTTCACCAGCTCGACATCGAGGATGTCGCCGACGGTGGTGACCACGTCGTTGAAGAATTTCTGCAGGTCGCTTTCGGTCAGTGCCCGCTCGCCCAGCCGCCCAAGCGTCTCCTGCTGGCGCGCGCGCACGCGCACCTCGCGATTGATCCGCAGCCGCTCGGTCACGTCCCGGCACATGCCGAGCAGCTGCACGGCCTCGCCATCCTCGACCAGCACGGTCACCAGTGCCTCGAACCATCGTTCGTCGAGCTCGGATCGTCCGGTCAGCCGATATTCCAGCCGCGAGGGCTCGAGCGTCTGCAACGTCTTGTGAATTGCCGCGAGCATGCCCGTTCCGTCCTGCTCGGGCAGATCCTGCGGGGCGATCGAAAGGCTGCCGTCCGTGCTGTCCTCGGTGCGGCCGTGAAAGTCCACGAGATCGGTCGACCAAGTCAGCCGATTGGATCGCAGATCCCACGACCACACGCCGATCTTGCCGGCGTCGAGGGCCGCGCGGAATGTCTCGAGATTCGGAAGCGGAGGCGAAACCTCGTCGGATCGGAGGTCGTCGCCCCTGCCACCTCTCTTTTTCTTTTGCGGTTCGGGCACGGTCGCATCCATGGTGCGATACTCTACGGTGCGATATTCTACTCGATCTTGCAGCGAGAGCGATCGGGCGCCCCGAGGCGCCGGCGCAATATCAAAGCCCAATCATTGCTGAAAACAAATGGCATCACGTTCGTCGGATCCGGCAGGACGCTGATTTTACAAGTGCCGCTGACTTCAAAGGTTCCGGAACCGTCGAGCCGCCAGCCATGGGGCGGCGTCGGCTCGAAGATGAACAGTCGGAGGGAAAATTAGGACACGCAGCGCCCGGCGATCTGCGCCAAGGGCGGCTGTCCGATCGAGCTGATCACCGGCTCGCAGCCATCGAGCAATTGCGGCCGGGGCGCCGGCACCGGAGCCTTGACCTCGAACGGGCCATTGACTGCGTTGCGGCCCTTTTCAAGAAGGACCGGCAATCGGTCGCCCTTGATGGCGCGGTTGACCATCGTGGCGCTGTCGCGCGACGGCGCTGCCGTGGTCGCCGAGACTTCGAGGCCGATGAGGAAGGATGCCACGGCAAACGCCGCGCCGCAGCAGCCCACGAGAAACCGAGATTGACGCCGCATGGGTTGCTCCCACGATCCCTGTCCTCGTTAGTCGCGTTAACCTCTTGTTAGGTTCATGCCCCGCGGCATGATTTTGCGGGCCGCTACCCGAATCGGGCAGCCGGTTATAACCATCTGTAAAACAATGGATTTTGGCGCGCCCCGAAACGACAGGGGCGTAGCCGACGCGCTTGTCGGCTACGCCCGAGATAACCGGCCGAGCACGGGGAGGGGGAAATGGGCGGCCGGTTACCAGGGTAACGTCCGGGCGTGGCGGTGGTTCCTGGAACCGGCCCGGCTCCAGGCCTTTGCCTTTGTCCTATTCAGGCGTTGACCCGGCGCTCCCGGCGCTTGGCGGTGCGCTCGAAGAACAGCGCCTGGCTCGCCACCGCGGAGACGGTCGCCGGCTGAAACGGCTTGGCAATCAGGAACGCCGGCTCCGGCCGCTCGCCGGTGAGGAAGCGCTCCGGATAGGCGGTGATGAAGATCACCGGCGCCTCGAACAAGGTCAGCAATTCGTTCACGGCTTCGAGGCCCGAACTGCCGTCGGCAAGTTGGATGTCGGCCAGGATGAGCCCGGGTTTCTTCGTCTTGGTCAAGGCGAGCGCCTCGGCATGGGTGCGGGCGACCCCGAGCACGCGATGACCGAGCCCTTCGACCAGGGTTTCGAGCTCCATCGCGATGAACGTGTCGTCCTCGATGATGAGCACGTCGGTCGCGATTTCGGCGGCAAGCTCGCGCCCCGATTCTTCCACCAGTCCGCGCAGCTTCATGACCTCGATGCCCAGAATCCGCGCGGCATCGGGCTCGGAAAAGCCCTCGAGTGCGACCAATAGGAAGGCCTGCCGCGGCAGCGGCGTGATATTGGCGAGCTTTTGCTCACCGGGCAGCGTCCCTTCCAGCGAATTGGCCGCGCCGTTGACGGACAACGAATTCCAAATCTTCGTGAACAGTCGATAGAGCGCGACCCGAGCGCCGCGCGGATCGTCGATGATCGCGCGGTCGGAGATCAGGGCCTCCAAGGTCGCCGCGACATAGGCGTCCCCGGACGCTTGGTTTCCGGTCAGCGCGCGCGCATAACGGCGGAGAAATGGCAGGTATTGTGCTACCGCTGCGGTGTTGGGCACGGGGACCCTCCGGTTGTTTTCGGGAGATTAATGGCGAAAACAGTCATAAGGCAAAAAAGTTCCACCACGCTGGAACGAATGGTTTTGCGTGACGTTATGCCGTGATGAGCAGGGCGCGCCCCGCACGCCGGGTCGAGCGGGCTGCGGGGACTAGCAAAAATGATGGGACACAAGCCAATTAGGCCGGGATCGGTAGCGCGGATGTCGGTTCGGCCAGGGTCCACCGAGCAACAACCGCTGACGCCAGAGGCAACAATGCAGACGGATGCTCTCATACGTAAGGTTGGAGGAGGACGCCTCAGCCGCGAAGATCAACGCAGGCTGGGCGACATTCTGCAGCGCGTCTACGATGACGTGGTACGCCAAGGCGTTCCCGATCGGTTCAAGGAGCTCTTGAGCGAATTGGACGGGCACAAGGGGGGCGCGGACTCCGACCAGCCCGCTCATGCCCAAGGAAGCGAAGGGAGTCACGACAGCGGCGGCCTCGTAGAGGCCAAGGCGTTCCCCCACAGCAAGGGGTCAGCGTCATGACCATGCGACCATCCGTACGCGACGCGATGCTCGCAGCCGTGCCGAGCTTGCGGGCTTTCGCCATCTCGCTTTGCGGCAACGTGGACCGCGCCGATGATCTGGTGCAGGAGACCCTGCTGCGTGCGGTCGCCAACATCGATTCATTCCAGCCCGGAACGAACATGTCCGCTTGGCTGTTCACGATCCTGCGGAATTTGTTTCGCTCCGAATATCGCAAGCGCCGCCGTGAGGTCGAGGACACCGACGGCAGCTACGCCGAAAGCCTGAAATCGCATCCGGAGCAGCAGAGCCGGGTGGAATTCGAGGAATTCCGCGTGGCGCTTGCAAAGTTGCCGTCGGACCAGCGCGAGGCCCTCATCCTCGTCGGCGCGTCGGGGTTCTCCTACGAGGAGGCGGCGGCCATTTGCGAATGTGCGGTGGGAACGATCAAGAGCCGGGTCAATCGCGCACGTACGCGGCTGTCGGAGCTGCTCGCCATCGAGGGCGCGGACGACTTCGGTCCGGATCACGCCACGCGGGCGATCCTGTCGGCAGGCGGGCGCAGCTGATCAATCGCTCGTCGATCTCTTGGTTCTTTGAAGGTCGCATCCGCGCCCCGAGTTGGCCAGCGCCACAGATCATGTTGCGAGAGGTCATGCGCCGTTGGGCGAACGGCCGCGCATGACACCGAACAGGGCTGAGATCGCGAACAGCACGAGCGCGACGAAGAAGATGATCCTCGCGGTCTCCACCGCGAAGCCCGCGATGCCGCCAAAACCAAACATGGCTGCAACCAACGCAACCACCAGAAAGGCCAACGCCCAGCCGAGATGGGGCGCTCCTGGGACGCTCCTCCGGCCGCGCTTGCGTGCATCCAACGCGCCAAAGGCGCACACGTTCCGCTGCCGGCCGCAATGGCCGAGCCAAAAGCACTGCGAGAAGGTGCTCGCCTTGCGCCCGGAAAATGTTCCACGATAATGTCCGGCGATGCAGCGGGCCGCGGTCGCGCGACCACGGTACGAAACATGAAAATAACGAAGACACGACGCAGCCCGACCTACAAAAAGAAAGAATGACGATGAGCGTAGATACCGATGTCACGACGCTGAGCGCGGCGCTCGACGATTATCCGCACACGCTGCCGCTCAAG
>Ga0137415_10008598_pt1 | contig 10114 bp, 10 predicted proteins | sample CZODoug3_1_1_16f_FD_183082 | JGI IMG/M metagenome (GOLD analysis project Ga0137415, IMG submission 183082) | Vadose zone soil fungal communities from Angelo Coast Range Reserve, California, USA - CZODoug3_1_1_16fungal (Hybrid Assembly) | ecosystem: Environmental > Terrestrial > Soil > Vadose... | reverse complement strand
GCGAACGGATCGCCGAGGGCGCCGGTGCGGCAATGCTCACCGAGGAAGCGCTCTTTCCCGCGGCGGCGACGCGACTCGCCGAGGAGCTCGGGAGGCAGCCTCCCTGGTCGGACCTTCCGCTGATCATCTTCGGCAGCCGCGAGACTTCGGGAGGGCATGCAACCAACGTGACGCTGCTCGACCGCCCCGTTCGGGTGCGCACGCTCCTGAGCGCAGTGCGTGCCGCGCTGCGCGCGCGGCGCCGCCAGTACCAGGTCCGGGACCTTCTCACGGCCCTGGAGGGCTCGGTCCGCGACCGCGATCAGTTCCTCGCCATGCTGGGACATGAGCTGCGCAACCCGCTGGCCGCGATCTTCACCGCCGCGGAGCTGATCGACCGGCAAGCCGGCGACAGGTTCACCCGCGAACGCGCGGTGGTGGGCCGGCAGCTCCGCCATCTCTCCCGGCTGGTGGACGATCTGCTGGACGTGTCGCGGGTGACCCGCGGCAAGATCGCCCTGCAGGAGGAATCCATCGACCTCTGCGCCCTGGTGCACCGCGCGATCCAGGGATTCGAGAGGGCCGCGGAGATGCAGGGCGTGCAGATCGTCGACGCGCTGGGCGAAAGAGCGGTGGTCGTGCGCGGCGACCTGCTGCGCTTGGAGCAGATCGTCGCGAATCTCCTCTCCAATGCCGTGAAGTACACCAACGCGGGCGGACGAATCGAGGTGAGCCTCGAGCCTGGAACGACCGAGGCGGCACTCCTGGTGAAGGATTCAGGCGTGGGGATCAGCGCGGAGATGCTGCCGCGGGTTTTCGACTTGTTCGTTCAAGCACCGGGCGCGCTCGACCGTGCTCCGGGTGGAATGGGCATCGGCCTCACGCTCGTGCAGCGCCTCGTCGAGCTGCACGGGGGTCGGGTGGAGGCGAGCAGCGCCGGCCTTGGGAAAGGGAGCGAGTTCGTCGTCCGCCTGCCGATGGCGGACCCGCGCGATGCGCTGGCGGCGGCGAAGGCGGGCGTCGAGATGAACGGCAGGCCGCGGGCGCTGCACGTCGTGATCGCCGAGGACAATCCCGATGCCCGGGACCTGCTGCAGATCGCGCTCGAGCAGATGGGTCACCACGTCGAGCCCTGCGCCGACGGGCGCACTGCCATCGAGCGGGCGGTGACCGGCCGGCCGGACGCCATGGTGATCGACCTGGGATTGCCCGGCAACGATGGCTTCCAGGTGGCGCGCGCGGTCCGCGCGGCGCTGGGAGCAAGCGTCCGGCTCGTCGCCCTCACGGGCTATGGACAGCCTGGCGATCGCGAGCGGGCATTTGCGGCCGGATATGACGCGTTCCTGGTGAAGCCCGCGGAGCTCGATGCGGTGGAGCGGGCGCTCCGGGAGGCAGCGGTCTCGGAAGCGAGGTAGGATGCGGAGTGGGTGGGGTCCCCCCCCCGGTGTCCTGAGGGAGACTTCGCAGGCCAGGGCCACTGGGCGCTGGGGCGGGGGCAGCATAAGTCACCCACCAGACTACGGCGCCATTTTGCGCCGGGGAGTGCAAGATGCCGAGCGGCACGGTGAAGTGGTTCAACGATGCAAAGGGCTTTGGGTTCATCACGCCGGACGCCGGCGGCAAGGACGTGTTCGTCCACCATACCGCCATCCAGTCCGAGGGGTTTCGCAGCCTGGCCGAGGGCCAGAAGGTCGAGTACGACGTGCAGGACGGGCCCAAGGGCCCGCAGGCTGCCAACGTCCGCAAGGTCGGTTGACCCGAAAGCATTGTCGCCGACCCGGCGTGCAGAACGACCCAGGCGAGGATCCCCGCCTGCGTCGCGCCATGTCGATTCGCTCAGCGAAGAAAGGGCAGCCCGGCCCGCAGGGCCGCTTCCCATTCCGGCCGCTGTTGCGCCACCGCCACGGGAATGGGCGGCGCCGGATTCCCGGGCGCTTCTCGCAGCCTGCATTGCCACCAACCCACGTCGTGCCAGGCGCCCAGCTTGAAGCCCACGGCCGGATAGGTCGCGATCCGGCGGAATCCCAGGGCCTCGTGCAGGGCCACGCTCGCGGCGTTGGGCTGCGTGATGCCGGCGTGCGCGGCGACGAAGCCCTGCAGCCGGAGCAGGGCGAACAGGGACTCGTACAGGGCGCGCCCGACGCCGCGGCTTCGCCGGTCCTCGCGCACGTAGACTGCGACGTCCACCGACCACTGGTACGCGGCCCGGTCGCGGTGCTTGGAAGCGTAGGCGTATCCCCAGACACCGTCCGGCCCGGCGCAGACCAGCCAGGGCGCGTACGAACCCAACGTCGCGATGCGCTGTGACATGTCGCTGCCGCTGGGCGGCTCCAGCTCGAAAGAGACGGCGGTCCGCTCGACCCACGGCCGGTAGATGGCGGCGATCTCGTCCGCATCCGACTCATGCGCGATGCGCATGTTGGCCATCTCAATCCTCCCACGTCAGCCCAGCTGGCTCCGGGCTCCTGGGTTGCGCGCCTCCACCCATTGGCGGGCAGGCTGCGAGGAGATGCCGAACTTCTCCAGTCCGGGGAACACGACTCCTTCGAGCGTGCCGATGAAGATCGATCTCTTGAGCGAATGCGGAAGCACGCCGTGGCGCAGGAGCTCGCGGCTTTCCAGATCGGCGCCTGCGGCGGCGAACAGCCCCTCGTCGACCGTGCCCGCGAGCATCGCCGGAATCCAGGGGGAAAGAAAAGAGACGTCGGAGATCGATGCCTCCATCGATAGGTACGCCCAGCCGATGCGTCCGTGCACGACCTCGTCCCTGGCGATCTCCCGGAGGACTCGCTCGACCCGTGGCTCCACCGGCTGCGCCAGGAGCGTGGTCAGGGTCGCCACGCTCTCCGTCTCGGTGATGCAGCACGAGGCGACGACTTCGTAGAGGACGGCTGCGCGTGGCCCGAGGCTTCCGGGCGCGATCGCGGCGTCTTCCGCGGCAGCGCCGACCGGTTGGCCATACACCGCGGAGAGATCGGCGCACAGGGCCGCGTGCCGGTACTCGTCATCGGCTGCCTGCCGCATGAGCGCGGGAACCGGCGAATCGGCGTCGAACGCGGCGATGCCCGCCGCCAACCGGGCGAATCTGCGCGCCGCCTCGCGCTCGACCCGCGTACGGAACGCCCACGCTTCTCCGGCCTTGCGGCGCAGCTCCTCCCTCACCAGCCCACGACTCCGCCGCCGCCGCCTGCATCGGGCGCCACTCCGCCGTCCGAGCCCTGCGCGGTCCTTGCCGTCCCGGCGTCGGAAGCCACTCCCTCCCCTCCACCCTCTCCCTTGGCGAGCGTTGGCTGCCGGTTGCTGGCGGGCGTGGAACAACCCGATGTCGCCCCCATCACCGCGCCGCCCACCACGAGCACCTGGAAGAGCTTCCTGAAGAGCATAGGGTCCACTCCGGTCGTGAGCGGCGGAAGATAAACCGGGAATCGCGGGAGCGCACTAGAACTCAGGCCGGGGGGTGGGTTGCCGCCGCGGCGGATCGAGCCCGATTCCTGAAGAACAGATACGCGGGAACGCCGGTCAGCAAGAGTCCGCCGCCGAGGGCCGCGTCGCCCGGAGCGGATGCCACCGTGGCCGCCAACAGGAGCGCCGCGAAGGCGACGAAGGCCGCGGGCACCACTGGATAACCCCAGACCCGGTATGGACGCTCGAGATCGTGGCGCCGCCGGAGCACGAATACGGCGAGGCCCCCGAGCGCATAGAACAGCCAGGAAGCGAAGAGGACGTTGGTGAGCAGCTGGTTGAACCCGCCCGTGAACACGAAAACGATCGACACCAGGCCCTGCACGATCAAGGCCGCCGCCGGCGTGCCGAAGCGCGGATGCACCCGGCCGGCCGCGCGCAAGAACATTCCCGCGTCCGCCATCGCGTAGAGCACGCGCGCGCCTCCGAGGATGTTGCCGTTGATCCCTCCCAGCGTGGCGATCACCACCATGGCGGCCGCGAGGTCGGCGCCGCGCGGGCCCAGCAGCGCCCGCGCGGTGTCTGCGGTCACCAGCGGCGAGGCGGCGACCTGGTCTGATCCGAGGACGAACAGGTACGCCGCGTTCAGCGCGAGGTAGAGGACGGTGACGATGGCGATGGAGATGAGGGCGGCAAGCGGCAGGTTGCGCCCTGGCTGCTTCACCTCGCCGCCGATGTAGCTGGTGGTGATCCAGCCGTCGAAGGCGAAGAGCGGGCCGATCAACGCTGGGCCGAGGCCGGCCACGCCGATCGGGCCCATCGGCGAGATCAGGTTCGAAGTCGAGCCCGCGCTGCCCGCGAACGCCAGCACGACCAGGCCGGAGATCACCGCGAGCTTCGCGAAGGTGACCACGTTCTGCGTCCAGACCCCCTCCCTGACGCCGAGCACGTTCACCCCGGTGAGCGCGGCGATGGCGGCCACGGCGACGAGCTCGGCGCCGCGCGGCGAGAGCGGCAGGAAGTGGCCCCAGTAGCTTGCGAAGGCGACCGCGACCGCGGCGATTGAGGCGGTCTGGATGACGACGAGCAGCGCCCACCCGTAGAGGAAACCCCAGAGCGGACCGAAGGCCTCCCTCAGGTAGACGCAGAGCCCGCCCGCCTGGGGAAAGGAGGCGCCCAGCTCGGCGATGGTCAGGGCGCCCGCCAGCGAGAAGAGCGCGGCCACCACCCAGGCGCCGAGCTGCAAGAGCGGATGCGGCAGCGCGCGGGCGACGTCGCTGGCGGTGAGGAAGACGGCGGAGCCGACGATCACTCCGACGTTGACCATTGTGGCATCGAGGAGCCCGAGCGAGCGGCGCAGCTCGGTCAAGCGAGCATCCCGGCCAGCAGCCGGTGGAAGTGGTGCACGCCCGCCTCGCGCGCTGGCGAATACCGGCCGCGATCGTAGAGCCGCGAGCGGACTCCCTTCTGCACCTGCTCGACGATCGCTTCGTCTTCGAGCTCCACCCGATCGAGCGCGCCGCCCGCGCCTTTCCCGCGGCGCGACCGGTCCGAAACCCACGCGCGATAGACGATTCTCGTGCGGTCGACCGCCAGCGGAACGACGACGTTGAGCGACAGCCCCCAAGGGTAGAAGTTCAGCATGGTGTTGGGGAAGAGGAAGAAGTAGTAGGCGGCGATGCTCGAGCCGTCGAAGGCATCGTCCGAGGACTGCGCCTGGGCGACCTGGAGGCTGCTCCAGGGGAACAGCTGGGTCCGGTACGAGCCGTAGTCGATGGTCCCGGCGAGCGCCGGGTGGACGAAGGGGACGTGGAAACCTTCCAGGTAGTTGTCGCAGTAGAGCGCCCAGTTCGCCGCGACTTCGTAGCTGCGCGAGCCGGCCGGATCGGGAACGAGCGGCACGGACATGCGCTCGCGTGCGGGAGCGACCAGGTCTTCGAAGGCAAAGGCCGGGTCGAGGCTGGCGAACAGCAGAGGGTGCAGCTCGCCCAGGCGGACGCGAGGCAGGTCGTCCGCCGGCGAAGGAAAATCGCTGACGCCCTCGAATTCCGGCATCCCGAGGAAACGCCCGTCGAGCGAGAAGCGGCGGCCGTGGTACCGGCAGCGGAGGTTCTGCGCGATGGCGGGTTCGGTGCAGACCAGGTTTCCCCGGTGGGTGCAGACGTTGGAGAGCGCCCGCAGCGCGCCGGCCCCATCGCGCGCGAGCAGCAGGGGCTCGTCGACGCATCCTTCCAGGAGCGCGAAAGGCAGCACCGATCCCGGCGCCGAGGCCCGCTCGGCGCCGTCGACCAGCTGCCAGCTGCGCGCGAACACGCGTTCCCGTATGACCTCGAAGAGGGCGGGATCGCGGTACCAGGCGGCCGGGAGTGTTCGGGCCCGGCGGATGTCTTCGTCGATCACCGCGCCATCGTGTCACAACTTTCGCGCGGCGGCTCCGGCATGGATGAATCGATGTTTTGACGGAAGTGACGCGCGCGCGGTAGACCCCGCCGCTGAATCCGTGCGGACCTTCCCAGAGCCTGGCCAGAAAGCAGCCTCCCCGGTGTCACTCGCCGGTGTCGCGGCGCACCCGCTGGTCCTCGCCGGCGCCTGGGTCGCCTGCGTCCTCCTGCTCCATGCGATCGTCGCCGCCGTCCACTACCCGCTTCGCGATGCCGACTCGACCCTCTACGAGAGCATCTCCGAGCAGCTGAGCAGGCGGCCCGTCCGGGAGTGGATCGCGCCGTTCTTTCCCCCGGGCCGCTTCAAGGAGGGGCTGTTCCTCGAGCACCTGGCTGCGTTCTTCTGGCCCGCGGCAGCGCTCGGCAAGCTCGGATTCGCGCGGGGAGCGCTCCTGGCCAACTTCCTCTACTTCCTCGGCTCGCTGTATCTGCTGTTCCGGCTCGCTGCGGCTCTCGCCGATCGCGCCGTCGGCTGGGCCGCCGTGGGCTCGTACCTCTTCTCGCCGCTCGGCATCCAATACCTGCTTCGCGCCAACCACGAGAACGCCTGGGGTCTCGCTTACCTGGGCGGATTCTGGTGCTTGCACGAGATGCCGCGCAGCAGGTGGTTCGGGCTGGGTTTCGCCCTCTTCGGCCTCTTCGCTTTCGCCATGAAGGGCATGCTGGGCCTGTCCTTCTGGCCGGTGATGCTCGCCTGGTGGGTGATCGTGTCCAGGCGGCGGAAGGACGCGGTCTGGTTTGCCCTGGGCGCCGTCTTGATCGCGCTGTTCTCCGCGCTCTACGAGCTCGCGTATCGCCGCGCCACCGGCCAGGGCTTCTTCGCCGGATACCTGGGCACGCAGATGGGCGGCGTCAGCTTCTACGAGCAGCGCCCGCTCTGGGTAAAGCTCGTCAACCCGTTCTACTACCTCGTCCACCTGCTCTGGTCCTCGTTCCCGGGCTCAGTCCTGGCCGCCTGGGGGATGTGGCGGTCGCGGCGGCGCGCGGAGCCGTTCACCGCCGCCCAATGGCTGGCGGTGGCCGGCAGCGGAGGGATCGTGGCGCTGCTTTCGCTGATGACGCGCAGGGCGCCGCGCTACATCTTTCCCGCGTACGCGCTGGTGCACGTTCCCGGTGCGGAGACCCTGCTCCAGCACCTGCCGCGGTTGCGCGGATTCCTGGAGCGCCGGGCGGCCTGGCTACCCTATCTGGCGATGGCGTCGTTGCTCGTCGTCCTGCCCCTGCGGATCGCGGCCGACCAGCGCTTCTATCGCTTCCTGCGCTTCATCGAGTGACGGAGAGGCCCTTCAAGCGGCCTCGGCCAGCCGCAGCTTCGGGGACTCCGCCGGGGTTCCCGGCGAGAGTGACAGTCCCAGCGCGAGCCAGAGCGCGTACATGACCTTGGTGTCGTACAGCACGTCGTGCGCCTGCCCGACGACCAGCAGCGCCGCCAGCGCCGCGAGCGCGCCCAGCGCGATCGGCTCCCGTGCCCGTACACGCGCGAGCAGGGCCCGGGCCGCCGCCGCAAACACCCACAACAGGGCCGCGAGCCCGAGTGGCCCCGTTTCCGCCAGGGTGGACAGCTCGGTGTTGTGCGCCCACGTCCGCATGGGGAAGCCTGGATCGACGCGATCGTAGTAAGGCGCGCCCGCCCGGGAATAGTTGGCGAACCCCACTCCACGCAGGGGATGATCGTGGATCATCTCCAGGGCGCGGGACCAGATGAAGGCGCGATCGGAGTTGGTCTCGAACGAGAAAGCGCTGAGGAACCGCGCCCGCACGCCGCCGTGCAGCGCCGCGAGCAGCACCAGGGCCGCTATCGCGGGCAGGAAAGCCCGCCGGACGCGCGGAGCCGCGAGCAGGCCGATGATCACCGCGGCCGCGCAAAGAGCGAGGTACGCGGCCCGGTCGAACGTCACCGCGACTCCCGCGAGCCCCAGTGCCGTGGCCCCGGCGACGATCCAGATCCGCCGGGGAGGGACCGCGCCGGCCGCGAGCACGCCGGCAAGGAGCGCCACCAGCACGGTCGCATTGTGGCCGTACGAGAGGCGCGAGGTGAAGAAGCCCATCGCGCCGAATCGGCCGGGCGCGCCAGGGGCCTGGACGAAAGCGGGCGCCTCGCGCAGCCCGAGCAGATGGACGACGTCCACGCCGGCCCGGTACTGGACGATCCCCACCAGCGACGCCAGGGCCAGGCCTGCGCAGGCCCAGTAGAGCAGCCGCAGGGGCGCCTCGCGCGGCAAGAGCCGGAGCCCGTGCGCCACCACGAAAAACCCGATCACGGAGCGCCAGAGGGTGGCATCGGCGAGCGCGGGCGCGCCGTAGGGGGACAGCAGGTCCGAAGCGATCGCGATCCCCACGAATGCCAGCACTGGCCAGTCCAGCGCGGTGCGCAGCGGCCGCACGGGCAGAAGGAGCACCCCGGCCGCCGCGATCCCCAGCGCGATCTGCATCCCGGCGATGGACACGGGCACGAAGAAGGCGTGCCCTGCGAGCCCCGCGTAAGCGAGCGTTGCTGCGATCTTCCGGCGATCCACGGAGCTGCCCTACATACTACAGTGCCTGGGCCCGATGACGCTCTTCAGCCGATCGCTGCCGGCCCTCCTTCTCTGCCTGGCTTGCGCGCGGGGCAGGCCCCCGGTGCCGATCCTCAACTATCACTCCGTCGGCCCCGGTGGGGATGAGTTCACGGTCGCTCCCGGCGACTTCGAGCGCCAGCTGGACTTTCTCGTTTCGGCCGGCCTGCGCACCGTCTCCCTGGACGATCTCGTGCAGCGCCGCGACGTCTCGCGCGCGGTCGTGCTCACGTTCGACGACGGCACCGAAGACGCGCTGACCCGCGTGTTGCCGGCGCTGCGCCAGCGAGGAATGCGCGCGACCTTCTTCGTGATCACCGGGCTCGTCGGCAAGCCCGGTTACCTCAGCTGGGACGGCGTCCGCGCCCTGGCGGCGGCCGGGATGGAGATCGGCTCGCACAGCGTCGATCACGCCCATCTCGCGGACGAGTCGGACGAGCGCGTGCGGGAGGAGCTGACCGCCTCCAAGCGCGAGTTGGAGTCGCAGCTTCATGCGCCGGTCGAGGTGCTCGCCTACCCCTACAACTCGGTCCGCAAGCGGATCGAGCGAGCGGCCGCGGAAGCCGGCTACCGCGCGGCGGTCGCTGGAGCGGTGCACGGCGGCAAGGGCCTGCTCAACCTCTACCGGGTGACCATCCGGCGCAGCACCGGCCTCGACGAATTCAGGCGCCTCGCTCTGGGCGGCTAGCCCTCGGCTAGCCCGGGCACTGTAGGTGGGCTACGCTTGAGCGTTCCAGGGTGCCGTCCGTCGCGCTACCGACGTGTGTTTCCGCAGCACTCCACGTCTCTGGCGGGCTCGCGAACGGAGCGCGATACGCCGGAGAACGAGGCCCCGATGCATGCCATCTGCGAGACCAGAAGCCGCTTCCTGGCCATTTTTTTCCTTGTCGCGGGCTGCGCGCACACGCCCAGGCTCGTCCCCGCGCCGGACGCGCAGCGCCTCGCCGGCGATCCGGAGGGCGCCGTTGCCAGCGCCGCGGGCGTCCAGGTCACGGTCCGATCGCGTGCCTGGAAGGGAGTCCCGCGGGATCTCGAGTCGATCGTCACGCCGCTCTACGTGACCGTCGAAAACGGCTCGCACGCGGCCATCCGCATCCGCTATCGCGACTTCACTCTCACCGGGCCAGACGGGCTGCAATCGGGGGCGATTCCGCCTTTACAGATTCAGCGGCCCGGCACGCAGACGGTGGCGCTGGTGCCAACGTTCCCGGGCGACCGCTTCCTCCTGCTGCGCCCGTACGGGCCGTGGTACCCGGCGTATCCGCTCTGGGACGGCCCGTTCGATTGGGATCCGGTCTTCTATGACCAGTTCTACGCCAGCTGGGAGCCGCCGCTCCCGACGCCGGACATGTTGAACCAGGCGCTGCCCGAAGGAGTGCTACAGCCCGGAGGACACGTGACCGGCTTCCTCTATTTCCACAAGCTGAGGGCGAGCGAGGGCCGGGTGATCTTCGCCCAGGACGTGATCGAAGCAGAGACGCGCGAGCGCCTGGCAACGATCCGAATCCCGCTCATGATGCAGTCAGCCGCATCTGCCCCGAGCCCTTTGCCGCCGCGCTTCGCGCCGCCAAGCGCGCCCTGGACCCGGCTGGCATCCTCAATCCGGGCGTGTTGCTCGACTGAGGTCCTTGCCGGAGCGGGCGATCAGCCGAGATAAGCCGCGAGCACCCGCTCGTTCTTGCGCAGCTCGGCCGGCGGGCCTTCGACGGCGACGCGGCCGCGCTCCATCACGTACGC
>Ga0137415_10008596_pt1 | contig 10115 bp, 12 predicted proteins | sample CZODoug3_1_1_16f_FD_183082 | JGI IMG/M metagenome (GOLD analysis project Ga0137415, IMG submission 183082) | Vadose zone soil fungal communities from Angelo Coast Range Reserve, California, USA - CZODoug3_1_1_16fungal (Hybrid Assembly) | ecosystem: Environmental > Terrestrial > Soil > Vadose... | reverse complement strand
TACTGCACGAACCCGGGCAGGCCCTTGAGCTTGACGTCCTTGATACCGAGATTCTGTCTGATCTGGTTGGCGATAGCGTTGAACGTCTGGTCGTAACCGACGCCGCTCGGATACCAGATCTGCATCGAGCCATTCCAGCCGCCGGCGGCCGCGAGCAGCTGCTTGGCTTTGGTCGGATCGAACGAGCAGAACTGGCAGATCCCGGTCTTTGCACCGCTCTCGGCGGGTGGCGCCACACCGGTGGCCGGCACATAGAGCCCGCCGAAGATGGCCTTGTTCACCGCATCGCGGTCGATCGCCAGCGAGATCGCCTGGCGTACGCGAATATCGGAGAAGCGCTTGTCATAGAGTGGGAAGCCGAGGTAATCGAGGGCCGGGGCCTTGTAGGCGGTCCAGGCGTCGGGGAAGTCGGTCTTCACCTGGTTGTACTTGTCCTGTGGCACCGAGACGATGTCGACGTTGCCGCCCTGAGCGTCGGTGTATGCGGTATGGAGATCGCTGTAAATCTTGAACGTAAGTTTGCTTGCCTTCGGCTTCGTGCTCGGATACTTCTCGTACCGCTTGACCGTGATCGACGTGTTGTGCACCCATTTGCCGTCCATTTCGAACGGCCCATCGCCGATCGGCGCCAGGTCATAGGCCTTGAGGTCCTTGAACGCCACCTTGGGCATCGGCTCGAATGCCGGCTGGCCGGCGGTCAGCTCGACCGGAAACTGGCTGTCCGCGTTGATGAGCGTTACCTCCAGCGCGGTCGCATTCACCACCTTTAGGCCGGAGAGTGTCTTTGTAGCTGGCTTGCCCTTGGTGGGATTGAGCGCCGGGTAGCCTGCGATGTTGGAAAGCTCGCCGTTATTGCCCCAGGCATTGGGGCCGTACGCGGTGGCGTTCCAGCCATCGGCGTAGCTCTGCGCGGTGACCGTCTCTCCATTGTGGAACGTCCAGCCGGTCTTAATCTTTACCGTCCAGACCTTGTTGTCGGACGAAGTGATCGACTGGGCCTGAACCATCACGAGCTTGCCGGTCTGGTCCACTTTGGCCAGCGGCGCGAACAGCGCGTGCACCGCGTCGTAGGCGCCCGTTGCCTGGCCCGGAGTGAGGTGGTCGGGCTCGTTCTCGGCGACCGAGAACGAGCTACTCGACGAACCGCCGCCGGCGCTGCTGCTGCTGCCGCCGCCACATGCGGCCAGACCGGTGGCGAGTGCGACCGCCGCTGGAGCTGCCAGCCAGGTCCTCATGCGACGTCGCCCCTCCGCCGTAATACGCGCGTATGGCATAGCTGGCGGGTGATGGCCGGCGTGGGGCGGGTGGGCACCGGAGCGAGGCGAACCGCGATCCGGGCAATGGGCGCCGAGCTGAGCAGGCTGTTGGGCGAAGCGATCATGGCGACAGTCCTAGGACGAGAGGGACGTGCGTCTGTGCGGAGCCCGCGGAGTGCAGCCCCGCAGGGACAGCCGGATCGGCGGCGAACCGCGGAGTGAGGCCGCGGGTGGGGGGTGCCCCGCGACCGGATCAGGCGTCGGGTGGGACGCTGACCTGACAGGACCCTATCGCGGCGGATCAAGCTCCGTGAAGTTTCAATGTAAATTGAATGTTGCGAAGGCGCGATCGGTTACGGTGTGCAGATGGATCGTGCACGCCGGGAGGTTCGATGAGCACCAGCCGCGAGTCCTCGGGCATCGACGCGGCCGAGCGCGCCGGCCTGGTCGAGGAGATGGGGTTGATCTGGGCGGAGCTCGGCTCGCCCCGGATGGAAGGGCGCGTCGTAGGCTATCTGATGTTCAGCAACGCCCCGCACGTGTCGACCGCCGAGCTCGCCGACGCGCTGCATGCCAGCGCCGGCTCGATCTCCACCACGACCCGCCGGCTGGTCGAGGTCGGGTTTATCAAGCGGGTCGCGATCCCCGGTGAGCGCAGCTATTACTTCAAGGCCGAGGACGACGTGTGGGGCGCTTTCCTGGCCGGCGAGCGCAAATACCTCCGCCGGCGCGCCGAGTATGCCGAAAATGCCCTGGCCTCGCTGGGTCGGCGCGATGAGGTGCCCCGGCGCCGACTGGAAAACATGCGCGACTACATGACGTGGTTGGAGACTGCACATCGTGCGCTGCTCGGCGACTGGCAGGGTTTCAAGCGGCAACGGGATGGGAACGAGCGGCGATGAGTCGGCTGCTGTTGCGTAACGCCCGCATCGGGCTGGCCAGCTCCCCGCGCGACGTTTCCATTGTGGACGGCCGCATTGCGGCGAGCATCGATGGGTCGCCGGACGAATCGCTAGAACTCGACGGCCGGACTGTCCTGCCTGGACTGTGGGACGCCCATACGCACATGGTGCAGTGGGCGGCCGCCCGGCGCCGGATCGATATAGCCGCGGCGACATCGGCGCAGGAGGCGACGGCGCTGCTGGCAAAGAATGCGTCCGACGGCGTCATTTTCGGCTCCGGCTTCCGCGATGGCCTGTGGCCGGACCAGCCACACAAGGATTTGCTGCAAGCCGTGATGCCCGATCACCCCGTCGTGGTCTCGAGCAACGACCTGCATACGTTGTGGCTCAGCCCGGCCGCATTGGCAATGGTCGGAGCCGGTGACCATCCGACCGGAGTGCTGCGTGAGCGCGAATGCTTTGCGGCGATGGCCGCATTGCCGCAGGCCGATTCCGCCGAGCTCGATCGGTGGGCGGTCGAGGCGACCCACGCAGCCGCGGCGCGTGGTGTCGTCGGCGTTATCGATTTCGAATTCGCCGACAACGTGGTGGACTGGCGCCGCCGAATTCACGGCGGCCGGGTCGATGTGCAGGTCGCCTGTTCGATTCCGGCGGCCCATCTGGACGAGGCGATTGCCCGTGGGCTGCGCACTGGTGATCCGGTCGAGGGCACCGGCGGGCAGATTACGGTCGGCCCGGTGAAGATCTTCGTGGACGGCTCGCTGCTCCCCGTCTTCGCCAAGGTGGCGCCGGGCCTCCGGTCGGTGGAGCGCGTGGTGGTCATGGGAAAACAGATGCCGAAGGCGCCGAGATCGAGCGGGAGTTTTGCGTGGGTGGTGGAGGTAGCAGCGACACGTACGAGCGGGACGTACACCGCGACCGAATCCGGTGCGCAACAATCAGGATGGCGAGTAGCTCTCACGACAGGATAATGATTGTTGCGAAGATCGTTGCGCGCAGGAGTTTTTGTTGGCTTTGATTGTCACGGAGCGTCAATCATCGACGGTTTTTGTGTGCGCTGCGGGGGCAGCCCCGCCGGACCGGGTTTTCGTTCGAGCGCGGCGCGCCTGCGATAGCTTGGACGCTCATTTCGATAGGGGTTACGTGGTGACGAGACGACCGATGACGGCGAGCGTTATGCTAGAATTAAGAAAGACCTTGTTCCATTTGCGTGAGGGCCGATTGATCAGCATCGATCGCCGCTCCTAGCGTGCGCCGATGTTCGAACAGCACGCTGGTCTCGGTCCGATCCTTGGTGACCTAGGCGAGGTCATGGAGGAGCAGGAGAACGAAGCGATCGAGCCGGTAGATGCGGCTCCCAGCCTCAGCTGGCGACGCGTGACCTGGAGCTTTCGCACGAGATCGGTGGTGCGGGTAAAGAGGAGCCGTCACCCGTTCTCGATCAGGACGAGACCAAGAGCGGCTGCGAGATGGTCTTTCCCACCGCCGCGGCCAAACAGGAGCTAATTGGTGCCCGTGCCGACCCTGCTCTCATCAGGGAAGAGCGGAGACCTGTGCTGACCATCGCACGCCCTCGAAGTAAAGGTTGTCGAAGTCTTTCCGGATGTCAGACGCTCGATGCGGCGGTGGCCGGGTGTTCGGCCACCTCGTGCTCGGCATGCCGGCAAGAAGCGAACGCCTAGCCGACCCTCTTCGTTGAAACCGGCAATGACAGCTGGCGGTTCAAAAGCCGTGACAATGATCACATACCCGTGCTCTCCCCTCTCAGCTTCGATCCGAGGCGCGAGCGCTGCGCTAGCGTCGGACACGCCACTCAGGACGGTCAAGATTTGCTCCGCTCAGGGACTAATTTTTGGCACCGATTGACAAAGCGGGTCGCTTCCGAAGCTTCTTCGTGCATATAGCCGAAACCTTTCGGCTAGTATGGAGCGTTTGACCTTACCAGTATGTGTTGCCGGCACAGGTAGCTGACCAAAAAGAATAACCCTTGGTCGATAACGAACGGGGCACCGCTTTGCCGCATCAAGGACTTTCTCTTGATTCGTCCTACTGTGAGGTGCCATCACGTACAGACCGATTTCCTCTCCGGCGGCCTCGTTCGGAAATCCGACAACGGCAAAGGGGCCGACTCTTCGGATGGATTCAAGCTCCGCTTCGATCGACAAGGGAGAGATATTCTCGCCGTATCGAATGATGATCTCTTTTTTCCGGCCGGTTACAAAGAAATGCCGCTTTCCATCCACTGTGACAAAAAAGCCGAGATCGCCTGTATTCAAACAGCCGCCGTGGAGAGCCGCAAGAGTAGCTTCTTCGGCGGCCCAATAGCCCAGCATCACCGTGTGGCCGGATACTACTATTTCGCCCTCCTCCTGCTCTTCCGCTAAGCTCCCATCGTCGCGTTTAATTCCTAGTTCGCAGCCAAATAGCTGCGGCCCGATACTCGTTGATTTCCAATTTTGCATTAGCAGCTTCAACCTTTCGGCAGATACATCCCAGGGGATTGTTGCTGCAAAGTTAACGCATTCGCTGAGGCCATATCCTTGATGAATGTCGATTTCGGTTCTCGTGCAGAACTCACGCGCAACTTCCTTTGACAAGGGTGCAGCAGCCGAGACTACATATTTCAGAGTGGGGATACTCTGTCGGGACACACCAATCTGTGAAAGCACTCGAAGGATTTCTGGTACGGCAGAGAGAATATCAATTCGTTCTTCACGAATAATGGACCATATTTCATCCCCTGAAATCCCATCACAGAGTACGATGTGATTACCAGAATAGACAGACGCGACCATCGAATAGCCAAACGCGTTAGCGTGAAATAACGGCAAAATGCACATGTGGTTCCTATGAACTGAAAGGTTGTGGACCCGCGCCAAACCCTCCGCATTTATCATCAAGTTATAGTGACTGAGGCAAACCCCCTTGGGTGCAGAAGTTGTTCCTGAAGTGAACAAGATTGCTGCGGGATCATCAGGATGAACTACTTGGGAAGGCCAACTTGAAAAATCCTCGGCTTCGGCCAGCGGTAGCGATGGCAATTGAACCATATTGCAGCCTTGGGCCCTTTGCAGACTTCCGTCCACCCGTCTTCCTATCAGCGCAACGCGTGGAGCCAATTGGTCAATAATGAACCTAAGGACACGTTCGGATTCGGAATTGTTCACCGGCACGGTGATTGCGCCAATTGACATCACCGCAAGATGCGCCGTCAACGCCTCAGGACAGTTACTTGAAATAACGACAACTCTATCGCCACGCCGAACTCCGCAATGCGAGCAGAGCCAATTCGCCATCAGCATCACTTGCGTAGGAAGCTGGTTGTACTTCAACTGCAGTGATTTAGTACCGCTTTCGTACCATGTAAGCGCCGGCGCATCTGAAATGGACTTCGTGAGCGTTTCGAATACTTTCGACAAGGTCGTCCGCTCGATTAAACGAAAGGTCAAATCCTTGTCTTGATAGCGCCACGCCTGCATATATGCGGGATTAGGTTTCATCGTGATTTGCCAATTGCTCTGGGTGGATCCACAGTCCGAACTGTCGAGCCCTCGCGCTCAGAAACCATTAAGCTCGATCAACTAACTCCCTGCTGTCTATGTGACCCAGCATTGAGTTGAAGCATGTTCCTCAAGGGAGCCAATTTCGAACGTACCAGCTAAAAGCACTCTCGACAACGGACACAACCAGTACGATACTATCATATCGAACACTGAGAGTCGGAGATGAGCAGTGTTGAAAGGATCTGCAGGATTCCTAACGCGCAAGGTGACCACAGGGCTGATGCATGAACACGATGACGGCAGATTCAAGACGCTGGTGTTCGGGTTCGCACCTGGCTCTACGCTTCACTTGCCGGACGAGTGCACACATTTTGGCGTGGTTGTTTCTGGTTCCATTGATCTGGCCTATCCGGAGAGAGTGAGAGCATTGAAAGAAGGCGACTTCTTTTCAGTCTCGAGAGGTGCTACGATCAGGAGTTCAAGCGGTCTCGGGATGATAAGCACCGCGGTTGGCTATATCGGCCTAAATGTGTTTGGAGGTCCGCTTGAGCCGACAGGACGGCTAAGGTACATTGACGGGTGTACGGATACTCTCCTCGTGCCTCCGGTCAGAAAGGGAAACCCCTGCTTAAATCATTTACATTTTCCGAATCGGATTGTGCAAACGCCGCATGCTCATCCGTCGATAAGATGTGGCATTGTGCATCGAGGGCGAGGGCTATGTATTGTGCCTCAACAGAAGGGGCCTGTGCCACTTGTTCCAGGATACGCTTTCATAATCGAGACTAACGCGGTTCACAGTTTCAACACTCTAGACGATACAATGGACATTGTCGTTTTTCATCCGGATTCTGACGCGGGTATGACCGATGACGATCACCCCATGATAAACCGGACTATCGTTGAAGGCGTAAGTGCCCGTCATCTGGAAAGTATCCGAACACGTGAAGACTTAGAAATGCAGGATAAAGGATTAGCCAGGTAGTTTGCAGAGGAATTCGTGGCGTTAGCTGTTGCGATGCAGCGCTTGGCCAACACCCTAAGTCAGGCCACCCGGCATCGCTTGATGCCTTGTGTTGCCCAGTGGCCTAGTCCAATTTAAAGTTGTTCCGTGTGGCTCACACGAGGGTAGATAGTGTCCTAGGCTGTTGCGGGAGATATGCAATGCGAGCGCTAGAAACGTTTCTCATCTATGTCACGCCATTCTTGATAATCGGAGCAGCCACGAGACTCCTGATGAAGCGACGGAGCATCGATCTGTCCGATGTTCAACAGCAAGCGGGATCGAACCGCAAAGCGCGCAAGATATTCCTGTTGGGTAGTTGGCGCGACGAAGAGTAAGCCGATCGAAAGCAAGTATGAGCCGACAACTTTACGAATCCTTATTTTTGCTTGAGCCGCTCCAAATCGCCAAGCATGAAAGCTATCAGTTGCCGCCCCGCCATCGCCAGCCTCAATGCTCGCTTCCGGCAGATTTGGTACAATAACTTTAGATTCAGAACTTTGGAATTCTGGGAGTTGAATGGTGAGCGCTGAGTTCTTTTTGCTGTGTGCGTGCGGTATTCTTATGCTTTGCCTTGCTGTTTACAATTCGCAAAGATGACCTCGCGGGCTATTTCCGATCAACCGTTTTGCTTCTGATAACGTTCGAAGCAGAAAGTGGTTCCATGAGGCGGGAGGTAGGCACGCAGCGACGTAAGTTCGCTTGGGAGTTCAAGATCGAGGCGGTCAGGCTGGTGAAGGGAACGCTCCGTGTCGATCTCGTAGCCGGCACGGGATCTGGATGTTCACGAGAACGTTCGAAAAACAGGCCAAGAAGTTTGGCTGTATGGAAGCCGGCTTTATATTAGAGCGGGATGAATTTAGGCTGAGGCGTATCCGGCGTTTTCGAAATAGTTGGCGCATTCCTTTGGTATGAAGGCTGGGAGCAACTGACCGATTGCGTCCCAGACGGCCTCGACGGTTCGCGCGGCGGCTTTGCGCAGCAGGTGCTTGAGCTTGGCGAAGACCTGCTCGATGGGGTTCAGGTCGGGCGAATATTTCGGCAGAAAGAACAGCTTGGCGCCCCGTGAGCGGATGAGCGCCCGCACGGCTTTACCTTTGTGGCTGCCGAGGTTGTCCATGATGACGATATCACCGGGCTGAAGGGTTGGGAGGAGAACCTTCTCGACGTAAATTGCGAAGCTCTCACCGTCGATCGGGCCATCGAGAACCCATGGTGCCTCGATCCGATCGTAGCGCAGCGCGGCCAGGAAGGTCGTGGTCTTCCAGTGGCCGTGCGGGACTTTGGCTGTGAGCCTGGTGCCGCACGGCGCCCAGCCGCGCAAGGTGGCCATGTTGGTCTTGGTCCAGGTCTCGTCGATGAAGACCAAGCGCTCAGGATCGATCTGGCCCTGATACTTCTGCCATTGCGCGCGCCGGCGGGCGACGTCAGGACGGTCGCGTTCGCTGGCGACGACGCTTTTTTTTGAAGCTTAGATTCTCGGCGTGGACAAACTCCACACCGACCGATAGTCGACCTTCAGCCCACGCTCGGCGAGTTCGGCCACCAGCCCGCGTAAGGTGAAGTCCCTCGCCTTGGTGCGCTCCAGCAACCAATCACGGTGCTTCCCCGAAATCTTCTTCGGCTTGTGCCCACCCATCTGGCCCGGCGCAACGCTGCCGGTCTCTCGGAAGCGCCGAACCCAGAGAATGGCGGTGTTGACGCCTACCCCAAATTGCGCCGCCGCCCGGTGGCAGGACAGGCCGCCCGGATCGACTGCCGCAACTACCCGCTCACGAAGATCCATCGAATAAGGTTTGCCCATCCATGCTGGCCTCCCTCCAGTCAGCATGTTGAATCAGAGCTGCCCTGATTCGGGAATCCCAAATCGAATCAATCTAACTTCATCCCGCTCTAGAGCGGGATGAGTTTAGGTTTGGCCATATCCAGCGTTAGCGAAGTAATTGGCGCATTCGGCCGGTGAGACGGTGTCGAGGATCGGAGCGATAGCCTCGTAGACGGTGTCGGTGGTTCGCTGTGCGGCTTTGCGCAGCCAGTGTTTGAACTTGGCAAAGAACTGCTCGATCGGGTTCAGATCGGGCGAGTATTTCGGCAGGTAGAAGAGCCGGGCGCCGGCGGCACGGATGGCGCGACGCACAGCGTTGGCCTTGTGCGAGCCGAGATTGTCCATGAGACGATGTCGCCATGCCGCAAGGTTGGGACCAGAACCTTCTCGATGTAGAGTTGGAAGGTTTCGCCGTTGATCGGCCCCTCGATGAACCACGGGGCGGTGATGCGATCGTGGCGCAAGGCTGCCATGAAGGTCATAGTCTGCCAGCGGCCGTGCGGCACCTTGGCTTTGATGCGTTGACCGCGCAGCGCCCAGCCCCGCAGCGGCGCCATATTGGTTTTGGTCCAGGTCTCATCGATGAACACCAGCCGAGTGGGGTCGATCCGATCCTTATACTTGGCCCACTGCGCCCGCCGACGGGCGACATCGGGACGATCCTGCTCGGCGGCAATCAGCGTCTTTTTTTGTAACTGAGCTTCTCAGCGTGGACGAACTCCCACATCGTGCGGTAATCGACCTTCAGGCCACGCTCGGCGAGTTCGGCCACCAGTCCCCGCACGGTGAAATCCGCCTTCCGGCAGCGTTGCACCAGCCAATCACGGTGCGCCCCCGCGATCTTCTTCGGCCTATAACCGCCGACCTGGTCCGGCTCGACGCTGCCGGTCTCGCGAAAGCGCCGTACCCAGTTGATCGCCGTACTGATGCCCACGCCAAATTGTGCCGCCGCCTCATGCCGCGACAAGCCGCCTTTGATGACGGCCTTTACCACCCGCTCACGAAGATCATTCGAATACGGTCGCCCCATCCATGCTGGCCTCCTTCCCAGCCAGCATGTTGAATCAGAAGCGACCTGATTTGGGAATCCTCTATCGATTCAAGCTAGACCCATCCCGCTCTAGCTCGTCATTCCGGGCCACGCGAAGCGTGGACCCGGAATCCAGAAGTAATCAGCACCAGATTTGTCGGCACAAGATTCCGGGTTCGTGCTTATGCACGCCCTCGGATGTGCAATTGCACATCCGAGATGACAGGATCAATTACCGCCCGAAAACGCCCGGGCCGAAAAAGCCTGGGGCCGAGGCCGATGGTCCAATGTTGCCCGGCGGGCGGAGAACGCCTGGCGCACGCGGCGGCGGGGCTGATTGGCGCGGCGCGTTGCCAAAGCCGAAAAATTCCTGCGCCGACGGCGCGCCCGATTGGATCGGACGAAGCTTTTTCACAGGCTTTGGCGGGGCGTTCGGCGCGGCAACGGTTGCATCCGGCGCCGTCGACGCCACCGGCGTCTCGCCCTTGGACTGCTCGCGTCCGACTTCGCGGCGCGGCCAGGCAAAATCGTCGGCGCGACCGGCGGGCGGCGCCAGCGCTTCGCCCTTTACTAGCGTTCGCGCCGCGAGCGCATCG
>Ga0137415_10008595_pt1 | contig 10116 bp, 8 predicted proteins | sample CZODoug3_1_1_16f_FD_183082 | JGI IMG/M metagenome (GOLD analysis project Ga0137415, IMG submission 183082) | Vadose zone soil fungal communities from Angelo Coast Range Reserve, California, USA - CZODoug3_1_1_16fungal (Hybrid Assembly) | ecosystem: Environmental > Terrestrial > Soil > Vadose... | reverse complement strand
ACCGCGAGGGCAGCGCCTCGACACCGGGAGGACGCATGGGCCAGGACATCGAGCGCCGCCTGCGCGAGCTGCACGAGCACTACATCTTCGAGGTCAACGAGGCCGTCGAGCAGGGCCGCGAACGTGACATCGCGGAGCTGGTGGCGCGCTACCCGGACGAGGCCGCCCGGCTGATCACGGAGGCCGCAACGCGATCGGCGACGACCTGGTCGACGTGAGACGCTGACCCGATGGTGCTGAGCTGGGCCCACCGGGCATGACGCGGGCACGACTGACCCCCGCCGACCTGCATCCGTTCGGCGACCTCGACGTGTGGCGACTGCTGCTGACCAGGGTCGCCGCCAGTGGCGACCGACCCTTCGTCACCTGGGCGCCCTTCGAGGAGCCGAGCCGGACCTGGACCTACCGCGAGCTGGCCCGGGACGCCGCGGCGGTGGCCGCCGGACTGGCCAGGCGCGGGGTGCGGGCCGGGGACCGGGTGCTCATCCACCTGGAGAACTCGCCGGAGTTCCTGATGGCCTGGTTTGGCTGCGCCGCGCTCGGGGCGGTCGCGGTCACCACGAACACCCGCTCGGCCGGCGACGAGCTGGCCTACTACGCGCAGGACTGCGCCGCGGTCGCCGCGATCACCCAGCCCGGGTTCGCCGAGCTGGTCGCCGCCAGCGCGCCCTCGGTCCGGTTCCAGGTGTGCACCGACCACAACGGCGGCCAGCCGGCGGACGTGCTCGGCGAGTCGTTCGGCGCGCTGCTGGGTGACCCGGACGACGTGCCGGTCCGCCCGGTCGACCCGCTGGCCCCGATGAGCGTGCAGTACACCTCCGGCACCACCTCGCGGCCCAAGGGCGTGCTGTGGACGCAGGCCAACGCGCTGTGGGGAGCCCGGACCAACGCCGCGCACGAGACCCTGCGCCCGGACGACTGCCACCTGGTCTACCTGCCGCTGTTCCACACCAACGCGCTGGCCTACTCGATGCTGGCCACCGTGTGGACGGGCGCCCGGATGGTGTTGATCCCGAAGTGGTCGAGCAGCCGGTTCTGGGACATCTCGGTGCGCCACGAGTGCACGTTCCTCTCCCTGGTCGGGCTGTCCCAGCGGTTCGTGCTCGCCGGCGAGGCACCGGCCGCGCACAGCTACCGGCTGTTCGGCGCCGGGGTCTGCGACCTGCCGTCCGACGCGCGCTACGGCGTGAAGACGATCGGGTGGTGGGGCATGACCGAGACGATCACGCACCCGGTGATCGGCGACGCGTTCCTGCCCAACCGGTCGCTCTCGATGGGGCGCCCGGCCGCCGAGTACGGGGTGCGGGTGGTCCGGGAGGACGGCGTGACCCCGGTCGAGCCGGAGGAGACCGGGCAGCTGCAGGTGCGGGGCACGGCCGGGCTCTCCCTGTTCGCCGAGTACCTCAACCAGCCGGAGGCGACCGCGCAGAGCTTCGACGACGAGGGCTGGTTCCGCACCGGAGACCTGGTCACCGCGCATGCCGACGGCCACCTGAGCTTCGCCAACCGGGAGAAGGACATGCTGCGGGTCGGCGCGGAGAACGTCAGCGCGTCCGAGGTCGAGCGGGTCATCATGGGCGTCGCCGGCGTGCTGGAGGCGGCGGTGGTGGGTCGCCAGGACGACAAGCTGGACGAGGTGCCGGTCGCGTTCATCCGGGCCGCCGACGGCAGTGCTGATCACGCGGCTGATCACGCGGCTGATCACGCGGCTGATCACGCGGCTGATCACGCGGCCGGGAACGGGGTCGGCTCGGGGCTGGCCGACCGGATCGCCGCCGAGTGCGCCGCCCGGCTGGCCGACTTCAAGGTGCCGCGCGCGGTCTACCTCGTGCGGGAGCTGCCCCGGTCCACCCTGAGCAAGGTCGACAAGAAGGAGCTCCGGGCGGTCGCCGAGCCGGACGGCGACCGCGCCGCCGCGCAGACCCGGTGGATCGCCGCCGCCGCCGCTGACCCGTCCGGCGACGCGAGCTGACCAAGCCCAAGCTAGAGCAGCTGGTCCAGGGTGATCGGCAGGTCGCGGACGCGCCGGCCGGTCGCGTTGAACACGGCGTTGGCGATCGCCGCCGGCACCCCGACGATGACCAGCTCGCCGAGCCCCTTGACCGCGATCGGGTCGGCCTCGGGATCGGTGCTGTCCACGAAGGCGGCGTCCAGCTCGGGCACGTCGGCGTTCACCGGGACCAGGTAGTCGGCCAGGTTGGCGTTCACCACCCGCCCGTCCCGGTGGTCCCGCACGGTGTTCTCCAGCAGGGCCATGCCGATGCCTGCGACCATGCCGCTGAGGGCCTGGCTGTGCGCCAGCTTCGGGCTGACCACGCGCCCGATGTCGTACGCGGTGAAGATCCGCCGGACCCGGACCAGCCCGAGCCGCTCGTCCACCGACACCTCGGCGAAGACCGCGCCGTATGCGTAGCTGGAGAGGCGCTGGTCGATGTCCCCGGGCGCCCAGCTCTGCTGGCTGTCCATGCTGTCGCGGCCGCGCCGGCGCAGGATCTGCCGGTAGGTCTCGGCGCGCTCGGGCGCCCCGGTGACCGAGAGCAGGCCGCCGCGCACCGACACCTGGTCGGGGGTGGCCCCGTGCAGCGGTGAGGCCGGGTCGACCACGGCGGTGCGCACGACGCTGTCCCGCAGGCTGGTGCACGCCGTGAACACCGCGGAGCCGACGCTGGCCAGCGTCTTCGAGCCGGAGTGCATCGGCGCCCTCGGCAGCGTCGAGTCGCCGAGTAGGAACGTGACCTGGCCGACCGGCAGGCCGAGCGCGTCGGCGGCGATCTGGGTCATCGCGGTGTACGTGCCGGGTCCCATGTCGCCGGTGGCGCTGGCGACCACTGCGGTGCCGTCGGCGTTGACCCTGGCCAGCGCGGACGCCGCCGTGCGGTTGTTGTGGTGCACCGCGGCCGCCATGCCCAGCCCGATCAGCAGCTCGCCCTCCCGGCTGGCCCTCGGGGTGGGGTTGCGCCGGGACCAGCCGAAGGCCTCGCCACCCAGCCGGTAGCACTGGTCGAGCCCCCGGTTGGTGAAGGGCAGGCCGGTGACCTGGTCGAGCGCCGGCTGGTTGCGCCGTCGCAGCTCGATCGGGTCCAGGTGCAGCTCGTGGGCCAGCTCGTCCATCACCGACTCGAGGGCGAACGTGGCGGTCACCGCGCCCGGCCCGCGCATGAATGTCGCGGCCGGCACGTCCAGCGGGACCAGGCGCAGCTGGGAGCGCACGTGTGGGGCCTGGTAGACGACCCGGGGCAGCTCGATGATCCCGTCCTCGAATGGCTGGTAGCGGGACGACTCGTGGTACGCCTCGTGCACGAGCGTGCTGAGCCGGCCGTCGGTGCCAGCGCCGACGGCGAGGCGCTGGCGGCTGGCCGGGCGGTAGCCGACGGCGCTGTACATCTGCCGCCGGCTGAGCACCAGTTTGACCGGCCGGCCCAGCTCACGGGCGGCATAGGCGGCCAGGATCTGGTGCGGCCAGGTCAGGCCGGCACTGCCGAATGCGCCGCCGATGAACGGGCAGAGCACCCGGATGTTGTCCACCGGCACGCCGAGCGCGCGGGACACCGAGTTGGCGGTGCCCTGCACCCACTGGGTCTTGTCCCAGAGCGTGAGCCGGTCGCCGTCCCACCGGGCGATCGTCGAGGGCAGCTCCATCGGGTTGTGGTGCTCCCTGGCGATCGTGAACGAGCGGTCCAGCCGCACCGGCGCGGTCCGCAGCGCGCCGTCCGGGTCGCCCCGGCGGTAGTCGGGCGTCTCCTCGCCGGGCTGCCGGGTCGCCGTCGGGGCATCCAGGTCGGTGAGCGCCGGCCGCGCCGCGTAGCGCACCTCGACCAGGGACGCGGCGTGTTCGGCCTGCTCCAGCTCGGCCGCGACCACGACGGCGATCGGCTGGCCGAAGAAGCTGACCTCGTCGGCGGCGAAGGGCAGGGTGCCGTCGGGCCAGTGCGCCAGCACCCGGTGCACGCCCGGTGCGGCGGCGGCCGTGGCGGTGTCCAGCCCGGTGATCGCGGCGCGGCTGACGGTGCTGGTCACGAGCACGCCGTGCAGCAGGTCCGGCAGGTGGTGCTCGGCGGCGTAGGTGGCGCGGCCGGTGACCTTGAGCCGGCCGTCCACCCGGGACATCGGCCGGCCAACGGCAGCGTCGGGCGTGGCGGTGTCGATGACGGGCATCAGACCGTGCCGGCCGCGACGGTGGCCAGCTGTCGGGCCAGGGTGCGCCGCAGCAGCTCGACCTTGAACCCGTTGCCGGCCAGCGGCCGGGCGCCGTCGGCGGCGTGCGCAACCGCGTCGGTCCACAGGCCGGGCGAGGGCGTGCGGCCGCGCAGCGCGTCCTCCACCCCCGGCAGTCGCCACGGCACCGTCGCCACCCCGCCGGCGGCCACCCGGGCCGACGCGATCACGCCGTCCCGGATGTCCAGCGCCACCGCCGCCGAGGCCAGCGCGAACTCGTAGGACTGCCGGTCGCGCACCTTCAGGTAGCCGGACCGGCGGGTGTGCGGCCCCGCCGGCACCTCGACCGCGACAATCAGCTCGCCCGGCCGCAGGTCGTGCTCCACGTTCGGCGTGGCCCCGGGCTGGCGGAAGAAGGCGGCGATGGGCAGCCGCCGGTCCCCGGCCGTCGAGCGCAGCTGGACGACCGCGTCCAACGCCACCAGCGCGACCGACAGGTCCGAGGGGTGGGTGGCCACGCACTGGTCGCTGGTGCCGAGCACGGCGTGGCCCCGGTTCTCGCCGCCGATCGCCGGGCAGCCCGATCCGGGCTGGCGCCGGTTGCAGCCGATGGTCACGTCCCGGAAGTACAGGCACCGGGGCCGCTGCATCAGGTTGCCGCCGATCGAGGCCATGTTGCGCAGCTGCGCCGACGCCGACAGCTCCAACGCCTGCGAGATCACCGGGAACTGCTCGCGCACCGCCGGGTGCGCCGCGAGGTCGGTCATCCGGACCAGCGCGCCGACCCGCAGCCCGGCGGGGCCCACCTCGAGGTCGCGGTAGGGCAGGGCGTTGATGTCGACCACCGAGGTGGGCCGCTCCACGGTCTCCCGCATCAGGTCGACCAGCGTGGTGCCGCCGGCGATGTACCGGCCGCCGTCGGCGCCGGCGGCCAGCGCGGCACGCTCGGAGCTGGCCCGGCTGAACTCGAAGGGGTACACGGCGCGGCCTCAGGCCCGGGTGGCGGTCTGCTCGACCGCGGTGACGATGTTGGTGTACGCGCCGCAACGGCAGATGTTGCCGCTCATCCACTCGCGGATCTCCGCGCGGGAGCCGCAGTGTCCCTCCCGGATGCAGCCGACCCCGGACACGATCTGGCCCGATGTGCAGTAGCCGCACTGGAACGCGTCCTCGTCGATGAACGCCTGCTGCAGCGGGTGCAGCCGGTCGCCGTCGGCCAGGCCCTCGATCGTGGTCAGCTCGGCGCCGTCGTGCATCACCGCCAGGGTCAGGCAGGAGTTCACCCGCCGCCCGTCCAGCAGCACCGTGCACGCCCCGCAGGCACCCTGGTTGCAGCCCTTCTTGGTGCCGGTCAGGCCCACCCGCTCGCGCAGCAGGTCCAACAGCGAGGTCCGGCTGTCCACCGGCACGGCGCGCCGCTCGCTGTTGATCGTCAACGTGACGACCGCCTGACCAGGCTCGGCGGCCGGTGTCGAGCAGGCGGCCAGCGACTCGGCGGCCACGAGACCCCCGACCGCCACCGCGGACGCGCCGACGAACGTGCGCCGGTTCAGGGTGAAGGCCCGGTCGCCGTCGATGTCGGTAGGTTCGGACTGGTCCGGGAGCGGCTGTTCCATCGGCACTCCTTGCGCTGGTCGCTTCCCCTAATGGGGGATTGATACGTCAACCACTGTAGCGGATCCGAGTGGCTTAGGGTGGAATCGGCCGTGGGTCCCCCGGCCGTCGCTCGCGGGGAAGAGGTGGACAGGTGGCTGGCTCGCGTCCGGTGCCGAACAGCTCGCACTGGGGTGCGTTCACCGCGACCGAGGACGGTGACCGGTTGCGGATCGAGCCGCACCCGCTGGACCCGGACCCCTCGCCGCTACTGGCCAACCTGACCGACGCCGTGCACCACCGCGCTCGGGTCGCCCGCCCCGCCGTCCGCCGCGGCTGGCTGGAGCGGGGGCCGGGGGCGGACCGGTCGCGCGGCGCGGACGAGTTCGTCGAGGTGGACTGGGACACCGCGCTGGACCTGCTCGCCGGCGAGCTGGGCAGGGTGCGCGCCGAGCACGGCAACGAGGCGATCTACGGCGGCTCCTACGGCTGGGCTAGCGCGGGCCGGTTCCACCACGCGCAGAGCCAGCTGCACCGGTTCCTGAACTGCTTCGGTGGCTTCACCCGCTCGGTCAACACCTACAGCCACGGCGCCTCGGCGGTCGTACTACCGCACATCCTGGGCCCCGCCGACGCCGCCCAGGCGCTGTTCGGCGGCACCTCGTGGCCGGTGATCGCCGAGCACACCGAGCTGCTCGTCGCGTTCGGCGGGCTGCGCACCAGCAACACCTGGGTGGCCCCCGGCGGCCGCACCCGGCACACCGTCGGCGGGCACCTCGACGCGGCGCTCGAGCGGGGCATGCGGGTGGCCAGCTTCAGTCCGCTGCGCGACGACCTGCCCACCGAGCTGGCCGGCGAGTGGTTCCCGCTGGTGCCAGGCACCGACGTGGCGGCGATGCTCGCGCTGTGCTGGGTGCTGGACGCCGAAGGCCTCGCCGACCACGCGTTCCTGCGCCGGTACACGGTCGGCGCCGAGCACTTTCTGGCCTACCTGCGCGGCGAGCTGGACGGCCAGCCCAAGGACCCCGAGTGGGCCGCGCCGCTGTGCGGGCTGGCCGCCGACCGGCTGCGCGCGCTGGCCGCCCGGATGGCCTCGTGCCGCACGTTGGTGCACGTCAGCTGGTCGCTGCAGCGCACCGAGCACGGCGAGCAGCCGGTCTGGGCCGGTATCGCGCTGGCCGCCATGCTCGGCCAGCTCGGGCTGCCCGGCGGCGGCTTCGGCCATGGCTACGGCTCGATGGCCGACGTCGGCGGTGGGCAGACCCCGTACTCCCGGCCGGGGCTGGCGCAGGGCCGCAACCCCGTCGCGTCGTTCATCCCGGTGGCCAGGGTCGCCGACATGCTGCTGCACCCCGGCGAGCCGTTCGACTACAACGGCGGCCGGCAGCCATACCCGCACGTGCGGCTCGTGTACTGGACCGGCGGCAACCCGTTCCACCACCACCAGGACCTGCTGCGCCTGCGCGAGGCGTTCACCAGGCCGGACACCGTGGTGGTGCACGAGCCGTACTGGACGGCGGCGGCCCGCCACGCCGACATCGTGCTGCCGGCGACCACCACGGTGGAGCGCGACGACCTCGGGGTCGGCCGGGGCGACAGCCACCTGCTCGCGATGAAGCGGGTCCGGGCGCCGTACGGCGAGGCGCGCGACGACTACGAGATCTTCGCCGGACTGGCCGAGCGGCTGGACATCGCCGAGGCGTTCACCGAGGGCCGGGGCTCCGGGCGCTGGCTGGCGCACCTCTACGAGCGGTGGCGGGCCGGGCTCGCCGCACAGGGCCACCAGCTGCCCGACTTCGACGGGTTCTGGGCGGCCGGCGAGGTGGCGCTGCCCGGGCACCGACACGACCGGGTGCTGCTGGCCGAGTTCCGGGCCGACCCGCTGCGGCATCCGCTGGGCACCCCGAGCGGGCGGATCGAGTTGTACTCGGCGACCGTGGCCGGCTTCGGCTACGCCGACTGCCCCGGGTATCCGCGCTGGCTGGAGCCCCACGACTGGCTCGGCGGGCCGGAGGCCCTGCGGTTCGGGCTGCACCTGATCGCCAACCAGCCGGCCGCCCGGCTGCACAGCCAGCTGGACATGGGTGCGCACAGCCAGGGCTCCAAGGTGGCCGGGCGGGAGCCGGTCCGGCTGCACCCCGAGGACGCCGCGGCGCGCGGGATCCGGGCCGGCCAGGTGGTCCGCGTGTTCAACGACCGGGGCAGCTGCCTGGCCGGCGCGGTGCTGTCCGAGCAGCTGCGGCGCGGCGTGGTGCAGCTGTCCACCGGCGCGTGGTTCGACCCGTCCAGCGAGCTGGCGACCTGCGCGCACGGCAACCCGAACGTGCTCACCGCCGACCGGGGCACCTCGCGGCTGGCCCAGGGCTGCACCGGCCAGCACGCCCTCGTCGACGTCGAACCCATCACCGCCCCCGTCCCCCCGATCCGCGCCTACGACCCGCCGCGTTTCACCGCCGCCCCCGTTCTCCGCGAGTCGGGGATTTTGTCAGGGTGAGTCGGGGATCTCGGCGGCTCCGAGCTGGGCGGGCGCGTTGCGGCGGATGAAGTCCTCGTAGTCGGTGTACGACCAGCCGGTTCGCCAGAACGGCCCTCTCGGGGGTGCGACGACGAGGCGATCCACGCCGAGGCCCGCGTAGTCGGCGACGATCTGGTTGGTGAGTGGTTCGACCGGGGTCACCGAGATCTCGAGCTCGGCGAGGTCGCGGCCGATTGCCTGGGCCGAGCGTCGCAGGGATTCCAGCTGCGTGGCGACTGCGGCGCGGTCGAGCATGAAGCCGTACCAGCCCGCCCCGAATTGGACGGCGCGGCGGTGCGCGGCCGGGGCTTGGCCACCGACGACGACGTGTATCCGACCGCCGGTTGGGCGCGGGTGTGCGTCGACGTCGACGATGTTGACGTGCGCGCCTTCACAGTGTGGGTGTTCGTCGGCCCACAACGAGTGGAGGGCGCGGAGATACTCGTCGGCGCGCGACCCGCGCTCGCCCATCGGGACGCCGGAGGCCCGCAACTCGTCGTCCAGGTACCCGACGCCCACTCCGAACATGAGTCGCCCCGCGCTCAGCAGATCGAGGGTGACGAGTTGTTTGCTCAGTACGACCGGGTGGTGTTGTGGGATCAGGACGACTCCGGTGGCCAGCTTGATCCGGGTGGTGAGCGCGGCGACGTGCGCGACTGCGGAGAAGTTTTTCAAACGGCTATAACACAAAGACTCGGGGAAGCTTCAAGCATCAATCTCCAAGCCTCAGGAAAACCTCAATCAGCAAGCCCCAAAAAATAGTGGCCGCTCGCTCGGCGGAGTGCGACCGTCCTCGGTCGCAGCAACGTCCGAGTGTGGCGACGCGTCCGATTTCTAAGGGCCTCGTCGCGTTCCAACGTTGCTGCGCCCGAGGACGGGCGCGCTCCGGTGATTGGAGGAATTTTGAAGCGTGAAATTTGATGTGTGGTATATTCCCAGACCTACTAATTCTTTGACCCTTTACGCAACTTTTCTTAGGTTTGGTTGTATAAGAGAAGTAATGATTAAGCAGCAGCTTGGGTAAACATGGCTTTTTTGTCGCTAAAACAGTTTTTGTCCCGAATGGGCGTCGGTTCCGCGGAGCAATTCGATGAATGGGGCCGCACGTGGCGTGTGGCCGTCGAGAGCGGTTCGCAGGAGACCTTGCTGGCATTCATCTGCCGCGAGCGTGGTTTGACTGAAGAAGGTTTTCTTCAGCAACTCGCGCAAGCGCTCAATTGGCCTTACCTCGATTTGCCCAAAGTCACAATCCCGGCCGAGGCGCGCAATCGCGAGCGTTTCGCGCAAATCCGGGAGGTGTCGCTTGAGCCTCGCAGCCAAGGTTTCCCCTTCGATGTACTGAAGGACTATGAAGCTGTGGCTGTCCTCTTCGCCGACCTCGTAGATAGCGCAGATATTCGGGTGATCGAGAGTGGCTGCGGTTTTGGCCTCTCGCAGCAGACGTTGTTTAGCGCGCTCATCGGTCGCGACTTCTGCTGGCAGGAACTTAATCGCGACTTTACGGTCGAGACGCGTGTCCTCGGCCTTGTAGACAACACCCATCCCGCCACCGCCGAGCTTCTCGACGATGCGGTAGTGGGAGATGGTTTGGCCGATCATGGGCGCGAAACAGCTAGAGGGATGCCATGGTAGGAGTACAGTGATGGGAAGTCAACGCAGAGTGGATCCTCGCCTCTGAGGGGTCATTTTTCCAGAACACACCAGCAGCCAGCGCGTGGAAGACTCTCTATGTAGTCTTTCGGCTGGTCCGACACTGACGACGCAACCGAACACTGATGGGCAACCGTGGGACGGGCTCCGTGTGCTGAACCCCTCACTGTAGAGTCAACGCCTCGTATAGGGTTGAGTACGAA
>Ga0137415_10008593_pt1 | contig 10119 bp, 9 predicted proteins | sample CZODoug3_1_1_16f_FD_183082 | JGI IMG/M metagenome (GOLD analysis project Ga0137415, IMG submission 183082) | Vadose zone soil fungal communities from Angelo Coast Range Reserve, California, USA - CZODoug3_1_1_16fungal (Hybrid Assembly) | ecosystem: Environmental > Terrestrial > Soil > Vadose... | reverse complement strand
TAGCAATGCCAACGGACCTTCCAATTCTGATCGCCGGCGGCGGGCCGGTTGGTTGCATCATGGCGCTGGCGTTGACGCGGCAGGGCCTTCCGGTTCAACTGTTCGAGGCGGAGGCGCGCGTCAACGACGCGCCGCGCGCCGCGACCACGCACGCGGCCACGCTCGAGATGCTGGCCGAGCTCGGTCTCGTCGACGAGGTCATCCGCCGCGGACTGATCGAGCCGAAATTCCGCATCTGGGACCGCGCCAGCCGCGAAGTGATCGTCGAGTTCGATTTCGGCATGCTCGCTCGGGACACCCGCTTTCCCTATGTCGTGCAATGCGAGCAGCACAAGCTCGCCAATATGACGCTCGCGCGCCTGCGTGCCTTTCCCCATGCGAGCGTTGCGTTCTCGACGCGGGTGACCGCGCTGCAGCAGTTCGGCGACCACGTCGAGGTGACGGTCGAAGGGGCGTCCGGCGCGCGCAAGGTCAAGGGTTCCTACCTGATCGGCGCGGATGGCGGACGCTCCACCGTGCGCAAGGCGCTCGGCATCGCGTTCGAAGGCTATACCCATCCCGAACGCTTCCTGGTGCTGACGACGCCGTTCGCGTTCGATGCCGAATTCGCGCAGTGCTCGCGCAACTATTTCTCCGATCCCGACGAATGGTGCGCGCTGTTCAAGGTCACCGGCGACGACGGCAAGGGCCTCTGGCGCGTGCTCTTCCCGACCCGCCTGGAGGAGAGCGAGGCGCAGGCGCTCGATGAAACAGCGATCGAAGCACGGCTGCAGAAATTCTTTCCCAAGCGCGGGGCCTATCCGGTCGTGCACCGCAATCTCTATAACGTGCACCAGCGGGTGGCCGCCGCGTTCGGTTCGGGCCGGGTCTTTCTCGCCGGCGATTGCGCGCATGTGAACAATCCGCTCGGCGGCCTCGGCCTCAATTTCGGCATCCACGACGCCGTCGAATTGGCGGGCCTCATTGGCCGCGTGCTGCGCGCCGAAGCGCCGGGAGAGATCCTCGACCAATACGATCGCCATCGCCGGCCGCTGAACGTCGAATATGTCCAGCAGCAGACCATCGCCAACAAGAAGCGGCTGGAAGAGAAGGACCCGGCGTCGCGGGCGCGGAACAACGACGCCCTGCGCAGGACCGCCGCCGATCCCGCCGCGCACCGCGCCTATCTCCTGCGCGCCTCGCTGATCGACAGCCTGCGCAACCGGGCGGCATCCCGGTAGGGCTCAACCAGCCAGCAATCACCGGCACCTGGCCGACTTGACGGATGTTTGTCGAGCGGGATACTTTGCGTTACAAAGTTAAAGGAGTTGGGCATTAAAGGGCTGGGGCGATGAGAGACCTGGACCGCGCGTTGGCCGACATCACGGCGATCCGCAGCCAAATGGCGCGCGGCGCCGTGTTCCGCGGCTATGGGCCCATGACCGTCGCGGCGACGGGGTTCCTGGCGATGGCGGCGGCTGCGCTGCAGGCGCTCTGGCTGCCGGACCCCGCGAGCGACGTTTTCGCCTACCTCATTTTATGGTTGGCGATCGCAGTCGCTTCCATCGTTCTCATCGGCATCGAGATGGTCGCCCGCACCCGGCGCATCCATTCGGGGCTGGCCGACGAGATGATCCATGCCGCGACCGAGCAGTTCATCCCCGCCGGCGTGGCCGGCGTGCTGCTCACGGTCGTGCTCTTCCGGTTCGCGCCGGAAGACTCCCTGTGGATGCTGCCGGGCCTCTGGCAGATCGTGTTCAGCCTCGGCCTCTTTGCCTCCTGCCGATTGCTTCCACGTCCGATGCTCGCGGCAGCCGCGTGGTACCTCGCCGCCGGCCTCGCCAATCTCGCGGCGGCGGACGCAGCGCACGCCTTTTCGCCCTATGCCATGGCGGTGCCCTTCGGGATCGGACAACTCCTCATCGCTGGCGTGCTCTATCGGCGCATTGGAGAGAATGATGGCGAAAACTGATCCAAAGACCGAACGGACCGGGCGCTTCGCCTATGACGGGCTCGACCGGCTCATCCATGAAAAAGCCCGCCTGGGCGTGCTGACATCGCTCGCCGCGCATCCCAAGGGGCTCGTGTTCGGCGATCTCAAGCAGATGTGCGCGCTCACCGACGGCAATCTCAGCCGCCATCTGCAGGTGCTCGAGGAAGCCGGCTTGATCGACATCGAGAAGGGCTACGACCGCAACCGTCCGCAAACCGTCTGCCGGATCACATCGCACGGACGCCGCCGCTATCTCGACTACCTGACGGTGCTCGAGCAGGTCGTGCAGGACGCGGCCCGCGCGGCGAAAGCCGACGTGACGCCGGTGCGGTTCCGTCACTTCAAGGTGGTTTGAATTTTTTTGCGCGGAGACTTTATGACGCAAAGCGCTGTGGATCAACAAGACGGCCTGCATGTCGCCATCATCATGGACGGCAACGGCCGCTGGGCGACGCGCCGCGGGCTGCCGCGCACCGCGGGCCATCGCGCCGGCGTGCGCACCGTGCAGCGCGTGGTGGAAGCGGCGCCCGACCTCGGCGTCACGACGCTGACACTCTATGCATTCTCGTCCGACAACTGGCGCCGGCCGCGCCAGGAGGTGCGGGCACTGATGGCGCTGCTGCGGCATTATCTGCATGCCGAGCTCGCCCGCGTGGTCGAGGGCGGCGCGCGCCTCACCGTCATCGGCCGCCGCGACCGCTTGCCGGACGGACTGGAGCAGGACATCGCCGAGGCCGAGCGCGCATCGGCCGGCGGCAGGCGCCTCGACCTGCGGATTGCGGTCGACTATTCCGCGCGTGACGCCATCGCCGACGCTGCCGCGCGATGGCTTTCACCGCAGCCGCCGTCACGTGACGCCTTCAGCCGGATCCTCGCGCCCGGGCACCGCGCCAAGGACGTCGATCTCCTCATCCGGTCCGGCGGCGAGAAGCGGCTCTCCGATTTCCTGCTGTGGGAAGCGGCCTATGCCGAGCTGTGCTTCCTCGACACGCTCTGGCCCGACTTCAGCGTGGACGATCTGGCCGCGGCGATCGCCGACTTCCGCGGCCGTGAGCGGCGCTTCGGCGGGCTTGCCGCCGTCGAGCCGCTCGAAGCCGCGGAATGATCGGATCGTAGGATGGGTTGAGCGCGTTCTTACGCGCGAAACCCATCGTCTCGCCGCGGCGACGATGTTGATGGGTATCGCGTCCGCAAGCGCGGCCGCTCAACCCATCCTACGCGTCAAAAACCGGAGCCACGCCTTGTCCGAATACAAGGACCTCTCCGCCCTCAGGCAACTGCCCCGATCGCCCGCCCTCTCCTACCTGCGAAAGCAGGCTCGGCCCAGGAAAAGGCGGCCGTCGCTGGTGTCGCAGGAGCTGGACGCCGAGATTCACGCCAGGATCGGTGCGTTTACGCCTGCGCATTTCTGGCGCTTCCTCGCCCAGTACCTCAAGCACCGCCTCGGCCGGCGCCACCCTTTTCCGACCTACAAGACGCGTCGCGCCACCAATGGCGTGCACCAAATGCCCGCGGAGGACGTGATACGGATCGCGTTGGCCGGCGACTGGGCAACCGGCACCGTCGAAGCGGCGAAGGTCGCCGACTTGATCGAGCGCTTCCAGCCGCACTATTCGATCCACCTCGGCGACGTCTACTACGTCGGCGATCCGGTGGAGGTCGCGGAAAACTTTCTCGGCATTCCAAGTCAGGCAGGTCGCTACATACCCTGTCGCTGGCCGCGCGGATCGCAAGGCGCATTTGCGCTCAACGGCAATCATGAAATGTATTCGCTGGGCACCGCCTATTTCTCAAAGATGCTGCCCGCCCTCGGCCCGGTCGTGCACGGACGCGCCCGAGGACAGGCCGCGAGCTTCTTCTGTCTGGAAAATGAACATTGGCGCCTGATCGCATTGGACACCGCGTACAATTCCGTCGGGCTGCCGCTCCTGGAATATTTCTGGCCTCCCGACTGTGACCTGCCGGCGGAGCTCCTGGACTGGCTGCGCGATACGGTGAAGCCGTCGCGCGACGACCCGCGCGGGATCGTCATATTGAGTCACCACCAGTATTTTTCACGCTTCGACAGCTGGTACACGAGGCCCGCCAAGCAACTGGCGGAGTTCTTTTCCCGCCCCGTTCTTTGGTTCTGGGGACACGAGCACCGGTTGGCGATCTACCGCGAATTCGGCGTCGAAGGAGGTGTCACGGCGCACGGTCGGTGCATCGGCCACGGCGGCATGCCGGTCGAGCTGCCACGCGCGGCGCGGCACGAGGAATGCATCGCCGATTTCATCGATGAGCGGCCCTACCCCAACGACCAGAACCTGCATATCGGCTTCAACGGCTTTGCCCGGCTCTCCTTGCAGCAGGAGCGGCTGAACGCGGAGTATGTCGATGTCCTCGGCAACGTGATCTATTCGGAAACGTGGACGGCCGAAAATGGAGTGCTGAAGCGCCTGGCGGGTGGACCTGCGCCGCTGCAGGGACTCACCGCGTGAGCACTCTCTCGGCCCATTGTGCCGGGGCGCCCTGTTCGGTTATGTGTGGGCGGGCCAAGGTGTAGCCTTACCCACGGGCAAACGACGCTGAAACTTGGGGCTCGGGCCAAGGCCATTAGCGGATTGGGACTGATGCCCGGACATGCGGACTACTACACCGCCGCTGCGGCGCTGGCGCTCGGCCTCATCGTTATCGGCATCACGAGATGGGTTGAGCACCGCCGGCAGAAAAACCCGATGCCGCGTCTCGTACCTACGACGCCATTCATGGCCGTCGGCGCGCTCATTGTTGTAGGGGCGATTGCCTTTTCTCTCGCACTTTGGCGCGAAATGCCGGCCGCGAAGTTCGATGTTCGGGGAAGCAAGAGCAACGCAGCTCTTACCAGCGAGGAGATAGCGGAGTTCAAGACCCGCTTGAACAAATGCTGGGTGGCGCCGGCCGGCATGACGGGAGTGCAGGGAATCAACCTATCGATCCGAATCCAGTTGGATTCGCGCGGCAGCCTGAGGGATACGCCCGAGCTCATACGGGCCCCCGCATCCTTGTCCGGGCCCGCGCTGCTGGAGAGCGCCATGCAGGCGCTGCAGCAATGCCAACCCTACGAATATCTTCCAGCCGCGAAGCACGAGAAATGGAAAGTCCTTGATCTCGTCTTCTCGCCTGAGGGCTTGTCCGAAGTGTCGGCGGCATCGGCTTACAAGGATTTGCGCCTTCAATGACCGGAAGCACCGGTCCGTTGCAATCGTGGTCAATACAGATCGGTGGATAGCGATGCGCGCCGACATGCATATCGAGAATATGTTCGATTGCCGCGTGATCAATCTTGCGAGGAGCCCGCGGAGACTTAAGCGATTTCTCGCGCAAAATACGACGGCAGGGTTCCGTATCGAACGATTTGAAGCGGTTGATGGCGCGACGATCGACATTGCCAGCGCCGTTGCCAACGGGGTCATTGCGAACGGCGCGAAATACGCTCCCGGCGCTATCGGGGTTGCGATGTCTCACCGTGCGATTTGGCGCGAAAGTATCGCCCGCAAGAAATCCGCACTCGTGTTCGAGGATGACGTCATTCTTCGCCACGACGTTCGCGATGTCTTGCCGCAGCTGGTTTCGCGGCTGCCTGAAAATTGGGACATCATGTTGCTCGGCTACAATACCGACAGCATTCTGGATTTGAACCTCGGGTGTGGAGGAATCAATTTGTATGGCAGCTTTAGCGCCCAGTATCCTACGCCGGCTCAGCTATCAGCATTCGCCGTTTCACATGAACCCGTTGGAGCCTACAAGCTGCACGCTGCATTTGGCATCTGCGGTTATGCGATTTCGCCGGGCGGCGCGGAACGACTGATATCCAAATGTTTCCCGATGGACAACCGGCTCATTCAGCTTCCCGCGCTGGGCCGAGGCATCGTCTTGACCGGACTTGATGGCATGTTGAATGCTTTTTTCAGGCGCATTTCGGCATTTGCATGCTTTGCGCCATTGGTGCTTCCGATCAACGATCGTTCGTCATCCTCGGTTCAGCGAGGTTGAGGCTAGTCCGCCCTTACGCGTTTTCCTTCCCCGTCGGATAGAGCTTGCGCACGTCCTCGCCGCGGCGCAGCCACCAGGCATTGGTTTGCGGCAGGAGACCGCCGGGTCTGCCTAGGCCCGATCGACGATCAGCGCAACCGGGCCGCCGCCGTCCGGTCCCTGGTGCTCCGCCCCGCCCGAGACGTAGAGCTCCGCGTGGCCGACGAGCCCCGCGAGCACGCCGCAGACGAAGGCGCGGGCATGCCGCGTGGCCGCGATATCGGAATCATCCAGCATGGTATGGCGATGGCCGCGCAACAGGCCGTCGTGGCTCGCTTCCGCCTTGCCGAGCAGCGCGATGAGGCGTTTGCGCTGCGCTTGGGCGAGCTGGCCGGCCGTACCAAGCCCGAGGCGACCGAGCGCCGCGCGCACCGGCTCGACGTCGATGCCGTCGGCCATCACCGCGTGATCGATCGCGAGCGGACCCGACCATGCCGACGACATGCCCATCACCACGATCTCGTGGTTGAGCAGCTCGATGCCGGCCGAGGCGCTGGCGCGGCCCGACCATAGCGACCAGTTGGCGGCGATATCCCCCTCCGAGAGCTTCTCGCGCGCGATCTCGCCGAGCGCCACGGCGGCGCCGAGCGCACTTGCCGCACGAGAATGCCCCATGGATTTGAGCGTATCGCGCGTGGCCACGGCGGCGCCGCGGCGGTCCGCATCGCCCACACGCTGGGCAACAAGCAGCGGGCATTTCACCTGCACGAAATGCACGTCGGAGGGATCGGCGATGCCGGCGTCGCGCATGGCCACAGCGACGCCCTCCGCCACCTGATCGACCTGGGCAAGTCGGCCAAGATGCTCAAATGCCAGCGCCGGCGTGTGGGCGCGGCCGATGGCGAGCGAGCGACCCTTGCCGTCGCCGGCATCGGCTCGCTGGCGCTCGAACACCACCCAGTGCGGCGCCATGCCGCCTTCGGTGCCGCCCGACATCACGAGGCAGATGCGCGCGGCCTCTTCCGCCGGAAGGTGGCGCTGGAACAACAAGCTGAGCGCGAGCGTCGCATGCCCGCGGGAGAAGTCGTTCACCAGGCCGTTGCCTTCGGTCTTGGCCAATACGGCGATGACGCCTTTTGGATCGATGCGGCCCGCGGCGATGGCGGCATCGATGCCGCTCACGTCGTCGGGCGCGGACGCGGAGATGCGATGGACGCGAGCGCGACGGGTCATGTTGTCCTCACGCGCAATAGAGCGGGCCGCAATAGTGCGCGGCGAGCGCGGCGCGCAACTCCGGCATGGCGGCACGCACGTCGGCGACCGCAGCTGATTCCCTGCGCAGGGTCGCGAGCAACTCGGCCTCGAGCGCCGGCAGGTCGACGCCGGTGAGCGCACCGTCGCGCACGACCTCGCGGCCGGCGACGAACAACTGCTTCACGTGCTGCTGGCGCGCTTTGGCGAGCAACAGCTCGATCGCCGGCACGTCGGGCTCGACCAGCTCGGCTGAAAGCTTTTCCCAGTCGAGAACCAGGAGATCGGCCGGCGCGCCTTCCGCGATGCGGCCGCCGTCGCGCGCTCCGGTCACGGCGAAGCGGCCGTTCTCGAACGCGGTGCGCAGGATATCCTCGTGCCGCATCCGGATGTCGAAGCCTTGCGCCTTGTGCACGACATAAGCGAGCCGCATCTCCCGCAGCGCATCCTCGTCCTCGTCGAAGGAAAGCCCGTCGAGACCCATGGCGACCCGGCAGCCGCGGCGCAGGAATTCGCCGACCGGCGCGATGCCGGAGCTCACGACGAAGTTCGAGCTGGTATTGACCACGATGGTCGCGCCGCGGGCGGCGATCAGCTCCATCTCGTCGGGCCTGAGCCAGATGCAATGGGCGAACGAGACGCGCTCGTTGACGAGCCCGATCTCGTCGAGATAGCGCACGATGCCTTGCGGGTAGGTGCGGTCGGCCCAGCCGCGCTGATAGCGGGTCTCGAGGAGGTGCATATGCACCCGCCGCCCGGTGCGCGCCGAGCCTTCGCCGATCGCCCGCAGCATCGCGTCGGTGCACCACTGCACGCCCGCCGGCCCGTACTGCACGGTGACGCCGTGCCCTTCGATCTCGGCCGCCACCGTCTCGACCATTGCCACCTGCTCGGCCGCCGGCACCGGCGGCTTCAGGAAGCGGCGCGTGATGCAGGCGCAGGCGGCGGGCGAGAGCTGCGCCAGCAGCGCCTCGTGCGGATCGTAGACCAGCGGATTGAGGTCGCGGCAATGCACCGCGAGCGCGATCCGCACGCCGACATCGCGGGCGGCCTTCGCCACCGCGCGCGCCTCGGTCGGAAAGTCCGTGAGCCCCTGCGCACGCGTATAGTGCACCATCGCCGCGCCGACGCCGCCGCGGGCGGTGCGGCCGAACGAAACCACCGAGGCGAGCCAGGGATCGATCGCGGGAATGAGCGTGAGGTAGGGAAGCCAGGCCTCGAGCGGGACGTCGAAGCTGCCGATTTGGCTCAACCGCGTCACGCGTGCATGATCGTGCGCATTGGCGAGCGCGGGGAGCACGAGGTTGCCCTTCCCGCCACCCGCATCGACCCCGGTGATGCGGTCGTCGGCGATGCTGATCGTGCGATCCTTAAGGGTCGGATCGGTCGCGTTCGGAAGAAGCCACGTCGCTTCGATGCGCTGCACTGTCACCCCGTCCCCCACAGTCTCTTACATATTGCCGAGCTTGAGGACACGTGCGTCCTTCGGCGGCAGGAAGGCGCGGTCGAAGACGCTCGCGACCGTGGGCGTGCTGGCGAGCCCATAGGTCTCGGTCAGCAGCTTGATCGCCTTCGCCATGCGCTCCTCCTTGATGTCGCCGACGCCGATCTCGTCGGTCTCGGCCGTCACGAAATGCGTCTTGAACGCGTAGGTCAAGCGCTGCTTCTCCAGCGCGGCATTCATGAGCGGCTCGGTCTTGACCATGAGCGCGATCGCGGCGTCGGGCGAAGCGGCGGTCTCGATGATCGCCCGGTTGAGCGCGCGCGCCAGGCCGGCCACCGCCTTGGGATTCTCCCTGAGAAGCTTTTGCGACACCATGATGCCGTTGGAGTAGAGGTCGACGCCGTAATCCGAGAAATAGAGCCAGCGGATGTCCTTGTCGGGATCGACCTTCATCCCGATCAGGTTGATGTAGCTCGTGACCGTGAACACCGCGGAGAAATCGACCTGCCCATTGAGCAGCATCTGCTCCTGCAGGTTCGGTTGCATGTTGGTGACGGACACCTTCGCGGGATCGATGCCGTTGATCTTGGCGAGCGGGGCAAACAGCTGCCCGGCTGAGCCGCCCGCGGGCGTGCCCATGGTGTGGCCCACCACGTCCTCGAGCGTCTTGATCGGGCCCGATGCCTTCATGATCAATGCAAAGGGCGGCTTGTTGTAGATCATGTAGACCATCACCGGCTGCTCGCCCGGCTTGCCGCCGGCGAACTGGATGATGGCGTTCATGTCGCCGAAGCCGGCGTCATAGATGCCCGACGCGATGCGGGTGACGGTCGCGGCGGAGCCGGTGCCCTGGTCGATGTCGACGTCGAGACCTTCGGCCTTGAAGTAGCCCTTCTCCTTCGCCCAGAACACGAAGGCGTGGATGCCCTGGAACTTCCAATCGAGGGTGAAACGGATCTTGGTCGGCTCCTGCGCCGCGGCGCCGGTCGCCGACAGCGCAATGGCAAAGGCCAACGCGCCGAGAAAACGTAGCAACGGCATATGATGCTCCTGTGCTTGCGCGGGCGGGATCAGCCCATCGCAAATTCGTCCTTGCGAAGGGCCCAGCCCGTCACCCGGACCTCGATGAAGGAAAAGATGACGTAGAGCGCGACCCCGAGCACTCCGAGGACCAGGAGGCCCGCGAACACCAGCGGCACGTCGAAACTCGAGCTCGCGATCATTATCAGGTTGCCGATGCCGCGATTGGACGCGACCGTCTCGGCAATGACGGTGCCGACGAAGGCCTGCGTGACCGCCACTTTCAGCGACGCGAAGAAGTAGGGCATGGTGCGGGGCAAGCCGACATTGGTGAGAATCTCGAGCCTGGTCGCCTTGAGGGCGCGCATGACGTCCTCCAGCTCGGGCTCGGTGGTGGCAAGGCCGGTCGCGATGTTCACCACGATCGGAAACACGCACA
>Ga0137415_10008592_pt1 | contig 10122 bp, 9 predicted proteins | sample CZODoug3_1_1_16f_FD_183082 | JGI IMG/M metagenome (GOLD analysis project Ga0137415, IMG submission 183082) | Vadose zone soil fungal communities from Angelo Coast Range Reserve, California, USA - CZODoug3_1_1_16fungal (Hybrid Assembly) | ecosystem: Environmental > Terrestrial > Soil > Vadose... | reverse complement strand
ATGAAGACCAACCTCATGCGCACCGCCTACAACATCATCATCTACGAGGCGCTCGATTTCACCACCGGCCTGTTCACCCCGCAGGGCGAGACCATCTCCATCGGCATCGGCCTGCCCATGTTCATCCGCGGCATGGCGGAAACAGTAAAGGCGAAGATCAAGCATTTCGGCCTGGACAACATCCGTCCCGGCGACATCTACGTCACCAACGATTCCTATCTCACCGGCAGCCATCTCAACCACGTGACGCTCACCTTGCCGATCTTCCACAAGGGCAGGCTGGTGGCGTTCTCCTGCTGCATGGCGCACTGGCTCGACATCGGCGGCACGCTCGGCGGCATGACCACCGACATCTTCTCCGAGGGGCTGCAGCTCCCGATCCTCAAATATCAGGACCGCGGTGTCATCAACGAGGCCGTGGTCGACATCGTCCGCCAGAACGTGCGTCTGCCCAGCCGCGCCATGGGCGACCTGCGTGCGCAGGTCACCGCCGTCAAGACCGGCGAGCGGCGGTTCCTGCAATTGATCGAGCGCTACGGCGCCGATGCTGTGCTCGATTCGATCACCGCGATCATGGACCACGCCGCGGCCATGGCCCGCGCACGCACGCGCACCATTCCCGACGGCGTCTACGAGGCGGAATCCTACATGGACGATGACGGCATCGACATCGGCAAGCCGGTGCCGATCCGCGTGCGCGTCGTGGTCAAGGGCGACGAGATGACCGTCGACCTGAGCGAGGTGTCGAAGCAGGTGCGCGGCTTCTACAATTCCGGCATCACGACCGGGTATGCCTGCGCGCAGGTCGCCTACAAGTGCCTCACCTCGCCGAGGGATTATCCCATCAACGACGGCTCGTTCCGCAGCCTCAAGACCATCGTGCCGCCGGGTCGGGTGATCAGCGCGGTGCGGCCGGCGCCGATGCGCTGGTGGATGACCTATCCGATGACCATCGTCGATACCATCTTCAAGGCGCTGGCGCCGGCCATTCCCGACCGGGTCATTGCCGGCCACCACGCCGATCTCCTGGCGTCATCGTTCCACGGCATCAACAACCGCACGTCGGAGTTCTTCATCGGCAGCTTCGGTCCGCTCGGCGGCGGCTGGGGCGCCAAGCTGACCGAGGACGGTGTCTCCGGCACCGTCTGCATCAACGACGGCGACACCCACAACAGCCCGAACGAGCAGGCCGAGTTCAAGTTTCCCATCGTGGTCGAGCGCTATGCGCTGGTGCCGGATTCCGGCGGCGCCGGCCGCCGCCGCGGCGGGCTCGGGGTCGAGCGCGTGGTGCGCGCGCGCACCAACATGATGGTCAACAACCAGAGCGACCGCGCTCACTGCCGCCCCTGGGGGCTCGACGGCGCGCTCGACGGCACCGGCAATGCCGTGGAGCTGCGCATCAACGGGCAATGGAAGACGGATTTCCCCAATGCCAAGGTGCTGGTGGCGCAGCTCAAGGCCGGCGACGCCTTCAAGATCCGCTCCGGCGGCGGCGGCGGCTACGGCAACGCGCTGGAGCGGCCGATCGAGCAAGTCCGCAACGATGTTCGCCAGGGCTATGTCACGGTCGAAGCCGCGGCCGAGCTTTATGGCGTGGTGGTCGATCCCGTGACGTTCGCGGTCGACGTCACCGCGACGGCCAAGCTGCGCGCGGCCATGCAAGCGGGCGGCGTAGCGGCGAAACGCGCGTAGGGTGGGCAAAGGCGCAAGGCAAGGTCCCCCCACCCGATATGAAAATCGCGTAGCGCCGTGCCCACGCGTCGAACAAGCCGTACGCTCCAGCGTGACGCGTGGGCAAAATCGCGCGCGGTCTGTGCCTATGCGCCGCGACACGGCAGGCGATTTTGCCCACCCTACGGTGCTCACCGCTTGAGCTTCACCGTGTAGGACATCGCGCCGGCGCCGCAGCACGGGCAGCTCATGGCGACGAGGATGTTCTGCTTCTGCTCCTCGTCGAGATCGCTGCGGTCAAGCATCTCCCGGGTCTGCTGCTCGAAGAGTTGATGCAGCGACAGGCTACTGAACGAAATCTGATCGTCGGCCGCGGCCGCCGGATCGTTCGGCGCCGCGTCCGCGCTGCGGCGTGATCGTTTTCGCTTCGCCATTCCTATCTCTGGCTACGCGCAGGTGTTGGTGAGTGTGCCGACGCCCTCGACCCACACCTTCACCACGTCGCCCGGCTTCAGAAATTCCTTGCGCGCGAGGCCGACCCCGGCCGGCGTGCCGGTGAGGATGAGGTCGCCGGGCTGCAGGGTCACCCGGCTCGAGAGATGCGAAATCTGCTCGGCGAGCGTGAAGATCATCTTGCTGGTGTGGGAATCCTGCTTGATCACGTCGTTGACCCACAGCTTGATCGGGACGTTCTGCGGGTCGGCAATCGCGTCGGCCGGCACGATCCAGGGGCCGACCGGGCAGGCGTCGTCGAAGCATTTCTGGCTGAGCCAGTCGTACTTGAAGGGCGAGGTGTCGGAGACGTGCGGCCGCTTGGTGAAGTCGCGCGCGGAGAGATCGTTGGCGAGGGTATAGCCCGCCACGTAATGGAGCGCGTTCGCGATCGACACGTCGCGTGCGGGGCGGCCGATCACCGCGGTCAGCTCCGCCTCCCAGTCCACCATCTTGGAATAGGCCGGAAGCTTCACCGTCGCGTCGGGGGGCGCCAGGCAGTGCGCGAGCTTGATGAAATGCCAGGGCTTCAGTCCCACCTCGTGCGGGTCGACCTCGGGCGCGAGGTTCAGCACCTTCGCCATTTCCATCATGTGGTCGGTGAAGTTGGCGCCGGCGCAGAAGATGCCGCCGGGCGTCGGCACCGGCGTCAGCAATTTCGCCCCCTTGAGCGGGATGCCTTCGGCTTTCTTCGTGGGTGTCTTGTTCGAAAGTGCCTTGTTGCTCGAAAGTGCGTTGGCGGTGTCCCGCAATGCGGGTTGCGCGCGATCCCAGTCACGCAAAACGTCGAGCATGGTGGCGTAGGACGCATGCCCGGTGGCTAAGGCGACGTCGAAAATGACCTCGTCGACGATGATGCCCGCGCGCGATCCCTGCGCAGATTGATAGGTTGCAAGCTTGTACTGTGACATGATGGGTGGCCCTGTCCTTGCGCGGCGCGCTTTATTTGTCCACTTGAAGTAGCTCATGTTACGATACGATCGTACCGAGTAGTAGGGCCCAGGGGGATGACCAGCAATTCTGATCACAGGCGGCTGCGTGCGATCGACGTCCATGCCCACGTCATCGTGCCCGAGGTCTATGCGGTCGCGGCCGAGCACAACATTTTTTCCGAGCTGCCCACCGATCCCGGGGTCACCGATACGATGCGCGGCCAGATCAAGGAGCGCGCCGCGCTCGTGCTCGGCCGCATGAGCGATCTCGCCGACCGCATCGCCAAGATGGATGCCATGGGCGTCGACGTGCAGGTGTTGAGCGCCAGCCTGGTCCACCAGGGGCTGGAATGGGCCGATGCGCAGACGAGCCTGCGCCTTGCGCGCACCACCAACGACTGGATCGCCAAGGCGGTCGCCGCGCACCCCGCTCGCCTGGTCGGTCTCGGCACTCTGCCGCTGCATGTGCCGGCGCTCGCGGTCGCCGAGCTCGAGCGCTGCATCACCGGCTTGCGCTTGAACGGCGTGGCGATCTCGACCACGGCTGGCGGCCTCGAGCTTGGCGATCCGGAGCTGCGTCCGTTCTGGGCCAAGGCGGAGGCGCTCGGCGTCGTGGTCTATATCCATCCGGGCGGCAATCGCGACCGGCGCTTCAAGCGCTTTCATCTCTGGAACAGCGTCGGCCAGGCCTTCGAGGAGGCGATGGCGATCTCCTCGCTGATGTATGACGGCGTGCTGGAAGAGTTTCCCAAGCTCAGGATTTGCATCTCCCACGGCGGCGGCTACATGCCGTATTACATGGGCCGCATCGATCGGAACTACGTCGAGAAGGCCAATACCCGCGTCAACATGGCGAAGCCGCCGATCGACTATCTGCGCATGCTCCATTTCGATTCCTGCGTCTACGAGCGGCCGGTGCTGCAGCATCTGGTCGACAAGGTGGGGGCGGACCGCGTGCTGCTTGGCTCGGACTATCCGGTGGGCGAGATCAAGCCGGTCGAATTCGTGACCGAGACCGAAGCCTTGTCGCAGGCGCAGAAGACGCAGATCGTGGCAACGAACGCGGCCGCCCTGTTCGGGCTGGCGAATTGAACTGATCGCAACGGATCAACGATGATGGACGAACGCCTCCTCAATCCGATTTCCACCGCCGAGCTCGAACGCCGCTGGGTGGTCGCGCGCAAGGGCATGGCCGAGCGCAAGATCGACGCGCTGGTGATGCAGAACAACAACGATTGGCTCGGCGGCTACGTCCGCTGGTTCACCGACACGCCGCTGTCGAACGGCTATCCCCGCAGCGTCATTTTCCCGGCCGCGGACCTGATGACCGTGGTCGACATGGGTGCCAAGGGCGCGCGCCGCAAGCTCGACGGCAGCGATGACGTCAATCGCGGCGTCGGCGAGATGATCTTCACGCCGGCCTTCACCTCCGTCGCCTACACCGACGAATACCAGGCCGAGATCATCGCGGAGGAGCTCAAGCGCCACGGCTACCGCACCATCGGCTGGGTCGGCAGCGGCGCCATGCCCCACAAGTTCGTGGCCCGCATCGAGCGCGAGCTCGACGGCAAGGCGAAGTTCGTGGACGCGACCGAGTTCGTCGACCGGCTCAAGGCGATCAAGAGTGCCGAGGAAAAAGTCCTCATCCGCGCGTGCGCGCAGATGCAGGACGAGATCTTCGCCCGCGTGCTCGAAAAGATCCGCCCAGGCATGACCGACAACGACATCACCGCGCTTGCGCAATACGAGGGGCGGATCCTCGGCAGCGAGCAGGGGCTCTTTCTGGGTTCCTCGGCCCCGCTCGGGCAGGCCTCGCGCTTCATCGACCGCCACCAGCAGGCGCGCGCCCTCAGGGCCGGCGAGCACTTCTCGCTGCTGATCGAGAACAACGGGCCAGGCGGCATGTACACCGAGATCGCGCGCACCATCGTGCTGGGCAAGGCATCGAACGAGCTGATCGATGGCTTCGAATCGATGAAGGAGGCGCAGGCTCACACCTTGCGCCTGCTCAAGCCGGGCGCTTCCTGCGCCGAGATCGCCGCCAAGCACGACGACTATATGCGCAGCCGCGGCTTGCCGGCGGAGCTTCGCCTCTATGCCCATGGCCAGGGTTACGATCTGGTCGAGCGGCCGCTCATCCGCGCCGACGAGACCATGCGCATCGAGGAGCACATGAACCTTGCGGTCCATCCCGGCTATGAGACCCCCTCGATCTTCGCGGTGATCTGCGACAACTATTTCATCGAGACCGGGGGGGCGAGCGCGTGCGTGCACAAGACGCCCAAGCAAGTCTTCGAAGTATGATACGCGCATGACCATCGACGTATTGAGCATCGGCTCGTTCCCCGAAGCGACGAATGCCGGGCTTGCCAGTCGCTTCGCGGTCACCCATCACCTGCATCCGCCGGTGCCGGACGCGCTCGCGCCGGAACTGCGCGACCGCATCCGCGGAATTGCGACCGAGGCCAATCGCGGCGCCAACCGCGCCTTGATCATGGCGCTGCCCGGGCTCGAGGTGATCTCGCTGTTCGGCGTCGGCACCGACAATGTCGATCTCGCGGCCGCGCGCGAGCGCAACGTTCCGGTCACCAACACGCCCGGGATACTGACGCACGAGGTGGCCGACCTCGCCATCGGCCTGATGCTCGCGTCCGCGCGCCAGATCGTCTTTGCCGATCGCTACGTGCGCGACGGCACCTGGGCGAGCCAGGGGCCGATCCCGCTCGGTCGTACCGTCGCCGGCAAGACCATGGGCGTGGTCGGTCTCGGCGGCATCGGCCGCGCCATCGCCGATCGCGGCGCGGCCTTCCGGATGCGCGTGATCTACAGTGGGCCGCGGCGCAAGCCCGACGCTTCGTACGAATATGTCGGCGACCTCGTGGAGCTGGCGCGGCAGAGCGACTATCTGATGGTGGCCTGCAAGGGCGGTCCGGAAACGCGCCACCTCGTGGGCGCCGCCGTGATCGAGGCGCTCGGTCCGACCGGCACGCTCATCAACGTCGCGCGCGGCAGCGTCGTCGACGAGGAAGCGCTCATCAAGGCGCTGTCCGGCGGGCTACTCGGCCACGCCGCGCTCGACGTGTTCGAGCGCGAGCCCGATCCCGCGCCCGCATTGCTGCAGCTCCCCAACGTCATCGTGCAGCCGCATCACGGCAGCGCCACGCTGGAGACGCGTATCGCAATCGGCCAGCTGATGATCGACAATCTCAGCGCGCATTTCGCCGGGCAGCGCTTGCCGACGCCGGTGGGCTAGAGTGCATCCCGATTGAATTGAACCGGGATGCACTCTCGCTTTCTTGCATTTGGGCATGTCCTTATCGGAAAACCGGTGGCCACTTTTCCGGGACATGCGCTAGTGTGGCGCCGCGGGCGATCAACAGTGAAGCAGGCCGAGGCGCCAGGCGCGATGGTAGAGGTGTTGCCGCATCATGTAGCGCGCGATGCCGCGATACATGTCGAGCTCCGTCCAATCGGGATGGACCCAGCGGGAGCGCAACGCCGCCTGCTCCTTGAGGCCGCGCGCAAGCCACGCAAATGTCTTCTGGGTTTCGTGGATGCGGAAGCAGCCCAGGAAGCGCGGCATCCGGGCAAATTTGAAACCGGCGCCGGAGGCCCGCAACAGGAAGTCCCAGTCCAGGGCGTAGTGCAGCGACTCGTCGAGGCCTCCTAGCGCTTCCCACACGCGCCGGCGCCAGAACAATGTCCCTTGCGGCACGTAATCGGCGTAGCGCAACGTCGCGGCATCGTGCCGCGGCAGCAACGCGCGTCCGATCTCGTGTCCGTCGGCATCGATGAAAATGCGATGGCTGTAGACGAGATCGACGTCGGGATGCTGCTCGAAAAAGGCCGCAACGGCGGCCAGCGCATGCGGAGCAAGCGTGTCGTCGCTGTTGAGCCAGGCCATGAGATCGCCTTCCACATGTTGGAAGGCGGCGTTGATCGCATGCGCCTGACCGTGGTCCGCTTCGCGCAGCCAGCGCAGTCGAGACCCATAGGATTGCAGGACGGCAAGGGTTTCATCCTGCGAGCCGGCATCCTTCACGAGATAATCCACGGCCGGATAGTTCTGCCCGAGCACGCTGTCGATGGTTGCGGCGATGAAGCGGCCTTGATTGAAGGATGGAGTTACGATGGCGAACCGGACCGCAGACTTGGTCGGAGCTGTGGCGGCATAGCGTGCGGGAAAGCTCAGCTGGCGAGGCGGAAACTGTCGGACCGTCCACATCGGTGGGCGAAGGGCCCGGCGCAGGCGCTCGGTATTGCCGTCGCCAATCGCATGGCGCACCAATTCGAAGAAGCGCGGTCGCGAAGATCGCCTCCTCGTGATGTTTGTCATGTTGCGTGTTTCTCTCGCCGCGGCCGACGATATCTTGGATCGCGCCCATATATCACAGCAAGTATCACGGCAAGTCCGTGTTGCTGCATACGTGACAAAGTATGGACATCGACACGTCGACATGAAACACCGCGAGGTCGTTTCCGATCGGCACCGGGCGCCTTTGCGCGATGACTGCCCGTATGTTGCACGTTTGCAGGTGATTTTCGACCGGGGGAACTCAACTCGTGACGGACGATTGCCACGTGCTGCCCCGGGTCACGGTCGCCGTGCCGTCCTACAATCAAGGCCGGTTTCTGGACGCAACCTTGCGTTCAATTTTTGCACAACCCGTTGCCGTCGAAGTGATGCTTGCGGACGCCGGATCGACCGACGACACGCGGACGGTGATTGACCGCTGGCGGGACCAACTCACCTGGTGGCGGAGCGCACCGGACCAAGGCCAACCCGCCGCCATCAACGAAGGCATCAGGCATGGCCGCGCGCCGTTCGTGTGCTGGCTCAACTCCGACGATCTGTTTCTTCCGGGAGGGCTCGCCGCCATGGTCGCGGCGATGGACGCTGATACGTCGATAGCCGTCGTCTATGGCGCGACGCTCCTGATCGATGAGTCGGGACGCGTGATCGGACGGCGTCGCGCTGCCCGGTTCAGTGAGCGGGCGCTGTCCCGGCGCTGCATCATTTCGCAACCCGCAAGCCTCGTCCGCCGGGAGGCGTGGGAGCGCCTTGGTGGACTCGACCAGGGACTTCAACTCTCTCACGATTACGATCTGTGGTGCCGTATGCACCAAGCCGGCCTCCGCTTCGGGCGGATCGAGGCCGACGTCGCCGCGGCCCGCCTGCACTCCGAGGCAAAATCCATGAAACAGGCCGCCGAGATGTATGCGGAGGCGACCTCAGTGGTGCGGCGGCACTTTGATTCCCTGCCGCTGATCTGGCACATGAGACAGCCGTTCTCGGTGGGTGGGCGCACGCGGGGCAGCAGTTTCGAACGTCTGGCCCGGACGTGGCGACGTTGGCGGGTGTGAGCTTTCGCGCGCCAATTTCCCATCACAAGGAATGCCGACGAACACGCCGCCAAGCGCGTCGCAGGACCACGTGTACCGGCAAGGCGTTTCGCCAGCGTAGAGCGCTCATCGACAACAAAGTCGCGATCGGCAGGTCGGGTTGGCGGGAAACAGCATCGAGAAGGCGGCAATAGCCGTCGATAAACGCCCTTGCGCCGCTCGGTTCGTAATAGCCGTCGTCAAAGGCGACGCAGCAATTGTGGTCTTCGTTGTGCTCGTCCAAGTTTCGACAAGCCTCGTGGCATGCCGCTGAATTGGGTCGGCAGGCTTACGAGCCTGACGTCGCCGAGGCGGACGGCGGAGCGATGCCGCGAGACCTGGAAGACGACTTGGATGCCCGCGGTCGCATGCCAAGATCCTTCAGCGCCTTGCGACTCTCCTCGTAGGGGATCACTCCGTGCGTCTCGCTGGTCGCCACCTGCTCGCGAACAATCGCCACCCGGTCGCCGGCCTTGCCGCCGCTTGCGATCAGCGCATGCGCCAGCCGATTGGCGGCTGCATTCAGCTCGGCATAGGCGGCCCGCCAGGTGCCGGAATCGAGGGCGATGCGGGTGGGATGAGTTGCCGCTATCTGCTCGATGCGGGCCGGGATCGACTCTTCTACGACTTCCAGGCTGCCCGTACCTGCGGGTTGTTCATGCGGCGCGCTCAAGGCAGCAAGGTTCTCCCAAACAAGGACCATAGCATGATCGTATGAAACTGGTCACGAAAGGTGCAGTGCACCTTGGAGCCGCGAATTTGAGCAGGGTGATTCGTGATCTCAGTGCGGCATTTCGACGATCTGCCTTTGCCGACGTGTACCTGGATTCGGCCTTTTGTGGGATCGATGATTCGTACGATCGATTTCGCCTATGGGGCGCGCTGATTATTCGACTGCAGCGAAAAGTCCGTTCGATACGCCCTCGGTTATCGAATCGCGCAACGCCCCACATATCACGGACAACGAGCGGTCAGGCATTTGCAGTCAGGTCCGGGAGGCGCGCTCGTCGGTATGAGGAATATGTCATGGTCTATCGCACGAGATTTGGAAGAATTCTCCTCGGTGCCGCAATCATGTTTGCGGCCGCGACAGCGGCGGGTGCTGGCGCGAGCGCTGGAACGCCTTCGTTCGGTCATAGTGCCCTTGCCGGTCACCGGATCGTCGCAAATGAATTGGTGGACGGCTGGAAGAACGATGGGCCAGCAAATCCGACGATCGAGCCCGATCCGACCGACGATGGGAACATCGTGGTCGAATGTGTGGCCTTCTTAGGAGGGCTTGGCCCGACCGCGCTCGGCATGAATTTGAGCCAAGCCAGCGTCCCGCAGCGAGGGCTTGGTCCCTCGAAATGCCCGCCATTCGAGTTCCGCCGCATTCAGTGAGGTCGTTCCGATGCATAGCGTTGGAGTTATCTCAAGTTGGAACGTTTCTCAGCGAATCCAACGGGATGCGGAAATTGTGGGCACCCCTCCGTGCGTGCCGCAAATGTGAGCAGATTTGATTAGGATTTCATGTGACCGCCATGAACGACCTTGATAACCCCACCCGGGCGAAACATATCTTGCACCACAGCCGGGCAATCAAGGTATCAGGCCGTTCCATGGATCGCATGACCAGCATGGCCACCTTCGTGAAGGTGGTCGA
>Ga0137415_10008590_pt1 | contig 10123 bp, 9 predicted proteins | sample CZODoug3_1_1_16f_FD_183082 | JGI IMG/M metagenome (GOLD analysis project Ga0137415, IMG submission 183082) | Vadose zone soil fungal communities from Angelo Coast Range Reserve, California, USA - CZODoug3_1_1_16fungal (Hybrid Assembly) | ecosystem: Environmental > Terrestrial > Soil > Vadose... | reverse complement strand
ACACCACGCCACGGCTTCGCCCAACCACCGCTCGGCCAGCTGGTATCGGCGGATTTCGGCGGCGCCGACACCGAGGTTGCACAGGGTGGCCGCCGCGGTGAGGTCGTCGCCAGCGCCGCGAGCGGCGGCCAGACCGGCGGTCAGCAGCTCGACAGCCCGGTCCGGGTTGGTCGTCCAGTGCAACCGTCCGACCACGCCGAACGCGTGGGCGAGGGTGGTCCCGTCCCCGTACTCCTGGGCGTAGGTGACCGCGACGGTACCCAGCGACAAGGCGTATGCGTCGTAGGAGAGCATCCGAACCCGAGCCAGCGCGGTATACGCCTCTGCCGGGGCAGGCCCTGGGGGCAACGGCTCCAGCATTGCCTCAGCCGCCCGCGCCACATCCCGTGCTTCGACGCGGCGACCAGCGTTCCACAGCATGTGCGACCGCCGTGCCATCACGGCTACTTCGCGCTCGGCGTTGCCCACGGCTCGCCAGAGCTCGATCGCCTGCGAGGACGCCTCGAGCGCCTCCGCCAGCGATTGTTCTCCCGACGCGAGCGCCTTCAGCCAGTGCAGGCGTTCGCAAGCATCGGTTCGGCACTCCCACAGCTCCGCACGCTCCGCCGCCGGTGCCCCCGTTGCGTGGCTCAGCGCAAGGCCGAACTGTTCTGCGGCCTCGCGGTGGGCACCCAGCCTGGCGGCCAGTCGGCCCGCGATCGGCGCGTATTGCAGCACCGCGGCGGCGTCTCCGGCGGCGGCAGCGTGGAAGGACAGGCGGGCCGGATCCACGGTGTCGGTCGCGGCGAGAAATTTCAGGATGCGACCGTGAAGGAGGGACGCGCGGGCGGGCGGCACATCGGCCTCGACCGCCTGACGGGCCAGCTCATGACGGAAACCGATCGTCGGGCCGTCGAGAACGAGCATCCCAGACCGTAGGGCATCATCAACCCCGGCGATACCCGGTGACGAATCTTGCTCGGCAACAATTGATTCCAGCATCGCGAACTCGGTCTGGTCGGGCACCAGCGAGACCAGGTCGAGGACGGACCGTGCACCGGCGCCCAGCCGAGAAGCCCGGGCCAGTACGGCGTCGCGCACGGTGACCGGGACGTCCTCGGTGGGTGCACCGAGTGCCTCGGTGACGAAGAACGGGTTTCCGCCGGTGACCGCATGTAGGTGGGCTCCGTCGCGACCCGCCGGCTCAGCGAGAGCGTTGACCGCGGCCTGCGACAGTGGTGGGACGGACAGCCGTCGCACCGAGCGGGCGGTGGCGAGGTCGCCCAGCAACCGACGTAGCGGGTGGTCGCGATGGACGTCCTCGCTCCGGTAGGTCACGATCACCACGCCCGGCAGGTCGATCACCCTGCGGGCCACGAACAAGAGCAGGTCCAACGTAGCCTCGTCAGCCCAATGCGCATCCTCGACAACGGTGACGAACGGCCCGGCGCCGAGCAATTCGAGGAACGCGGAGAACAACGTGTGGCGATCGTGACCGTTGGTCAGCAACGGACCCAGCGAGCTGAGGCTGGTGCGCAAGATGTCATGCAGCGGACCCAATGCCCTTGGCGTACCCAGCGCGTCACAGAAGCCACGGTGGACGGCAGTCTCGGCCGGGAGCTGTTCGCAGAACCGTAGGGTCAGCGCGGTCTTGCCGATGCCGGCCTCGCCGGACACGAAAACAATCGCGCCCACACCGCCGACCGCGGCGCGGTAGAACTCCTGCAATTCCGCCAGGAGCGAGTCACGCTCCAGAAGCTCCACCGCCGTAGCGTACGTCCGGCGGGCTGTGCCCGGCCGGTACTCGCCCTACAGCAGGGCCAACAGGTACTACAACTGTAGTCCGCGGCCCCAACACCGGTTGACGATCATTCGCGACGGCTTGCGTCGCCGCGGGTGACGACCCGTCGCACCCAAACTCCCGGACGATGTTGGCGCGCACCTGGTTTCACGTTCCCGCCGCCGCGTGCGGCGCACCTGATGCAAACTGTCGTCTGACCGGGATACCCTGGCCCCATGGCGGCCCGGGGCCCGAGAACGCCCGACCGGTACGGCGCGCAGAACGGACTCGGTGAGTTCTTGCGTGCGCGTCGCCGACTCGTCACACCTGAAGAGGTCGGCATCCCCCTGACCGGCCGGCGACGGGCCCCGGGGCTGCGCCGCGAAGAGCTGGCCATGTTGGCCGGCGTCAGTTCGCCGTACTACGTCCGGCTCGAGCAAGGCCACGATCGGCACCCGTCGGCGCAGGTCGTCGAAGCGCTGGGCCATGCGCTGCGCCTCGACGACGAGACATTCGCCTATCTCAAACGCCTCGCCGGCCAGGCCCCGGTCGAGACCCGGCCGCCCGGCGACGAATCCGTGCGAAGCACGGTGGCGCAGCTCGTGCACGGCCTGCAGGACGTGGCAGCGCTCGTCATCGGCCGCTACCGAGATGTGCTGGTCGCCAACCGTCTCGCGCCGATGCTGCACGTTGCCTACACGCCTGGAGAAAACCTCGTACGGTTCCTCTTCCTCGACCCCCGCGCACGCGAACGCGTCATCGACTGGGAACAGGTCGCGCGGCAAGCGGTCTCAACGCTGCGCGTGGACTCCAGCACCAACGTCGACGACCCGCACCTCGGCGAGTTCATCGATGAGCTCTCACGCCAGAGCCCGCAGTTTCGCGACCTGTGGGCCCGCCACGAGGCCACCACGTTCACCACCGGTCAGCTGCGCTTCAACAACCCTGTCGTCGGGGCCATCACCGTGAACTTCGAGTCCTTCCCGGTCGCTGGGGTTCCTGGGCAATCGCTGGGGATCGCCTTCCCCACGGCGGGTGGGCCCGACGAACAGAAACTGAAGCAGCTCAAGAAGCTCGCCGACGAACAACGCCCTACCTAGTGCCAATCCAGACTCAGCTGATTTGGCGACTGACTCCGGGGGCGACCGCGCGATGTGCTCGCGCACGGACGCCGCAGTGAAACTGACCCTCGCGGGGATACCCCTACCGCGGTGTGGCTAGACCATCACGAGATGCCTAACGTCGGATTCATCCCGATTGGAGCATCCAGTGGAAGGAAACATCATGTCCGCCAAGCCATCTGACTTCGGCACATTTGGCCGGTTCCTCGAAACCCCCGTTGCTCAGATGTCACCGGAGACGAAGCAGGCCTACGACTTCACCATGCAGCTGCGCGGCCTGGTCCCCGGCCCGCACAAGATCTGGCTCGCCAATCCGACGCTGTCGCAGACCATCGTGCCCACCGGCGCGTACTTCCAAACCGAGTCCATGCTGACCAAGGCTGAGATCGAGATCGCCACCAATGTAATCAACGGGCGCTGGCTGGCGGCCTACGGCAATTACGAGCACGAACGGATCGCCGAAGACCTCGGCGGCCTGGAACCCGAGAAGGTGCAGCGACTCATCGCCGGCCTGCCGACATCCTTCGACGACCCACGCCAGCAGGTCGTCTACGAACTCGCTTCGACGCTGGCTCAGCCCCGCGTCGTGCCCATGGGGCTGTTTCAACGAGCACAACAACTGCTCGGCGACGGCGGCATCGTCGACGTGACCGTCCTGATGGGCTGGTTCACCGCCGTGTCGCTGACGCTGATGGCCTACGACGTCCCCGCAAACGCGGTCGGACTCGACCAATAACAGGCGCTAGCCAGAAAGCGAGGTCTTGTCATGCCGATCGCCCCCGTCCCCGCCGTTGCCCTGACCCCGGTCGCGTATTTCCCGGAGAAGTACTTCCTGGAAAACCTGGCCGTGCGCGCCGACGGGTCGGTCCTGATCACCGCGCTTCTGCAAAAGGAGCTGTGGTGCGTTCGGAACCCCGAGCTTGGCCCGGAGGTTCCCCCGCTGCTGGTGCACACCTTCGAGCACCCGGTCACCGGGATCGTGGAGGTCGACCCCGACGTGTTCATCGTCAGTATCACCGAGGCCTATACCAGTCACGAATCTCATTTGGCGCGTATCGATCTCACCGACTGGGCGCCCGGTGACCCGGTGACAGCGGAGATCATCTTCACCTTCGACGACCGCGTGCGCGCGCTCAACGGCAGCTGCATGCTCGGCCCAGGGGTGATGCTGGCCGCCGACTGCTTCGCTGGACTCATTTGGCGTATTGACTTGGGGCCGGGCACCCGAAGCGCCACCGCCCGCGTCTGGCTGGCCCACGACACCATGGCACACGACCCCGATGGCGAGGTCGCACCACCACCGCAACCTGGTGTCAACGGCGTGCACTTCGGACCGAAGACCGGCTATCTGTACTACACGTCGACTGCCCAGAAAGTCTTCATGCGCGTGCCGGTCGACCCGGCGACGCTGGACCCGGCCGGCGGCGCTGAGTTCGTCGCCGCCATCGACAACGCCGACGACTTCTGTATCGACGAAGCCGCCGGTTTCGCCTACGTCACCCGTCATCGCGCCAACACCTTCGACCGGGTTCCGCTGCAGCCGCGCCACGGCAGCGAGGTCCGCCACCTCGCCGGCGACCCGTTCAACGACGCCCTCGTCGGCCCGTCCAGCGCCGCCTGGAGCCGTGGACCCGGCGACCACGGCCGGGTGGCCTACCTAACCACCGACGGCGGCACCACCGCCCCACCCGACGGGGTCGTGCGCAACGCCGCGCTGTTGCGCGTCGCACTACGGCGACAAGCAGTCAACGAGACGTCATGAGCCGCCACAGTGAGATCGTCACCGCGGAAGCGACATCGATCGAAACCTACGTCGACGGCGCCGGACCCGCCGTCGTGATCGTCCCGTCCTACGGCCGAGACGGCGGTGATGACTTCGAGCCGTTCACCGCCGCCCTAGTCGGCGCCGGCTACCGCGTGCTGCGGCCGCAGCCGCGCGGGATCGGAAAATCCACCGGACCGATGGCCGATGTCGCCCTCGATGATCTCGGCGACGACGTCGCCCACGTCATCGATCAGCTCGGCGACGGACCCGCTGCCGTGCTGGGCCACGCTTTCGGCAACTTCGTTGCCCGCACCGTCGCCACCAACCACCCAGAACGAGTCGCCGCGGTCATCCTGGCCGCGGCGGCAGGGCGAACCGTTCCAGCCGAAATCAACTCCGCCCCAATGCGTGCCGGTGATCTGACCCTGCCCGACCTGGACCGGCTGGCCGCACTGAGGCTGGCGTTCTTCGCACCCGGCCACGACGCGTCGATCTGGCTGACCGGGTGGTATCCCGACACGTTGAAGATGCAAGTCGCAAGCGTCGACGAGGTGGACGTGAACCGCTACTGGGCGGCGGGTACGGCGCCGATTTTCGAGATCATCGCCGCACTCGACCCGTTTCATCAAAAGGACCAATGGGGCGACCTGCGCACCCAGCTCGGCTCCCGGGTCACCTCGACGGTCATCGAGGACGCCAGCCACGCACTGTTTCCCGAACAGCCCGACGCGGTCGCCGACGCGGTGATCGAGTACCTGCTCACCCTGCCCCGAATGTAAGGAGATCGACTCGTGTCAACCGATCCGGCCACGCTTGGCGGCCGCCTGCCGCTTCTCGACCGCGAATCGTTGGACCCCGCGCAAAAGAAGCTGTACGACCACATGATGGACAACGTCGTCCCGTGGGCCAACTCGGCGGGTTTCGTGGCCCGCACCGACGCCGGCCAGCTCATCGGACCGTTCAACCCGGCCCTGCTGAACCCGGCCATCGGAGCGGCCTTTCTGGAGCTTCAGTCCACCGAGGAAACGCACACATCGCTGAGCCAACGCAGCCGCCAAGTCGTCATCCTGACGGTCGGCGCGGTCTGGCAGGCGCCCTACGAGTTGTATGCCCATTCCGCTGTGGGCCGCCACGCGGGACTCTCCGATGACGCGGTGCGCACACTGGCTGCCGGCGGGCTGCCTCAGGACCTCACTGAACAGGAGGTGGTGGCTCACCGCGTCGCGCGGGCCCTGTCGGTCGAGCATCGTGTCGACGACGCGCTGTACCGGCAGGCCGAAGCACTGTTCGGTGTCGAAGGGGTCATGGACATCGTCGTGCTTGTCGGGATCTATCACACTGTGTGCGCAATCCTGAACGTGTTCGCGATACCGGCGGCGGCCTCGTGATCAGGAGGGCAACGGGATTGGATTCGTGATCAGCGGCCAACCCTTGACAACTGCGACGACCCTCCGCTTCGCGGTCCGACTGCATACTTGAACATCCGATTGGCTACCCATCTCGTATGACGCGTCTACGGATCCTCACTCTCAACGTCGAGAACATCGAAGGCGACGACCGCCGAACGAAGGCCATCAATCAGCAGCTGCGCCGGATCGCCCCCGATCTCGTCGCCTTTCAAGAAGTCATCCGACCTGGATGATCATCACGCGACCGGTTCGACCGTGACCACGGTCTGGCGAGGCCCCAGGAGTCCGGTCCTAGGCGTTCTACACGCTGCTGGGCGCGACGCTGACCTCGACAATGAGCACGTTACTCGGATTGCCGTCGTCGACTCGGAACTCAATCGTGCGCGAGGTAGTTTGTCGCGTCGTCGCTGTCGGTGATGAAGGTCACCGATCAATCGCCACCGGGGGAGCCTGCTCGGTGTAGGCCGTAGAGCCGGGAGACACCGTCAGTACTGGGGCGGCGTCGCTCACCAAGAGGGCCTTGGTTGCCGCACCTGCCGTTGCGCCGTCGCTGACGGTGAACGTGATCGTCTTGTTGGTCGTGGGGTAGTCGGTTGTCGACGCGAAGGTGACGCTCTGCAGGGCGGTCTGGTAGTTGGCGGCCCTGGTAATGCCGGTCAGGGTGAGCACGCCGTTGGCGTAGGTGCCGGTGATGCCGTTGCCAGAGGTGAAGGTCAGGATGTCGCCGGTCTGGAACCCTTGGGAGATAGTGACTTCCGCGCCCCTGCCCGAATACGGGTTGTGTCCAACCAGGGGGACGGAGCGGCTACAGTCGACCGACCACGAAGCTCGCGGCTTGCGCCGCCATACCGTTTGCAACATACGAGCCGTGAGCGCCGGTGGGTGGTCCAGGGGGAGCGCCATTGCAGATCGTGTCGCCCGGCGCGCACAGGTCGATGGTCTTCGGGACGTAGAGCGGGCCGATGGTCATCTGCGGGGCGCCGGAGTCGCCCAGAAACCGATTCGACGGTTTGCCGAACAAGGTCACTGCGGCCACGTGGGCGGCTACCTCGGGCGGCATGGGCGGGGGTACGAACGCGGCAGGAACTCCAGGGGGCACGTCGGGCGAGGTGACAAAGCCCGCAACCGCCGCGCCCTGCGAGAACCCGCCCAGCACGATTCTGGTGCTGGGACAGTCCGCGGCCGTTGACTGGATGCGGTTGCTCGCATCCCTGATGCCGTCGATGACGCTCAGGGCGAACTGCAGAGGGTCGCCAAAGTCGTCGCTGGCCGCGTAGTTGACGGCGTACGCGTCGACCGACCGCGCACCAGTCTTCGAGCGCAACGCATCAACGAAGCCCTGCCCGATCCCGCCGACGCCGGGTGGCTCGTCGGTGCCGCGGGCGAACACCACTTCGACGTCGGGGCACGGTTGCGCGTGCGCGGGCGGGGCCGCGGTGCCCAACAGTGCCCATGTAGCGATGAGAGTTGCGACGAACGCACGGATCATTAGGCCACCGAGCACTCCAAGAGGCCGTCCGTTGGTGTTGATCAAGACCATCTCGCCTTCCATCACTCGCGTGCCGCGGTCCTCCCCGACGATGCTACGCAGCCGAGAGATGTGCGGCAGCGCGCGCACAGTCGCGCCTTGGGGGGACGGCTGGACCTACGCCGTCGGTGATCGTCGCGGAAGCCACGTGAGCCGAAATTCGCGGAAATCATTCCGCGAAAGCGCATGCGCAAGCGCTTGCCTAACCCCTAGGCTCCTGCACAACACGCGGCGCGGCCGGCGTCGCATCGGGGACAAGGGAGTCCACATGCTCGGAAAGCGCACCAGAAACTTGCACGTGGTCGGGACGGTTCTCATGGCAGGCTCGCTGATTCTCGGTCTGACCGCCTGCGGCGGATCGAGTTCGGACAGCGTCAAGGTCGGACTGATCACGAAGACCGATTCGAACCCGTACTTCGTGAAGTTGCGTGAGGCCGCACAGGCGCAGGCCGACAAGGACGGCGCCCAGTTGATCGCGCTGGCGGGTGCGTTCGACGGTGACAACGAGGGCCAGGTCGCGGCCATCGAGAACATGGTCGGTCAGGGCGTGAAGGGCATCCTGATCACCCCGAACTCGTCCACCGGTGTGCTCGACGCGATCAAGAAGGCGCGTGACGCCGGGGTCGTCGTCATCGCTCTCGACACCGCGACCGACCCCGAAAACGCGGTCGACGCCACCTTCGCCACCGACAACAAGGCCGCGGGCGTGAGCCAGGGCAAGTGGGTGAAGGCCGCACTCGGCAACGCAGCGCCTCAGGTGGTGATGCTGGACGGAACCCCGGGTGGCACTGTCGACACCTTCCGCCACGACGGATTCCTCGAGGGCTTCGGCATCACGAACGACTCACCGGAGATCGTCGGCCGGGAGAACACCAACGGCGACCAGACCAAGGCGCAGACCGCGATGGAGAACATCCTGCAGCGCGCCCCGGGCATCAACGCGCTGTACACCATCAACGAGCCGGCAGCCGCCGGTGCGTACCAAGCGATCCAGTCCGCGAACCGCGCCGCGCAGATCACCATCGGGTCGATCGACGGAAGCTGCACGGGCATCGCGGACGTGAAGTCCGGAAAGATCGGCGCCACGGTGCTGCAGTTCCCGGCGAAGATGGCTGAGCAGGGTGTGCAGGCCGTGGTCAAGTTCGCCAAGGACGGAACCAAGCCCAGCGGATTCAACGACACCGGCTCGCAGCTCGTCACGGACAAGCCCGTGCCCGGACTCGAGTCGCAGGACACCGCATGGGGCGAAAAGAACTGCTGGGGCACAGCCAGCAAATGACCACTGGCGCTCCCGCTACAGCGACGCCATCGGTGTCGAGCCGATTCAACGTGGGGAGCATCCTGCGTGAACCGTTGCTCGGTCCGCTGGTGGCGCTCGTCATCGCGATCATCATCTTCAGTGCGGTCTCGGATTCGTTCCTCAATCCGCAGAACGTGTCGCTGATCCTTCAACAGTCGGTGGTCGTCGGCATTCTCGCCGTGGGCCAGACGCTGATCATCCTCACCTCCGGCATCGATCTCTCGATCGGCGCGGTTGCCGTCTTCGGAACCATCGTGATGGCGCAGAGTGCGGGCGCGAACGGGCCGGTTGTGGCGCTCGGGTCGACGCTCCTGGTGTGCGTGGTGTTCGGTGCGGTCAACGGCGGGCTCGTCACGACCCTGCGATTGCCACCGTTCATCGTCACGCTGGGAACGTTCACCGCAATACAGGCGGCCACCCGCCTGCTCGCGGGCTCCGAGACCTACCGCGTGGAGAAGGGACCGCTCACCTTCCTGGGCACGTCCTTTCGCATCGGGTCGTTCTCGACCACGTTCGGCGTCGTGGCGATGCTGCTGGTCTACCTCGTGATGTGGTACGCACTGTCCCAAACCTCCTGGGGCAAGCACATTTACGCTGTCGGTGGTAATCCGCAGGCCTCGAATCTCTCGGGCATCAAGTCCGGGCGGGTGCTGTTCTCCGTCTACGTCACGACGGGTGTGATCGCCGCCATCGCCGCGTGGGCTGCTCTCGGTCGAATCCCGAATGCCGACCCGAACGCATACCAGAACGCCAATCTCGAGACCATCACCGCGCATGCGCTGGCATGGGAGGAGAAATTGTTCCGCGAGCGCGAAATCCGGAACCCGGAGCCGGCAGTAAGCCAATTCTGATGCTTTGATGAGCGACATTACTACGGAACCTCAGAGGCGAGCGATTGCCGGAGCTTGCCGTGCGCCTGCCAGATGTGTTTCGTGGCCAGGAACTCGTTCAAGCAATCGTCGAGGGAGCCGCCTTACGCGTACGGCCCATCGCTATGACGGTGGCTGTCATTATCGCAGGCCTCCTTCCGATCATGTGGGGCAACGGCACAGGGTCGGAGATCATGCGAAGGATCGCAGCGCCGATGGTTGGCGGGATGATCACCGCGCCACTGCTGTCGATGCTCGTCGTCCCAGCGGCTTATTACTTGCTGCTGCGCCGCCGCTCTACATATCAATCCAGAAAGGCTGGGAATTTGGGAAGCGAATCGAATTCATCTTCGTCGATCTGAACAACAATCC
>Ga0137415_10008589_pt1 | contig 10124 bp, 4 predicted proteins | sample CZODoug3_1_1_16f_FD_183082 | JGI IMG/M metagenome (GOLD analysis project Ga0137415, IMG submission 183082) | Vadose zone soil fungal communities from Angelo Coast Range Reserve, California, USA - CZODoug3_1_1_16fungal (Hybrid Assembly) | ecosystem: Environmental > Terrestrial > Soil > Vadose... | reverse complement strand
AATCTCGATGTCGTGCGGCGCAGCGTAGAGCAACTGGCCGCCAAGCAAGAACAGATGGCCCAGAACATCGCGACCCTGCAAGCTGTCGAGGAGGACATCAGACAGAAGGTGTCATCCCCGCCTCCGTCCCCGCCCCAGCAGGCGGCCCCCATCCCGCAGCATAAACCCCCGCAACCCAGGGCACAGTCATCAGCTGTTCAGTCATCGTCAGTGCCTCGTTCGCTGCCTCCTGCCGGAGCACCCTTGCTCTCACGCTGATGGCCCAGATTGCCGGCGGGCTTTTTATTGACCGGACAGCTATCTTCGCCAGCCCTTTATTCGATCACCTCATAGCGCCTCGGCGCTTTCAATTTAAAAAGTTGGCCGATGTCCGGTTTGGACTGTTTGTCAGGGGCGTTATCGCAAGACGCGAACCAGCCCGACCTCTTGCAGGCCGTGGCATGCGCAAAAACCTCGGGCCGATTGCCCGAGGTTTTCTTTTCAACGCGACAGCAAGTTCTAGCTAAATTGGAGAATATTCGACCCACGTATCGGTCACAACCACGTCCGACGCTGGATACCAGTAGCAGTACTCGTCGAGTCCATCGTCGAAGCAATAAGCGTAATAAACATCAGCCTGCGCGACCTTGAATTCACCATTTGCCGCGAGCTTGACGCCATCCATTGCGGCCATTTTTTTATTCGATTTCACCTTCCGTACAGGCAGACTGCCGGCGCTCATGTTCACAACCTTCTTATTCTTCACTTCCGCCGAAACGGAGTTCTTGCCAGCTTTGCCAACCTCATGCTTGCCGTCCTGGTTGAGCTTTGCTCCGAGCGCATTGTGGCCGTTCATGTGATGTGGGTTTTTTGCAAGAGCGATCTGTCCCGCCCCCAAGACACATGTCGATATGATGACGAAGCTAAGTAGAATCCGCCGGCTGAGCATAGGAACTCCCTCCAATTGGTCGTCGCATTGCCTTGACTTCTGATAATCCATAACCCGGCTCGTTGTTCCTGAAACGTTTGCGTTGAGGTTCAATATCGTGAAGCCGTATCAGAGCGGCACGGCGATGCCCTCGCGGGCAGCCGCGCATAACTCGGGGCCGGGGCAGTACCCCGTGAAGGACTTCTCACCTCGTATTCTTTGCCGCGCACTCCCAGATGGGGTCATTTGTGTCTGTTCAGCGATGTCGGCGGCCAGTCCGATCATCCTTCAAACAGACATTTCTCGTATGGGCTGGCACAACAGTTTCGTGCCAATAGACATCGCAAGCTTGGCTTCAATGAAAGAGACCGCTAACTGAGGCGGCCTCGATCTTTATGCATCATCTTCCATGATGCATCAATCGATGTCCCGGTGCGTAACCCGACGCGCCGGGATGACCAGGTACGCTGCCATGTATTCGCCTCAGATGGCCCGGTGCATAACCAGACGCACCCGGATGTCCGGCAACGGCTCCAAACGCGCGGAATGACTGTCCGGGGGCGAACCCTGAAGCTCCTCCGAAGCCGCCGCCGCCTCCGCGCGCATCAGCGGTTGAAAAGGCTGCGACCAGCAAGCCGATCACGGCGGCGAGAGATAAGATTTTCGTCATTGATCTACCTCCTGTGTTTCCGTTTTGCCATCGCTACGCCAGTTCTCTGGCGCAGTTCGTGGATTTGGTCCAACGAACAAGGCCCAACAGGGTCGGAAACGGCTGGGCCTAGTGAACCAAGACAGCAGCTCACCCTACTTGGTTAGTAGCCGCGGCTGTCCCTGAACAAATCCCGACGGTAACGGCGGATGTCGAACTGATCGGCCCGAATGTCGGCCCGGTCGCGAAAGATATCCCTCCGGTCCCGGCGAAGGTCTGCGCTGTCGCGGCGGATATCGGCGCGATCCCGCGCGATATCGGCGGAATTGCCGAACCTCAGATCGCGACGCAGATCGGCTTCGTCGCGTCGCAGTTCGAAGCGATCGCCGCGCACATCCCGCCAGTCCCGGAAGAGATCCCGACGGTCGCGTCTAATGTCGAAGCGATCCGCTCGCAGGTCCCGACGATCGGCGCGAATGTCGCCTCGACCCCAACCCTGCGAGAAATGCGGCGTCGCGAAGCCGCCCCCGTGACCTCCACCCCAGCGGGCAGCCAACGCCCCCGTCGGGCTGAGGGCAGCACCTAACTAACGCGGCAGTGCCGCGATTGCGATGATGAATTTGCGAACCATAGTATCACTCCTCTATCGCATGCCACCCGGCCCAGCCTCCCAATTATGACCCCACGCTCTGAACTGTCAGTGAATGTCGGGTTCACTCCGAATTCATCAATGTGAACGCTGCGCCACGGCGAAAATGGTCGTCCCTTCGCTAACGGTGACGAGATTGAAGTCAGTCCCGCGCATCGTCTAGGATGATTTGAACGGCAAGCGCGTTTTGCATTTCTGCATCAACCGCAAATCGATGCGGACGGAGTTCGCTACCTTCAAGCCCTGCGAATTCTTCGCGACGCTCCTGAGCATCTGCTGAAAGTAGAGAGGTGTAGTATTTCTACCATCAGATCCATTTCGGTTTGCCTGATTGTTTCCAGCAGCGGTGCGTCGATCAGCAGAGCTTCAACCTTGAGAGAGCTTGGTCGAACCTGGCGAGGACGGGCTTCGCTTTGATGTTCGCTTGCTTCAAGTTCTTTGTGCCGGAGGAGCGCTTCGGGGAAACTTGATCTACCTTTCGGACGATATCTACGAGGCCGAGGGCGTACGGACCCTGCTCGAGCCGCTGAAGGTCGAGTCGAAAATCTCGAAGCTCAAGGGCGTTCGGCAGGATCTACGCTTATTCTGCATCGCGGCCGACCTGAGCCCGCACCTTCCTTCAGTTGGAAGTGAGTTCTCGCAGTAGCCCAGGCGTTCCTCATACAACCCGATCGATTGATGCGATCCCGCATCGCGCCCGCACTTGCTCTCGAGCCCGCAGCTCCGCTGACCGGGCACGCGCGTGTGAGATGGCGAAATAACCCAAGATCTTGTCTTCCAGACCTGTCAGCTGGTCCTGATGCACGACCCGATGACGCGCAGTGGCCGAACGGGTCATGCACGCGGATGTTGGCTCGACGAAAGCGCCAAAATGCTCCACTATCCGAGTGGCATTCCCAAACCTTGAGCATGGCGTGAGACGGACCCTCCCGATCATCGAGCATAGCGTGAGGCGAATCCTCCCAATCACGCTGATGGTGGTCGGCTGCCTCTCGATCGCCGCCTCTAAGGATCAAGGCAGCAGTGGGTTCGGAGGCGAGGCTCACGCTCAAGATCAAGGCAACAATCAGGCTGGCGGGACTCGGGGCCAACAAGGAAGCAAAGATTCCGGAGAGGAGACGCGGGGCCAAGGACCTGTTCGGACGGCATGCCAATCCGAAATCGAGAGGTTCTGCCCCGGAGAAAAGAATGCGGGCCGTTGCTTGCGGAGCCACAGCCCGGACCAGCTGTCGGAGGCATGCAAGGGCGCCTTGGCTAACCGGGGTTCACGGTAACCCAGGTCTCGCACACGGATGACGTGGACGCCCCCTCCTCAGGTCGGCTCCTGCAGCGGGACGGGTGCATAGGAAGCGAGCAAGGCTAATCAAAGGAAATGCAGCCGCCGAGTTCGGCGGCGACGCCGGTGGACGTTCCCAATAACCTGCGACACCGCAATCGATGACTGCGGGCCCGACCGCAAGCGCCTTGTGCCCCCTGCGCCACGACCTGCTGGATCTGCGAGTTTCAAAGGCATCCCTCAACTCCGCGACGGGTCCCTCTCACCACGCTGGGGCGCGTGGCCGCTGCCCAAACCGGTGCCCCGCCCAGAGCCGGGCTGCCATGACTGCGGTGACAACGCTGCCGGATCCGGCTCGCCCGCGCGGCACTGCCCCCCAGGCGGTTGCTGATCTGAATCCTCGCTGTTCGGCAAAACAGCGGATTCGCCAAGGGCCTCCGGACTTCGCGCAGACTCGGTTGCCGGCGTGACGCCGGGCTGCGCGGGTTCCGCTAGCACACGCAGGACGAACATCGTCACGAACCCGCTGAGCATCCCAGCGATGAGGTTCGGCACCAACTTCACGGCGGGGAAAAGATAGATCTCAGCCCGCGCGCCGAGCAGCAGCACCACTACGAATTCGGTCGCGGTGCGCGCGATGGCCGCGAAGAACCCGAGCGCGCAATAGCCGAGCGCCCATCGCGGCAATCGACGCACCAGCGGTTCGCCCAGGTCGATGACGAGCCCGGGCGCAATGTGCTTGAGGATCTCCAGCGCCCCAAACCGGCCGTCTCCCTGGAGGAAGCCGATGACGCCCATGATCGAACCGGCCGCCGTTGCGCCCCATCGGGAGTGGGTCAAGCGCGCGGCGAGAACGTAGAGCGGGAAGAGCAGGAACGTCTTGTACCCCGACGCAAAGGGCAAGCCCGGCAGGATCTTGAGCATCTTGAGCGAGGCCATGCACAGGGCGATGCCGGTAACGACAGCCACGTCATGGGCGAGTTGGCTCCCGGTCCGTGGGTCGACTTCCATCCCCGGTTGGCTCTCCGCCCGGGCAATATTCGTTCGAATGGTCTCGGCAAAGGCACTAACGTCACCGCGCAAAAGCTGCTTCGCGACGGCGAACAATCCGGCTCGGGGCGCCCGGTTGCGTCCGCGGCCCCCGCCCCCTCCCCGCGTGCCTGCGAGAAGCTCGAGGGTGCGGTCGAGCGCATGCACGAACAGGGGTGGCAAGCGGAAGGCGTGCAGCCCGTCGACCAGATCACGGCCCGTGCCGGTCAGGCGCACGACCGCCGACGCCAGCAGCACGGTCGCGATCTGCAGACACATGAGGCTGGCCTGCTCAAGCCCGCTCACATTGATCCGAACCGACCAGCCAAGACCTGGAACATGCCAGTCCAGCAGCACGTCGTTCTCCGAAGGGGACCCAGACGGAAGCAGGGCGTACATTCCGAGCAGGAAAACGAACAGCCACTTTAGCCTCGACGCGGACCATAAGGTGTCCCGGAGACCGACACGGCAGACCAGGAGCGTGATCACCTGGATTCCTAGAAGGGTGGGGATCACGAACCACCGAACCGGACGCGTCAGCGAGAGGGCCGGCATCGCGAACACGACCACCGTCACCGCGAGAAGGTAGGACACCTTCAGCACGGCGATCTTGGCGTTCTTCTGGTGCGCCTCAGTCAATTGGCCCACTCCACAGAGATTGGGGTGGCGAGGATCGCCCTGCCTTCGCGCTCCATCCAGCGCCCGCGAGGGTATAGCGCGCCGGTTGCGAGCGCCATCTCACATCTCACTTGTCTGGGACTGCTCCGGTTGCAGGCACAGGCGTGTCCGAGGTCGCCCATGCGAAGCGGCTCCGTTTGGCGGCCCCGGGCCGCAGCCGGTCGAGCGCCAAGTACACGACCGGGGTTGTGAAGAGGGTCAGGAGCTGACTCGCCACGAGCCCGCCGATGATTGAGATGCCGAGCGGCTGGCGCAGCTCCGCCCCGACGCCGGTCCCGACGGCCAGCGGCACCGCTCCGAGAATCGCGGTGAAGGTCGTCATCATGATAGGCCGGAACCGCAGCCGGCAGGCCTCGAAGATCGCCTGCTCAGGCGAGCGGCCGCGCTCGCGCTCGGCGACGAGTGCGTAGTCGATCATCATGATGGCGTTCTTCTTGACGATGCCGATGAGCAGGATGACCCCGACTACCCCGATCAGATCCAAGGGGCGCCCCGCCGCCCAAAGGGCGAGGATCGCTCCAATCCCCGCGGACGGAAGAGTCGACAGGATCGTGATCGGATGGATTGTGCTCTCGTAGAGAACCCCGAGGATGATGTAGACCGCGACGAGCGCCACCGCGACCAGCACGGGCTGGCTTGCAAGCGAGTCCGCGAACGCGCGCGCGTTGCCCTGGAAGCTCCCCTGTATGTTGCTGGGCGCGCCGAGCTCGCGCATGGCCTGCCCGACGATCTCCGTCCCGCGCTGGATGGGAAGTCCCGGGCGCATCGAGAAGCTCAGCGTTACGGCCGGCGCCTGGCCCTGATGAGCGACCGCGCTGATCTGAACGCCGTGCTCGACACGCGTCACACTCGCCAACGGAACTTGCTGTCCGCCCGGCCCGGCAACAAACACTTTGGACAACGAAGAGGGATCCTCCTGGAGTCCCGGGTCGGCCTCCAGAACGACGTGGTAGGTGTAGGTGGAAGCGTAGATGGGCGACACCAGACGCTGCCCGAACGCATCGTACAGGGTCTGGTCGATGTCGTGCGGCGCCACCCGCAGACGCGCGGCCGCGTCGCGATCGATGACCAGCGTGGTCTGCAGTGCGCCGCTTTCGAGGTCGGTGGTCACGTCACGGAGCTCTGGGGACCGTTTCAGGTTTTCCACAAGCCGTCCGGCCCACGTCTCCAGCTCGCCGAGATCGGATCCGGTGAGGGTGTACTGATACTGCGCCTTGGAGATACGGCCGCCCACGCGCAGCTCCTGGACCGGGACCATGTAGAGGGCGACCCCTTGCACTTCGCGGGTCGCCCGGCGCAGGCGAGCGATGACCTGGTCCATGTCGAGCTTTCGCTCGGCCAGTGGCTTCAAGGCGATGAAGAGGCGCGCTTGGTTGGGAGCACCCCCGGATTGGCCCGTGAAGCTGCCCACCCTGGCCACGGCAGGATCCTTGAGCAGGACGCGCATGAGGTCCTGCACGCGCTGGCTCATGGCCTGGAACGAAACGGTGGTGGGCGCTTCGGCGATGGCGACGATGGTGCCAGTATCCTGTTGGGGGAAAAACCCCTTCGGCACTTCGATCCAGAGGACGGCGGTCGCGACGATGGTCGCGACCATCACCCCGAGCGTGAGACCACGATGGCGCAGCACGGCCAGAAGCGCGGTTTCATAGGCGGCGAGTAGTTTTCGGAACAGACGATCTCCGAGGAAGGGCTTCTCCGTCCCACGCTCACCACGGCCGAGATGCGCTCCCACGACGGGGATCAAGGTGAGCGAGACGACGGCGGAGACGGCGATGGCAAGCGCCACAGTGACGGCGAACTCCCGAAACAATCGCCCGATTATGCCGCCCATGAACAGGAGGGGAATCAAGGCCGCGATGAGCGAGACGCTGATCGACACCACCGTGAAACCGATCTGACGCGCGGCCTCGTGGGCCGCCCGGAGCGGCGGCTCGCCCTCCCCCATGCGGCGGCTGATCGCTTCCACCACCACGATAGCGTCGTCGACAATAAACCCGGTTGCGATGGTCAGTGCCATGAGCGACAGGTTGTCGAGACTGTACCCGAGCAGGTACATCGCCCCGAACGTGCCGACAATGGAGAGCGGAACCGTGACGGCGGCCGCGAAGGTAGCCCAGAGCCGCCGCAGGAAGACGAACACCATTGCCACGATGAGCCCCATGCTGATCGTGAGGGCGAGTTCGACCTCACGCACGCTGGCGCGGATCGTCTCGGTCCGATCGGTCAGTACGGACAGGTTGATGGCCGGCGGCAGCCAAGCCCGCAGCGTCGGCATCAGCGCATGGATGCGGTCCACCGTTTCGATGACGTTGGCGTCGGCCTCCTTGAATACGAATACCAACACCGCCCGCTGGTTGTTGAACCAACCCGCCGTGCGGACGTCCTCGACGCTGTCGACGATCGAGGCGACCGCATCGAGCCGGATCGGCGTTCCGTGGCGGGTGGCGACGGTGACGGACTTGTATTCGTCCGCCTTGCGCATTTGGTCATTGACGCGGATCACATAGGACTCATCGGGCGCATCGATCCGCCCTTTCGGACCTGCGGCGTTGGCGGCGCTCAATGCCGCCCGCACGTCCTCAAGACCCAGTCCCATGGACGCCAGGGCCGCCGGATTGACCCTCACCCGCACCGCCGGCTTTTCGGAGCCATTGACGGTGACCTGCGCGATGCCTTTCAACTGCGAGAGCTGCTGCGCCAGGATCGTCTGCGCCGCCTCGTAAACCTTACCAGGCGGAAGCGCCGTCGAGGTGAGCGCCAGGATCAGGACCGGCGCCGCTGACGGGTTGTTCTTGCGCCACGTCGGGGGGCGCGACATGCCCGCCGGAAGATCGGCCGACGCCGCGTTGATGGCAGCCTGCACGTCACGCGCGGCGGCGTCGATCGGGCGGCTCAGGTCGAACTGGGCGACGATAGTGGTGAGACCGAGGAGGCTCGTGCTGGTGAGCTCGGTGACGCTGGCGATCTGTCCGATGCGCCGCTCCAGCGGCGCGGCGACCGCCGTGGCCATTGTTTGGGGCTCGGCGCCCGGAAGAGCCGCCGTGACCATGATTGTCGGGTATTCGACCCGCGGCAGGGACGCGACCGGGAGAAAACGGAACGCGAGCGCGCCGCTCAGGAACAGCGCGAGCATCAGCAGGCTGACGCCGACTGGACGCTTCAGGCACGTCGCAAAGAAGCCCACGACGAACTCCCGGTCAAATTTCCGCCTTCACTCCGCCGCCTTCAGGGTCGGCCTCATCCAGCGACGAAGCAGCGCCTGCGCCCGGTCGAGCATTACGTAGATCACTGGCGTCGTGTAGAGCGTCAGGAACTGGCTGAGGAGCAAGCCGCCGACGATGGCGATGCCGAGTGGACGGCGCAGCTCCGACCCGGGCCCGCTGCCGAGCGCAAGCGGGACCGCCCCGAGCAAAGCCGCCATCGTCGTCATCATGATCGGGCGGAAGCGCTTGAGCGAGGCATCGAAGATCGCCTGTTCGGGCCGCATCCCCTGGGTCCGCTCGGCATCAAGCGCGAAGTCGATCATCATGATGGCGTTCTTCTTGACGATGCCGATGAGCAGGATGATGGCGACCACCCCCATCAGCGACAGGTCGTTGCCGGTGACCATGAGCGCGATCAGCGCCCCGATGCCAGCCGACGGCAAGGTCGACAGAATCGTGATCGGATGAATGGTGCTCTCATAGAGCACCCCCAGCACGATGTAGACCGCGACCACCGCCGCCAGGATCAGCCAGGCCTCGCTAGAGAGAGAGGCTTGGAACTCGGCGGCCTCGCCGGCGAACGATCCGATCACGGATTCGGGCATGCCGATGGCCTGCTCGGCCTCGCGCACCGCTTGCACCGCCCGGCCGAGCGAGACGCCTGGGGCGGAATCAAATGAAAGCGTCACGGACGGGAACAGACCTTGGTGTGTGATGGCGAGCGGGGCGTTCCCGAGCCGAACGGTGGCGAAGCTTTCAAGCGGCACTTGGGCGTTGTGGGTCGACGGCACATAGAGGCGTCCCAGGTCGGCGGGGTCGAGCTGGAACTCCGGCGCCACCTCCAGGACCACGTGGTACTGATTTTGTTGTGTGTAGATAGTCGAGACTTGCCGCTGTCCGAAGGCGTCGTACAGCGTGTCGTCGATGGTCTGGGGAAGTACCCCGAGGCGCCCGGCCTTGTCGCGGTCGACGAGCACGTCGGCGGCGAGGCCGCCGGTCTGTTGGTCGCTCGCGACGTTCTGGAGCGCCGGCGTCGCGCGCAATCGTTCTAGCAGCCGGGGCGCCCATTCGGCGAGCTCCGCCGGATTCGCATCGACTAGGATGTATTGATATTGCGTGCGGCTTGCGCGCGTGCCGATCTGGATCTCGGGCGCAGGCTGCAGGTAAACCGCGAGCCCGCGCACAGCAGCCATGGCCGCACGCAGCCGCCGCGCGATCTCGGCAGCCGTGGCGGTCCGCTGGGCGCGGCGTTTGAGCACGATGGTCATGCGACCGGTGTTCGGCGTCGAGTTGACCAGCCCGACGCCGACGAAGGAATCGACGCCGGCCACGTCCGGGTCGCCGAGGGCGATCTCGGCGGCCCTGGCCTGCAGCCGCACCATCCGGTGGAACGAGATGCCGGGCTCCGCGTCAGTGGTCACGACGATCACGCCCGTATCCTGAATAGGCAGGAAGCCCTTCGGCACGATCAGGTACAGGGCGATGGTCGCAACCAGCGTCGCCAATGCGACCGCAAGCGTTGCGACCTCCCGGCGCATTACCCAGACGAGGCTGCGCTCGTAGAGCGCGAGGCTCGCCGCGAACGCCCGCTCGCAGGCATCGAGTAAGGGGTTGCTGCGCTGCTCCCGCTCCGGACGCAGGAGGCGTGCGCACATCATCGGCGTCAGGGTCAGCGACACGATGGCCGAGACCACGATGGCAACTGACAGCGTCAGCGAGAATTCCCGGAA
>Ga0137415_10008586_pt1 | contig 10125 bp, 5 predicted proteins | sample CZODoug3_1_1_16f_FD_183082 | JGI IMG/M metagenome (GOLD analysis project Ga0137415, IMG submission 183082) | Vadose zone soil fungal communities from Angelo Coast Range Reserve, California, USA - CZODoug3_1_1_16fungal (Hybrid Assembly) | ecosystem: Environmental > Terrestrial > Soil > Vadose... | reverse complement strand
CGAGTTGGCGTGCAAGGTGGTCAGCGAGCCGTCGTGGCCGGTGTTCATCGCCTGCAGCATGTCGAGCGCCTCGCCGCCCCGGCACTCGCCCACCACGATGCGGTCGGGTCGCATCCGCAACGCATTGCGCACCAGGTCGCGGATGGTCACCGCGCCCTTGCCCTCGATGTTCGGCGGCCGCGACTCGAGTTGGACCCAGTGCTCCTGCGAGAGCTGCAGCTCCGCCGCGTCCTCGATGGTGACGATGCGCTCTCCTTCGGGGATGTAACCGGAGAGCACGTTGAGCAAGGTGGTCTTGCCGCTGCCGGTGCCGCCGGAGACGACCAGGTTGCGGCGCGCCTTCACGCAGGTTTCCAGGAACGCGGCCATGCGCGGCGTCATCGCGCCCAGCTCGACGAGGTCGCCCGCGGCGAGCAGGTCGCGCTTGAACTTGCGGATGGTCAGCGCCGGGCCCTTGAGCGCGAGCGGCGGGATGATCGCGTTCACGCGCGATCCGTCGGGGAGACGCGCGTCCACCAGCGGGGAGCTCTCGTCCACGTGCCGGCCCAGCGGAGCGACGATCCGCTCGATGGCGCCGAGCACCGCGCGCGGCGAGCTGAAGCCCTTGTGCGCGCGCTCCAGGCGGCCCGCGCGCTCGACGTACACCTCGGACGGCGCGTTCACCATGATCTCGCTGACCGTGTCGTCGGCCAGGTAGATCTCCAGAGGTCCCAGGCCGAGCGCCTCGTTGAGCACGTCGGCGACCAGCTCGCCGCGGTCGAGCAGCGGGTCCAGCTCGCCGGCCGCATCCATCTTGCCGACGATCTGTTGCAGGGTGGCCTCGGTCTTCTCGCGCAGCTCCTTCTGGCCGAGCGCATCGAGGTCCAGCCGCCGCAGGTCCATCGCCTCGATCAGCCGATCGTGCACCCGGCTGAGCGTGCGGCCTCGCTCGGCGGCCGCGGCGTGCCCGTCTCGCGCCGCCCGCTCGCGCGCAACCGGCCCCGAGGCTTTGGCTTCCGGTGGCCGCGGCGAAGGGGTGGTGACCGCGACGCGGGACACGGACGACCTTCCCGGCGCGGAGGCGCGAAGCGAGCGCTCTTCGTCCGGAGGCGCGGGGCGGCCGGCGCGGAGGGTGGCCTCCTCGCCGATGTACTCCGGAACCTCGTCCGCCGGCGCGCCGTCCTGGGCCTGCTCGCCGCCGTCGAGGCCCGGCGCCACACCGAGCTCGGGGGGCTCGACGTTGAGGATGAAGTCGCCGATGTAGACGTTGTCCGAGGGAAGGATGAACTGCGGTCCGGCGAGCTTCTTGCCGTTCACGTACGTGCCGTTGGTGCTCTTCAGGTCGAGGACGATGATCTTGCCGTCCTTGACGACGATCTTGGTGTGCCTCTTGGAGACGTTCCCCATGGGCAGGCAGATGTCGTTCTCGTCGACCCGCCCGACGGTGATCTCCTCCGCCTCGAAGTCGAGCCGCTGGGTCGGGCCGCCCTTCTCGGTGAGGATGATGCTGAATGCCATGGCCTCGAGCCCCCCTCGCCGGCGCAGCCTGCAGAGCATTCCATAATCTCGGGGCCATGAAAAGCGTCAGTCGAACAGGCTGAAGGCCACTCGCGCCGCTGCGTCCTGGTACGTCTTGTGGCCGTCGCGGATCAGCTCCTGCACGCGGCCGGAGTCGGGCGAGACGAGGCGCGGCGTCACGTAGATGGCGAGCTGCGTCTTGCGCTCGACGAATTGCCGGCTCTTGAAAAGCTCACCCAGGATGGGAATCGAGCCCAGAAGCGGCACCTTGGAGACCTCCTTCGCCTCGTCGTAGCTGAACAGGCCGGAAAGGATGATGGTTTCGCCGTCTTTTACGGTCACGTTCGTGCGCACCTCCCGGAGGCGTAGTCCCGGCACGTCGAATCCGTTGGCGCGGACCGACAGGGTCCGGTCCACGTCGCTCACGCCCGCGTACACCTCGGTGGCGATGTTCCCTGCGCGGTCCGCGGTGGGAGTGACCTGCAGGACCACCCCGAACTTCTTGAACTCGACGGCGAACTGGTTTTGCGTGGCGATGAGGACCGGGAGCTCGCCCCCCGCGGTGAACTCCGCCTTCTCGCCGCTGGCGCACAAGAGCCTGGGCTGCGAGAGCACGCGCTGGGCCCCCTCGTCGAACCGGGCCCCGACCGAGAAGTCCGCCGACGCCGAGAGCGTGCCGGCGATCGAGTGTACCGGTTGCGTCGTCGAGTCGCCCGGCAATGCGCGGACGACCTGGTACACAGCGCCGGACCCCGGGCCGGATACGAGCTGGAGCGGAGGCTTCACGCCGATCAGCTTGTTCTGATCGAGGGCCGCCTCGACGAACTCCACCTCGACCAGCACCATGCGCCGGGTGCGGACGGTGAGAAGGTTCTCCGCCTTCTCGCCCATGGCCTTGGTCAACAGGTCGGCTTTGGCGAGGTCTTCCTTGGACTCCACCTGTCCCTCGAGGAGCAGCGAGCCGCCGATCACGGTGGCCTGGACGCCCTCCAGCCCCGTCCGCTGGAACGCACGGTTCATCGACTCGGCCGCCAGGCGCTTCGCGCTCGAGGAGGGCCGCACGAAGGATCGGATCTGGGGATAGAGCGAGAGCACCTGCTGGACGCGGTCCTGGTCGTCCCCGGTCAGGGTTTCGCCGTCCAGGTAGACGCGGTCGCCCACCACCCGCGCGCGGATGCCCTCGCGGTCGCCGAGCAGCGCGCGGATCTCGCTCACCAACTCGCGCGGATCCTGCCTGCGCACCACCACCGCATAGCTCAGCCGCCGATCCGACCGCTGCCAGACCAAGAGGCTCGTGCGGCCTTCGCCCACGCCGGTGAGGAGGAGCTCGTTTCCGCCGCCCACCTGCTTCACGTCGGCGATTTCGGGATCGCCGATGGCGACGCGCTGCACGTTGCCCACGGCCAGGGTCTTCTGCTGTCCGACGCCCAGGTGGATCACGGCGCCCTCGCTCTGCGCGACGGCGGCGGCCGGCGCCAGGGCGAGCAGCGCCCCCGCCAGCCGCCGCCGGATGCGGAAGGCGGCGCCGCTGTCGAGCTCGGGGATCATGCCTTGCTTCTACCGGGCGAGCTGCGGCGCGCCCATCGGCCAGTTGCCCTCTGTCGCCGGCACCGGCAACCGGCGGCTGCAGGCTGTCAGGGAAGGTGGCCGCCGAGGAAGAACGCGGCGGCCGTGCCGGCCGCGATCGAGCACGCGTAGGGCACGTGCGTGGGCCGCGCCATCCCGCGGATGCGTGCAACGACCAGCTGCAGCGCGGCCTGGATGCCCCCGGCGACCGTCACCAGGAGGAGGACCGTCACCGCCGCCGGGAACCCCGCGGCCGCGCCGCAGACGGCGATGAGCTTCACGTCCCCCATGCCGACCCAGCCCGGCAGAACGGCGAGCAGCAGCGGGACTCCGCAGACCGCCATTCCGAGCAGGCAGTTCTGCACCAGCGGCCAGCCGCCGGAGGCGCCGAAGAAACCGATGACCAGCGCCAAAGCGGGGATCGTCACCGCGTTCGGGATGAGCCTGCTCCGCAGATCGGTGACCACGCTGATCGAGAGCGCGACAGCCAGCGTGAGGAGCCCGGCGCGGATCGTCCAGGGCAGCTGCAGCAGCTCCCTGACGACCGCAAGCCGCAAGCCGATCACCGGAAGACGCAGCTCAGCTTTTCGGCGCAGATGTAGTACTCGTCGCCGTCCTGGATCTGCCGCCGGCTGATGCGCCGCTTGTCGAACCAGGTGCCGTTCGAGGAGCCCAGGTCTTCGATGAACCAGTCGGGTCCGCTGCGCACGATGGCGGCATGCTCGCGGCTCACCTTGCCCGAGTTGATGATCAGGTCGCAGTGTTTGCCCCGGCCGATCACGAACCGGTCCTTCTGCACCCGCTCCAGCTCGCGGCCGTCCGCGACCAGCACCAGCACGCGCCCGGCGGGAGGGCTGGGGGTCTCCTCTGGCTCCAGCGCCCGGCCGCGCGGCGCAGGATACGCTCCGGCCCGCTCCGCGCGCGCAAGCCCGAGCTGCGCCACCTCGGGCAGCTCCATGTTCGTGGCCGGGGCGCCCAGCTCGTCGCGCAGGAGCGTCCCGTCCACCTCGATGCTCTCGCGCCCGTTGGCGAGCGACATCTCGCGCGGAGTCGGCAAACCGCCTGCCTCGTCGCCGGGGGGCCTGCGCAGATCGATCGGGACCACAAACCCGTTCAGGCGCGCGAAGGTGTACAGCGCCTGGTTGACGAGGGCATCGCGGTCCGCGCCCATCTCGGCAGCCATGGCAGAGAGCGCGTCCCAGAGGTGGTCCGGGATCAGCAGCGTGCGCGAAGTGCGAGGGCGGTCGGCGGGCATGGCGCGGGGCGGTCGAGCCACTCGCGGCAGTATACGCCCGGGCGGCGGGCCGGCGAAGCGCCGCGCGCGGTCAGTAGAAGAAGCGCACGCTGTTCGCCTGACCGAATTGGGCCGGGATGGCTTGCAGGAGCGAGTTCGAGCCCGTGATGGCCACGAACATGACCTGGTCGGGACTGCGTGGCGTGTCGTAGATCAGGATGGGTCCGGCGAATCCAGGCGTTCCGGCGTTGGTGGTGTCGCGCACCAGGCTGATTGCCTGACCGTTCGCGATGCTGATGTCGAAGTTGGTCCCCGCCGCCGTGGGCTCCGGCCCGGTGAGCGAGAAGGAGAGCGCGAAGTCGTCCGCAGCCGGCGGGGCCGTATAGTTGTCGAACGGATAGCCGAACCGCGGTCCGGTGGTGACGAACTGCGCTCCGTGGGGGACCCGACCCAGCACGTCGAGATCCTCGAGGACGAGCCATGCTCCCGCGGTGGTGGTGCCCACGTGCACCTCGAACGTTCCGCCGACCTGCCCCGAGGCGAAACACGCCGGGTTCGGATCGAAACCGGGAACCGCCTGCAGGTCGAGTCCGTTCGGGTGCACCGCGACGATGGGGATGTCCAGGTTGAACGGGACCACCGCGAGATCGGCGCAGGTGGCGGCGGTCGAGTAGGAGAGCACGCGGACGAAATCGGCGACGCAGCCGGGATAGGGGACCGTGCAAGTGGAGGGGGCCCCGAGCTGCAGGTCCGGAGAGGTGATCCAGCGCGTCAGATCCTTGCCCGCGGGCAGCGTGAGGACGATGGGTCCGCCCCCCGTGCGCGAGAGGTTGCCGCCGAGGCTCTCCAGGCCGGGCATGGTGACGTGCCACGCCAGCCGCCAGTGCGCCGAGCGGGTCACTCCTTGGTTCATCCATCCGTCGAACTGCTTGTCCGGGACGCCGGACACCGGCGAGGCAAGCGTGAACACCGTCGGCCCGCCCTGAGTGGGCTGTGGCGCAAAGGCCTCGGAGACCTTCGAAGGCAAGTTGATGATGCCCGTCTCGCGAAGGTCGTCGAACAGCCGGCGCTTCAGCACGTCGATGAACACGGTCGAGCCGTCCGCGGTGCTGGCGAGTCCGATGAGCTGCCGCGTGATCGCGACTCCGCGTCCCGAGTTCACCGGCGAAGTGCCCACGCCCACCTGCAGCACGGTGCAAGGCGGCGCGCCGGGGCACGCGGCGCGCCCCATGAACGCGACTTCCCGCGCCGGCGCGGGCGGCCTCAGCGGCGCCGTCGGCGCGGAAGGCGTGGCCAGGATCGGTGGAGCGGGCGCGGCCGGCAGGCCGGCGGGAGGCGCGGCGACCACCTGCGACTGCCCCCCGACGATATCGTTCCCGAGGATCACGATCCGGCCGGCGCCGCAGTTGAGGTCTCCCTGGTCGCTGCACACCGAACCGGCGGGCACCTTCAGGGTGGGGTCGCAAGTGCGCGTGCCGCGGTTGGCGCACAACGCGTCATCCGGCGCGGTGACCCCCAGCACGAACACCCCCCCGGGCGTCGTCACTCCCCCGGGCGTCGTCACGTTCCCCGCGTCGATGTAAGGCGGGCTCAAGGCGAGCGACTTGAGCGGCCGGGCGCGCCGCGGGGAATCCGCCGGGTCGCTGGCTGGCAGCCGCCGCGTGACCGGGCAGGCCGGGATGGTGGTCGGGCAGCCGGTCGTTGCGGAGCACGACGGAATGTCGGGGATCGAGACTTCCACCGCCCCGTCGCCCTTGCCGCCGGGAGTGCCTGCCGGCGTCCCGTCGGCGACGTAGACGTGCTTCGGCTGGCCGGGGGCGACCAGGTCGTCCTTGCCGCCGGGGATGAGCGCCAGCCGGGAGGGGACGAAATCGATGGCGCACTGCCTCGTCGGCGTCGCTCCTGCCAGTCCGTCCGCCCCCACGCTGACGGACAGGACGGTGAGCGCGGCGGAGCCGCCGGCCGGCGCCTGGGTGGCGACTACCGCGGTGACCGACGATACCGTCTGGCCCGGGGGCACGTCGGTGGCCACCACGTCGACCGGCGCCTGGGGCAGCGGCACCAGCTTCGCCGGTTGCGGCTTCACTGTCTTGTCGCGCGAGACTGCGAGGATGTTGGGGCCGTCGAAGACCTGGACGACCGGCTCCGAACCCGCCACAAGCACCGCCCCATGCAGGGCGTTCGCGCTGTCCGACAGGCGCGCCCCGGCCAGGCGCAGCGGCCGCTCGACCGGGCCGATCGATCCTGCGAACAGGCGGATCGGTCCCGGCAGGAACTGCCCGTCTTCGGACGGAGCGCAGGTGGTGGGAGTGTTGGGAGGCGCGTTGCAGAGGACGATGGCGCGCAGCTCGTTCGCGCCCTGGTTCGCGACGAAGAGCAGGTCGCGGTCCGGAAGCGGCGCGATGGCGAGCCCGGCGGGCCCGGAGAAGTCGCCGCCGGGGACGATCGAGGGATTCGAGCCGCAAGCGAGGATGGCGGCGAGCGGGAGGAGACGGAGGAGGCGATTCACTGCGGGCAGCTCCCGATGGTGGCGCGCAGCGCGGCGGCGACCGGCTGATCGTAAGGCACGTCGATCAGCGAGATTCCGCAGCCCCCGAACGCCGTCACGGCCAGGCGCGCACTCCTATCGCCAAGCTGAGGAGGGAACTGCGCCAGCGCGAACGGCGTGTCGCCGATCGCGTCCACCTGGCCGACCACCGTGCCCAGCATCCCGTCGATGAGGAGGAGCTTGCCCGCCGCGGTGCTGGTCTCGTACGTGGCCACCCCCGTGACCGCCAGGAGATCGGGTCCGCTGGCCCCCCCCGGGCGCTGCAGGAGCAGGATCTGCGAGGGCTGCGAGGAGACGGTGGTGACGGCCTCCACTACCGGCGCGAACGCAGGGTTGGCAGCGAGCGCGACGCGGACCACGGTGTCGGGAAAACGCGTGGTCATGTAGAGCCTGCGCAGCCCGGTCACAGCATCGACGCCGCCGAGCGCGAGGCCCGTGGTGTCCACCGAGTGGATCTGCGGGCCCAGGTCATAGAGCCTCGCGATCGCGGAGCTGCCGGCGTCCATGGGCACGAAGCGCAGCAGGTTGGCGCCCCCCGCTGCGGATCCGCACTTCAGCGTCGACGGCTCCCCCCCGGCAGAGGCGCTGCCGAACCGCGTGTAGCAGCCCGAGAGGATGACCTCGCGCTGCCGATCGTCGAAAACCATCGGACCCGCGCCCACGCCGGAGCCGCTCAGCCGGTCGGTGACCGTGGCCGAGAAGAAGGGCACCGCCGTCGGATTTGCCTGGTCGAGGGCAGCCAGGTGCGAGCTGCTGAAGACGACCCCGCTCTGGACGGAGTCGATGTGCGGGACCAACGCGCTGACGATGACGGCGTTGACGTCGCCGGGGAAGCCTGGCGGGTGGATCCTCCCGGTCACGATACCGAAGGGGCCTTCGACCTGCGCGGCGTTGTTCAAGTCGATGGAGTCTCCGCGGCAGTCCTGGCTGCCCGCAGCTCCGAGACAGGTGAGCGCCCCGGTCGCGGGGTTGAGCGCCACGGCGTTGAGCCGGTTGGTGTCGCGCGAACCCGTGAACGCCGTCCCGCCCGCGAGGATGAGCGGCCCCGTGTAGTTGCCGGTGATCACCTTTCCCACCACCGCGGCGGCGGGAAAAGGGGGTGTCGGCGCCGGCGTTCCCGGCGGCAGAGGGCGGAAGTATTGCAGCAGCTCCGCGGCGGGCAGCGAGTACATAGCCCCCGCGTCGTAGAGCCGGTCCGCGTTGGAGTTCGACACCACCAGCCATCGCGCGGGGCCGGCGGCGGGATCGGTGGCGGGAGGATCGATGGCGATGCCGGTGGGGAAGAAGAGCCGGGCGGCCTCGGGCTTCGCCGGGTCGGGGCCGAAGGGAGGCGGCAAGAGCGTGGGCGCTCCGGGGAAGCTGCAGGCGCACAGCAGGCTGGCGCAAATTGCGGCGAAGCGCGGCATGGAAGGGCGACGGAACTTATGAAGCGCCCACCCTCTGGGGTCAAGCACGTTCTACCTGCAGCTTGCCGAAGTCCGCGAGGGGAGAGAACAGCTCGTGTAGACCGCGCAGGAGCGCCAGGCGGTTGTCGCGCACGCGGGGGTCCTGGTGCATGACCAGCACCGCGTCGAAGAAGGCGTCGACCGCGGGCCGCAGCTCGGCCAGGACGGCGTAGGCGGCCAGGAAATTCTCGCCATCGAGCGCCTCGCGCACTTTCTCGCCGCTCTGCTCCAGCGCCTGCGAGAGCGCCGCCTCGGCGGGCTCGTCGGGGCGCAGCGCGGACGGATCGAAGACCATCGGCGCGATTCCCTTCTCGCGCGCCTGGGCCAGGATGTTGCCGATGCGCTTGAACGTCGCCGCGGTCGCCTCGAAATGCGCCCGGTTCTTCTCCCGCACCTGGGTCAGCGCGGAGAGGCGCTGCTCCAGCGCGACCACGTCGGCCGAGCCGGTGTGCAGCACCGCCTGGTTCGAGTCGGGCGCGGCGCGCTCGCGCCAGAAGGCCTCCAGGCGGCCCTGCAGGAACCCCCAGACCTTCTCGACCAGCTGCGGGTCCTGCGAGACGCGGTTCGTCGCTCCGCGGTCGCGCTGGGCCCCGTGCAGCTTCTGCGCCTGGGCGAGCGCTTCGCGCATGTCGAGCCGGTAGCGCCGCGCCAGCGACAGGCGCAAGAGCCCGAGCGCCGCGCGGCGCAGGCCGTAGGGATCGGCGGTGCCGCTGGGCTCCTTGCCGATCCCGAACACCCCGGCCAGGAGGTCGAGCCGGTCCGCCATGCCCAGGAGCGCTCCGGTGTCGGTGCGCGGAAGCTTCTCCTCGGCGCCGCGGGGCAGGTAGTGCTCGAAGATCGCCTCGGCCACTTCCTGGGGCTCCCCGTCGTGCTGCGCGTAGACGCGGCCCATCACACCCTGCAACTCGGGGAACTCGCCCACCATTCCGGTGGTCAGGTCCGCCTTGCACAGCTCGGCCGCGCGGCGGAGCAGGGCCGGCTCCCCTTTTCCGGTCACCCCGTGCAGCCACAGCGACATCTCGCGCAATCGCTCGACCCGCTCCAGCTCGGTGCCCAGCTTGTCCATGAAGGTCCGGCGCGCCAGCCGCTCGGTGCGCGCAGCGAGCTTCACCTTCCGATCCTCGTCGTAGAAGAACTTCCCGTCGGAGAGGCGCGCGCGCAGCACGCGCTCGTACCCGCGGCGGGAGACCGCCGGATCCGCGACGCGGGTATTGGACACGGCCACGAAGGCGGGCAGCAGGCGCTGCGTGCGCGGATCCCGGACGGCGAAGTACTTCTGGTGGCCGCGCATCTCGGAGACCAGCACCTCGGGCGGCAGCTCGAGGAACGTCTCCTCGAACTGCCCGGCCACCCCGAACGGCTCCTCCACCAGGCCGGTGACCGTCTCCAGGAGGTCGTCGTCGGGCAGCGCCTCGCCGCGTGCGTCCTTCGCGGCCCGCTGCACCTCTTCCCAGATGCGCTGCTTGCGCTCCGCCCAGTCGGCCAGCACGTGCGCCGAGCGCAGCTCCGACACGTACTTCTTCGCGGCGGGGACCGGGAACGGCTTGGGGGCGGCGAAGCGGTGGCCGCGGGTGGTCGAGCCGCTCTTCACGTCGGCGAAGCTCACCGGCAGCGGCTTGCCGTCGAGCACCGCGGCGATCCAGTGCACCGGGCGGGCGAAGGCGTCCTTGTCGAGCGAATCCCACCGCATCGACTTCTTGAAGGGGATGCCGCGCACGATGCGCTCGAGGATGCCGGGCAGCGCCTCGGCGGCCGACTGGCCGCGGATCTCCTGCTCCACGACGACCCGGTCGCCCTCCACGCGCAGCGCCGAGACGGGGACTCCGACCTTGCGC
>Ga0137415_10008582_pt1 | contig 10127 bp, 8 predicted proteins | sample CZODoug3_1_1_16f_FD_183082 | JGI IMG/M metagenome (GOLD analysis project Ga0137415, IMG submission 183082) | Vadose zone soil fungal communities from Angelo Coast Range Reserve, California, USA - CZODoug3_1_1_16fungal (Hybrid Assembly) | ecosystem: Environmental > Terrestrial > Soil > Vadose... | reverse complement strand
CCCGACACGAAGGCCAGATTCCAGCCCACGCCGTTGAGGAACAAGGCGAAGATGACGAGCACACGGTCGCTGCCCGGCACCAGCGCCGCCAGCACGACGGCGACTATCAGCATCACCGCGCCCACACCGATCATCGGGAGCCGCTCGAAGCGATCGCAGAGCCAGCCCGAGAGCGGCGAGGTCACGTACATGCCGGCCAGGTGAAGGGACACCGCCACCCCGATCGTCTTCACGTTGTACCCCTGGTCATGGAGATAGACGGGCGAGGTCGAGGTCGTGCTGATCATGACGAACTGGCTGATCGTGAGCGCCGCCAGCGCGAGCTGCACCCGGACGTCGGTCAGGATCTCGCCGAGGGAACGGGCCGGTCGCGCCGCGAGTCCCATCGAGGCGCTCTCGTGAAGCTGCCGCGCGAGGGCGAGCGGGTCGGGGCGCAGGAAGAGCTCGATGAGAAGCGCGGCCACGCCGTAGCCGGCGAGACTGATCAGGAACGCGCTGGCCGCCGGCGCGACGCCGAGCGCTCCGCCGAGCCGCAGCGCCGGCTCCATCAAGTTGGGCCCGACGATCGACCCGGCGCTCGAGCCCCAGACGATGAGGCCCATCGCCCGGCCGCGCTGCGCGCCCGGGCTCACGTCGGCGGCGGCGTAGCGGCTCAGCAAGTTCGAGGTCTGCGAGACTCCGAACAGCGCCATGCCGCCGAGCAGCAGCGCGAAGCTGCCGACCGTGACGCCGACCATGCCGACGAGCGTGCCGAGAACCGCGAGCCCGTAGCCGAGCGCGAGCCCCGGCCGGCGGCCCCGGCGCTCCATCAGCCGCGAGAGCGGCCAGCTCGCGAGCGCGGTGCCGAGCGCGCCCACGGCGACCGGTATGCCCGACCACGTGTTCGTGCCGGTGATGCTAGCGGCCATGATGCCGCCGATCGCCATTCCGATCGAGTGGCCGGTGCTTCCGCACACCTGCGCCGCGAACAGCGTCGTCATCAACCGGCCGCGGCTCGACGTCGTGCGCCGCGTCGTTGTCTCCGTGCTCATCGACTCGTCAGTGTAGGGGCCGGGCCGCGCGCGGTAAACGGCCAATCGTGTGAAATCGGCGAATTCATTGGCCCGATGCGCGCGAGCGATTGCGGTTGTCACTTGACGCGCGACGAGCCGAAGGCTAGAGGTGATCGAGACTCAGACGATGGTGACTCTCGTGAGCTTCGACATCGATGGCACGCTGGAGGTCGGCGATCCGCCCGGCATCGTGACGATCGCGCTGGTGAAGACAGCCAAGCGCCTGGGCTACATGGTCGGGAGCTGCTCGGACCGTCCGATCAGCCATCAGCGGAGCTTGTGGGAGCGGCTGCAAATCACCGTCGACTTCACCGTGCTCAAGCACCAGCTCGCGAGCGTCAAGGCGCGCTTCCCAGCGGAGGCGTACTACCACATCGGTGACACCGAGGTCGACGACCACTACGCGACCGGCGCCGGCTTCAGGTTCCTCAAGGCCGACGTGACCGCGCGACGGCTCTGGCCCGTCGAGCTCTTCGCGGAGCCGTCCGATGGGACTCGCGCGTGATGGCAGACGCCACCGCGCACCGCTCGGCGCTGAGCGTCGCGCTCGCCGGGCTCATCGCGCTCGCGGTGGCGATGGGTATCGGCCGCTTTGCCTTCACGCCGATCTTGCCGATGATGCAGGAGGACGCCGGCGTGTCGATCGCGATGGGCGGCTGGCTCGCGTCCGCGAACTACGTCGGCTATCTCGCGGGCGCCCTGTCGGTGATCTGGTGGAGGATCGGCGCGACGACCGGCATTCGCGTCGGGCTCGCCACCATCGGGCTCGCGACGCTCGCGATGGGTCTCGAGCACCACTTCGCTCTGTGGGTCGTCCTGCGAGCGCTCGCCGGCGTGGCGAGCGCCTGGGTGCTCATCTACGTGTCGGCGTGGTGCCTGGAGAGTCTCGCGTCGCTGGGGCGCCCGGGGCTCGGCAGCACGGTATACGCGGGGGTCGGCGCGGGCATCGCGCTCGCCGGCGCGCTGTGTCTGGCGCTCATGCGCGCCGGCGCCGGCTCCGCGCGCGCCTGGATCGTGCTCGGTGCGCTCGCGATCGTCCTCTCGCTCGCGATCTGGACGGTCGTCCGACCGCGCGCGGGCTCGCCCGCGGCCGAGGCCGAGCGATCGGGCGCGCGCGGGATGGTCTGGGACCGTGAGTCGCTCCGGCTCGTGCTCTGCTACGGCGCGTTCGGCTTCGGGTACATCATTCCGGCGACGTTCCTGCCGGTCATGGCCAAGCAGGCCATCGCGGACCCGGCGGTCTTCGGCTGGTCGTGGCCGGTCTTCGGCGCGGCGGCGATGGGATCCACGCTGGGGACGGCGATCCTGCGCGGCTTCATCACCAATCGCCGCCTGTGGATCGCGAGCCATCTCGTGATGGCATTCGGCGTCGCGCTGCCGATCGTCTGGTCGGGGATCACCCCGATCATGCTCGCCGCGCTCTGCGTCGGCGGCACGTTCATGGTGATCACGATGGTCGGGATGCAAGAGGCGCGCAGCGTGGCGGGCGCGCGCGCGACGGGCCTGATGGCGGCCATGACCTCGACCTTCGCCCTCGGGCAGATCGCCGGGCCGATCAGCGTGAGCCTCGTGGTCGGCGCCGGTGGCAACGTCTCGGCCGCCCTCGTGATCGCCTGTATCGTCCTCGTCGTCAGCGCCTACGCGCTGAGCTGACGCCGACCCTTTCGGACGAGCCAGGAGAGTCGGCCGCGGGGCCCAGCCCCGCGACGGCCTGCAGCGCGCACGGCCGCGTTACTTGACGTCCAGGAGCGCGCTCAACCCGCGATGAAACGTCGGGGCGCCGCCCGGAACCATGCACGTCTGGAGCACCTCGAAGAGCTCCTCGCGCGTCGCGCCGAAGCGCATCGCCCGCTGCATGTGGGCCACGAGGGCGCCCTTCTCGGAGCCGCGGAAGGCGAGCAGCGCGATGGCGATGAACTCCCGCACCTTCGCGGACACGTGCCGGCCATCGCCCAGGCCGAGCTCGTAGATCCGGTTGTAGGCCTCGACGAAGTCCGGATCCTTCCGAGCCGCGAACTCCCACTCCGGGTAGATATAGCCGCGGGCTTTCTTCATCCGCGCGATGAGCGCTTCCGACCGCTGCGCCCGATCCTTGCTCGCCGTCGCTTTCTGGGGCATCGCGTTCCTCCGCGGGCGCCTATCGTACCTTGCCGCGCGCCGCGACCGGCCAGGTGACCTCGACCGCGCCGTTCCGGACGCCGTAGACCTCGTCCACCATGTTGGTGACGACGCAGCAGTGATTGGGCACCACGTGGACGACGTCACCCACCTTCGGGCGCTCGGCGCAGGCGGAGAGGTCGACGGTGCCGTGCTCTTCCGAGAGGCCCGTCACGGCAGCCTCGGGATACTCCATCACGTGTCCGTAGCCCTTCATGAAGTAGAGATCCGACGTCAGCACCTTGGAGCCGGCATCGATGATGGCGCGCGTCGGCGTCGGCCGGCTGACCACCGTGGCCCGCACGCGCATGGCGCAGTTGTCCCAGGTGGCGGTGCCCGTGGAGACGACCATCGCGTCGTTGTAGACGCAGGTCCCGGCGCGATGCTCGGTGAGCATCGGGAAGTTCTGCGCGGTGAAGAGCGCCGGCGTGCCGCCGCCGGACACCACCGGCACCGCGAGGCCGGCCTGCTTGAAGAGGGCCAGCGCGCGCTCGAAGAAATCGCGTGTGTTCGGGTCGCGGTTGGGGAAGGTCATGAGGCCCTCGAACCCCATCCGCGGGAGCCGCGTGACCCCGCGCGCGAGATCGAACGCCTCGTCGGGTGTCTGCACGCCCGTGCGGCCGAAGCCGGTGTCGCACTCGACCAGGAACCGCACGTCGACGCCGGCATGTGCGGCGGCCTCCGACAGCTCGCGCGCGACGACGTCGTTGTCGAGGACCACCACGAGCCGGCGCACGCGCTTGACCAGCGCCATGAGGCGATCGGTCTTCTGCCGCCCGAGGATGTTGTAGGTGAGGAGGACGTCGTCGGCGACGCCCGCGTCCACGAACACCTCGACCTCGCCGAGCTTCTGGCACGTGATGCCGATGGCGCCTGCCTCCATCTGCATCCGTCCGATCGCGGGGATCTTGTGGGTCTTGATGTGCGGCCGGTTGGCGATGCCGTGTCGCGAGAGGTGCGCCTGAACGCGGTGAATGTTGTCCCGCATGATGTCGAGGTCGACGGTGACGACGGGGGTATCGAGGTCGGCGACGGAGGTCATGGGTTTCCTTTCTAGAGCGCCGGCCAGCGGCCGTCCCACGGACGCGTCTGCGCGAGCTACGCCGCCTCCGTGGCGGAATAGTGCGCTCGCCGGCGCGCGAAGACAAGGTACGCGGCGCGCGTTTGCACCCGATCAGCGAGCGTGACGCGAACCCACTGTCTAGATCGAGCTCGTGGTGGTGTCCGTGCGCTACTTGTCGTGGACGAGCACGCGCCGGAACGCATCGTTCGCGCGATCACGGGCGTCGTACCCGTGTGGGCGATGAACGGCGGCCGTGCGCGACCGCGGTCCGATACGGGGATGCGAGCTGAGGAATCGTCTTCGTGGTGGGAGACACGAATACCGCCGTCACCGGCTCCATCACACACGATGTGCGGGATCCAGAGGGCTTGACACTAGATCAACACGTGTTTAGTATTTGACCCGTGAGGAGGTGTCTTCCGATGAACCCGGTAGAGCGTGTGTTGCACCAGGAGCTGACAGGACTTCTCGATCGCCTCGCGACGTCGGTACCCGAAGGTGGCTTCGAGACTATTCGCGCCGCCAACCCGACCTTGAAGACGAGGCTGGACGACGCTGACGCGAAGCTGGCGGCCGTACGCGAGTCGTTACTCGACAGCTATGGACGGTGGCGCCGAGCGCTGGAGGATCTCGAGAATCTCTGGGCGCTGGGTGCCTGGCGGTCAACCGCCGCCGAAGAGTCGACCGAGCAGTCCGCGGCGCTCGCTGCCTGATTCGATCTGCTCGGCATACGCGGCGCGGCCGGCCTCGAATCGCTGCCAGTAGTCCGGCAGCTCGCGCGCGAGCACGACGTGCACGCCGAGCAGCCGGTGCGTCTCATCGCCGGGCGCGCGCTCGGCGACGGCGATCTTCTGTCGCTGCGGCTCGCTGAGCGTCGGCGCGATCGCGTGCCAGAGCTCTGCGAGAAACACGTGAACGCTCTGCGTGAACTCTTCGCGATCGCGCGTGTTGTCGGCGCTCGGCGCCGGAAGCGAGAGCGCTTGGCGTCGCTTCACCATCACTTCGAGACACACGAAGTCCACCGCTTCCTCGAGGCGCTCGCGCAGCTGCGCCTCGATGCGCGCGTTGAGATCCGCGGGCTGATTCGGATCGCGGCGGAGCGAGGTCCCGAAGAACGAGCTGGGTGTCATGGGTTCAGGCTCACAATGCTAAGATCCTAACGTGCTCGTTGCCCGTGTGGCCGGCGTCACGCTGCTCGCGCTGCTCGCGCTCCCCGCGTCCGCCTTCGCTCCGCCTCGTGAGGTTTCCGGAGTGCTCGATTTCTCCGGAATCAACGAAGCCGCGAACGAGGCCGTCGCCAGCGGCGAGCTCCCCGGCGCCGTGGTCATGATCGGTCGCGGCGATGACATCTTGCTCCACCGCGCGTACGGATCGCGCCGCCTGCTCCCGCAGCCGGGGCCGATGACGGTCGACACGATCTTCGACCTGGCGTCCCTCACGAAGCCTTTCGGAACGACCCTGGCCGTCATGAGCCTGGTCCAGCGGGGCGCCATCAAGCTCGACGCGCCGCTCGGACGGTATCTGAAGGAGTTCCGCGACAAGCAGTACGACGAGATCACCATCAAGAGGCTCCTGACCCACAGTGCCGGGCTCACCGCCTATCCGCCGAACGGCGCGGTTTCTCCGGGCTTTCCGAGCGCGGCGAGCGCGATTGCCAAGCTGCCACTGGATTATCCGCCCGGATCCGCCTTCCAGTACAGCGATACTGGGTTCATCCTGCTCGCCGAGGTGGTCCGGCGAGTCAGCGGCTCCCCACTCGACCGCTATCTCGAGAAGACCGTCTTCAAGCCGCTCGGGTTGAACGACACGAGCTTCCATCCCAAAGCGGGCGCGATGGGCCGCGTGGCACCGACGGAATTTGTCAACGGCCTCCTCCTGCGCGGCGAGGTTCACGATCAGCGCGCGCGCCTGCTGGGCGGGGTGGCCGGCCATGCCGGCATGTTCTCGACCAGTGCCGATCTCTCGCGGATCATCAAGATGCTCCTGAACCGGGGCACGCTCGACGGGCACCGCATCTTCGAGCCGGCCACCGTGAAGGAGATGTGGGAACCGGCGCCCGACAGCAAGGGGAGCCGCGCCCTGGGCTGGGACGTGAGCTCGTCGTTCTCGAAGACGATGGCACCGTTCTTTCCGGAGGGCTCCGTTGGCCACCTCGGGTTCACCGGCACCGCGGTCTGGATCGATCCGCCGACCCGGAGCTATCTGATCGTCCTGTCGAACCGCGTCCATCCGTACGGCGGGGGCGCGTCACGCATCAGAGATCTGCGGATTCGCGTCGCCGCGGTCGCGGGCGCCCAGCTCTTCCAGCCGCCCGTCGTCGCCGATCCGGGCCCGATCAGTGGGCCCGCGGCCGATGGACCGACGCCCGAGCGAGTCCTGCCGGGCGAAGCGGCCCTGCCGCCCGAGCGAGTCCTCACCGGGCTCGACGTGCTCGCCGATCAGAAATACGCCATGCTTTTGGGACACTCGGTCGGGCTCGTGACCAACCAGACGGGCGTCGACATGCGCGGACGCCGGGCGATCGACCTGCTCGCCAACGCGCCCGGCGTGCGTCTGCAGGCGATCTTCACGCCCGAGCATGGGCTGATGGGCCAGGCGGATGCCGACGTGCCCCATGGGCGCGACGCGGCGACCGGCCGGCCGATCTGGAGCCTCTACGGCGTCACCCGGCGGCCGACGCCGGCGATGCTCAAGGACATCACGCTCCTGGTCTTCGACATCCAGGATGTCGGGGCGCGCTACTACACCTACCTCACGACGCTCGTCTACGTGATGGAGGAGGCCGCGAAGCAGCGAATCCCGGTGCTCGTGCTCGACCGGCCGAATCCCATCAACGGACGGGTCGTCGAGGGACCGCTGATGGATCCCGATCTACAGTCGTTCACCGCTCCGCACCCCATCCCGGTGCGCACGGGGCTGACCATCGGCGAATTCGGGAGGCTGGCCGCCACCGAGCGGAAGATTCCCGTGTCGCTCACGGTGGTGCCGCTGGTCGGCTGGGAGCGTGACCGCTGGTTCGACGAAACGGGTTTACCGTGGGTGAATCCGTCGCCGAACATTCGCTCGGTGACCCAGGCGCTGCTCTACTCGGGCGTCGGGCTCCTCGAGGCGACCAACGTCTCGGTCGGCCGCGGGACGGACATGCCCTTCGAGGTGATCGGCGCGCCCTGGATCGAGCCCCGGGGTCTGGCCGAGGCGCTCAATCGGCAGGGACTCCGCGGCGCGAGGTTCGACCCGATCTGGTTCACCCCGACGGCGGACGTCTACGCGAGCATCTCATGTGGGGGGGTCCGGATCGTGGTGACCGACCGCGAGGCGATTCGGCCGGTGACGGTGGCCTTCGCGCTGGCGCGGACCCTGCGAGAGCGTCACCGTGACCAGTTCAGACCCGAGAGCATCCAGAACCTTCTGGTGAACCGGTCGACGATGTGGGCCTTTCTGAGGGGCGAAGTGCTCGATCGGCTCGTCGCCTGGGCCGAAGTCGACCGCAGCAGCTTCTTGAACCGCCGCGCGTCGTACCTCATGTACCGCTAGTCATCGCCTGGCCGCGCCGCGCAGCCCACCCACCGCTGGCCAAGTGGTATGGGTGCGCGGGCGAGAGGGTGAGGCGGGTCACGCGGCGGTTGGCCTCCGTCGGGGCTCGCCGCGTCCGTCGAAGATCTCGAGAGACCGGGTGGACGTTAGCGTTCGACCACCCGCTTGGTCTTGAACTCGTCGCGTAGCCGCTCGCGCTGCGCGGTCGGGACCGTAACCGAATTGGGGTCGCCGTCGCTCACGAATCGGTCGAGCGGATTCTTGTCGAAGTACGTGAGCCAGTACGCGAGGTCGCGCTCGACTGCCTGGATGCGGGGCAGGCGGACCGGATCGAACGACCGCGAGTAGGGCGAGGGGGCCGCACCGCCCGCGACCATCAGCACGGCGTCATGGCTGTAGCTCGTCCCTTTGGCCGAGCCGCGCAGCACCCAGTTCACGTCGGATGGATATACGCCGTGCGGGAGCGCCAGGGTGCGCGTCTTGTAGTCGGGAACGTGGCGCTGGATCCACACCTGAGCGTCCGCGACCTGCGCGCGCACCGTCGCCTCGGGATACTTGGCGAGGTTCGCGTGCCAGAGGGTGTGGTTGCCGATCTCGTAGCCGTGACTGGCCAGGAACTGGAGCTTCTTGCCTTCGAGGGCCGGCTGATCGAAGAGCCGGTTGGGCCGGCTCGCGCCGGGCAGCACGTAGAAGGTGCCGCCACGACCGAAATCCGGGTGCTCGCGGATGAAGGCCTCGAGGATGCCGACGCCACACTTGGGGTCGATCTCGAAGGTGCCGTTCTTCTCGAGGTAGCGGAACTGGCCGGGCGAGGAGTCGTCGAACGTGAGAACAACCGGCGTCGTCCCGGCCGGCAGCGAGATGCGTCGGTCGAGCAGATCGCCCAGATTGATCAGCCGGTAGCCCTTGGCGTAGAGCGTTTCGAGGTCCCGCCGGAAGTTCTCGGGCGTCCGCGTCCAGCGCTCCTCGGGGTAATCGATCTTGTGGTACTCGAGAATCATGATGCGCCCGAGCTCGTTGGGGACGAGCTCACCGGCGCCGGCGAACGAGACGAACAACAAAGCCGCCGTGAGGATCAGTGATAGTACGAGCAAAAGTTTCACTTCGTCCCTAAGGCCTCTTTCTGCCGCAGCGCGCCGGCCGTGTAGTCGTTCCGGGGGTTCCAGAGCATCCAGCCGACCGCCCCGGCATCGTCGGCTCCCTTGATCTGGGCGCGGATCTCGGTCACGCCGAAGATCCGCTTGTCGAATGCATAGTCCTTGAAATCCTGGAGCCATGGCCGCACCCGCACCCGCGTGTGGGAGCCGCGCTTCTGGATCAGGCGCACGCTCTCGTGAACGACTTCATAGGGATGCTGGACGGGGTTGCGGAATCCAGGGATGCCCATCTGATAGCCCGAGGGATACACCATCGGGCAGAAATAGTCGAGGTGCGGCGCCAGCTCCTCGATGCGCTGGCCGATGTCGGTGTCGTTTTCGTTGAAGGCGGTGTAGCCGAAGACGTCGGCGGCGACGTAGACGCCCAGCGGCCCGAGCTCACGTCGCGCCAGGCCGAGGAAACCGGCGATGGCGGGGAGCCTCGTCTCCTTGTTGTTGGGCGACGCGTATTTCGCGGCGCCCAGCTTGCCGTCGGTCGGGAAGCGGACGTAGTCGAACTGGATCTCGTCGAACCCCCGCTTGGCCGCCTCGCGCGCGATCGCGACGTTGTACTTCCAGACCTCCTCGCGGAACGGATCGACCCAGGCGAGCTTCTCGTTGTCGATCCATGGCTTGCCGGTGCGGGTGTCGATGATCGCGAGATCGGGCCGGCTATTGGCGAGGATATTGTCCTTGAAGGTCACGATCCGCCCGATCGTGTAGATGCCGCGCGCCTTCAGATCGGCCATCAGCCCGTCGAAGTCCTTGAGCGTGCCGGGCCCCTGGGCACCGACCGCCAGCGCCTGCGGCACCTCGGTCCGGTAGACGATCCAGCCCCGGTCGCCCTTCACGTCGATCACCACGGCGTTCAGCTCGGTGCGCGCCGCCAGCTCGAGGACGCGGCCGCGGATGCCCTTGTCGCCGATGCCGAAGTAGGTGAGGTACGCGGCCTTCACGACGTGCGGCTTCAGGACGACCTCGATCGCATCGCGGGTGGGCGACACGACCACCTTCGAGAAGCCCGGCCGCTTGACGAGAAGCGGCGCGTCGGGCGGATGCCCCTCGACGGTGAACTTCCCCTCGGCGTCCGTCCGATACTCGACGCCGCCGATGACGACCGAGGCGCCCTCGAGCGGGGCGCGGCTCGCGTCAAGGATCTGACCACTGACCATCTTTGGCCAGGTC
>Ga0137415_10008581_pt1 | contig 10128 bp, 4 predicted proteins | sample CZODoug3_1_1_16f_FD_183082 | JGI IMG/M metagenome (GOLD analysis project Ga0137415, IMG submission 183082) | Vadose zone soil fungal communities from Angelo Coast Range Reserve, California, USA - CZODoug3_1_1_16fungal (Hybrid Assembly) | ecosystem: Environmental > Terrestrial > Soil > Vadose... | reverse complement strand
GGGATCGGGCGCGACGTGACGGAGCGCGTCCAGCTCGAGCAGCAGCTGCGGCAAGCCCAGAAGATGGAGGCGGTGGGCCGGCTGGCGGGCGGCATCGCCCACGACTTCAACAACATCCTCACCGCCATCACCGGATACGCGGACCTCCTGCTCGAGGACCTCGGTGCCACCGATCCCCGTCGCCAGGACGCCGACGAGATCCACAAGGCCGCCGATCGCGCTGCCGGGCTGACGCGCCAGCTGCTGGCGTTCAGCCGCCAGCAGGTCCTGCAGCCGACGGTGATCGAGGTCAACAAGCTCGTCGGCGACCTCGAGAAGATGCTGCGCCGCCTGTTGGGCGAGGACGTCGAGCTCACCACGCGGCTCGCACCGACCACGGGGCGTGTCAAAGCCGATCCCGGCCAGCTCGAGCAGGTGATCATGAACCTGGCCGTGAATGCCCGCGACGCGATGCCGACGGGGGGCAAACTCACCCTCGAGACGGGCAACATGGATCTCGACGAGTCGTACGCTACGGACCACTATCCGGCCCGCGCGGGCCCGTTCGTCATGCTCGCGGTTTCGGACACCGGCATCGGGATGAGTGAAGAAACGCAGGCTCACATGTTCGAGCCGTTCTTCACGACCAAGGAGAAGGGCAAGGGCACCGGGCTGGGCCTCGCCACCGTCTACGGCATCATCAAGCAGAGCGGCGGATTCGTCTGGGTGTACAGCGAACTCGGGCATGGCACCACCTTCAAGCTCTACCTGCCGCGGGTGCAGGAGCTGGCGGAGCGGGCGTCCGAGCCGGCGCAGGCCCCTGCGCGCCCGGCCCGCGGAACGGAGACGGTTCTGGTGGTGGAGGACGAGGCGCCGGTGCGGAGCATTGCCCGTCAGGTGCTGGAACGCCACGGCTATACCGTGCTCGAAGCCCCCAGCGCGGAGGCCGCGCTGGACCTCGTGACCCGGTACTCGGGCACCATCCACCTGCTCCTCACGGACGTCGTCATGCCCGGGCTCAACGGCCGCGAGCTCGCTACGAAGCTGGCGAGCCTGCGTCCCGATGCCCGAGTGATCTTCATGTCGGGCTACACCGACGATGCCGTCACACGCCACGGCGTGCTCGAGCCCGGCTCCGCTTACGTCCAGAAGCCGTTCACCCCGGATGCGATTGCCCGCAGGGTCCGGGAGGTGCTCGACCGGTGAGGGCGACACCGGATCGCGCCCGGCCCGCCACGTTCTGCTTCACGCTCTCATGACCCAGGAAATGATCTCCAGCGCATGATCCTGCTCGTGGAAGACAACCCGGATGACGAGGCGCTGACGCGTCGCGCCCTCGCCAAGAACAACATCCAGAACGAGGTGCGGGTCGCCCGGGACGGCGCGGAAGCGCTCGCGCTCCTCTTCGGGACGGGGGCCGAGGTCGGCGCCATCGTCGTGCCGGAGGTGGTGCTCCTCGACCTGAAGCTTCCGAAGGTCGACGGCCTGGAAGTGCTGCGCCGCATCCGGGCGGACGAGCGCACTCGCCTGTTGCCGGTGGTGATCCTCACCTCGTCACGTGAGGAGCGGGACATGATCTCGGGCTACGGACTGGGCGCGAACAGCTACATCCGGAAGCCCGTCGACTTCGGAGAGTTTGTGGAGGCGGTACGCCAGCTCGGGCTCTATTGGCTGGTGCTGAACCAAGCACCACCGCCGCAACGACCCCTCGCTTGAGATCGCGCGCAGCGGGCGGGCGTGACGCCCGTCACCCCCGTCACGGAGGGAGTTGCCCCGGGGAGGTTCCGGGTGAGTATTGGTGCCCCGGAGAATGACTACCTCGAAGCCCGCAGCTCCCCTGGTCCGCGACGCCGATGCCGAGCTCGAGGCGCTGTTCGCGGCGATCAACGACGTCATCCTGGTGCTCGACGCCGAGGGACGCTACGTCAAGATCGCACCCACCAACCCATCGCTGCTGTACCGCCCGGCCGCGGAGCTGCTCGGCAAGACGCTACGGGAGGTGTTCGCCCCCGCGCAGGCCCAGCAGTTCATGGAGTACATCCGCACGGCCCTCGACACCCGTACGACGGTGCATTTCGAATACAGCCTGTCGATCGAAGGCCGCGAGGTCTGGTTTTCCGGGGCGATCTCGCCCATGAGCGGCGATCAGGTGGTGCTGGTCGGTCGAGACATCACCGACCGGCAGCGGGTCGAGCGGGACCTGCGCGAGACCCTCTCGCTGCTCAGCGCGACGTTCGAATCCACGGCCGACGGGATCCTGGTGGTGGACCTCACGGGCCGCATCGTGAGCTTCAACCGCATCTTCGCGGAGCTGTGGCGGATCCCCGACTCCATTCTCGAGGCCAGGGACGACGCCCAGACGATCGCGTTCGTGCTGGAGCAGCTCACGGACCCCCAGGGATTCCTCAACAAGATTCGCGACCTGTACGCGCGCCCCGACGCGTCGAGCTTCGACGTCCTGATCTTCAAGGACGGCCGCATCTTCGAGCGCTTCTCCCAGCCGCAGCGGATCTCCGGGAAGAGCGTCGGACGCGTCTGGAGCTTCCGGGACGTCACCGAAGCGAAGCGGGCAGAGCAGATCCAGCTCGCCACGTACCGGATTTCGGAGGCCGCCCACGCCGCGCGCACCCTGCAGGAGCTGTTCGCCGCGATCCACGGGACCGTGGGCGAGCTCATGCCCGCGAAGAACTTCTATATCGCGCTGTACGATGCCGTGGACGACCTCCTGACGTTTCCCTACCACGTGGACGAGTTCGACACCGACTTCCCGTCCAAGACGCCTGGTAAAGGACTGACCGAGTACGTGCTCAGGACGGGCCAGCCGCTGCTCGTCACGCCGGAGGTGCACGCCGAGCTCGAGCGGCGCGGCGAGGTCGAGCTGATCGGTGCGCCATCGATCGACTGGGTCGGCGTCCCGTTGAAGATCGGCGACCGCACCATCGGCGTGCTCGTGGCGCAGACCTACGCCCCCGGGGTCCGCTACCGCGAGACGGAGAAGCACGTCCTGCAGTTCGTCTCCACACAGGTCGCGATGGCGATCGAGCGGAAGCGGACCGAGGAGCAGCTGCACGACAGCGAGCGCAAATACCGCCTCCTGTTCGAGACCAACCCCGAGCCGATGTTCGTCTACGACTTCGAGACGCTGCGCATCCTGGCGGCCAATGGCGCCGCCGTCGCGCGGTACGGGCACACGGAGTCCGAATTCCTCCAGCTCACGCTGCGCGACATTCGGCCGCCCGAAGAGCAGGCCCGGCTCGACGAGGAGCTGGGGCACCGGCCGGACGACGGTGCGGTGCGCGCGGGGGTCCGGCACTGGACGAAGCAGGGCAAGCGATTCGAGGTGGATCTCATCGCCCGGCCGCTCGACTTCGCCGGCCGCCGCGCCCGGCTCGTGCTGGCCCGCGATGTGAGCGCCCAGCGCCAGCTCGAGGAGCAGCTCCGCCAATCGCAAAAAATGGAAGCCGTGGGGCAGCTCGCCGGCGGCATCGCCCACGACTTCAACAACCTGCTCACGGCCATCCTGGGCTCGACCCAGCTGTTGCTGCACAATACGCCCGCCGGCGACCCGCGCCGCGAGGACGCCGAGGAAATCCGGCATGCGGGGCTCCGAGCCGCGGAGCTCACGCGCCAGCTGCTCGCGTTCAGCCGCCGGCAAGTGCTCGCTCCCAAGGTGCTCGACCTCAACGCCGTGGTCGCGAACATGGATCGGATGCTCCGGCGCCTGCTGGGCGAGGACGTCGAGCTCGCCACCTCGCTCGAGCCGGCCGCGGGTGCGGTCAACGCCGACCCCGGTCAGCTGGAGCAGGTGCTCCTGAACCTCGCCGTCAACGCCCGCGACGCCATGCCCGGCGGCGGCCGGCTCAGCATCGGGACGACGCGTTTCACGCTGCACGAAGAGCACGTCGAGCGTCGCCACCGCATGCCTGCAGGTGATTACGTCTGCCTGGTCGTCGCGGATACCGGCGTCGGCATGGACGAGACGACCCAGGCACACCTGTTCGAGCCGTTCTTCACGACCAAGGAGGTCGGAAAGGGCACGGGATTGGGGCTCGCCACGGTGTACGGGATCGTGAAGCAGAGCGGCGGCTACATCTGGGTCTACAGTGAGCCGGGGCACGGCACGACGGTCAAGATCTATCTGCCCCGCGTCCCGGGCGTCGCCGAAGCTCCGGTCCCCGTGACGGAGCCGAAGCCCGTGCGCGGCGGCGACGAGACGGTGCTGCTGGTGGAGGACGCGGCGCCGGTACGCACCCTCGCCCGTCGCAGCCTCGAGGCCCGCGGCTACCGGGTGCTCGAGGCGCCCGATGGGCCGTCCGCGCTGGCCCTGTCCGCCGGCCACGGGGGCGGGATCGATATCCTCGTGACCGACGTCGTGATGCCCGGGATGAGCGGCCGCGAGCTCGCCGAGCGGCTGGCCCCCCAGCGGCCGAGCATGAAGGTCCTCTACACGTCCGGGTATACCGACGACACGATGGTCCGCCAGGGTGTCCTGACCGCCGGTGTCGCCTTCCTGCAGAAGCCCTTCGTCCCGGACACCCTCTCGCGGAAGGTGAGAGACGTGTTGGACGGGGAACAGGGCGCGGGGAGCCGGGAGCCGTAGCCGCCGACCGAACGCGTCACGGCTTCGGCGTGCCCTGCTCCCTGTCCAAGATTTCCCTGATCCGCCCCAGCAAATCCGACTCCGTCCAGGGCTTGTGCAGCAGAGGCGCCGCCGGTTCGAGACTCGCGGCGCGCTCGCGTTCCGAGTAGCCGCTGGCGAACAAGAACGGCGTGGTGTGACCCTCGCGCCGCGCGGCGTCGTACAGCGCGTGTCCTCCCAATCGCGGCATGACGAGGTCCGAGAACACGAGCTGCACGCCCGCCGTCTGGCGCAGGGCCTCGAGCGCCTCGAGGCCGTCCGCCGCGGTGACGATCTGGTAGCCGGCCGCTTCGAGGATGCGCTTGGCGGAGCGGCGCAGCTGGTCGTCGTCCTCCACGACCAGCACCGTTTCGCGGCCGCCGCGCACCTCTGCGTCGCCCGTGCGGGGGCGCTTGGCGGCGGAGACCCCGTCCGCGACGGGGAAATAAATCCGGAATCGCGTACCCTTCCCCGGCTCGCTGTCCACGTCGATACCGCCACCGTGCTGCTTCACCAGCCCGTACACCGTGGCCAACCCCAGGCCCGTTCCCTTCCCCGGAGGCTTGGTCGTGAAGAACGGCTCGAAGATGCGCGCCCGCGTGTCCTCGTCCATGCCGATCCCGGTGTCGCCCACCGAGAGGCAGACGTGCTCGCCGGCCCGGACCGCGCCACACGCGTGACGCTGATCCTCCGTGAGGTGCGCCCGACTGGTCTCGATCCGCAACACCCCGCCGTCCGGCATCGCATCGCGGGCATTGGTCGCGAGGTTGAAGAGGACTTGCTCCGTGGCGTATACATCGGCACGCGCATCGGGGAGATCGTCGCCGCCGGAGATGACGACCTCGACGTCCGCCGGGAGAATACGCCGCAGGAACCCGGACAGCTCGGTGACGAGCCCGCCCAGGTCGACCGGTTGGAGATCGAGGCGCGAGCGGCGCGCGAAGCCGAGCAGCTCCTTCACCATCACGCGGCCCCGCAGCGCCGCCGACATCACGTCCCGGAGGTCGGCGTGCGCATCCGCCTGGCTGGACGGCAGCGCCTTCGCGACGAGCTGGGAGTTCGCGAGGATGATGGTGAGCAGGTTGTTGAAGTCGTGCGCGATGCCACCGGTGAGCTGGCCGATCGCGTCCATTTTCTGGGACTGCCGCAGCTGCTCCTCCAACACCCGCCGCTCCGTCACGTCCTCGGCGATCGTTTCGAAGCAGTCGATCGAGCCGTCGGGCCGGCGCACCGCGCGACCGGAGAGCCGGACCAGGATTTGATCACCGTCCCGCCGCTTCCACGTCACCTCGACCCCTTCGACCACGTCCTCGGAATCGAAACGGGCCAAGATCCGCCGGCGCTCTTCCGAGTCCGCGTACACGTCGACGGGCATGTCGACCCCGAGCAGCTGATCCGCCGACTCGTAGCCGAGCATCCGGACGAGTGCGGGGTTCACCGTGACGAACCGCCCTTCGGGGGAAGACCGGTAGATGGCGTACGAGGCATGGTGCACCAGGGCGCGGTGGCTCTCCTCCGACCGTCGCAGTGCCAACTCCGCTCGGCACCGCTCGGTGACATCGGTCCCAACGCCGATCACTCCCGCCACGGCGCCCTCGGCATCGCGGACCGGGGAATACCAGGCCTCGAAGACGACCCCGAACACCTCTACCGTAGATGAAAACGTCTCGCCGGTGAGGGCGCGCCGCACGTCCGCGAGCGCGTGCGGCAGGTCCGCGAACAGCTCGAACACCGAGTGGCCGATGAGCAACGCGGGCCGCACCCCCACGGCGTCGAGCCCGCGCCCCTCGACCATGGTGAACACGCCGTCACCGTCGAGCGCGAACAGCACGAGCGGCGCGCCGGCGATGACCGTGCGCAGTCGCTCCTTGTTCTCCCGCAGCGCCCGCTCCTGGCGCCGCCGATCGGTGACGTCGCGGGCGTTGACGATGAGCTGGGCCGACCCGGCGACATCCACGCGCGCCTGACCTACCGCCTCGAGCACCCGCCAAGCGCCGTCCTGCGCCCGGAACCGGAACTGCGCGGCCTGGGGGACCCCGGGGCGTCGTATCGCGGCCGCCAGGACCTCGGCGACGGCGGAAATGTCGTCCGGGTGGACGTAGTCGAACGCGTTGCGCTCGAGCAGCTCGCGCGGGGCATAGCCGAGCACGCGCTCCACCGATGGGCTCGCGTAGCGGAACACGCCGTTGTCCCCCACGATCGTCACCACGTCCGAGCCGTTCTCGATGAGGGAGCGGAAGTGCTCCTCGCTGCGGCGCAACGCCTCCTCGGCGTGCGCGCGATCGATCGCGGTGGCCAGGACGTTCGCCACCGCCTGGAGGAAGTGCGTGTCGTGGATCGTGAACTCGCGGGGCTGCGCCGAATGGACGCCCAGGATGCCGAACGGCCGGCCCTTGCCGTGCACCAGGACGCTCAGGCTCGATACCACGCCGTGTGTCGCCAGGAGGGGCGCACTGCCGAAGCGCGTGTCCGTGGCCAAGTCTTCCACCACGACGGGGCCCGTCGAGCGGAGCACATAGCCGGCGTGCGAGTCCGCATCCGCGGGCAGCACCGTTCGTCCAGCCGCGCCATCACGCCACCCGACCCCGCCCCGCAAGAGCAGGGTTCGGCTCTCCGGACGAAGCTCCAGCACGCTGGCGAACGGGACCTCGAGCACGCGCGCCGCGATGGCCACGGCACCCGCGATGAGCTCGTCCGGCGGTGCGCCCGCCAGCGCGCGTTGGCCGACGTGGGCCACGGCTTCCTGCTGGCGCGCGGTCGCGCGGAGCTGCGCCTCCGTCCGCGACAGCTCTGCATCGCGAACGCCGTCGTCCTGCCGCAGGAGTCTGAACCGGCTCGTGCCCACGTCTAAAGACGCCCCGGAGTGGTGTGGCGTATCGCTGCACGAAATGCGCGCCACAACCTTGCACGTGGCGACCCGGTTTTCCATTATGATCTTCACACGCGACGTGTGCCCTGCATCACCGCCACCCCCAACTAGGCCCGAGGCAATGACATACCACGAACCCCGATGAGCGAGTATCCGGTCCTCAAAGATCTGGCGATCATCTTCGCCGTCTCCCTGGTCGTCATCCTGCTATTCCACCGTATCAAGCTCCCCGCGCTCCCGGGGTTCATCGTCGCGGGCGTCCTGCTCGGACCCAATGCGCTTGGCCTGGTCTCCGACGCGCACCAGGTGGAGAGCCTCGCGGAGGTCGGCGTCATCCTGCTGCTCTTCACGATCGGCATCGAGTTCTCGCTCAGCCGGCTGCGAGAAATGGGACGGCAGGTCGTCGTGGGGGGCGGCGCTCAGGTGGGTCTCACGGTGGTGCTCACGTACGCGCTCGCCCTGACGCTGCGTCTGAGCTGGCGCGTGTCGCTGCTCCTCGGCTTCCTCGTGGCGCTCTCCAGCACCGCCATCGTCCTCAAGGGGCTCGCCGACAAGGGCGAGATCGACGCTCCCCACGGACGCCTCGCCACGGGAGTCTTGATCTTTCAGGACCTGTGTGTGGTGCCGATGATGCTGGTGCTCCCGTTCCTGGCCGGACGGTCGGATGGCGGGGCCGGGGCGCTGTTCCTGGCGCTCGGGAAGGCGGTGCTCGTCGTGATCAGCGTGCTCGTACTGGCCCGGACCGTGGTCCCGCGCGCCCTCACGGAGATTCTCAAGACCCGGAGCCGGGAGTTGTTCCTGATCGCGGTCATCCTGATTGGGACGCTCACGGCCCTGGGGACGGCGGCGGCCGGTGCATCGCTCGCCCTGGGCGCGTTCCTGGCGGGCCTCGTCATCTCGGAGTCCGACTACGGGCATCAGGCCATGGCCGAGCTGCTGCCGTTCCGCGACGTCTTCATCTCCCTGTTCTTCGTCGCGGTCGGCATGCTGGTACAGCTCGAATTCCTGCGCGACCACCCGGCACTCGCGCTCGGCGGTGTCGTCGGTGTCATGGGGGGGAAAGCCCTGCTCGCGGCCGTCGGCCCGGCCTTCATGGGCTATTCGGGACGGGTGGCCCTCCTCGCGGGCGTCGCCGTCTCCCAGATCGGCGAATTCTCCTTCGTGCTGGCGCGCGAAGGCCGGGGGACCGGGCTGCTCTCGGAGAATCTCTACCAGACGTTCCTCGCGGTGGCCGTGCTGACGATGCTGGTCACGCCGTTTCTGCTGCAGGCCGGCCCGGTGCTGGTCGACGGCCTGGAGCGACTGGTTCCGCTCGACCGGCTCCTGCCGGGGTTCCGCCCGGGGGCGATCGCGGTCGCCGAGCAGCCGCTCACCGACCACGTCATCGTCGCCGGGTACGGCCTGAATGGGCGGAACCTCACGGCGGCGCTGCGCTCCATCCGGGCGCCGTACCTCATTGTCGAGCTCAACGCGCAGACCGTGCAGCAGGCCCGGGCGCGCGGCGAGCCCGCCTTCTACGGCGACGCCACCCGCGAAGAGATCCTGCGCGCTCTCGGCGCGGAGCGTGCCCGTATGCTCGTGGTCGCGATCTCCGACCCGGCGGCCACTCGGCGGATGGTGCGCGTCGGGCGCAGCCTCAACCCCCGCATCCACATCATCGCGCGCACCCGATACGTGACGGAAATCCCCGAGCTCACCCGGCTGGGCGCGGATGTCGTGATCCCTGAGGAGTTCGAGACCTCGATCGAGATCTTCGCCCGGGTGCTCGCGCACTACAACGTCCCCCGCTCGGACATCGATCGTTTGGTAGACCAGATCCGCTCGTCGCACTACGAGGCGCTGCGCAGCGGCGATGGCGCCGGTCGCCTGAGCCTCGGCGAAGTGGCCGGCATACCGCAGATGGCGGTGGAACGTCTGCGGCTGCCGCCGGACTCGCCATTCGTCGGCAAGACCCTCGCGGCCACCGGTCTGCGTACGCAGACCGGCGCCTTGGTTCTCGCCGTCGGTCGTGGCGGTGAGGAGATTGCGCCGCCGGGTCCCCATTTCCGCCTCGCCGCCGACGACGTGCTCGTGGTTGTGGGTCAGCCGGCGCAGCTTCGGGCCGCAGCCCGGCTGGTGGCGGGCGAAACCGCTGCAGCAACGCCTCCATAAAATGCACGTGGGTGTTGCGTCGACGCTTACCAAATAGACACCGAAAACGTAAGAGAATTGGGCACTATCTCGTGAGTGTGCGCTCACTTTTCGATATAAGTAGATATCACAGAGTTGATTAGACCAGCACAAGCCCCGCGAGACTAGCCTAAAACCCTGCCATATAGTGTGTTGCGTTTTGCACACCGACCTGATTTCACACCCCAGACTAGATTCCCGCCATGCCCATCCCCCCCCTGTACGGCCATGAGGGGATCCAACGCCGGCTGGTAGGCGCCATCGCCTCCGGCCGGTTGCCACAAGCGCTCCTGTTGGAGGGTCCGCCAGGAGTCGGGAAGCAGCGGCTGGCGCTCTGGCTGGCGCAAGCGCTGGTCTGTGAACGAGCCGGGGAAGGGTGTGGTGAGTGCCAGCAATGCAAGCTGGTCCTCAACCTCTCGCACCCCGACGTGCACTGGTTCGTGCCGCTCGAGCTATCGAAGAAGGGCGGCGATGCGGACAAGCAAGTGGAGCT